>Ga0172371_10000705_pt1 | contig 52683 bp, 37 predicted proteins | sample Lak12m_FD_114543 | JGI IMG/M metagenome (GOLD analysis project Ga0172371, IMG submission 114543) | Freshwater microbial communities from Kabuno Bay, South-Kivu, Congo - kab_022012_12m | ecosystem: Environmental > Aquatic > Freshwater > Lake | place: Democratic Republic of the Congo: South-Kivu... | reverse complement strand
TACTGGGAGCCCGAGGCTCTGAAGGGAGAGATCGATCGGGTCTTCGACATCTGCCAGGGCTGCCGCCTGTGCTTCAATCTGTGTCCGTCGTTTCCGGCTCTGTTCGATGCGGTCGATCGTCGCGACGGCGACGTGCGCAAACTCGTTGCCGGTGAGATCGAGCGCGTTGTCGACCTGTGCTTCCAGTGCAAGCTCTGTTACGTCAAGTGCCCGTACACCGCCGACGACGGCCACGAATTCAATCTCGACTTTCCGCGCTTGATGCAGCGCTACACTGCCCAGCACGCGAAGCAGCACGGAGTCGCTGCGCGCGAGAAGATGCTCGGCAATCCGGTCGCGCTCGGCGCGCTGGCATCGAAGGTGGCGGGTCTTGCCAACCGCGCCAACCGCAGCAGGTTGGGGCGCGTCGTGATGGAGAAGGTGACCGGCATTCACCGCGACAAACTGTTGCCCGAGTTCGCTGCCGAGACTTTCGAGAAGTGGTTTGCGCGGCGCCCGAAGAAACCCGCGCGCCGCAGCGCCAGTGATGTTGCTGCCGCTCCGGGTGATGCCGCCGCCGCGTCCACCATCGCTGCCGGTGCCGCCGGCGGCGCTTCCTCGGTAATCGCCCCGCCGGCTGCCGCCACCGCTCCCGCCGGCGGCGCTTCCTCGATCGCCGCCGCGCCGGCTGCCGCCGCCGCTCCCGCCGAAGAGGTCGTGCTGTTCCACACCTGCTTCGTCAACTACAACAACCCCGGTATCGGCAAGGACGCGGTCGAAGTGCTCGAACGCGCCGGCGTCGTAGTGCTGTCGCCGGAGCAGACCTGCTGCGGTATGCCGGCCCTGGACGGCGGTGACTTCGACTTCGCGCGCGAGCAGGCGCGACGCAACGTAAAATCTCTGGCTCCTTACGCAGAGCGCGGCTGCAAGATCCTCGCGATCAATCCCACCTGTTCGTACACGCTTCGCAAGGAATACGCCGAACTGGTCGGCGAGGACCTCGCGGACGATGCCAGGAAGGTGGCGGCTGCCACCCGCGATCTGATGGAGTTCGTCAACGAGCTGAAACGCGACGGACGTCTGGACCGTGACTTCCGTAGCACTCCGGGAGAGGTGGCCTACCACGTCCCGTGTCACCTCAAGGCGCAGAACATCGGCTTCCGTTCGCGCGACGCGATGAAGGCGATTCCGGGTGCCAAGGTGCGCGTCGTCGATGGTTGCTGCGGGCACAACGGCACCTGGGCGATGAAGAAGGAGAACTTCGAACTGTCGCTGAAGATAGGCGCACCGACCTTCGAGGCGATGAAGGAAGGCGGCGTGATGGCCACCGACTGTCCGCTGGCGGCGGTACAGTTCGAACAGGCTACCGGTACCAAGCCGATCCACCCGGTGCAGGTGCTGGCGATGGCCTATCGCGAAAGCGGATTCCCGACGCCGGTCACCGAGGAGGAAGAGCAGTGAAACCTGTGACTGCGGCCGACATCCGCAGCAACCAAGACTACGAACTGGCGCGCGACGCGGTGAGGCAGCGCATGCTGACGGTCAAGGCGGCGCGCCGCGTCCACGTCGGCAGCGAAGCGACGTTGCTGTTCGAGAACCGCCAGACGCTGATCTATCAGATCCAGGAAATCCTGCGCATCGAGCGCATCGAGGATCCGCGTGCGATCCGTCACGAGATCGACACCTACAACGAACTGCTGCCCGCCCCCGGCGAACTGTCGGCGACCTTGCTGCTCGAATACGAAGACGCCGACCTCAGGGCTCTCCGGCTGGCGCAGCTGGTGGGCATCGAGAAGCACTTGAGCGTCGTCGTCGAAGGCGCCGGCACTTTCGCGGCGGTCTTCGACCTGCGCCAGATCGACGAAGCCAGAGTCAGCGCGGTGCACTACGTGAAGTTCCCGATCGGCGAGGCCGCCGCGGTAGCGATCCGCGCCGGCGCGCCGGTCGAGTTCCGCATCGACCACCCGGCCCTGCACGCATCCGCGCAACTCGACGCCGCCCAGCACGCCGCGTTGGTCGAAGACCTCAGCGCGTAGCAGAAGCGAACGAACTTCTTTCTTGGCAGCCCGTTCAGAAGGGTCCAGATGCAAGGCGGACGCGGTGCTAGCGAACGCAGGCGTACCGGAGGTACGCCGCAGAGAGCGTGCCGCGTCCAACGCCGCAGGTGGGCCCTTATGGACGGGCTGGGGTGCTAGCGAACGCAGGCGTACCGGAGGTACGCCGCAGAGAGCGTGCCGCGTCCAACGCCGCAGATGGGCCCTTATGGACGGACTGCCGCGTCGGGCCAGACCTGGGTGCGCAGCACGTCCTCGACGGTTTCGGGTCTGCGCACCATTTCGATGTTGCCATCGACGGTGATCGCGTAGACCGCGCTGCGTGCGCGCGTGAACTGGTTGGCGCGCGCCACGCTGTAGGCACCCGCGTCGAGGATCGCCACCGCTCTGCCTTCGGCCGCGCCGGGCACCTCGCGCATGAAATACAGCACGTCCTGCGTGGCCAGTGTGGGCCCGGCCACGTTGTAGGCTCGGCCTTTGGCGCCGGGCCTTTCGCCCGGGATCACCAGACGCCATTCGGAGAAGAACAGATTTTCCGGCACGTCGTTGATCGAGATGTCGGTGAACACCCAATCGTTCTTGACGATGCGGATGGTGCCGATCACCGTCTGCGCGTCGGCGCACAGGCAGCGTCCGGGCTCCAGCGCCAGGCGCGGGTGCAGTCCGGTCGACTTTACGAGTTGGTGGTACTTCTCCGAGATCGCCTTGCCGAAGTCGTCGATCGAAGCGGTCTTCTTCTCGATGCGGCCCATGCGCTCCATGATCTGCGCGAGCACGAAGCGCCGCGACAGGCGTAGGTTGCGCATGCTCTGGGCCGGGTAGCCGCCGCCCATGTTGACTTCTTCGATGTGGATGCCGCGCTTTTCCAGGCGGCCGACCAGGTCGAAGATCTTCTCCATCGCCGACAGGTAGCGGCCGGGGAAAAAGATCTGCGAGCCGATGTGGGTCATGATGCAGCGGAAATCGAGCCCCGGCATCTTCGCGATTTCGACTACGGCCGCTTCGGCCTGGTCGATCGGCAGACCGAACTTCTGCTTGTAGGTCGAGATGACCTTGTCGTAGTAGGGCTTGGCCAGCACCGGATCGACGCGCAGGCCGACGCGCACGGTTCTGCCCATCTCGCCGGCGATGCGGCTGATCGCGCGCGCTTCGGTGATCGATTCGATGTTGATGAAACGCACGCCCCACTCGATGGCGGCGCGGAGGTCGGCGTCGGTCTTGCACGGCCCGTCGAACACCACTTTGTCGGGCTGCATGCCGGCGCGGCGCGCCAGTTCCATGTCGAGGGCGCCCGAGATCTCGGCGCCGCAACCTTCGGCGGCCAGCGTGCGCAGCACGATGCTCTCGAAGTTGGACTTGACCGAATAGTAGGTATCGAGCCCCTCCACGCTGGCGAAGGCCTGGCGCAGGCGCCGGTAGTTGTCGCGCAGCTGTCCCTGCGAGATCAGGTAGAACGGGGTGGGAAAGCGTTTGGCGAGCTGTGCCAGATCGTAGCCATCGATGCTGGCCTGGCCTGAGGCGTCGTGGACGAAATGCTCCCCTTGCTTGGCAACGGACATGATGGTGTCTCCCCTGGGTCGGTCGTGGTGTTCGGCTGCGTCACGCTCGCGGCCGTTCGGTCAGGCGCCTGCGCGCTTGCCGGATCAGGCGCGAGGTTGCGGTGAAGACTTCGGGCCACGCCGACGGGCGCAGGTACAGCGGGTCACGAAAACTGCGCCAGCTGCCGATACCGGTCATCACGGCCCCTATCATCAAACGTGGCGGCAGGGCAAGGCCGTGGCGGCTAGGCCGGTAGCAGCGCGCCAGGAATGCGAGTGAACCTCTCGGCGAGATCCACTTGCCGGCTTTGCCGGCCGCGATCCTCGGCCGGATTTGCAGACCGGTGGCCTCGTTGTAAGCGATCAGCAACAAGTGGTGGCCGCTGCGCGACCCGAGCGTGAGCCACAGCCAGGTGCGCGGGTTGGCGTCGAGCAGCTTGTACTGGCCGCTGGCGGGGTCGCGCTTGAACTCGATGTCGCAGATGCCCCAGTAACCGATTTCGTTCAGCAGCCCGACGCACGACGACAGCAGTCCGGGATCTTTCACGATCCGCACGATGAGGCCGTCGCCGAACGGTTCCGGATACTCGTACTGCTTACAGGCCGCGAAGAAGTCGCGCAGTCGTCCGTCACGTCCGACCGTCAGCGCGATGGTGATGAGATTCTCGAAGCCGCCCGGGATCGCTTCCTGCAAGATGGCGGGGAAGCCGCCGGCGATGACCTCGCGCGATGCCACTTCGGGGTTGCCGCCGATCGCCTTGGTGGCACCGGTGGCGTGGCGGAAACTTTCGATGCCTCCGCTCGAAGTAAGGCGATAGCGCAGCGCCGGCTTGACCAGCCAGCCGTTGGCCTTGATGCCGGCTGCTTCGGCTGCGTCGTGGATCTCACGCGAACGCGGCACCGCAACACCGGCGCGCTCGGCGGCCTCGTACAGGCGCCGCTTGTCGATGATGCGGTCGATGACCGCGGGGTCGGGGTAGGGGGTGACGAAGACGCGAGCGAGTTCCTCGTGGTGCTTTCCGGCTGCCAGCAGCGCGGCGTCTTCGCTTGCGAACAGCACCGGCGGCGTCTGCTGCAGCGAGGCCCAGGCACAGGCGGCCTCGGCCCAGTCGGCAGTGCTGTGGTACAGGTCCGGCATCTTCAGGAACGTGGCGAAGCGCGAACGTCCGGCAGGGCCGCGGCGCGGGCCCGCGACGAAGACGCGGACCCCCGCCGAACCCAATTCGCGGGCAGCCGCCAAGGCGGCCAAGTTGTCGGGGGATATGAAGGCTGAGGGCTGGATCATGCGCTGCGGTCCTGTTCTTCGGCGAAGCGTACCAGACCGCTGGCCTTACGCCACACCACGCCCGCGCCGGGGCGATCGCCGAAGTGGTGCAACAACGCTCGCAGCGGCGCCAGCGCCAGTGCCGCACGCAGCAGCGGGTGGAAGAGCACGCGCTGGCGGACCGGTTTCTTCTCGTAGCCGAGCGCGAGCTTGAAGGCGTCGAGATCCTCGACGTCTTCGGGAGATTCGATTCCGAAGGTGATCTCGCGGATGCCGCGCCTCACCAGCATCTCTTCGGTCACGTGGAAGATCAGCGCGTTGTTCGGGTAGTGCTTGAGCAGTTGGTTGCGCGAACGGGCCTGGAAGAACTCGCAGACGTCGTCGATGTTGACGGTGACCAGGTAGCTGGCGAATTCGCCTTCGTGCCAGGCGCTCCAGATCTCGACCGCCGCTTCCTGGTCGGCGGCGCGCAGCATTCGCTTCCACGTTTCCAGAGTGGAAGCCGAGGCGCGGTTTTGCCTCTCCATCGTCTCCATGAAGGCGCCCTGGCCGACTTCGAGGAGTTCGGCGCCGCGGATGCGCCGCACCTCGTTGCGCGCCAGGCCTCTGCGGACCTTGCTGCGGGTGTTGGCCGAGAGTTTGTCGATCGAGTAGGCGTGGTCGCTGCACGACAGCTGGAAGCTCGGCTTGCCGCCGTCGGCCGCGTCGCAGACGTAGCGCAGGCCGAGTACTTTCTCGCTGCGAAATAGCTGCCGGGCCTCGTCGTCGTCGATGTGGACGGCGTGGTGGCTCGGCAGCGCCAGCAGGAAACGTGGGCCGGCCTCGACCCACCAGGCGCTCGCGCTGCGCACCACGCGCAGTCCGAACTTGGCGTAGAACGCTGCCAGCGCGGCCGCGTCCATCGTTGCCCGGGAAGCGGGCTCGACGCCGGCCTGTGCAGGCGTGGGACTCAAAGCAGTTCGGGGGTGCTCGGCAGCGCGGTTTCGCCCATCAGGAAAGTGTCGATCCCACGCGCGCACTCGCGGCCTTCCCAGATCGCCCGCACCACCAGTGACTGCCCGCGACGCGCGTCACCGCAACAGAACACTCCCGCTACCGACGACGCGTAGTCGCGGCCGGCTCTGACGTTGCCGCGCTCGTCGAGCGCCACGCCGAGGCCTTCGATCAACGGGCTCTTCTCGGGACCGACGAAGCCCATCGCCAGCAGCACCAGGTCGGCGCGGATCTCGAACTGCGAGCCTTCCACTTCGTTCATCTTGCGGCGTCCGTCGGCGTCGGTCAGCCACTCCACCCGCACGCACTCGAGGGCCCTCACGCGTCCGTCCTTGCCGAGGAAACGGCGCGTGCTTACCGCGAATTCGCGCTTGGCACCTTCTTCGTGCGAAGTCGAAGTGCGCAGCGTCGTCGGCCAGTAGGGCCACGGCATGTCGGGTGTGCGCGACGGCGGCGGCTTGGGCATAATCTCCAGCTGTGTGACGCTGGCGGCCTCTTGGCGATTGGCGGTTCCGATACAGTCGGAGCCGGTGTCGCCGCCGCCGATCACGACCACGTGCTTGCCGGTGGCGAGCAGCCCTCCGGCCTTTTCTTCGGGGTCACCTGCGACGCGCCGGTTCTGCTGGGGCAGGAATTCCGTCGCGAAGTGGATGCCGCCGAGTTCGCGGCCTTCGACCGCAAGATCGCGCGACTCGGTGGAGCCGACGCAGATCGCGACGGCGTCGAAATCGCGGCGCAGTTGCGCGACCGGCAAATCTCTTCCTACGGCTACGCCGGTGCGGAAAGTCACGCCTTCGAGTTTCATCTGCTCGACGCGGCGGTCGATCAGGTGCTTCTCCAGCTTGAAGTCGGGGATTCCGTAACGCAGCAGGCCGCCGATGCGGTCGGCGCGTTCGAAGACAGTGACGTCGTGGCCGGCGCGCGCGAGTTGCTGGGCGCAAGCCAGGCCCGCGGGTCCCGAGCCGACCACCGCGACCTTCTTGCCGGTCTTGACCAGAGCGGGCTGCGGGCGCACGAAGCCGGCCTTCCACGCGTGGTCGATGACGTTCTTCTCGATAAGCTTGATGGTGACCGGGGCGTCGTTGATGTTGAGGACGCAGGCTTCTTCGCAGGGGGCCGGACACACCCGTCCGGTGAACTCGGGGAAGTTGTTGGTGGCGTGCAACGCTTCGATCGCGTCCTTCCAGCGGCCGCGGTAGACGAGGTCGTTCCAGTCGGGGATCACGTTGCCGAGCGGACAGCCGTTGTGGCAGAACGGAGTGCCGCAATCCATGCAGCGCGCGCCTTGGATTCTGAGCGCGTCCTGCGAGGGCTTGCCTTCGATCTCGCGCCAATCGTGCAGACGCTCGTCGATCGGGCGCCTGTCGGGTAACTCGCGGCGGTACTCCATGAATCCGGTTATCTTTCCCATGGGCCCATCGTCCTGCCGTTGGTGTCTGTCGTTCCGCAGCAGTGGCGGTCGACGACGCCTCGTCCGTTGCTCTGTCTTGCGTCCTCGCGCCGGGACTTCCTGCCGCCTCGCGGCTGGGCCGCGAGTGCCGCCACGTCAGATCGTCGCCAGCTTCTGTGCTTCCACGTCCAGGTGCATCGATTCGAGCACCTTACGGTACTCGGTTGGCAACACTTTGACGAAATTGCGGCACTCCTCGTCCCACGAGTCCAGCAACGCTTTGGCCACGCTGCTCTTGGTGTACTGCAGGTGGCGCGACAGCAGTTGGTGTACGCGGCGACGGTCTTCGTCGTCCTGAAGCGCCAGCAGTTCGACCATCTCCAGGTTGCAGCGGCTCTTGAACTTGCCGTCTTCGTCGAGCACGTAAGCCACGCCGCCGCTCATGCCGGCCGCGAAGTTGCGCCCGGTGGGTCCCAGGCACAGCACCAGGCCTCTGGTCATGTACTCGCAGCCGTGGTCACCGATGCCTTCCACGACCGCGGTGGCGCCGCTGTTGCGTACGCAGAAACGCTCGCCGGCACGTCCGCGAATGAACACCTCGCCGGCAGTGGCGCCGTAGAGCGCCACGTTGCCGATCACGATGTTGTCTTCGGGACGGAAGCCCGATCCGGGCGGCGGCAACACCACCATCTGGCCTCCCGACATGCCCTTGGCGACGTAGTCGTTGGCATCGCCGGTGAGCGTGACTGAAATCCCGCGTGCCAGGAAAGCGCCGAAGCTCTGACCTGCCGACCCGTCGAAGTCGATCTGTATCGTGTAGGGCGGCAGGCCGTCCTCGCCGTAGCGCTTGGTCACCTCGTGCGACAGCGTGGTGCAGACCGTCCGGTCGGTGTTGCGGATCGGCAGTGCCAACCGCACGGCTTTGCGTTCTTCGAGAGCCGGCCGGCACAGGCGTACCAGTTCATTGTCGAGAGCCTTCTCGAGGCCGTGGTCCTGGGTGCCGGTGCCGCTGATGCCGACGCTCGGCGCAACCGCAGGGCGGTACAGGATCGGCGAGAAGTCGATGCCCTTGGCCTTCCAGTGGGTGATGTCGTCGCGCACCTTCAGGCAGTCGACGCGGCCGGTCATCTCCTGCACCGTGCGCAGTCCCAGAGAAGCCATCAGCTCGCGCAGTTCTTCGGCGACGAAGAACATGAAGTTGATGACGTGCTCGGGCTTGCCGGCGAAACGCTTGCGCAGCTCGGGATCCTGGGTGGCGACGCCGACCGGGCAGGTGTTGAGGTGACACTTGCGCATCATGATGCAGCCTTCGGATACCAGCGCCGCGGTCGCGAAGCCGAACTCGTCGGCGCCCAGCAGCGCGGCGATCGCCACGTCGCGGCCGGTCTTGAGTTGTCCGTCGGTTTCGACACGGATGCGGCTGCGCAGGTCGTTCTCGACCAGCACCTGCTGGGTTTCGGCGAGCCCGAGTTCCCACGGGATCCCCGCGTGCTTGATCGAACTGAGCGGCGAAGCCCCGGTGCCGCCGTCGTGCCCGCTGATCAGCACTACGTCGGCCTTGGCCTTGGAAACGCCGGCCGCGATCGTGCCGACGCCGACTTCCGACACCAGCTTGACGCTGATGCGCGCGTCGGGGTTGGCGCTCTTCAGATCGTGGATCAGCTGCGACAGATCTTCGATCGAATAGATGTCGTGGTGCGGCGGCGGCGAAATCAGGCCCACTCCAGGCGTCGAATACCTGGTCTTGGCGATGACTTCGTCGACCTTGTGGCCGGGCAGTTGTCCGCCCTCGCCGGGCTTGGCTCCCTGCGCCATCTTGATCTGCAATTCGCCGGCGTTGGTCAGATAGTTGATGGTGACGCCGAAACGTCCCGACGCCACCTGCTTGATCTCGCTGCGCGCGGAGTCCCCGTCGGGAAGCGGCTCGAAGCGCCACGATTCTTCGCCGCCCTCGCCGGTGTTCGACTTGGCGCCGATGCGGTTCATCGCGATCGCGATCGTGACGTGGGCTTCACGCGAGAGCGAGCCGAACGACATCGCGCCGGTCTTGAAGCGCCTGACGATTTCGACGGCGGGCTCGACCTCTTCGATCGGCACCGGCGCGGCGGCGGGCACGAACTCGAGAAGGCTGCGCAGCGTGCACAGGTGAGCGTGCTGTTCGTTCACCAGTTTCGAATAACTCTTGAACGCCTGGTAGCTGCCGGAGCGGACCGCGTGCTGGAGGCGCGCGATGGTTTCGGGGTTGAAGAGGTGGAACTCCCCTCGCCGGCGCCAGTAGTACTGGCCGCCCGGTTCGAGGCCCGAGTCGTCGCCCACTTCCACGCGCCAGGCCCGGCGGTGGCGCATCGCCACTTCGCTGGCGAGAACGTCGAAGCCGACTCCCTGGATGCGCGAGGCGGTCCACGCAAAGCAGCGGTCGATCACCGGCTGGGCGAGCCCGATGGCTTCGAAAATCTGCGCGCCGCGATAGCTGGCCAGAGTCGAGATGCCCATCTTGGACATCGTCTTCATCAGGCCCTTGCCTATGGCTTTGCGGAAGTGTTCGACCGCGTTGTCTTCGTCCTGACCGTGGAGCTGCGATTCCTCGGACATGCCGGCCAGCGTGTCGAGCGCCAGATACGGATTGACCGCGCTGCAGCCGTAGCCCGACAGCAGCGCGAAGTGCATGACCTCACGCGGCTCGGCCGACTCGAGCACGATACCGGCGAGCATGCGTTGGCCGCTGCGGATCAGGTGATGGTGCACCGCTCCGACGGCGAGCAGCGACGGCACCGGATCCTTGGTCTCGTTCACTCCTCGGTCGGAGAGGATCAGGATTTCGTGGCCCTCGCTGAGCGCCTGCGAGGCGTCCCGGCAGATCCTGTCGAGTGCGGCCAGCAGACCGTCCTCGCCGCTGCCGGCCTCGAACAGAATCGAGATGACCTTGCTGCGGATGCCGCTGACGTCGATCTCGCGGATCTTGGCGAGGTCTTCGTTGGTCAGTATCGGGTTGGGCAGGTGCAACTGGCGGCAGTGCCGCGGGGTCTCTTCGAACAGGTTGCCCTGGCGTCCGACCGCGGTGTCGATCGACATGATCATTTCTTCGCGGATCGAGTCGATCGGCGGGTTGGTCACCTGCGCGAACAGCTGCTTGAAGTAGTTGAACACCAGCTGCGGCTTGTCGGACAGGCACGCCAGCGGCGTGTCGGTTCCCATCGAACCCACCGGCTCCTGGCTGTTGAGCGCCATCGGCTGCAGCAGCATCGACAGATCCTCGCGCGTGTAACCGAAGAGGTTGTGGAGACGCTCGAGTTCCTCGCCGGTGATGTGCCACTCGGCGCTGTCGGCAGTGGGCAGGTCGATGAGATTCACGGTGTTGTCGCGCAGCCACAGGCTATAGGGCTGGCGCGCCGACATCTTCAGCTTGATCTCGTCGTCGGCGACGATGCGCTGCTCGTCGAGATCGACGTAGAAGATACGGCCGGGCATCAATCGGTCCTTGACCAGGATGTTCTCGGGCGCGATATCGACCACGCCGGTTTCGGAAGCCATCACCACCATGCCGTCCTTGGTGACGAGGTAGCGTGAGGGACGCAGGCCGTTGCGGTCGAGCACGGCGCCGATCCGGTGCCCGTCGGTGAACGCGATCGACGCAGGTCCGTCCCACGGCTCCATCAGTGCGGCGTGGTAGCGGTAGAAAGCGCGTCTCTCCTCGGGCATCGACTCGTGCCGCTCCCAAGCCTCGGGGATCATCATCGCGATCGCGTGCGGCATCGAGCGGCCGGTCTGTACCAGCAACTCCAGGGCGTTGTCGAACGAAGCCGAGTCGCTCTGCCCCGGCGTTACGATCGGCAGCAGCTTGTGTATGTCGTCGCCGAACAACGGCGAGGCGAACAGCTTCTCGCGTGCGGTCATCCAGTTGAGGTTTCCGCGCAGCGTGTTGATCTCGCCGTTGTGGGCCATGTAGCGGAACGGGTGCGCCAAGCGCCAAGTCGGCATCGTGTTGGTGCTGAAACGCGAGTGCACCAGCGCCAGCGCGCTGCACATCAGCGGATCGACGAGGTCGGGGTAGAATCGGCCGAGCTGCGCCGAGGTAAGCATGCCCTTGTAGACGATGGTGCGGCACGACAGGCTGCACAGGTAGAACGACCGCGCGATGTCGTCGCCCTGGACGGCGGCGCGTCGCTCGGCGCTGCGGCGGGCGACGTAGAGGCGACGCTCGAGGTCTTGTTCGGACAGTTCCTTTTTCGGGACGACGAAGACCTGCGCGATGTCGGGGCGGGTCGCATCGGCGACCTCGCCGACGCAGCGTTGTCCGCTGTCGTGATCGACGGTGACTATCGGTACGTCGCGCCAACCGAGAACTTCGAGGCCGGCGTTGCGGCAGGCCTGCTTGAAGCAGCGTTGCGACCACTCGCGGGCAGCCCGAGCGCGCGGCAGGAACACCATGCCGACGCCGTACAGCCCACGTGCCGGCAACACTATGCCGAGTTCCCCGCAGCGCGCGCTCAGCAACTCGTGCGGGACTTGCAGCAGTACTCCGGCGCCGTCGCCGGTCTCGGCGTCGCAACCGCAGGCGCCGCGGTGCTCGAGGCGCTTCAGAACTTCGATCCCGGTGGCGACGATGCCGTGAGTGCGTTCACCGCTGACGTTGACGACGAATCCGACACCGCACGCGTCGCGCTCGGCGCCGGGTTCGGCAAGTCCGCTGGGGCGGCCGGTTCTTGGCTCTTGCATGCTCAGTACCTTTTCCAGTCTCGCCGTAGTCTCGTCGACAAGGGGCCGGTTCGCGGACCGCAAGTGGGCGGTCGGGATACTTAGGGGGAAAGCCTAAAGATGTCAATCGAAGAATCCGTGTGGCCTGAACGGGGTTGACCGTGGTCTCGGAGTGGCCTAAATACGGCGTCGGGCTTCGTGACGTGGCCGAAAGAGGAACCTGAATGAAAAAGCTGGATGAACGCGAACTCCAGATCGCCAGGGCGCTGATCCGAAACCCGCGGCTGTCCGACAACCGTCTCGGCGAGATCTACGACATCCCGGTGCGCACCGTCAGCCGCAAACGCGCGCGGATGGAACGCGACGGACTGCTGCGCTACTTCGCTGAAGTGGACATGTCGGCCGAGGGCACCGGACACAGTCCGTGCTGCCACCTCTACATCATTCGCTTCAAGGTCGGGGTGACCGTGAGGCAGATCGAAGAGGAGATTCGCGACGAGCCGAACGTGGTCACGGTCTTCACTGAGCTGATTCGCGAGTCGTATATAGCGGAGATCGACGGCAGAGTGGCGTTGGTGATGGTGGTCGAGGGCACGTCGGACGCCGACGTGGTGCAGAGCTTCCAGGACAAGATCGTGCCTTCACTGCAGAAGAACCACGGCAAGGACTCGATCGAGGACATCTCGACCATCCGCCTGCTCGGCCGCGTGCGCATTCTGCGCAACTACCTGCCGGCGGTAAACATGGAGAACGGCATGATGAAACCGGATTGGAGCACCGACTCGATCTTCGTCGCATGAACACGCGATATGGGCCATGGGCGTTGGTTACCGGCGCGTCATCGGGCATCGGGCGCGGTTTTGCGCTCGAACTGGCTAGGCGCGGTCTGGCGGTGGTGCTGGTAGCACGGCGGCGCGGATTGCTCGAAGAAGTCGCCGCTGAAATTGCCGCGGGCTTTCAGGTTCCGACCCGCGTGATCGACATGGATCTGGCGCAATCCGGCGCGTCCGCAGCGCTGGCGGCGGCAGTCGACGATCTCGAAATCGGTATGCTGGTGGCCAACGCCGGCACCGGCTGGATCGGTCGCTTCGACCTCCAGCAACCCGAAACCCACTCGCAGATGATCCGGCTGCACTGCGAGAACACCGTCGAACTCACCGCGCGTCTGCTGCCGCTCATGAAGAAACGCGGGCGCGGCGCAGTCGTGATCGTGGCGTCGGCGGGCGGCCTGGTGCCGCTTCCGTACTACGCGCTCTACGGCGCGACCAAAGCCCTGTTGCTCAACTGGGGTGAGGCGCTGGCCGTCGAAATGAAAGGCAGCGGCGTCGACGTGATGGTGGTTGCCCCAGGCGACACCAAGACCGGCTTTCAGGAAGTGGCCGGAGAAATGTCGACGCGCTGGTCGAGTGTCGAAGAGGTAGTGAGGCCGTCGCTGGCGGGTCTGGGCCGCAAGAGCCTGGTGGTGCCGGGGCTCGAGAACAAACTCTCGTTGCTGGCGGCGCGCCTGCTGCCGAGATCACTTCTGATGTCGGTGGTCGAGAAGCGCCAGCGTGAGCAAACCCCCCGTGAACGCCGCTAGCAGTCTGTTGAAAAACCGTCCATCAGCCTGTTCAAAATGGTCCAGATGCAAGGCGCGCGCGAAAGTCGTCCGCTACGAGGCTTGGATCTCGCCCGTCGCCGGCTCCGGGCTCGCGTCGAAGCGAGTGGTTTTGCGCGCAACGCGGCAGAAGGGCCATTTTCAACAGGCTGCTAGGTTGGCGTTCGCGGTTGCGATGATGGCGGCGGCCGCCGCGCCCGCGATGGCGGCGGGCGCTGAAGCTCAGTACGACGAGTTCGGGCGCCGCCCTTCGCAGTCGCCGAGCGAGCTGTCACTTCCCGATCCGGTGCTCGATTACCGCTGGCCGATGCCCGAGCCCGGCGGCCGCGCCTCGCAGCCTGAGTTGCTCGACAGCGACGAAGCGAAGCTAGACCCGCTTCACGAAGACGTACCCGACAACGATGTACCGCCGGCCCCAGTCGCACCCGGTGCGCCCGCGCTGCCCGATGAGTTGCCCGAGTCGGTGGAAGAGCTGCTGCGCCGCGGACCTGCTCCCGAGGTCGTGGTACCGCTCATGCAAGGACGAGAAGGCGATCAGAGCCGCGGTGCGATTGCCGGCGGCGACCCTGCGGAGGAATAGACATGGCCAACGTACGTTCCAAGATCGAACTCAGCGCAGCCGAGCAACGCGAGTTTATCGAGCGCAGCAAGACCGTCATCATGGGGACCATCAATCACGATGGTTACCCGCACCTAGTCCCGATGTGGTTCGGACTGATCGACGGCCTCGTGCACATGCACACCTACAAGACTTCGCAGAAGGCCGTCAACGTCGGGCGCAACCCCAGGGGCTCTCTGCTGTTCGAGGACGGGGAAGATTACGACAAACTGCGCGGGGTCTTCATGCGCGGACGTTTCGAAATCGTCGATGACCTTGAACTCTGCTACCGGATCGCGGTGGGGTCGGCGAAGAAGTACCAGGGACTCAGCGAGGAACAGGTCGCGGGCGGACTGCGTCACTACGTACGCAAGCGTGTCGCGCTGGTCTTCCATCCAGAGAAGATTTCGAGCTGGGACCACGGCAAGATCGGCCAGTTCGCGTAATCGTCGGCTCGGGGTCCGGGTTTCTCAACGGACTGCTTGGTGGGTAGCGTCTCTAACAGACTGTCGAAAGAGCGTTGTGAGCCCGTTCAAAATGGTCCAGATGCAAGGCGCGCGCGAAAGCCGCGAGCGGAGGCGTAGCGGAGCTACGTCGTAGCGAGTGGTTTCGCGAGCACGAGCCCCGAGTTGGCGAGGGGCGAGCTCGAGTAGACAGGCGTGATCCTCGCGCGTCGCGAGCTCCGCGCTCGTGGGCCATTTTCAACGGGCTCCTGACATCGCCGCGACGGTTCGCGCCGGTCGTCGATCGCGCTAAACTGTGTTCCTGCAATGGCCAAGCTGATTGTCGTAAGTCCCGACGGACAGCGCGAATTCGAACTCGGCGCCGTGACTACCCTGGGGCGTCACACCGTCAACACGATTCGCATTTTCGATCGGATCGTGTCGAAGGAACACGCCCGCATCACCCGCCGGCCTGACGGTAAGTTCCTGTACGAAGACCTCGGCAGCCTCAACGGCTCGTTCTACGCGGGGGCGCGCCTGAAAGAGCGTGTGCTCGCGGACGGCGACGAGATCCTGGTCGGCGCAACGCAGCTGCGCTTCCAGGGCGCCACCACTTCCGAGGCGGTCCTCGAGCAGGTAACGATCGGCGGCGCCGCCAACGAGGCGGTGATCAAGCAGAAGGTGCAGGCCGCGGCAGCCGGCCGCGAGTTCGAGCCGGAAGCCGAGATCGACGACATCGCGGTTCTGCGGCGTGACTACGAAAGGCTGCGGCTCGCGCACGAACTCAACCGTTCGATTGAACTCGAGGTCAACATAGACGTACTGCTCGAGAAGATCATCATGAAGGCCTTCGAGCTGATCCCGTGCGACCGCGGCGTGATCCTGCTGATGGAGGACGGTGTTCCGCGGCCGCGAATCGCCCGCACGCGCGACGGCCGCAACGAACAGATCGTGTTGTCGCGTTCGATAATAAACGACGTCGTGCAGCACGAGTCGGCGGTGCTGTCGTCGGACGCGAGCGTGGACAGCCGGTTCCTGGGCGCGCACTCGATCATCCTGTCAGGCATCCGCTCGACCATGACGGTGCCGCTGATGCACCACGACTCGCTGCTCGGCATCATGCACCTCGACTCGCTGCTGGCGGTCAACGCGTTCGGCGAGAAGGACCTCGAGATCTTCGCCGGGATCGCCAACCAGGCTGCGAGCGCGATCGCCAATTCATACATGGCGCGCAAGATCGAAGAGGAAGCCAGGACCCGGGCTCAGTTCCAGCGTCTGCTCTCGCCGAACCTGGTCGAGCAGGTCGTGGCCGGCAAGCTCCAGCTCGAAAAGGGCGGTACCCTGTCGGAGGTGACGCTGCTGTTCAGCGACATCCGCGGCTTCACTGCCATGAGCGAGTCCCGCGAGCCGCAAGAGATAGTCCGCATGCTCAACGAGTACTTCGAGTTGATGGTCGACTCGATCTTCGTCCACCGAGGCACGCTCGACAAGTTCGTCGGCGACGAGATCATCGCCCTCTTTGGTGCGCCGGTGGCGATTGCGGACGCCGAGTTCCAGGCCGTCCAGTGCGCGCTCGATATGTTGGACATTCTCGACGACTTCAACCGCACGCGCGGCGCCGAGGGGCTCGACGAGATCAAGATCGGAATCGGGATCAACACCGGTAACGTCGTGACCGGCGCCATCGGCAGTTCGCGCGCGTTGCAGTACACCGCGGTCGGTGACGCGATGAACGTGGCCGCGCGCTTGTGCAGCGCGGCCGAACCCGGTGAGATCCTGATTTCGCAGCCGACCCACAGCCGCGTCCGCGACCGCGTCGCGGCCAAGGTGCTGCCGCCGCTGCGGCTCAAGGGCAAGGCTGTCGAACAGACCGTCTACAGGGTGATGGGACTGCGCACTCCGAAGTAGTTGCGGTGCGGCGATTCGCGCGCCGCGCCGTGCGCCGTGCGCCGCTGCCCGCCGCGCCGTGCGCCGCTGCCCGCCGCGCCGTGCGCCGTGCACCGCTGCGCCGTGCGCCGTGCGCCGCTGCCCGCCGCGCCGTGCGCCGTGCACCGTTGCGCCGTGCGCTGTGCGCCGCTGCGCCGTGCGCTGTGCGCCGCTGCGCCGTGCGCCGCTGCCCGCCGCGCCGTGCGCTGTGCGCCGCTGCGCCGTGCGCTGTGCGCCGCTGCGCCGTGCGCCGTGCGCTGTGCGCTGTGCGCCGCTGCGACGCTGCGCCGCTGCGCTGTGCGCCGTGCGCCGCTGCGCTGCTGCCCGGTGCCCGCTGCGCTGCTGCGCGCACGCTCAGCGCCTCACATGTAGATCCCGCCGGCGTACTCGAAGTCCCTGCGGATCATCACGTTGATGCAGGCGGCCTTGCCGCTGGCGTAGGCGCGCTCGAGCGCCGGACGGATCTGGTGCGGCTCGGTCACCAACTCGCCGTATCCACCGAGCGCTTCGACCACCTTGTCGTAGCGCGTCGGCAGCAACTCGGTGGCCACGGTGCGCTCGCGCCCGTAGACCATGACCTGAGGCCGCATCATCTGGCCCCACGCCGCGTCGTTGCCGACGATGCCGACGATCGGCAGATTGTGGCGGATGGCAGTGTCGTACTCGAAACCGTTGAGCCCGAAGCTGCCGTCGCCGTAGATGATCAGCACGCGTTTGTCGGGGTGCGCGATCTGCGCGGCGAGCGCGAACGGCATACCGACACCGAGGGTGCCGAGCGGGCCGGGGTCCATCCACAGTCCGTTCCTGGGTACCGGTACCACCTTGGCGGCTTTGGCGACGATGTCGCCGCCGTCGCCGATCAGGATCATGTCGTCGGTGACGAAGTCGGCGATCTCCTTGCACATGCGCAGCGGATCGATCGGCACTTCGTCGGAGGTGAGCTGTGCGGCCAGCGTCGCCTCTTCCGCGACTTCCTTGGCGCGCCACTCATCGACCAGCGGCTGGTAGTTCAGCTCGATGCCGTCGCGCTGCATTGTCTCGAGCATGGTTTCGAAGATCAGACCGATGTCGCCCACCAGGCCGACGTCGGCGCGGCGGTTCTGGCCGATCAGTGTCGCGTCGAGGTCCATCTGTATGATCTTGGCATCGGCGGGGATCGACTTGCCGAAGCGCATCCTGAAATCCAGCAGCGACCCGGCCATCACCACGCAGTCGGAGGCTTCCATGTAGTCGCGGCGCGTGCGGTTGAAGAAGTACGGCGAGTCGTGCGGCACCGCGCCGCGGCCCATGCCGTTGAGGTAGCAAGGCATCTTGGCGGCGGCCAGGAAGCGGTTGAGCGCGGCGGCTCCGTTTGACCACTTGACGCCGGTGCCGGCCATGACCATCGGCATCTTCGAAGCTTTCAGCAGCGCCAGCGCCTCGCGCACCAGACGATCTTCGGGGCGCACGCGCGGGGGAGTCATCGGCGTAGGGCAGTAGGCCTGGTCGAGTTTGATCTTGCCGGCGAGCACGTCGATCGGTACTTCGAGATAAGCGGGACCGGGGTTGCCCGAGAGCGCGTAGCGGATCGCTTCTTCGACGAACTCGCCGAGTCGATCGGCGGCGTAGCACGCGTTGGCCCACTTGCTGATCGGCCGCATCACCGAGATGTGGTCCATCTCCTGCAACGAGCCGCGACGAAGATTGACCAGCGGTCCCTGACCGCCGATTACCAGGATCGGAGAATTGGCGCGCCACGCGTTGGCGATGCCGGTCACGCCGTCGGTGGCACCGGGCCCCGCCGTCAGCACCGCCACGCCGACGCGGCCCGGGTGCAGGCGCGCCCAGGCGTCGGCAGCGTGCACGGCGGCTTGTTCGTGGCGCACATCGATGACGCGAATGCCTTCGTTGATGCAGCCGTCGTAGATCGCCATCACGTGTCCGCCCGGCAGCGTGAAGATGCAGTCGACTCCGGCCTTCTTCAGCGCACGTGCGATGAGCTTTCCACCATCCATGATCTGTTCCTCTTGTCGACGCCGTTCGACGTCCGGTTGTGTTGGCCGCGCGCAGCGCGACAGCCGCCCGGTATACCTTCCGGTCCGGTGAACGCAAGACCGCAGGCCGGCCGGGTCTGGAGTTGCGCTTTGCGCCGTGCCGGCACCGCGCGGCCGGCGCACTCGCACTGTGTCGCCGTTGACTCGCCGACGCCGGGCGCCTAACCTGCCGGGAGCGAACCGATCGAAGAGCCAACGGCTCTTCACCGGGAACGAGGTGTAACGCCTCGACTGCCCCGCAACTGTAAGGGGGGACGATGGTCGCACGATGCCACTGGGCCGCGAGGTTCGGGAAGGCGCGGCCGAAGAACGATCCCCGAGTCAGGATACCGGCAAGGTTCGTGAGGGTCAGGCCTTCCGAGGGTGGGGGCGCGACCGGGATCCGGCTCTGCTTCTTCCCGTCGTGCGGCAAGTGCGTATCGAGCGTCGCTTGCGCTTCTTCCTCCTCTCAGTCGAGTCCGACACCGAACAGCATTCTGGCGTGGGCCGGAGAGGAGTATCACGATGAGGAAAATTCTTGCCGCAGCGTTGGCTGCGGGATTCGTTCACTCGAGCGCTTGGGCCGCGGCGTTGCCGGCCGACGGTTACGTCTATTCGCGCGAGCTTCTTTCGCAGTTCACCGAGGGCTGCGTTGCCGAGGGCCGCGGCGGGGTCTTCGTCGGCGTCGGGCCGCTGATGTCGTATCCGCCGACTGGAGCTACTCGCAGCGTGGTGTTCGTGAGCGACGCCGGCACCGAACGCACCGTCGCAACCGGACTCAACGCGATCGGCGACTGCTACTACGACAGGTCGGCTGACACGTTGTACGTAAGCGACAACGGCGGAGATTTCGCAGGCGCCGTTACCGGCGACACGGTGTTCGCGATTGCGTCGGCGAGTTCGGCGACGTCGCTGAACGTCGCGGGCCGTGAACTGGTCGCTGCCGGATCGATTCCGTTCGCGTCGAGCCTGGCGCGGCTCGGCAGCGATCTGCTGGTGAGCGATGCCGCCGGTAGCGGCAACGGTCGGGTGCTTGCCATCAGTCTCGACACCGCTCCGCCGCTGCTCAGCAGTTTCGCCGCCGGTCTCGATTACGCCGGTGGTCTCACGATCGACGGCAGCGAAGTGCTGGTCGCCGAATCGCGCAGCGCGACCTTCGACAACGAGATACGCCGCTACGATTCGTCGGGCGTGCTGCTGGGATTGATGTCGGGACCTACCTACGCCCACGGTTCGATCGATCTGGCACTCGAAGATGGTGGCAACGTACTGGTGACGGGCAACGACACCGTGGTCGCAGTTGAAGCCGGCGCTACGACTAAGCCGATGGTGACCGGACTCGACGGCGGTACCGGCTATGCCGCGTTCGGCGGCGGCATCTCGATCGACGCTGCGAGCGGCCGCATCGACTTCGCGGCCTCGAGTTTCAGCGCGGCCGACGACGACCGCGGTTTGCATCGCCTCACTCCGGTCTCGCACCTGGTTGCCGGCCGCGGGCGCGACGACAGCGAATGTCTCAGCGAGTTCTACGGTGTTTCACTGGTGGCGGCCGCGCCCGGACGAACCGCCAGGTTGGCAATTTGCGAGGACGGCGCCGAGTGTGACGCCGACGGCGAGGTCAACGACAGCTGTACTTTCGCGCTCGGCTTCTGCTTGAACGTCGCCGATTCTCGCTTCCCGGCGTGCGCGTCGGCGCAAGTAGACACGTTCGAACTGCTGGCGGCCAAACCACAGAGCGCGGCGTTGGTGACGGCCGCTGCCGCCGTGCAGGCCGCCGCGCCGCTGTCGGCGCCGGCTTGCTTCTTCAGCGACGGGATCACGGTGCCGCTACGAGTCGCCGCGGGCGGCCCAGCCAAGGTCCGCAACGGGCGCGTCAAGGTGCGCGTGAGGACCGCCGAGCCGGCGGCGCGAAGCGACACCGACGTCGTGAGGTTGCAGTGCCGGCCACCGGCGATCTGATGGCTGCGCGCGCACCGATCGTGTACGCCGCGATTGCCGCCGCTTGCGTGTCGTTCGCGACCTCGGTTGCGTCGGCGTCGGCCGCGGGAGATCCGTGGCTCGATCGTGTGCGCCGCTTCGAACCCGGCACTTCGGCCGGTTTTGGTGCCGACAAACTCCCGGCGGTGGTGCTCGGCCCGCCGCAGGGAGCCGGAGCCGTGCAGGGATCGCTCGACGTGGTTTCACTCGGCAACGGCGGCGTCATCGAGGTGCGGTTTGCCGACAACGCGGTAGTCGATGGGGCCGGCGAGGACCTGGCAATCTACGAGAATGCGTTTCACGCAGGCGACGAAAACGGCCCGTTGTTCACCGAGTTCGCGTTCGTGGAAGTCAGCCGTGACGGCAGGAACTGGAAGGCTTTTCCCTACGATGCACAGACCGGAGAAGGTCTGGCCGGCCGCGCTCCCGTGTATGCCAACTCCGCCAACGCTGTCGATCCTCTGTCTGCGCAGGGCGGCGGCGACCGTTTCGATATCGGCGCCGTCGGTCTCGACTACGTGACGGCGGTGCGCATCACCGATGCCGGTAATTTGATGGACGACGTCGGCAACCACTCGTATGCCGGTACCAAGGGAGGCTTCGACCTGGACGCGGCCGCGGCGTTGCACTCGACACCACTCGGCCGCATCTACGGTGTGGTCAGCGCGGCCGGGAATGCGGCGGCCGGGATCCGTGTGTGCGTGCGCGGCGTGGCCGAACCGCGCTGGCGACGCCGAACGACCCGCCAGGACGGAAGCTACCGGTTTGCTCGTGTGCTGCCGCAGGGAGACTACCTGGTGCGCGCCGGACGCTGCGGTGACAGCCGCTACCAGTCGCGCGTTTTCGTGGGTCTGGATCAGCTGCGCGTCGAAGCGGATTTCGCTCTTCCTTGAGCCGCCGGCCGGCTGCTGCGCTCGGCAACGGCGGCGGTGTCGTGTAGCGTCGGTGTTCGTGGCCGAAGTGTTCGACCAACAGACGGAGGACCGCTCGCGGCTTGCACTCGCGCGCCTGCGTCGTTGCGCGGCGATAGCCGTGTTCTTGGCAGCGTTCGCGGTTCCGGCACGGACCGCTGTGGCCGCGAAATTGTCGGTGGTAACCACCATCGCGCCGCTGGCGATGGTGGCCCAGGATCTGGGCGGCGAACACGTGGAAGCGATCAGCCTGGTCAGCGGCGCCACCAGTGTTCACACCTACGAGCCGGCTCCGTCGGATTTGGTGCGGATCGCCAACGCAGATCTGTTGGTGTCGATCGGCGGCGAACTCGACGGTTGGCTCGACAAGCTCCTGGTAGGCAAGAAACCCGGCGCGGTCGTGCTCAAACTTCTCGACGACAGCGATGGGCCGGCTGCGGCCGAGGATCCACACCTGTGGCTCGACCCGTGTTGGGTGCGCGACCGCGTGCTTGCGTCGCTGCTGCGCGCGTTGTCGGCGATCGACGTAGCGACGGCGCCGCAGTACGCGGCGTCGGCGCGTCTGATGGCCGAAGGTCTCACCGATCTGGAGGGAGAGATTCGAGCGATTCTCAGCGGCGCTCCGGGCCGCGGTTTCCTGGCCTTTCATCCGGCCTGGAGTTGGTTCGCGGCACGCTTCGACCTGCACACCGTCGGCGTGGTCGAAGAGAGCAACGGCGTCGAGCCGAGTGCCGCGGCGTTGGCCGCTGTGCTCGATGCTGCGCGCGCCGCGCACATTCGCGCGGTCTTGATCGAGCCGCAGATGGATCCGCGCCTGGCGCGTTCGGTAGCCTCCGAGATCGGTGCCGACGTGGTGCTGGTCGATCCGCTCGGAGATATCGGCAGCCATGATCGTGGCCGCTACCGCGACTTGATGTTGTTCAACGCACGCGCGTTCGCGCGTGCTCTCGCCGTCGGTCCGTCCGACTCCGCCGCCGATTTCCGCTAGTTTCCACGCAATTGCTCGAGGCGTTTCTTGGTCGCGGCCTGTCCGGGGTCGAGTTCGAGGACTTTCTCGTATTCGGCGATTGCTTCCTGGCGGCGGCCGAGCGAGTCGAAGGCCTGGGCGGTCAGGTTGTGTCCGTTGACGTTGTTGGGGTCGATGCTCAGCGAGCGCTGCGCCGCCGCCAGCGAGTCCGCGTGGCGGCCGAGCCTGGCGTAGGCGACCGCGAGGTTGCGGTGGGTCATCGCCATGCCGGGCACGTTCTGGCTGCCGGCCAGGAAGATCTGCATCGCTTCCTCGTTGCGTTGTTGCTCGAGATAGATAGATCCGAGGTTCATGTAGGCGCGCGCCACGTGCGGAGCGATGCGGATCGCTTCCTTGTAGCGCTGGATCGCCTCGTCCTGCTGGCCGCGGCGTTTGTACTCGTTGGCGAGGTTGTACTGCGTGCGTTCGCTCTGCGGGGCTTTCGCGACGGTGTCGAGCAGCAGCCGCAGCGGATCGGCGAACACCTGATTGCGTGCCACCGTGAGCAGCGCCAGCGCCGTCAGCACGACCGCGGCGAGCACGCGGCGCGTGCCTTGCAGGACTATTGTCGACAAGCCAAAGCGTGCAGCCAGCGCGGCGGTGGCATCGAAGAGCGCGGGCACCAGCGCCAGCGCCAACAGACCGATTGCCAGATACATGCGGTGTTCGACGTAGAAGTCGGCCAGCGGCACCAATGTCGAGGTCGGCGCCAGCGCCACCGCGCTGCCGAGCACAGCGAAGGTAGCCAGCGGGTAGCTGCGCCACAGCGCCAGCGCGCCGGCCGCGATCGACGCGAGCACGGCAGCCGGCACGACCACGCCGTTTCCGAGAGCGGAGGCGAGCACCGGCCACGGTCCCTGGTAGCCGCAGTCGAAGCACAGCGCGTTGGGCCACAGCGCCAGCCGCAGGTAAGTGAGCACGACGCCTAATTGAGCGCTCGCGTACTGCAACGGGTCGATACCCTCGATCGAAAAACCTGCGGTGCGCGCTTCGAAGCTGCCCGAGGCCGAGGATAGTACGAAGGTCCACGCGGCGGCGGCGACGGCAATCGCGTAGGCCGGCCACCTTCGCTTGATTTCGTCCAAGCGACCGCGCGACAGGAAACAGCAGTCGTAGAGCAACAGCAGCGCGGGCACCACCGCGAACGACGGTTTGCTGTACGCGCCCAGCAGGCACGCGGCCGTCAAGAAGGCGAGGGGACCCGGCCGCGGCTCGTCCGCATCGATGGCGACGAAGCCGAGCAGCGCCGCCACCAGTGCTGCGCTGACGAATATTTCGGAGCGCTGGATGATGTAGGTCACGCTCTCGGTCTGCATCGGGTGAAGCAGGAACAACGCCGCGACGGCGGCCGCCAACGGTTCGGCCGCGCGCGCGTAGCGGGTCTCGAACAGCGGCAGCCTGAGCGTGATGTAGGCGAGCGCGAACAGCAGCCAGCCGGCGACGATGTGGGCGCCGAGGTTCAGCAGGTGGTAGGACGCGACCGCCAGCGCGCTCGACGCGTAGTTGATCCGTAGCGACGCCGTGACTACGGCGCGCTGGTCGAGCAGCAGCGCTGCCAGCGACAGCGGTTTCTGGATGGTCGGGTTCTTGGCGATGTTGATCGGGTCGTCGAGCAGGAACGGCACGTCGAGGGCGTTCAGGTAACAAGCCGCTGCCAAGACGGCGAGTCCGATCGCCCACAGTCCCGCGCGTTCCGGCAACGCGACGCTTACGCGCGGCCGCGCCGTAACCGCTGCGGTCCGCGGCGCCGGCGCGGGCCCGGCAGCATCGGTGAAGCGCGGGCGATCCTTCTTGTCGCGTGCCTTTCTACCCATGACCGGAACTTGTAGCCGAGCCTCGCCGACGCGGCCAGCGTGGGAGCCCGTTGAAAAAGGCCCACGAGCGCGGAGCTGGCGACGCGCGAGGATCACGCCTGTCTGCCGGGTCTCGCCGCTCGCCAACTCGGGGCTCGTGCGCGCGAAACTGCTCGCTACAGCGTACGGGGGTACGCTTGCGCTCGCGGAATTTCGCGCGCGCCTTGCATCTGGGCCATTTTGAATGATGGGCTCACGACGCTTTTTCGACAGCCAGCCGAGCCCGTTTGCGAGCCTGCGCCGCAACCACCATAGTCGCGCGCGCGGTAGCGGCGGCGTCGCGGTGCCGGTACCGTGCGAACTGCGCAGCCGGCCGGGGAAGCAACGGCGGCGATTCCGCAAAGACCCGCGAAAGATTCAGCGATGGATGCGGTCACATTCGAGAAAGTTCGCGTCGAACTAGACCGCCGTACGGTGCTCGATGACATCTCATTCCGGGTTCGCCAAGGGGCTTTTCTAGGCGTGATCGGTCCCAACGGCGCCGGCAAGACGACGTTACTGCGTGTCATGCTGGGGTTGGCGCCGATCGTCGGCGGCAGCGTCGAAGTACTCGGCAGAGCGCCAGGCCGTCACGGCGCCGACGCGCACGTGATCGGTTATGTTCCTCAGCGCGAGACAGTCGCGCGCACGTTCCCGGCCAGCGTGGCCGACGTGGTCATGATGGGCCGGCTCTGCTGCATGGGTAGGATCCGTATCCTGCGCCGCCACGATTGGGACGAGGTCCACCGGGGGCTCGAGTTGGTCGGCATCGAGCACCTGGCCGCGCGGCCCATCGGCCGGCTCTCGGGCGGCGAGGCGCGCCGCGCGTTGCTCGCCCAGGCGCTCTGCTCGGGTACGCGCCTGTTGGTACTCGACGAACCGACCGTGGGGCTGGACCTGCCCTCCGAACTCGAGTTCTACAATCTGCTGCGCCGCCTGCAGCACGAACTCGACCTCACCGTGATCTGCGTGTCCCACGATCTGCTGGCGCTGGCGGGTCAGGCGAGCGAACTGATCTGCATCAACCGCGTGATGCACGTGCACGGAGACCCGCAGCACGTGGTCCACAGCCACGCGCTGCGCGAAGCGTATTCGTGCGAGTTCGACTTCCTGGCCGGTGAAATCGCCCACCACGACCGAGCCGGTGGTAGCGTCTGATGCTCGAGTACGTCTTCTTCCAGCGGGCTCTGGTTGCCGCTGTGGTCGTGGGTCTGCTGTGCGGTCTGCTCGGCTTCTTCGTGGTCTTGCGCCGCTTGGCCTTCGTCGGCGTGGGGATCTCGCACTCGGCGGTGGGCGGCGTGGCGATCGGCCTGCTGGCCGGATGGAACCCCGCGGCAACGGCGGCGGTATTCGCGGTGCTGGTCGCGCTCGGCATGTTCTGGGTCGGACGCGACCGCCGGCTCGGCGAGGACGCCGTGATCGGCGTCTTTTTCTCCGCCGCGATGGCGCTCGGTCTGGTGCTGCTCAGCACGCGCCACGGCTTTCAGCAGGATCTGTTCGCGTATCTGTTCGGCAGCGTGCTGGCGATTTCGGGCGCCGAACTGGCCGGCCTGTGCGTGCTATCGCTGGTGCTCGGCGCAATCGTCGTCGCGGTGTTCCGCGAATTGCTCTTCATCGCCTTCGACGAGGAGGTGGCGCGTGCCTACGGCCGCCCCGTCGACGCGATCAACGCGCTGTTGCTGGTGATCCTGGCGATTGCGGTGGTGGCGGGCATCCGCGTGGTCGGGGTGTTGCTGATCGAAGCGCTGTTGGTGGTACCGGCCGCAACGGCTGCGCTGTGGACACTGGATTTTCGGCGTCAGGTCGCCATTTCCATGGGGCTCGGGGCCGGATCTGGGGTCCTCGGGCTGGTCGCTTCCTACAGCTTCAACATCACGGCCGGTGGTTCGATCGTGATGGTGGCAGTGACTTTCTTTTCCCTGTCGCTGCTCCTTCGGCGACGGGCTTGATCTCGGCCCTTCCGTCAGTCGTGCGCCTCGGTATAAGGGGGCACGATGCCGGTACCGTCAGATCTCGAACAGTCGCTGCTTCGCCTGTTGCTCGAGCAGCAGTTGGAGAAGTTTCGACGCGGACTCGAAGCCGAGAACCCCGGCCTCTCCAAGTCCGAACGCGAGCGCTACCTGCGCGCCGCACGTCTCTTCGTGGCGCAAATCCTCGGCGCCTCCCCCCGAACCCACGGCCGAGAACCCCGCCCCACTCGACGCACCTAGGCCGCCTCAGCTGCGGCCGAAGCCGCCGCTTACGCTGATTGCCTGACCGGTAATCCAGGAAGCGCGGTCGGAGGCCAGGAAGGTTACCAGCGGGGCAATGTCTTCGGGTTGGCCGAGACGTCCGAGCGGGTAGAACTTGGAGGCCTGCTTCTCCATCTCGTCGTCGATGTAGGCGGTCATCGGCGTGCGCGTCACGCCCGGGCACACCGCGTTGACGTTGATCGAGTAGCGTCCGAGTTCTGCGGCCAGACCGCGGGTCAGCGAAATGACTCCGCCTTTGGTCGCGCCGTAGACGACCATGCGTTTCTCGTTGGCCTTGCCGGCCTCGGATGCGATCGAGACGATCTTGCCGTGGCTGCGCTCGATCATGTGATCGGTGACTGCGCGGCAACAGTTGATCACGCCGACGAAGTTGATCGCGATCAGACCGTCCCACTGGCCGACGTCGGTCTGTGCGAAGAAAGACATCGGTCCGCCTACGCCGGCCGAGTTGACGAGGATGTCGAGGTCGCCGAAGCGGTCGAGGGTCGCTTTGACAGCCGCGCGGCAGGAAGCCGCGTCGCGCACGTCGAGCCTGACCGCCTCCACCTGGGCTCCCGCGCCGACGAGTCGGGATCGGGTCTCTTCGAGTAGCGCCTCGTTGACGTCGGCGATGGTGAGCCGCACGCCCTCCGCGGCCATCTGCTCGGCGGTCGCTTTTCCCAGGCCCGAGGCTCCACCCGTGATCAGGGCGACCCTGTCCTTCAAACCCAGTTCCATGCGCGTTTCTCCCGGCGGCGGCGCGTCGTGCGCGCTCGGACGCTTCTGCTGATGCGGCAGCCGAGGATCGAAGAAGGAGGCGGGCAGGTCAAGCCGCACAAAAAAGAAGGGCGCCTTCCTTTCGGAAGACGCCCTTGGCAGAAGCCGTAGCCTTTGCCGAGAAGTTACTCGATCGGAGGCGCAGGGGGCGTTTCGGGCGGAGCCGGACAGTTGAGCACGACCGGCAGCCCGACGCTGTGCATCAGCGTTCGCAACGCGTCGGTCGAGTTGATCTTCGCGTTGCCGGTCACGTCGCAGATCGACAGGTCGCAGACGTGGTTACCGACACTGGTGTTGAGGATGAACTGGGCGTCCAGGACGTTCACCGAGCCGCTGTCGTCGGTGTCGCCGCAGGCGACCAGCAGACACGCCGAGTTGCAGTACTGGCCGTTGTCGTACATCGCGTCGCCGTCGTCGCAGGTCTCCTTGGTCTCCAGGTACCCGTTGCCGCAGGTTACGCTCAGGTCGGGGCACTCGAGCAGCACCGGCAGACCCACCGCGTACTGCAACGAACGCAGCGCGTCCGAGGCGAGGATGTGGAGATCGCCGGTGACGTCGCATACCAGCAGGCTGCAGCTGTCGAGACCGACCGCGGCGCGCAGGATGAAGAGCGCGTCGGTGGCATTCCTGACGCCATCGTCGTTGACGTCACCGCACGGAACGCGGCTGCAGTCGATGCGGCAGAAATCACCGCGGGTCCACTCGTTGTCACCGTCGTCGCACTCTTCCTCGACGTTGAGGACCGAGTTTCCGCACTTGGTGCTGCACGGGAAGATCAGGTCCACGAAGCGGAAGACGTCGTGGTGGTGATAGTCGTACATGCACTCCACCAGCGCCGGCAGCGGGAACACCGATTCGTTGTTCGGGAACAAGCAGCGGTGCGGGAAGCCGAGGTTTTCCACGTTGATGGCCGGGCAAGCGTTGGGGATGCCGCGCAGCACGAAGTTGTGGGCTTCGACGACGCGCTCGTCGGTGTAGCCGCGGTCGGTCTGCGGATCTTGCGGATCGACTTCACGACGGCAGTCGATGGTCGGCGGAAGGTCGATGGCCCGCACCGCTTGGCGCAGCAGGCAACGGCCGCGCCACTCGAACTCCGCACGCGTCATGTTGGCCGAATGCCGCGCGAGCAGGTTCTGGCACGACTGTTCGTTGTTCTCCAGGAATCCAGGGAACGGAGGGTGCTCGGTGTCGAGTATGAACGTGCCCAGCTTCTTGGCGCGGTTGAGCAGGCACTGGTTGTGGTCGAAGGCCTCGTAGGGAGCCCCGGTGGGGTCCGGACAGAACCCGGGATAGCCAAGGACGCTCAGGTCGATGCCGGTGCAGTGGGTGAGAATGCGCCTGGTCATGCCGGCTTCGGCAGAGCGCAGGCGGCGATCCGTGTCGGGGTCCCCGGTGGTTCCGGGTTGATCGTTCGAGATCGGGAACAGACAGTCGAGTTCGCCGGGCTTAACTTTCCCGCTGATCTCTTTGTAGAAGCAGTCCTGCCGCGCGTCGATGAACGTGTTGAAGTAGTCCAGCGTGGCGTGGAAGCTGGTCCGTAGGCATCGGAATTCCTGATCCGACAGGTACGGGAACTGCTCACCGCTGCCCGGTGGACAGTCGGCAGAGGCGAGCGGAGGCCCCGCCAGTGCGAGCAGTGAAAGAGTGATAGCCGTGGTCCGGAAGAAGCGTGGCAATCCCATCATCCTACTATCCCTGTCCTTAGTCTCGTCGCGTTGACGACAGGCGAACAAGCCGTGCCGACGTTAGCCCCTATGCTAAGAGGGCGTCAAGATTCAAGGAAGTCTCTCCTGAACGACCCGAGCCCCCCTGGCGGCGGTACGTTTCGGAACATTTGACATCAGAGAACGCCAAGCATCCCCTGCGGTACTGCTGGAAGCATTACAGATTCCTGAACATTTGGAAACAGCAGTGGCTTTGCAAAGCCACCGCTAGTGGCAAATCGTACCTCATCTATGACCGAGAACAACATCCGAGATCGCCTCAAGTCCGTCAAGTACCCCGGGTTTACCCGGGACATCGTCTCTTTCGGGCTGGTCAAAAACGTTTCCATAGATCCGAAGCGGTGCGAAGTGCGCCTGAGCATCCTGACCGAAAACTCGGAGATAGTCCGGGAAATCGTCGCAGGGGTCGAGGCCGTGCTGGCACAGGTGGTCGGTTTGCCGCCTGCCGACATCATTGTCGAACGGCCGGCACTCGATCGCGGCGCCCAGGCACGGCAGTTGGCCAAGGCCAGCGGGCGAGGGCCGAGCGGGCTTCCGGGGGTTGCCCGCGTCGTGGCCGTGGCGAGCGGGAAGGGCGGTGTGGGAAAATCGACCGTCGCCGCTCATCTGGTGGTGGCGCTGGCCAGACTGGGTTTCCGCGTTGGTCTCCTCGACGCCGACATCTATGGCCCGAGCGTTCCACAACTGTTCGGCGTCCCGGTGGGGGTTTCCGGGGGCAGTGACCCGGAGGGGCGCTTTCTGCCGGTGGAACGCTACGGCGTGAAACTGGTTTCGATGGGCTTCTTCATCGGCGAGGGGGCGCCGCTGATCTGGCGAGGCCCGATGCTCACCAAGGCTCTTTCCCAGTTCCTCCACGATGTGGCGTGGGGAGAACTCGACGTACTCGTTCTCGATCTGCCACCCGGTACCGGTGACGTGCAGTTGACGCTGACCCAGAGCTTGGCGATGGATGGGGGAGTAATCGTGACGACGCCGCAGGACGTGGCCCTTGCCGACGTCGAGCGAGGGGTGAAGATGTTCCAGCAGGCCGAGGTTCCGGTTCTCGGGGTTCTCGAAAACATGAGTTTCCACGTCTGCACAGGCTGCGGAACCCGGACCCACCTGTTCGGGGACGGAGGGGCGGCGCGGGTGGCCAACCGTTTCGGCCTGGCGATGCTCGGTGCGATTCCGTTGGTACGGACCCTACGCGAATCCGGCGACGCAGGTGCACCGGTCGTCGCGACCGAGCCCGACGGTGACCTGGCCCGCCTGTTCCTGGAGATTGCCGGGAACTTGTCCGAAATCCTCGGGGTTGGTGCGGAGGCCGGACATGCCTGAGAACGCTGCTGATCCCACTGTCTCAGGTCCTCCCAAGCTCGAAGGAGTACGCCGCATCGTCGCGGTGTCGAGCGCCAAGGGTGGCGTCGGTAAGTCTACGGTCGCAGCCAACCTGGCTGTGGCACTGGCAAGTCTCGGCTACCGCGTCGGTCTGGCCGACATCGACATATACGGCCCCAGTATCCCGATCCTGTTCGGTGTCTCGGAACTGCCACATCCCGACGCCGAGACCCGCTTGATCGAACCCGTCGAATCCTGCGGCGTGAAGCTGATGTCGATGGGGTTCTTCCTCGACGACCAGGCGCCGGTGGTGTGGCGTGGCCCGATGGCGATGAGCGCCACCAAGCAATTCCTCAGGGGAGTTGCGTGGGGCCAACTCGACTACCTGATCGTCGATCTACCTCCCGGGACCGGGGACGTTCCGCTTACGCTGGCCCAGGAGATTCCCCTGGACGGAGGCATCGTCGTCACCACGCCTCAAGATGTAGCCCTGGCGGATGTCACGCGCGGGGCCGCGATGCTGCGTCGGGTCAGCACGCCGATCCTCGGGGTCGTCGTCAACATGGCCGGCTATCGTTGTCCGACTTGCGGCACCCGGGACGACATCTTCGGTACCCACCCGGCCGAGCAGATCGCGCGTACCATCGGTGCGCCGGTACTCGCCGAATTGCCGATCGAAGTCAGGGTGCGCGAGAGCGGGGACGCCGGCCGGCCGATCACCGCGGCCGATCCCGAGCATCCGGCAAGCCGGGCCTACGTGGCCCTGGCCCGGACCGTCGAAGAGGCCCTGAACAAGTTGCGCGGCGAACTCTACGGTGCCGAGCCGGTAACTATAGAGCGAGACGACGCCGCCGCGCTCGCGCGCATCCGCTGGAGCGACGGCGTCGTCACCGAGTACACGTACGCCGGCCTTCGCGGATGGTGCCCGTGCGCGGTTTGCCAGGGGCACGCATCCCGGGCCAGTTTCGTCGAGGCCGACGATCCGCGGCTGGTCGGCGACGAGGGCGTGGGCCGCTACGCCGTGCGACTGCACTGGGCCGACGGCCACGACACCGGGATCTACTCGTACGGATGGCTGCGCGAGATCGCCGATTTCGCCGAATGTCGTCCGCCTTCGGTGCGAGTCTGATCCGGGTCTCGACCGGCGCCGCGAGAAGCCCGCTGCTGGTTAAGGCGGTAGTAGTGGCCGCTGGTCGGAGCGTAGAGGCGCAACCGACCGGCGCCGCGAGAAGCCCGTTGCTGGCATCGACCGCCGCCGCGATCTTGTCGCGGTCAGAGGCGCAACCGCCCGGCGTCGCGAGAAGCCCGTTGCTGGTTCAGACCTTGGGTTCGGTCCACCAGGGGTAGAATTCGGGCATGTCGCTCCACGCGCTCATTGAGAACTTCGGCGGGCGCTTTTCGAGGAAACTCTGCACGCCTTCGTAAGCGTCGGCGCCGGCTCCTGACCAGAAGATGCACTTGGAGTCGATCAAGTGCGCGTGCTGAGGGTCGGGGTAGCCGAGTCCGTGCCACAACAGCGCGCGCGACAGCGCAACCGATACCGCGCTGGTGTTGTCGGCTATCTCGCGTGCCAGTTCCATTGCCTTGGGAAGTACCTGGTCAGGTTCCACCACGTGGTTGAAGAGCCCCGAGGCAGCCTCGTCGGCGGCACGAAAAACGCGTCCGGTCAGGCACCACTCCGTCGCCTTGGCGATGCCGACTATGCGCGGCAGGAACCACGAGGAGCAGGCTTCGGGGACGATGCCGCGCCGCGCGAATACGAACCCGATCTTGGCTTCGCGGCTCACCACGCGGATGTCCATCGGCAGCGTCATCGTGATGCCCACGCCGACGGCGTGTCCGTTGATCGCCCCGATGACCGGTTTGCGACACGCGAAGATTTCGAGCGTGACGCGACCGCCGCCGTCGCGGTGGCCGGACAGGCCGACCTCTTTGCCTATCGCCGTCGAGTCGAAGGTCTTGCCGCCGCCGCCGAGGTCGGCGCCGGCGCAGAAGGCGCTGCCCGCCCCGGTGATCACCACCGCGCGGACCGCGTCGTCGCGACTGGCGGTGGCCAGCCGGTCGATCACTTCCTCCATCATCCTGCCGGTGAAAGCGTTCATCCGGTCGGGGCGGTTGAGCGTCAGCAGCGCGACGCCGTTCGTCACTTCGTATTTGGTGTGTTCGAGATTCATCGGGGTCCTTCCTGGTTGCCTGGTCGCCTAGTTGACTGGTCGCCTGGTTGCCGTCCGAGGCGTTTGGATATCCGCGTTCCTGTCACGGCCCGCAGCGGCCGGCAACTATTTCGCCGCACTCGTGCGCCGCGCGCGGGCCGACGACGCGTGAGCAGGCCTGCCGAGCGGGCGGCCGGCCAAGGGGTGCCGGGGGCAGGCTAAGCGCACCGCAGCCGGTGAAACTTGCGGCATCTTTGGTGCTCGGCGCAGCGGTCTCTGCTATGGTCTGCAACCAGCCATGGCCATATCTATTTTCGCCGGGAAGCTGCGGGCCGGGAGGCGCTTTGCGCCCTCGGCACTGTTCTGGGTTCTGCTGCTCGCGCTGCGCGTGCTCCCCTGCGAGGCCGTGACGATCACGGTCAAGAACGAGGACAATCCTGGCGAGGGGTTCAACGATCCGACGCCGGTTGCACCGGTGGGCGGAAACACGGCAACCACGCTCGGGCAGCAGAGATTGAGGGTTTTTCAGTACGCGGCCGATGCCTGGGGGCTGCGCCTGGCCGGCGCGATACCGGTGATCATCGGTGCGACTTTCGATCCGCTTCCCGGCGATGTCGGCTGGGCGGTACTCGGCGCCGCAGGTCCGACCACTGCGCACGTAAACTTCCAGGGCGCCCAACGAGCCGACACCTGGTACGTCGCCGCCGTCGCCAACGAACTGAGCGGCGTGGACCAGAACGACATCGGCGTTCCGGGAGGGATGGTTGAAGTCGCGGCCCAATTCAACAGCGACGTCGATGGTCCGGTGGTGCTGGGCGACATGGACTTCTACTACGGTCTGGACGGCAATCCGCCCGGCACCGACATCGAGTTCCTGACCGTGATCCTGCACGAGATTGCGCACGGTCTCGGGTTTCTCGACCTCATCGATTATGGGACCGGAGCCAAGTTCAACGGTCTGAACGACGCCTACATGATCTGGCTCGAAGACCAGATCGCCAGTCCCAAGGCGCTGTCGGCGATGACGAATCCGCAGCGCAAGACGGCGATGACCGATACCGGGAACCTGTTCTGGGTCGGTCCGCTCGTGAAGGCCGCCAGCGGTATTCTGACCACCGGCCGTCGCGACGACGGCGCTGTGCTGATGTACGCGCCCAATCCTTATGAACTGGGTTCGTCGGTCTCGCACTTCGACATTTCTGTGGACCCTAACGAGTTGATGGAGCCCTACATCAACGTCGGGATTCGTGATCTGAGGCTGACGACCGCACTGCTCCAGGAGGTCGGTTGGACTCCCGTGCACGTGTTCGCCTGTGGCGACGCCGATGACGACGAGCAGACGAGCCCTACGGATGCGCTGCTCGCGCTCAGGACCGCAGTGGGCAGCTACGCGTGTCCCGAGTACGTCTGTGACGTCGATTTCAGCGGAGTCGTAATGGCCAGCGACGCGCTGGTCATGCTCAGGGTTGCGGTGGGCGCGGAGGTCGCGATGCAGTGCCCGTTGGCTGACCTTTGACGTCCGGCTTTCCCGGAGGCTCCGGTCTTGATCCGGAGAGTCGAAGTCGGTGATAGCTTCGGCGACATCGTAGAGCGCGCGGTGGGACGCGCACCGGTCGGGTCCGCTCGCGCCAATCGCCCACACCTTACGGAGAAGAGAGACATGGATATTGCCGCCGCCGACAAACTGCTGACCACCACCCGTTCCGTGCGCAGACGTCTGGACTACTCGCGACCGGTGCCGCTGGACGTGATCCGGCAGTGTCTCGAGATAGCGATCCAGGCGCCGACCGGTTCCAACCAGCAGGGTTGGTCTTTCATGGTCGTCACCGACGCCGACAAGAAGAAGAAGCTCGCCGACCTCTATCGCAAGGGCGTCGAGATCTACGCGCAGATGCCGCAGCCGGTGCGGCCGGCCGACGATCTTCGCACGCTGCAGCGGCCTCGAGGTCTGGTCTCGTCGCTGCACCTGGTCCAGACCATGGAGCAGGTGCCGCTGTTGCTGATCCCGTGCATCGAAGGACGCGTCGAAGAGGCTCCGCAGTTCGCGCAAGCGTCGATGTACGGCTCGATCCTGCCCGCGGTGTGGTCCTTCATGCTGGCGGCGCGCGCGCGTGGGATCGGCGCGGCGTGGACGACGATCCACCTGCTGTTCGAGAAAGAGGCGGCGGCGATACTCGAGATCCCCGACAACATCACGCAGGTGGCGCTGCTGCCGGTCGCGTACTTCACCGGTGAAGACTTCAAACCGGCCAAGCGGATACCGTCGCGCGAGTTCACCTACTTCGACACCTGGGGCAACAAACGCTGACGCGAGCGGGTGCGCGCGACGGTGCTGTAGTCTAGTATGGCGGCCTAGCAGGCTGTTGAAGAACCGTCCATCAGCCTGTTCAAAATGGCCCAGATGCAAGGCGCGCGCGAAAAACCACGAGCGGAGGCGTACTTCCGGTACGCCGTAGCGAGTGGTTTCGCGCGCAACGCCGCAGATGGGCCATTTTCAACAGGCTGCTAGTGGTGGAGGGGGTGGGGACGACGCAACGGCGCGGGGGGTGGCGCGAGGCGCTGGCGGTGTACGCCGACCGCCGCATCGCGACGGTGGCGCTGCTCGGGTTTTCGAGCGGCCTGCCGCTGGCGCTGACGGCTTCGACGCTGAGTCTGAGGCTGGCCGAACTCGGCATCGACAAGTCTACGATCGGTCTGTTCGCAGCGGTGGCAACGCCCTATTCGCTGAAGTTCGCGTGGGCGCCGATCGTCGACCGCACCCCGATCCCGTTGCTGACGCGCTGGCTGGGCAGACGTCGCTCCTGGGCGTTGTTGTCGCAGGCCGCGCTGGCTGCGGCGTTGGTGGGGTTGGGCGCCAGTGATCCGGTTGGCAACGCCACTCGCACCGCGTTGTGGGCACTGGCCGTGGCTACCGCCTCGGCTACTCAGGACATTGTTCTCGACGCTTTTCGCGTGGAACTTCTCGAGGTTCGCAGCCAAGGCGCCGCGGCGGGTACTTTCGTGCTCGGCTATCGCGTCGGTATGTTGGTGGCAGGGGCGGGCGCGTTGGTGCTGGCGACCAGCTTTTCGTGGGCCGTCGTCTATGCGGTGATGGCAGCTTTCGTGGCGGTTGGAGCTGGTGCGGTGCTGGCGTCGCCCGAGCCCGCGTTGCAGGTAGCGGCCTCGGCCGCCGCCACGCGCAAGCGCGGGCCGGCGGCGATGGCCGTGTGGTTTCGCGAGGCCGTCGTCGATCCGTTCACCGACTTCGCCCGCCGGCCTTTGTGGCTGGCGGTGCTGCTGTTCGTGGTGCTGTTCAAGCTCGGCGACGCAATGGCCGGGGTGATGACCAATCCGTTTCTGGTCGAGATCGGCTTCAGCAAGCTCGAGATCGCGGCGGTCGTAAAGACGTTCGGTTTTGCCGCGACCATCGTTGGTTCGCTGGCGGGCGGCGCACTGATGGGCGCGGTGGGGCTTACCCGCAGCCTGTGGATCTGCGGGCTTTTCCAGATGGTCTCTATCATGCTGTTCGCGGTGCAGGCCCAGATCGGTCACAGCACCGCGATGCTGGCGCTGACGATCGGCGTCGAGAACCTCGCGATCGGCATGGGGACCTCGGCGTTCGTGGCCTACCTGAGCAGCCTGTGCAGCGTCGCCTACACCGCCACGCAGTACGCGTTGCTGAGTTCGCTGGCCGCGCTGGCGCGCACCTGGCTGGCCTCGTCGGCCGGCGTGATCGCGCAAGCGACCACCTGGACGCTGTTCTTCGTGCTGGCCGCCGGCTGCGCATTGCCCGGGCTCGGATTGCTCGCGTGGCTGTCGATGCGCGGTGCGATTGGGGAACGCGACGCCAAAGGCGCGGGCTGATCGAGACCGCTGCGGGCTTGACTGCGCCTTGCACGAAAGTAGGATGCGCCGCTCAATCCGTAACGACGGCGCGGCCTTGGAGAGTCTTTAGTTCGAGTCCCGATGATCGAAGACTCAACTGGCGGCGCTGTGAAAAAGACCAACGACACAGCAACCTGACCGGCGTGCCGGCACGCCCGAACTTGGAAAAACTACCATGGCCCAGATCAATTTTGGCGGAACCTTAGAGACTGTCGTCACGCGCAAGGAATTCCCGATCGCCAGGGCGCGCAAGGTCCTGAAGAAGGAAACCATCGCGATCATCGGCTACGGCGTGCAGGGACCGGCCCAGGGGCTGAACCTGCGCGACAACGGTTTCAACGTCATCGTCGGTCAGGCCAAGCAGTTCAAGCGCGACTGGGATCGCGCGGTCAAGGACGGCTGGGTGCCGGGCAAGACCCTGTTCGACATCGAAGAGGCGGTGCAGAAGGGCACCATCATCCAGATGCTGGTCTCCGATGCCGCCCAACGCGCGATCTGGCCGACCGTCAAGAAGAACCTCGAGCCCGGCAATGCCCTCTACTTCTCGCACGGTTTTTCGATCACCTACGCCAAGCAGACCGGCGTCGTCCCGCCCAAGGACGTCGACGTGATCATGGTCGCGCCTAAAGGTTCGGGTACCTCGGTGCGGCGCAACTTCCTGTCGGGAGCCGGCATCAACTCGAGTTACGCGGTCGGGCAGGACGCCAGCGGTCACGCCGAAGAGCGTTGCTTGGCAGTCGGTATCGGTATCGGTTCCGGCTATCTGTTTCCGACCACCTTTCAGCACGAGGTCTACAGCGATCTGACCGGCGAACGCGGCGTGTTGATGGGCGCACTGGCCGGCATCATGGAAGCCCAGTACGACGTGCTGCGCCAGAAAGGCCACTCGCCAAGCGAGGCGTTCAATGAGACCGTCGAAGAACTAACCCAGAGTCTGATCCGTCTGGTCGACGAGAACGGCATGGACTGGATGTACGCCAACTGCTCGGCCACCGCGCAGCGCGGCGCGCTCGACTGGAAGCCGAAGTTCAAGAAGGCGGTGCTGCCGGTCTTCAAGGAACTCTACACGCGCGTCAAGACCGGCAAGGAGTGCGAACGCGTTCTGAAGGCTTGCGGCGCTCCCAACTACCAAGCGCAGCTGACCAAGGAACTCGACGAGCTCGGCAACTCCGAGATGTGGCAGGCCGGCAAGGCGGTGCGCGCACTGCGTCCCAAGGAAACCGCCAAAGACATCACCAAAGGCACCAAGGGAGTATCGGGCCGCGGCGCCAACTGAAGCCTACTCAGTCTGTTCAGAAGGGCCCAGATGCAAGGCGGGCGCGGTGGTAGCGAACGAAGGCGTACCGGAAGGTACGCCAGAGTGAGCGTGCCGCGGCCAACGCCGCAGATGGGTCCTCATGGACAGACTGCGATGCTGACGCGGGTGTCGCGGTCTACCTGGTTGGGCTCGTAGTGGGCCATGCTCCAGTGCAACTGGCTGTAGTCGCCGACCAGTTGCGTGACCTTGAGCGGACTCGGGATCAGTCCCTGGTGGCTGTCGCGCGAGCGGAACTGGTAGGGTTCCCAGGCGTGGAAAATGTGGATCTGCCCGGGGCGGATCGCGCCGGTCACTTTGGCGCGCGCCTCGAAGGTGCCGATGTCGTTCCACACGCGCACGGGATCGTGATCGCCGATGCCTAGGTTTCGTGCGTCGGCTTCGTTGACGAAGATCACCGGCTCACCGCGCTGCAGACGCATCAGCAAGGCGTGGTCGCGCCACACTGCGTGAATGCTCCAGCGCGTGTGACCACCGGTCATCGTGAACGGGTGGTCGCCGCCTGCGGCGGGCGGGTTCTTGTGCGTCGGCAACTGCTCGCCCAGACGCAGAAACCACGGGTGGTCGATGTAGAACTGCTGGCGTCCGGTCAGCGTCGGGTACGGCGTTTTCTTCTCGACGAAATCGCGTAGCGCAACCACCGGCTCGTCGGCGCTGTAGTCGGTGTGGATACCGTCGCCACCGTCGGGGCCGAGCCCGGCGAGGCGTACCGCGCCGCCTTCGCCCCTGAGGCGTTCCAGAGTGATTCCCTTGGTGGCTTGCGACGTAGCGAGGATGAAATCGACGACCTTTTCGCCGTCCTGCGGGCCGAAGCGCCCGTTGTCGGTAAAGCGCTCGCCGAGTTGCCCGAGGTCGCAATTGTTGCCGCGAAATCCCCTGGTTTCGAGAATGCCGCGGCGGCGCGCCTCGGCCGCCACGCGCTCGGCCAGCAGTGCGAAAATCTCCCACTCGGGTTTGGACTCGCCGACGGGCTCGACCGCTTTGTCCGACATCGTCACGTAGGGGGCGAACGCGGGAACGTACTTGATTCCGACCTTCTCGTACCAACCCGCCGCCGGCAGCAGGATGTCGGCGTGACGCGCGGTCTCGCTCATGCGCATCGACAGATCGACGACCAGGCGCGCGTTGGCGAACAGACCGTCGCGCAGCCGGTTGCCCATGCGGCTGTGGCGCAGCACGTTGCCCGACAGGCACACGAAAACCTCCGGCGGCGGCGCGTCCAGCGGCGCTCCGATCGGGAAGTGGCCCTTCTCGAGCGCCTCGCGCAGATACGGCGCCGCGCCCTCAGGAAGTTCCGGGTCGCCGTGCGCGGGCGCTGCCTGGATCTTGGCGAGGCCGCCGTGCCAGGCGTGGAACAGCGTGCTCGACACGTAGATGTCCATGAAGCGCGCGCGCACTTCGGCGGGAGTGAGGTAGGCTTCGGCGCCGAGCCACAGCAGGTGCGTGATGTCGAGCTTGTCTTGCATCGCGACCAGGCCGACGCCGTCGAGTGCGACGAAGGCGCACGAGTGCCAGCCGCCGCCGGACTTGCCGTGGTTGCCGGTCAGCGACGCCAGCAGGATCTGAGAGCGCTGCGCCAGATCCGAGTGGTAGTTCTTGCACATCCCGAACTGCGCCAGGATCAGCGCCGAACGCGCGCCGGCAAAGTCGCGGGCGAAGGTTCGAATGACCGACGCACTCACCCCGGTGATCTTCTCGGCTTGTTCCGGGGTGAAGCGCGCTAGGCGCTCGCGCATCAGCGAGAACACGGTTCGTACCGCTACCTTCTGGCCGGATGCCAGCAGCACCTCTGCGCGTGCTTCGAGTTGCGGACGCACTCCTTGCGGTAGCACCAGCGTCTCGTTGTCGCTGCCTTCGCTGCCCGGCGCCCAGACGGGCTTGCCACTGGCGCCGTCCCAGATTGCGAAGACCGCGTCGCTGCCGCCTTCGACTACATCGGACTCGCGCAGGAAGCGTTGCGTGTCGTCGCGTACCAGCAGCGGCAGGTCGGTCTGTTCGCACACGTAGTCGGCGCGGTAGAGGTTTTCTTCGACCACCACGTGGCAGGCTGCCAGCGCCAGCGCGGCGTCGGTGCCGGGGCGCACGCCCATCCACAAGTCGGTGTGGATCGCGCTGTGATTGTAGTCGGGTGCGATCGAGACCACGCGCGCGCCGCGATAGCGCGCTTCGCTTAGGAAGTGCGCGTCGGGAATGCGCGTGGCCGAAGGGTTGAAGGCCCACAGTACGAGGTAGTCCGAGCGCGTCCAGTCGTCGGAACTGCCGCCGATGAAGGGTTGGCCGAACGTTATGGTTCCACCCACTGGCAGGTCTCCGACCATGGGGGTGGCGTCGGTGACCGGCGCTCCGATCTGGCGGAAGAAGCGCAGCGCAGACGTCATCGTCGGTCCGTAATCGAGGTGCCCGCCGAGTTCGCAGATCGCGCCAGCACCGCCGCGCTTGCCGAGCACGTCGACGAGAGTCGACGCGATCTCGTCGAGAGCTTCGTCCCACGAGATGCGCTTCCAGAGTCCCTGTCCGCGTTCGCCGGCGCGCTTGAGCGGGTACTTCACGCGCGTCGGCCCCACGCTCAGGTTGCTGTAGCACGCACCCTTCTGGCAGCCGCGCGGGTTGAAGTCGGGTACCGAAGTATTGGAGGCCACGTACGGCGCCGACTGTTCTTCGCGCCAGACGATGCCGTCGCGCACGTAGAGGTTCCACGCGCACGCCGACACGCAGTTGGCGCTGGTGTGGGTGCCGCGGGCGATGCGGTCCCAGGTCCATTGCTCACGATATACGTCGGTCCAGTCTTTGTAGCCGGGCAGCGGGGCGATCGCGGCAAGTTCGGCGGCGCCGGCTTCTTCGACCAATCCGCTTCGCGGGCCGAGGCGCCAAAGGCCCAGCGCCAACGAGGCCAGGCCGCCGCCCCCGGCCATCAAGAACGTCCGCCGCCGGATTCCACGCCGTTGTCGTGTGCTGTCGTCCACGTCTTTGTCTCCGCGTCGTCTGCGCGCCAAGCTCCGTCAGGTCAAGTAGGCTGCGAGCATAAAGCCGGATACCGCGAATACTGAGATTACAATCGCAGCGTGCGTGCGGCCGTCGTGCTCGGAGCGAAACAGATCGTTCTGCGTCATGTAGACGGTGTCGATGATGGCCAGGAACAGCAGCATCCCGGCCGCAACCAATCCCAGGCTTCGTCCCAGCGGTCGGCCGGTGAGCACCAGCACGGCCGACAGCGCCATCAACGAGGCGGCGACCGTGTCGGGCGCGGTGAAAGCTCGCTCGTGCAGCGCGAATCCGGGTGGGCGCCACGGTTCGTTGAACTCGGCTCTGCCGGCAGTCATCCAGAAGCCGATGATGCCGGCGGCCGCCAGCAGTTGAACGACGACCACGGCGAGACAGAACGTGTCGAGTTGCACCATAGACCGCTACCTCGCCTCAGAGCCCGCCGCACGCCGCGGTTTGCGCAAGCGTTTGGCTGCACCGACTGCGTCGTTGCTATTGGCTGCTCCGACTGCGTCGTGGCTATTGGACGCTCCGACTGCGTCGTTGCTGGTGGAGCTCGCGGCCGCGTCGTTGCTACTGGATGCCCCGACTGCGTCGTTGCTACTGGACGCTCCGACTGCGTCGTGGCTATTGGATGCCCCGACTGCGTCGTTGCTATTGGATGCCCCGACTGCGTCGTTGCTACTGGACGCTCCGACTGCGTCGTTGCTATTGGATGCACCGACTGCGTCGTTGCTGGTGGAGCTCGCGGCCGCGTCGTTGCTACTGGATGCTCCGACTGCGTCGTCAGCGCGCGTCGGTTGCGGCGTCGCCAGACGTGCGGGGATCACGTCGCGGGCGAACACGTCTTCGACGGTCTCGGCGGTTTTGACGATTTCGGCGAGTGCACCGCAGATCATCACCGTGGCCGGGCGCGGAAGCGCGTTGAAGTTCGAGGCCGACGCGTCCTGGTAGGCGCCGGTGTCGAGCAGCGCCAGCACGTCGCCGCGCCTTACCTCGGGCAAGTGCTGACTCGGTGCCAGCCGGTCGGGGCCGCACGAGTGGCCGACCACTTCGGCCTGCAAAGTCGCCGGTGCATCCACTTTGTCGACTGCCACCACGTCGTAGCGGCTGGCTTCGAGCGTGCCGCACATCATGAAGAATTCGGTGGTGTCTGTGAGTACCCAGTTGAGCGGCACCGGCTCTATCTGTCTCTTGACCACTTTCACGCGCGTCAGGTGCAGTCCCGCGTCGCCGTACAGAGCGCGGCCGGGTTCGGCCTGCAGCCGCACGCCGGCCAGATCGATGCCGCGCGCGCCAAGTTCACGGCGCAACATCGACGTGATGGTCGCCGCGTAATCTTCGATCGACGGCGCGATCGGCCGTGTGGGATGTTCGTGCAGCAAGGCCCCGAGCAGGCGCGACAGCAGGTTGTGGTAGGTCTTCTCGCTGAGCAGTCGCAGACCGGCCAGCAACGGATAGCCGACCACCGAACCGAGAAAGTCGCCGCGCTCGAGCATTCGCGAGTGCGGGTCGCGCGGCGCTGCCATGCCGCCGCCAACGTCGATCTCCTGCGGGCGCCAGCCGTCCCAGGCTTCGCACAGATCGGCGATCAGCCCGGCGTAGTGGCGCATCAATCCTTCCCAGTACCAAAGGCTCGCCGAGTGGCGGCCGGCGTGCAGGTGCAGGCCGACGAGTTCCACGTGCGGGTGCGCCAGCGCGCGGCGTCCGATTCCGGCGACGGTCTCGAGTGGCAGTCCCGACTTGTAGACCTGGAAGCCGAGATCGATCGGGATCAACGAGCGTGCGAAATCGGTCGGCTTCCAGAGTCCGGGAACCGGCGGCTTGACGCGCAAACGAATGCGCGCCGTCTTGCCGAGTTCTGCCGCCACCTGCTCGATCAGGTCGACCTCACCGACGTCCTCGACCGTGATGCGCACGCCGGCCTCGACGCAAGTACGAAGGTGTTCGATCTCCTTGCCGCCGCCGTTGACCGAGACGCGTTCGGGATCGACGCCGGTGCGCAGCACTCCGGCCAGTTCGCCGGGGGAGTAGATGTCGGCGCCGGCGCCTTCCTCGCTCAGTACCCGGCGCGCTGCCAGCGACAGGTTGGCCTTGAACGCGGGCAGGATGTCGACCGGGCCGTCGGGCCAGCCGCGTTGCAGGGCATCGCGGTAGCGACGGAAGTTCGAGCGCAGCTGGGTCTCGCTCAGCACGAACAGCGGTGAGCCGAAGCGCTCGACGATGTCGCTGGCCGCGAGGTCTTCGACGAACAAGCGTCCGCCGCGAACGCTCAGGCACTGGCTTCTCTCGATCCGTTCCCGGCTCATGGCTGACCTCCCGGTCCGCTTCCTTCGAGGCTCGCGCCGCGTTCGTTACATCGACGGTGTATGTCTCGGTTTGCCGGTCCGCTGTCAACCCCTTGGCGCCCGGTCCGCGTCGGCGAGCGGGTCCGGGCCACTGAGGCGCGGCGGCCGGCGCGGCATTCGGCGCGTGGAGGCCGCAAGGATTGCTTGCTATGGTTCGGCCATGGCTGAAAACGACCGGCGCAATCCCGACCCGCCCGAAGACGATTTTGCGGCAATGTTCGCCGCCAGCGAGGCGAAAGGAGCGCGGCGCAAGGAGTTCGCGGTAGGCGATCTGGTGCGCGGCGCGGTGATAGCGATCGGGAAGAACAGTGCCTTCGTCGCGATCGGGGGCAAAGGTGAGGCGACCATCGACCTCGCCGAGTTCCGCGATCCGGCAACCGGTGCGCTGACGCTCACGGTCGGCGACCAACTCGAAGCTACCGTCGTAGACGACGGCAGCGAGTCCGGTGCGATCGTGCTCAGACGCACGCTCGGTCGCGGCGGCCACATCCCCGCCGAACTCGAGCAGGCGATGGCACACGGCATCCCGATCGAAGGTCTGGTGAGCGGCGAAAACAAGGGCGGCTTCGACATCCAGATCGGCGGTGTGCGTGCCTTCTGCCCGGGTTCTCAAATCGACCGGCGCCGTCCCGGCGAGCGCGTTCCGGCCTCGGAGTATATCGGCCAACGTTTCCTGTTCCGCGTGACCAAGATCGAAGCCGGCGGCCGCAACGTGGTCGTCTCGCGCCGCGATCTGCTCGAGGAACAGGCCGCGGCACAGGCGGCCGAGACCTGGAAGAAGATCCACGTCGGCGCGGTGGTGCGCGGGACGGTGACGAGCCTTCGCGACTTCGGGGCCTTCGTCGATCTCGGAGGCGTCGAAGGGCTGATCCACATCAGCGAACTGGGCTACAGCCGCGTCGGTCACCCCTCGGAGGTTTTGCAAGTCGGACAGGATGTCGAGACGCGGGTATTGAAGATCGAGCAGGCGGGCACCGGCCGTCGCCAGGTCGGTTTGTCGCTCAAGGCGCTGGCGGCAGATCCGTGGTCGACGGTTGCGGAGCGCTTTCCCGCCGGTGCGACGGTGCCCGGCGTGGTGCGTCGCGTCGAAGCCTTCGGCGCTTTCGTCGAGATCGCTCCGGGTCTCGAAGGTCTCGCGCACATCTCCAAGTTGTCGCTCGATCGGCGCCTGTCCCACGCCCGCCAGGCGGCGAACGTCGGGCAGCAGGTCGAAGTGACCGTTCTCGGAGTCGACACCGAGAAGCGCCGCATCAGCCTGTCGATGATCGAGCGCGCGCGCCAGAGCCGTGACGCAGAGGCGGCCGAAGAACTCGCCGAAGAACGAGCTGCGATGGAGAAGACCCAGCAGCGTCACAGTCTCGGTGGAACCTTCGCGGACTTGATCGCCGCGTCGAAGAAGAAGCCGTAGCGCGAGCAGGATCCGCGCGCGGTCGCTGTACCCATAGACGATCGCGCTACTTCGTCCGATGTCGTCGCGATGACCGACTGATACCTCGACGCCAGCGGGGCGCCGGCCTCAATGACAGCGAAGAGACACGACTTCGTGGTCTTCGCTATGCTCCGTAGTCGGCGGTGAGTGACGCTCACGTCTCGATGTATCGGTCACCGCCTGCCGACGTGGCCGTGGTGAGGGAGGCGACATCGGCGAGTGACGCTCACGTCTCGATGTATCGGTCGCCGAGCAGGCGCGCCAGCGGTTGCTGGCCGCGCAGGCGGCAGCCGATCTCCCATGTGATGTTGTGCGGCGCCGTACCGTGGGCGCGGATCCTGCCGCGGTGAAGGCCGTGCAGGTGATGGGCCGCGCATACCGAGACGCGATTGTCGCGCGCGTTGTCGCCGCCGTGGGAGCGGAACACGACGTGGTGGTCGTGGAGGTTGGCGCGCGAGCGACATGCGGGAACCGCGCAGCGCCATCCGTCGCGCGCGAACACCGGGTCGCGGTGCGCGGGAGTGGCCAGCCACTGGAGCATCGCCAGCGCGATCATGCGCTCGAAAGTACGGCCGCGTTGCTCCGAGCCGCTGCGCAGCATGAACAGCGTCTCTTCGGCCAGTTGCACCACCGATTCGGGCGCAAAGAACTCGACCTGAACGCGCGCGACGTACGGCTCGGTTGCCGCGTCCGGCTCGGGCGACTGCGCACGCATTTGCAGCTCCCCGATGGTCGCGGCGGCCAGCGCCGCCCCGGTGAGGTCGAGGTCGAGAGCGGGCGGCGCGGGATACTCGGCCGAGCCCTCTGCGTCGCGGCGGTCCAGTGCCCAGGAGACTTCGGCTTCGAGGCGGCGCAGCGTGACCGCCTGAGCGCGTGCGATCCACTCCGCACCGTGACTCAAACTGACCACCGGAACCAGGATGCGCGCTGCGAGTGATGAGAGGCGGCCGTCGCGCCAAGCCTCGCCCAGCAGCGGACACGAGCGGCGGGTCGCACGCTCGATCGCCAGCAGACTCCACGCGGTGCGCGGACAGATGCCGAGGCACGCCTCGACGTAATCCTCGAAGTTCGCAAAGCCGAGCTCACGATGTATGCCGCGATCGATGGCGGCACGCAGCAGGCCGGCCAGTTCGAAGTCGAGGCGCTGCAGCGCGCGGCGGACCTGGCGAAGGCGCGCATCGACGGTGCGAGGTTCGGCGTCTTCCATCGCGTCGAAGGTCGCCTGTAGCTGGGCGACGTGATCGCCGGGCGCCGCAGGTTCCCGCCTGGCCAGCCACACGAAGCCCTCTGCCTCTCCGATGTCGGCCAGTAGACTCTCGAACCAGCCCGGCTCTGTGGTGTTTGGCCCGGCCTCGTCGCGTTCGCTTTCGTTCTCGCGCCCGTCTTCGCGCGCGCTTTCGCCTTCGCGTTCGCGTCGAGGCGAGTCACGGTCGGATTCGCCGCCGGCAGACTTGCTCCTGGCCTCGGCGATAATGTCGGCGTAGAACTCCGCCAGTTGCGGGTCGCGCCTTTCCAGATCGCGGGCCAATTCCATCGAAAGGGAGGGCAGTGCTCTCGCGGCTGCGTTGTCGTCGCCGCGCGCCGCTTCGGCCGCCATTAGCGCCGTCAGTCTCCCACTGCGAGTTTCAGCGGCACGCGCAGTATCGGCAGCACGTGCAGTATCGGCAGCACGCACAGCGTCGCCGGCACGCACAGCGTCGCCAGCACCCTCACCATAGCTCTCATGCACAGCCTCTCCGGCGCGAGCATCTTCGCCAGCCAAAGAAGCCGCCGTTTCGATATTCCCGACACGCGCCGCTTCCTCCTTGCTCCTGGCCTCGTCGATAATGTCGGCGTAGAGGTCCGCCAGTTGCGGATCGTGCCTTTCCAGATCGCGGGCCAAGTCCAACGAAAGGAATGACAGTGGCCGCGCGGATGCGCCGTCGCCCCTTGCCGCTTCGGCTTCCAACAGCGCCGTCAGTCTTCCACCTTGGGTTCTACCGGCACGCGCGGTTTCACCGGTACACGCAGCATCGCTGACGCGCGCAGCATCGTCAGCACGCCCGGTCTCACCAACACTCGCTGCATTTCTCGCACGCGCAGCCTCGGCCGCACGCGCAGCCTCGGCAGTATCAGTATCGCCGAGCACGTCGTTCGTGGTCGGCGTTGTCCGCAGGCGTTCGAGCAACACCAGGCACGACGGATCAACGTGCGACTGGAACTCCTGCGGTGCAGACGCGCCGCTTGCGGCCTCGGCGGCAACCAGTTCGAGCACCTGCCCCGGGGGAAGAATCGAGCCGGCCTCGCGCTCGGCCAGTTCACAGGCCGCGCGCCACAGACGGCGACCGGTGCGCGAGATACGTACCGACCAGCGCAACTGCGGATCATCCTCGTCTTCGATCGGGTCACTTGGCGCAGCCGGTTTCGTTTGCGGCGCGCCACGGATCAGCGCGACGAGAGCACGGGTATCGAGGCCCTTGGCCTTTTCGATCCACTGCTCCTCGTCGCAAGCGGTGGCGACGCCTACTAGCAGCCGCACGGCTGTCCACGACAACGTGGACGCGAGAAAGGCCGAGGTAATGCGCGGAAGGTCGCGCAGTTCGCGCGCGACGCGGGCTTCTTCTTCGAGGCAGCGGGCACCGATGCCGAGACGTTCACGGGTATAGTCGCCGAGCCGAACGAAGCCGAGGGGCCTCCATTCGCGCCGCGCCAGCAGGTTCCTGGCCAACCATCCCTCGACCACGCGACAACGCGATGTGCGACGCGAAAGTTCGCGAAGGCGGCGATCCAGGTCGGCTGCGTTGCCGACACCATCGACGACGTGCAAGCGACGAGCGCGCTCGGAGCCGGCGGCCGGGCGAGGTGGTACAGCGGCCCGTTCATCGTCTCCAGCAGCGTTCGCGGCAGCGTGTTGCGCGCCCGAAATCATGCCTGAAGTATAGGCGAACAAAGAGCGAATGGCCAGCCCGAAACCCTGAAATTCATGCGTGTCGCGGCTCTTTACACGACCGCCGGCACGCAGCGGTTTGGCCAGGGACGTGCCAATCGCATATTGGTCCCGGCTCGCGCCGCGCTCGAGCCGCGGCGTTGCGGTGCACGACGTCGAGCGCCGGTGAAGGGAGAAGGTCCATGAGATACACGCGCGTCATCGTCACTCACTACGGCGGGCTCGATGGACTTCGAGTGGTCGAGGAAGCGTGCCCCGAACCGAAGGCTGCTCAGGTGCGGGTGAGGGTACTGGACGCGGGCGTCTCGTTGCCCGACGTGTCGAGTTGTACATCGCCGGCAGCTGGCTTCTCCCGGGACGGAAACGAGTAGGTTCCCTACAGCATCCAAACGCGCAAACGGCTCAGTGCGACAGCTCCGAGAGCGCTTCCGGGGACAGCACGGTCCAAGCCTCGCGCTTGGCGTACTTCTCGACGATGCGCCGGTGCGCGCGCACGACGAAGTTGTCAAGGTTCATCGCTGCCGTCTCGCGGTGCAGCAGCGCGGCGAGCGAGTGCCGAACCTCGTCGTTCGTCTTTGGGTCGCCGTAGGTGGCGGTGGGATCGATGACTGTCTGGACGTGTTCCGCGCCGGTGCTGCGATGGTCTAGCTCGCCGATTAATTCGAGTCGCGACGTGAAGAGACGTTTGCCGAGCGACTCGCCCACCGCCCCCTCGGTGGCCGGGAGATTCTGGCTGAAGTACTCCAGGTTCTGGCAGTAGTCGAAGACGCAGAAGAACGCCTTGTCTTTGCCGGGCGCGAACAGGTCGGGGCAAAGACGCGTGCCGCGCCCGAGCATCTGCCAGAAATTGGTCTTCGAGCGCACCAGCTCGAAGAACACCAGGTTCACGACCTCGGGGATGTCGATACCCGTGTCCAGCATGTCCACCGAGATGGCGATGTGCGGCGCCTCGTCCTTGGCCGAGAGGTTGTCGATCAGGCTCTGCGCATACTCGGTCTTGAACGTGATGACGCGCGCAAACTCGCCCTTGTAGTGCGGGTAGTTGGCGTTGAAGCGCTCAGCGATGAAGTCGGCGTGATGCTGGTTCTTGGCGAACGAGATGGTGTTGCCGAGCCGGTCGCCGCCGGCAACCGTCAGGCTCCGCGTCATCAGGTGTTCGAGCACCTTGTCGACCGTGTCTTTGTTGAATAGCCACTTGTTGACCGCCTCTGCCTCGACGCGGTTGGGGACGGTGCCGTCGTCGTCCCACTCCAACGCATCCCATTGGTCTTTGTCGTCTTCGGACAGGTCGTCGTACTTGATCCCCTCGCGCTGAAACTCGAGCGGCACCGATACTGCCTTGGGTGGCACGAGGAAACCGTTGCGCACCGCTTCATCGAGCGAGTAGGCGTCGGTCGGCACGCCGTTCTCCAGTCGAACAAGCTGTAAGTGTTGCGATCCACCTCGTCCTTGGGCGTGGCCGTGAGCCCGACCAGAAGCGAATCGAAGTAGTCGAAGATGGCGCGGTACTTCTGGAACACCGAACGGTGCGCCTCGTCGATGATGACCAGGTCGAAGTGCCCGACGCCGAAGCGGCGCTGTCCGTCGCGCGTCTCGTCGATGAGTCCCATCATCGTCGGATAGGTGGAGACGAAGACCCGTCCCTCGGCGTCTTTCTCGGTCACCAGGTTGACCGGCGAGGCATCGGGCAGGTGGCGCTTGAAGGCGTTTACCGCCTGAATCACCAACGCCACGCGGTCCGCCAGGAACAACACGCGCTTGGCCCAGTTGCAGCGCATGAGCAGGTCGGCGAGCGCAATGACCGTGCGCGTCTTGCCGGCACCGGTGGCCATCACCACCAGCGCCTTGCGATCGTGATCACGGTCGAAGGCCTCGGCGATACGCCGGAGGCCACGCGTTTGGTAGTAGCGCTCGACGATGGCGGCATTGATCTCCGCAGCCGCCAGTGCCTTGCGCGTACTGCGCCGCTGGATCGCAAGCTCGAGCTCGGCTTTCTTGTAGAATCCCTGCACCGCGCGCGGCGGGTAGTTCGTGTCGTCCCAAACCCAGTGCTCGTATCCGTTGGAGTAGAAGATGAGCGGGCGCTGGCCGAACAAGTGCTCCAGGCAGTCCGCGTAGAGCTTGGCCTGCTGCTGGCCGACGCGCGCATCGCGCCGAGTGCGCTTGGCTTCCACTAACCCCAGCGGCTTGCCGTCATCGCCCCAGAGCACGTAGTCGACGAAGCCCGTGCCTTCCTCGTTGGGCATACCGGCGACTTCGAACTCCCGGTCGCGCAACTGATCGAGCGGCCAGCCAGCCTCCTTGAGCAGGAGGTCGATGAAGTAGTCGCGGGTCTCGGCCTCGGAGTAGTCGTGTGTGTCCGGTTGTGCCGTCGCCGCCTGCTTCGCCGTGGCCACCTCGGCCCGCAGCCGCTTCAGCTCCTCGTCAAGCGTGGATTTGTCGGCCAGCAACGAGGTGAGTTGCTCGTCGCGCTCGCGTAAGCCCGCTTCGACCTGTTGCAGTTGCTCGGTGGTCTGCCCGCGTACCGGTGTGGCCTGCGGCAAAGCGCTCGCGTCGAAGGCTAGGCCGGGCGCTGGGCGCGCCGCGCGGCCGTAGGTGCGGGCGAGCCAGTACGTCACGTGGAACAGTTCGCGCACCGCGACCACCGCGTCGGCTAGCGGAATTGCCCGATGCCCGTGCACGGCGCGGTTGCCCAGCGTGTTGATGACCCGCGCCTTGCTGAACACCGCCTCACCGGCGGTCTGCTTGAAACCGGGGTCGTGGAGCAGCGCCGACAGGTTGTCCTGGTACGGCAGCTTCAGCGAAGCGTCGTGCTTGTAGGCCCAGCTTACCGCGAGCTCGAGCGCGCGCCGAGCATAGAAACACGCAGTGCGTGGGTCGGGGTGTACGCTCGTCTCGGCCCGCGCAGCGGCATCGAACACGGCCGCCCACTCGCCCTGGAGGTAGGCGAACTGGCTCATGGTGCGCTATTCCGACAGCCCATCATGTCACAGTCCGGCGTCATAGCCTGTCACAGATCCGTGTCACAGCTTGTCACAGCTCACCCCCGTGGCCGACTCTTGCTGCCAGCCCACGGACGCGCCGCTGCAACCGGGACATAGGAGCGATTCGGGTCGGTGATCGCCGCCGCGCACGCCATTGACGAGGCGCCGGTGGATCTCGCGCATCAGCGCCTCAGTGATCGGCTCGCCGCTGCCGAGATATTCCGCCACCAGGTTGAAGGCCTCGCGATAGTTCAGGAGTTCCTTCACGTCGTCGCGGCTGGCGCCCTCGACTTCTTCGCCGGCCCACAAACGCGCCGCTTCATCGAGCGTGAGCTGCGTGCCTTCGATGTGAGTGGTGTGATGCGCTTCGAGCAGCAGCGCGCGCTGGCTCATGCGTCCGATCCAGTCTTCCGAAAGAGTCGCCGCATCCAGAACCCCCCGCGCGCGCTCGATCGCGGTCAGCGCGGCGGTGATGGCGTTGGTGATGGTGAAGCGTGGAGAGAAAGGCATCGCTACAACCCTTTCCTATGAAAGTGGAACTGGCTCACCCCGGCCATCCTCCTCCGGAATGTCGCCCCGGTTTGCAACAACATTGCAACCGAGTCGAGCGCGGAGTGAGCCGCTTCGAGAAACGTCACGAGAGCGCGCTCACCGGTGCACTCATTCGCTCCCGTCTTCTCGAACGCCACGCGGCTTTGCACAGGGGTGTCGATGATGTCCCAGAGGGTCTCGACCGACGGTTTGTCCTTCGGCACGCGGGCCAGTTCGCGGTACAGCTCGCAGAAGATGTCCTCGGGCACGCGGTCGCGGTCGATCAGCGGCGGACAGATCCCGCACCAAGTTTCTGACCACACACCGATGAACTCGCCGCGCATCGACTATAGTTCTCCCCGGAAGGCGCGGTGTTGGAGAGAGGTGAAGAGTGCGTCCGACTCGCAAAGAGCAGCCCGAGTGTCCGGCCTTCAGCGTCTCGGCCTTGCTGGCTATACGCGAGAAGGCCCGCTGCAACTCAATCGATGGAAGGATCGTGGGTATGCCAAGAAGCTTCTCTTGCGAGATGTTCTTCATTGATCCGCTTGTACCTGTTGCACGTCGCCTGATCTCGTAGCGCATCGCCGGGGTCTGAAACAGTGCCCACACGAAGGGCGGTTCTACCAGTTCCGGTGTGCGCCAGACGAAGCGCCACAACTTGTCGGGAAGTACGACGTTGTTTGGCGTCCGGTCAACGAGCGCAACTGCACCTACGAGGTCGGTCGTATTCGCACGACTGAAAAGCAAGTCGCCCGGCCGAACGAAGTGTTCGTCGGGCGGTTCGTAGCTGTCGGGTAGCGGTTTACTTTCTTCGGGCAGGAACTTCATCGTCGTTACGGCGCTGACCTTCAAGACGCGGTTTCTCGTAGTCGCCGTTTCAGTGCTCTCGGCCTCAATACTCTTTCCGCCCTGGAATTCGGACACAAAGGCCGACCCCAGATGAGTCGGCCACCGCTTCGGATTTGTGGCGGGGTCGCCGAACATGTCGAGGAAGATGGACTGGGTGAGGGTGTCGAGTTGGGCGAGGGTGGCGCGGCGTTTGGCCCGTAGCGCGTCTGCCTTGTCCAGGATCTCCGCAATCCGTCGTTGCTCGGGGAGGGGCGGGAGAGGAAAACGATACCGAGCGAGATCCTGTCCTGTCAGATGCGTGATCGTGGCGCCTGTGTAGTAGTCGGCCAAACGTCCGCCGAAGAAGTCAGCCATGAGACGGTGGACGAAGAAGCGGTTGTCCAACTGCGCGCCGCATCGCACGCGATGAATCGCCTTCTGAAACTTCATGGCGGGCACACGTCCGTCCCAGATCGCGGCGCGAGCTGCGGAGTTGGTCTTAGTAAAGAGCAGGATCGCGGTAGACACACCCGCGTAGGGCCGGAACACGCCGCCCGGCAGCTTGACTACGGCGTCGAGCTTCTGGTCTTCGACCAACATGCGGCGCAGTTCCTTGTGCGCGGTGCTGGAGCCGAACAACACGCCGTCGGGTACGATCACTGCGGCGCGGCCACCGGGTTTGAGCAGGCGCAGGAAGAGCGCGAGGAACAGCAGCTCGGTCTTCTTGGTCTTGACGATCTGCAGCAGGTCTTTGGCGGTGTTCTCGTAGTCCAGGCTGCCGGCAAACGGCGGATTGGCCAGCACCAGCGTGTACTTCTCTTCCTCGCCCGCGTGGTCCTGCGCCAGTGAGTCGCGATAGCGAATGTCGGGGTTATCCACGCCGTGCAGCAACATGTTCATGCTGCCGATGCGCAGCATGGTGTTGTCGAAGTCGAAGCCGTGGAACATGCGGTGGTGGAAGTGCTCGCGCAACTTCGCGTCGTGCAGGATGTTTGGGTGGCGCTCGCGCAGGTATTCGCCTGCGGTGACCAGGAAGCCCGCCGTGCCACAGGCCGGGTC
>Ga0172371_10000704_pt1 | contig 52685 bp, 28 predicted proteins | sample Lak12m_FD_114543 | JGI IMG/M metagenome (GOLD analysis project Ga0172371, IMG submission 114543) | Freshwater microbial communities from Kabuno Bay, South-Kivu, Congo - kab_022012_12m | ecosystem: Environmental > Aquatic > Freshwater > Lake | place: Democratic Republic of the Congo: South-Kivu... | reverse complement strand
CATAATAAAATGTCACTATAACGATGTTCTTTACCGGCTTCGCTATGCGCAGGCTTTTTATCCGTGGCAGAAACTGCTGATTGATGTGGCGTGTTTCAGGAAGCGGAGCCAGATTGCGGATGAGAGATTCAGTATTGAGCATTCGGATGGATTGATAACCCCATCTCGAATAATGCTGGACGAGATTCGCGAGCAGGGGCTTAAAGTGCCGGCGAAAACTGCAGTGATTCCAAACCCGTTCCCTATTCCGGAAAGTTATGAAAATCAGGAGGCAGATAAGCCTGTTGTGCTTTTTGTCGGGCGCATCGACATAGGCAAGGGAATACAGTACCTTCCGCGAATGCTTTCAATCCTTACTTCGAAGCATCCTGATCTGCAACTGGAGATTGCGGGCGAAGATGGTTATGCGCGTTTAATCGGTTCAATGAAAGAATGGCTGCTTAGGCAAAGTGGCGCAATTACTTCGAATATTCGTTTTCTGGGTAAACTGAATCGAGACGGAATTGACAGTGCTTATCGAAGGGCCTGGGTCGTTATTGTTCCTTCACGCTGGGATACATTTCCAACAGTCGTATTGGAATCCATGGCGCGGGGTAAAGCCATTGTCGCAAGTCCCGAAGGAGGCATGCCGGAAATGCTTGAGGGGACGCAGTGCCCGATAAGGGATCCTGCAATAGAAGGATTCTCTCGGGCAGTCCTGGAATTCCTCGATAATAAGTCGTTGCGGAAGCGTGCTGGGTCGAGCGCCCGCGAAAAGGTTCTAAAGGTTTATGATCTGGCAATTGTTGTGCGGCAGTATATCAACTTTGTGAGATCAATTCAGTCATGAAATCTGCAGTACTTCTACCTTATTGTCCCTGGCCAAGCGATACCGGCGGCAAAGTTGAGATGTTAAAGCAGCTTGGAATTCTCAAGACCCTTGGCGATTGCAGCATTCTTTCTGCATCGACAAAGCCGGTCGGAAGAGGATGGTCGGATGAAAAGAGGAGTATTGCAGAGCGGGATGGTTATTCTGTTTTCCTTCGTGAGGATGAATGCGGGCGGAATACCGCGCAACTGGCAGGTATAGGCTATGCAGCAGTCTGTAAGGCCTTGGGCCTGGAGAAGGCATTCGGTCATTCAAACTCTTACCATCACTACGCGTTCCCTGTTCAATGGTGGAAGCGCCGAACAGAGGGGTCCGATGTAGCTGTCATCAACTACAGTTACTGGGCATGGCTGCCATGCAGTTGTCCGAAAGTGGTTGTCCTTCTGGATATGTGGTCAGACTACATGTGGGAGGGGCCGACAAAAGAAGTTGAGGATCTGGAAACTGCCGATCTTGTGATCGTGATTTCTAAAGAGGAGGAGAAGAAACTGAATGACCGGGGAGTAAAGAAGACCTTGTGGAGTCCCCCTGCGGTCAAATATATGGACTTACCTCTCACAAGTTCAATCGGCTGCGTCGGTTCAGCAAACAAGTTCAACATTGAAGGACTCAGATGGCTGGAGAATGCTTGTCCAGATGTGAGCGTGAGGATTTACGGATCTCTGTCGGAACATGTTAAATGTCAGAACTTCATCAGAGCAGGCCGGTATGCGGATACAATGGATCCGTATCGTGAATGCGGGATTATCATTTTGCCCAAGGGGCATGGTATGGGGGTCCAGATCAAGGCTATCGAAGCTTTGGCAAGCGGGCGAGCGATTGTAGCGCGAAAAGGATCTATGTGTGGCCTCCCAGAAGGGGGGGGTGCTTGGATTGAAGTGGAAAGGCATGAGGAAATGGTTGAAGCAGCGCTTTACATGAAAACCGACAGTGCCGCACGGCATCGCCAGGCTGAGGCTGCAAAAGAGTATTACCGGAAGTATCTTGATTATGATGGGATCATCAACATGGCTAGGAATGCATATCTTGGGCTAGCAGGGATAAGGAAATGACCAGACACGACATAATAGAAGGCGAAAACTGTCAACTCTGCCGGTTCCTTCTTGTACTGGTATTGATTGTTATGTCTATTGTTCTTGTTACTGTGCTGAACAGAGGTTCCGTTGGTTCTCAAATAATGGGGATGGAAACCGCCGACGGGTGTGCAACTATTTTTGTGCGAGACCTTTTCTCGGAAACTAACCCCTACAATGGATATAAGAAAGTAAATGCAGAAGATATTTCCTGTGGCCGCTTTCGTCCTTTAGGACACTATTACATGGCTGCGTCCTACTTTCTTAACGCTCTTCGCTGTGGAATTCCTTTTGTTCTAGGATGCCAAATCCCGATGCAGGGACTGGTTAATGCTGAATTGCTGGGGCATACCCAGTTCCAGATTGTATTTGCGGGCATGGTTGTGGGTCTTGCATCATGGCTGGTGTTGTCACAATCGGGCTCATTGCTGGCGGCTTTTTGCGTTGTTCTGTTTGGATCGTCGGCTCTCAGTCTTGGAGAAAACCTTTACAAGTACTATGCTGATGGACAGGAGATCCTCCTCGTACTTACCGGGATTACTTATATCTTCTTTTTCTTAAGGGGGTTGTTGGTTGTTGAGGAGGGGAAATCCTGGGCTTCGAGTTTTTGGGTGGGGTGTTTATTTGCCATCATGATGAGCGCCAGCAAGGAGACGGCCGTTGCGATAGCAGGTGTAGTGGTTATCTTCTGCTTGACTGACCTCGGTCTAGGATGGTGGCGGAATCCATCTGGATTTGCATTCAAGCCCCGAAGCCGGTACCTTGCTGCCCATGTCGTGCTGATGGTTTGTACGCAAACGTGGTTGCTTATCAATATTCCTCCTGCATCAGGGCGGTATACGGAAAAATACTGTCTTCGCAGTGTCTCGGATCTCTGGGACAGGTTTCAGAGGATAATATTGATGTTAGCGGACAATCCCGGTACGGGTAGCTACTTGGCTGTGATGGTAGTGCTCTGTCTTATCGCTTTGATCATGCTCTGGATTCGCCCGAGTCATATGAACGGTCAGGCTAGGAATTCTCTTAGATTGGCTCTGCTCAGTGGCGGGGCAGGTATCGGCTCGGTTCTGATCTATCTTCCGTGGGAGTTTGTGATCAGGAAATACCTTTATTGCGCCGAAATATTTCTGGTAATCTGCGCTTGTAGCCTCGTCGGAGCTCTGTTGGCTTTCCTGCGTCTGATGGGAATGAACGGCATCCGGATGGCTCTTATCGGCGCAGGGCTCATGGTTGTGCCTCTCTGCAATGTTTTAACGGCTTTGAATTGGAACGATTCTTTTTTTGCCGCACGCTACGACAACAGGCATCTCCTGGCGACTGCTTGCCAAATGCTTAAGTCCGAGGTTTATCCTCGCCATGAGGAAGGAGGTCCAGCCCTAGTAGCAGTGTTTGACAGTCTACCGCCCCTGGGACATGCCGAAATAACGGGGCAGGAGCAGCTCCATCTTGCGCGTTTTCTTAACAAGGCCTGCGGGTTGAACATACTTACGCACGGGCGATTTCAGTTTGCCAGCCGCTCCGATTACTCCAATATTGTTTTGGTTCCGTACCCATATGCTCCGATGGTAGAACTTCACCTTTTGGGAAAATGGAGGGATTCCCGCTGGACTAACGTTTTGTTGATTGATTCGGGTCATGAAACGACAATAGACTTTGCTAGTATCCGTAAAGCAATGGAAAGCAATACGGTCTATGAAGTTGTTGCAAGGAAGGCTGTCAGGCTTTCGCAGGCAGATCACGTTGAAGGGGAAATAGTAATGTATCGGAGACGAACCAATATCGATGACATCTTATGATCCTGCGTAACCGCATCCAGTACATGATTAACCTCTTCGCTTCAGACGAGGTCACGCTAATGGCGATTCGTCTCCGCGGCGTCTTTGATGAGGTCCGGGACTGTCATGACAGCAGTAGGAGTATATACCTGTTGGGTCAGGCAGTAGATGGACTCTATGAGCTCGCCGAATTTGTTGCGCCAGATAAATACGGTCGGCTGCCTGTTACGGAACTCTTGGGCAAGTGTGGGATCGTTGTTGACAAACAACTAATGTTAAAGAACGTGCTGCGGACTTTGTCTGCCCGTCTTGAGACCATGGAGACCGGATTGTCCTCCTCAATGCAATATCCGGCCGTCGATGTGGTTCGCATAACAGAAACGCTCAATAAAGTTCTTGAGCATGTTCTCGAAGAACACCGGGCAAGAGCAGGATCTCTCTGGAAGCGAGGTGTTCTCAGGCTTTGTATCTTAATCATCGCGGGAGCATTCCTATGGGCTATGTTCTCGACAGGCTACTTCGTCTGGAAAAACCTGCAAAAGCAGGGTATTCGGGTAACGTACTATAAGGGCGAGAATTTTGAACACAAGATGGGTTTTAATACCGAGTTTGCCTTGGTCAAAGATTTTGGGAGAGGGCGCCCGGTTTGGTGGATGCCCAAGAACCATTTCTCGTCCCGATGGGAAGGATGGATCCTCGCTCCCGTTTCAACCAATTATGCGTTCTACAGCCAAAGTGACGAAGGACTTCGCTTCAAGATTGACGACAAGATCGTTATTGATGACTGGCGTGGGCATCAGTGGCAGACTCGTGGCTGTCATGGAAACATGTTCCTTGATCGTGGGTCTCATCGGATTGTCGTTGAGCATTATGATTCGATTGGTCCTTCAGCCTTACAAATTCTGTGGTGCGGTGGACCCATTCCCCCTGACACGGTTATCAGCGCTCCTTTTTTGAGCAAGATTAGGCAGGATCCTGTTGTCGAACAAGCATTACCATAACGGGGAAACAGTTATGTTCTATAACAAAACCTCTCATCTTAAGGAAGATAATGCTTTGCTCGACTAAAGCCTGCATTTTAGTAGCGGAATTCGCCTAAGTCCACGAGCTCCAGGATACCGCGGTGAAGGAGGATAAAGTAAGAATCAGTTCGATTCGTCGTATCACCATGAGGCGATTACCGATTGTAAGATTTTTAACGCTTGTGATATGGACGTTTGTCGTTGCGTTGGTTTTTCATCATCGGGCATTTGCTCCCGAGTTGAGATATACCAGGGTTGCAGAGGGAAATATCAGTCACACCGTACATTCGTTATGGAGCGATGGGATGGGAGCCTATACTTCCCTGCTTCGGGAAGATGCCCAGGGTTCTGGGCGAGTACGTCCGTTACACTGTTTGTATCATAGTGTTCCTTTTCTTCTGACTATGGTTCGCAATGGCGATTTGTTTCACAAGGATAGAGAGGTGCCTGTTAGCGATCGTATAAACGGTGATCTGCAAACACATGTTTTGTATTTGTTTGTTTCGCTGGTGATTGCGATAACGGTTCTGGCGTGGCTGATATGGCGATTGACAGGTGTCTGGTGGAGTGCATTCCTTCTGCCGTTGTATGCGGTGTCCGGTGTTACAGTGAGCGAAAACTTCCTCGTGAATTATTGTGACAGCGGGGAGGTTGCACAATTGCTTTTTGTAAGCCTGTATCTGTTCTTTGTCGCGAGAATGTTTACTGGGGAAACACCGGGTTGGAAGGCCGAGGTTGCGGGTAGCCTCTTTCTTTTCATGGCTTATACCATGAAGGAAACAAGTGTTGTTCTCTCTCCTGTTATACTTGCCTTTCTGGCGTGGCGTTTCTTCTTTATCACCGGCGATAACACCGGGTTCCGGAAGTTTGCAGTACGACATGCCGCTATTCATGTGGTGTTTGCAGTTATTCTTCTTTCCCTCGTGTACCTTCACAAGGCTGGTGAATACGTTTCCGTGAATTACCAGCTTCAGGGCGACTTGTGGGACCGGCTGGAACGGTCGTATAAGATAATGTGTTTAGCAGTTCCGGTGCTTCCCATGATCGCTGTTGGTGGAGCACTGTTTTGTATGGTGTCCTTTGTCCCAGCTGTTCGACGCTTTATCCAATGTCCAGTCAATGATCGAATCCCGCTTGTTGTTTCAGCAGGGATCGTTTTTGTAGCTGTTGGTGTTTCTGCCGGATTCTGGGCAATTAATCTGCCCTGGTCAGGTGTTCTTGTGAAATACTATCTTCCTGTCTTTACCTTTGCTTCTGTAGCGGCTCTATTGATTCAAATCCTTGTACAGCAACTTCTCTGGCGGCAGGGGCTCTATGTGGCAAGTATCCTGTGGGTGGCGGGATCAATAGTGTTCATGGTGAAAGACCTGGGCGCTTTGCGGGGGCAGGCAGAGATATTCTATAAGAATTATTATGAGTATCGCAAAGTAGTGCCATTTGTAACCATGAATATCGGTGAAAACGTTTCGCAGGTTGGAACATCTCGTCGAATCCATATAGTTGCTGGTCAGCTTTTTCAGGAGGGTGCTCTGCCTTTCTGGCGATGGCTCAATCGTTTCCATGATCTTAACATCGCGCAGGGTGGCCGGATTGTTTCCACGATTAACGCCTGTGAGCGGAATTATTTCAGGCGTTATCCGAATCGGCCTGCTGTTGAAGTCACAATGAGCGACAAACTGCCTGGAACCCTTGATGCCGACGATGTCTACCTGCTGGGTGATGTTATTCAAAAGGATGAGCAACAACAGGTGGAATTGCTTGGTTATTCGTTCTGCATGGATCGCAGTATCGGCAGTCCAGGCATCAGGGTCGCCAGGTATATGAGGCGGCAACCATGAAGCGGCAAATCCTGGCTTGTATCTTTGTCGGACTGGCGCTAATGATTGTATTCAAGGGTTCTGAACTTTCCGCACTGGGTCGATGGACTGTATCACAATTCCTGACGGGTGGTCTGGTAGTGAGTTATTACAAGGGTAAGAATTTTGAAAAGTTTGTCTGCAGACGAACCGAACGGGAAGTGGTAAAAACGTACAATGGCAGGTATGCAGCTTGGCATGTGTCCTGCAAAATGTTTTCTGCACGTTGGGACGGTTTTTTGCTGGTGCCGCAGGACGCTGAGTATGAGTTTTATTTGCAGTCGGATGATGGATCGCGATTGTATATTGATGAAGAACAAGTCATTGATCGATGGAACCAGCATGACTGGGTGCATGGTGCTCATGGTCGGAAAATGTTGAAAGCCGGTAGACATCCAATACGGATTGAACACAACAATGAAGATGGTGGGGCCGGCATTAGGTTGTGCTGGTGTGGAGGTCCAATTCCAGCCAACTCTGTTGTTAAGACGCCTTATATTACGAAGGAATAAGGTTGCTGTTGAAGGTGGGGAAGGATGAACTGCCTGCGACATCAATTTTCTTCGTTTAGAGTGTTTCGTAGTTAAACTTCCTGGTGTCTGAGCAGTTGTAAAAAAAGGAATGTACATGAAACTGGATATAGTTGTTCCTTTCTATAACGAGGCTGAGTGTGTTGCTGTCTTTATGCAGCAATTAATGGAGGAACTCTCTCATGTGCAGGGGCTGTCATTCAGGTGTTTGCTGGTGGATGATGGTTCAGTAGATGGTACAGGCGAAATACTGGATCAGCTGGTCAAGGTTGATTCCCGTATCCGTGTAATCCATTTGTGGGGCAATCATGGGCACCAGAAGGCTGTTATTGCAGGCCTGGATCAGTGTGATGGCGACATGATATTAATAATGGATGGGGATGGCCAACATCCGCCGAAGGTTGCGGGGGAACTGATCCGGCGGGCCATTGAGTCGCCCTCAATCCAGATTGTACAGGGAATTCGACGAGGGAGCCAGCAATCATTCCTCAAGGATGTGAGCAGTCGTCTGTTCTATGCCTGCGTGAACCGGCTGATGCCGGAAACGCATATTGAGTCGGGAGCGTCTGATTTTCGTGTCATTCGCCGTGATGTGCTGGAATTGTTGCTACGTTATCCTGACAGGTACAGGAATCTGCGCGTCTTGATGGCATCACTTGCATTGCCGACACTGAATATTCAATACGATGTATTACCGCGGTTAGGAGGCCATTCGAAATATGACTTGGGCAAGATGCTTGACCTTGCATCCCACGGCCTGTTCGCGTTGTCAAGGCTTCCGTTACGAGTATGTCTTTTCTCTATGACAACAACAGGCCTGCTGGGACTGTCGTATCTGATTTATGTTGTCGTCGTATACTTGAGGGGGTTGGTTGTGCCGGGGTGGACTTCTATTATTACCCTGATATTGCTCCTGTTTACTGCTGTCTTCGGCGTGCTGGCGATTCTTGCAGAATATATCCGACGCATTTATGAAGATGTACGCGGGCACCCGGTTTACCGTATTAAACCACCATCAGCTCCGGCTGGACCGAATGATCCGGCCATCATGACAAAATCTGGCAATAAATAGTTTCATTTATCTTCTTATGGAGAAGCGAATCAGAATTGCCGCAATTAGCGTGGTTTTCCTGTCGTGGCTAGCTGTTCTGTCTGTTGGCCTTGTTTCCAGGACCCCGATGGTTGGGGACGAGGTTACGCACTATTACATGCTTGTGACTCAATCCGAACGCCTGCCGACACCGACATGCGAAGCCATAATTCCCGCAGCGGGCCCAAACGGGGAAGACAGCGAAGGACGTAATTATCCACACACCTTTGCATGGCACTATGCCGGTGCCATCCTTTACCGGCTCACCGGTTTGCAGGCTGTCATTCAGATTTATCATTCGTTGTTCATGCTTCAATTGCTCCTTGTCGTCTTTGCTTTGACGAAGAAGCTTGGCGGCGTGGATGGGAACACCTCTCTCCTTGCTCTGTTCGCCGTGGCATCCATGCCGACAGTTCTGCTGTTTTCCGTGGCGTTCTACCAAGATGTTCCTGCAATTGCGCAGGCTGTTACAGCTTTCTATCTGTTGATCAGGAAAAGGTGGTTGTCTGCTGCGGTGTTTATGGCATTGGCGCTAGCCATCAAGGAAAACATGTTCCTTTTCCTGCCGGCATACGTTCTTCTCATGTTCTTTATCGTCTGGAAAATGGAGCCTAAACGTAGAATAATTCCAACTGCAGGCACGTTGCTGATATTCTTCCTAACATGCGCGATATTTGCCTGGTCGCTTAAACATTACGTAAATTGTGATTACTATCCGCTTGAAATGCTTAAGGTGACAGTCAACAGAGTTCTGATTCATCTTCCAACATTCTCGCATGGGAAGTGCGCTGGAAATTCCGGTGCCAGTGCGACATCAACAGCGTCCCCGCTTTCTGTTGCGATTTTCGACGATTATATCAAGTCAGTTCATCCGGGTGATCTTCGTATTCCTCAGAACTGGATTATTTATGGCGGCGGGGTGTTGTACCTTCTTGTTCTGGCGGCAATTATGGGGTTCTTTGCGGGACGTATGGCAAAGGAGAAGAACATATCATCCGATCACGAACATTGCGCAAGGTGGCTGTGGCTGGCCGGTATTTCATATATCGTTCTGGCGTACTATTTTCTGGAAGCGCCGGATGCGCGCTTTTTTATGCCCGGTTTGATTTTCATTGTGATTCCCATGGCGGTTCAAGTGGTTAAACTGCCGAAGATTCAGTGGTGGATATGGGCGTTTGCCGTTCTGGCGGTACTTCAATCAGGCGTTGTCCTGTACAAGACGTATTCTCTTCGGCATGTTTCGGCCGGGATCATGGAAGCTGTTGATTACCTGCGTCGCGAACCCCCAAAGCCCAATCGTATCTTCATGTATCCTGAAGGCAACTACCGGCTTTTTCCATGCCCGCATGAGTGGTATCTCCTGCCGAAGTATGACATTTGCGACCTCTGGAAAGGAAATAACGATCAACGGCTGGCATTATTGAGTAAACATGGTATCGGCGCTGTTGTTGTCAAGAAACACCTCGTGGGTACTATCGATCCGGAAATGAAGAACCTGCGTGTGTATCCGGACTTTTTCGTCAGGGATATTGATTCTGATGGCAGGTTCAGGAAGGTGCTTGATAACAAAGATGTAACAATTTACCGATTGCCTGACAGTTCCCCTTGATGAATAAAGATTCATCTTTTCTTCCGGCTGCATTGTGCAGCATATGTGTTCTTGCCTTGCTGGCGGCTTTTCATTCTCCCAGGCTGGATGACGATTCATATTCTCATTTTTCCGTCAGTGTCGAAGTCGTTTCCGACGCGAATTTGAGAGCGTTGGTTAGCGATACCTGGAATAAACCTGTTACTGCTCTGGCTTACGGGGTGACTGGGCAGATAGGCCTGTTTCCCTCCAGGCTTGTAAGCGCTATTCTTGCAGTTATAACCGCCTTTCTTGTCTATCGCATTGCGGTGGTTCTCTTTTCCTGTGAAGACCTAATGTATCCTTTCACTGCAATTGCGTTCTTCCTTTGCCAGGTATCGGTGTTTACCCAGGCATTTCTCACGATGACGGAGCTCCTGGCGGCTTTCTTCCTCGCGTTCGGCATATGGTGTTATCAAAAGAACAAGATGGCTTTAGCTTTCCTGTCCATAGGGTTTATGCCCCTGGCAAGGGTGGAGTCTGTCCTGGTGGTTGCCTGGATATTTCCGGTTCTATTTCTGACCAGGCTTAAGCTGACGGGGTGGACCAGAGACGGTATTCTGCTGACTGTGCTGTATGGTGCGCTTGGAATGCTGCCGTTTTCCGTCTGGTGGTTGTGCGGGTGGCTGTATACCGGCAATCCTTCCTGGATGTCTGCGGACTATGTCTATCTGCGCTCATTCGACCTGAAAGGTCTCCTCTGCGTAAATGCGTTTAATGCTCTGCCTGCTGTTTTAAGCGCGCCCCTGCTGACATTATTTATTCTTGGTTTTATCAGGCTTCCGACGCTTCTGGCTAACAGGCAGAAGTCCGCCTCCGTCGCGCCGATACCCATAGTTTTATATGGTGTAGTCCTTATTTATTTTGTTTTTCTAACTATATTTGTCGTGTATCCAAAGGGGAGTGGATTTGGAGACCTCGCGATAAGCGCACTCAATCCCCGTAACTACAATACTATTGCTCCTGTTCTTGCCATTTTCATATTTGCCGGCGCCCTGTTTCTTTTCGACCGTCAAAACTGGATTGATAAGAAACGGGAACGTCTTTTCCTTTTGGGCAGTATTACTTTGGCCGGAGTTTCCATCGCAGGTTTTTTCTTTTTTAATCAGCAGTTTTCTTTCAAGCCTCCCGTTCTGATGGGTATGCTTCGCGCGATACAGCATGGTGGATTGCTGGCAGGTTTTGTCCTGGTAATATTGCTCTGCGTCTGGAAAGTAAAGTCAGTCCGGGCGGGCATTACATGTGTTGCGATTTATTGTATTATATGCCTTCCGTTGACCGATCCCCTTTTCTGGTATCCATTACGCTGTCATGACCGGAAGATGCAGGCCCAGGATGAGTTTGGTAAATGGTTTAAGGGTGCTGAACATAAAAAAGGCGCCGTGGTTGTTCAGGATATGAACGGCCGATTGGACAGATATTGTGGTTTGCCGGCCGGACTAACTCTATGGACATATCCCGGTTTGTTTCAAAGCACTATTGGCGGACTCAATGCCGGCACGCTTGTGCTCGTTGAAACGGATATTTGGCATAAGCCGCGTGACCGTTACCCAAAGGCCCTGATCGGCGAGCTGGAATCGGATTGCTATAAGAGGATTGCATCAAACAAAACGGAAATACCCATTCAACATTGGGAAAGAAGCATCAGCAAACTGACAACACGCAATAGTCCTTTAGGGTGGGTCGTTTATGAGAAGATCCGGTAGCTGTAGGGCTTCGGCCAAGGATAAAGAATTGCCGCTGTGTTAATGTGACTCTTTTCGGCATGACTTGATGAGAAACGATTCCGATAATTTAGAAACGATCAGGCGTGATACGATGGGCGGCTGTGTTGTACAAAATCATGCTCGCTTGTTTGTTAGCCTGTTTGCTGTTGCAGTTGTGATAGTACTTTCGGCTTTTGCGCACAGCCGGGCCGCATTTTACCTGCCGCATCCATGGCCCGATGAATCGGCTTTTGTATGGCCAGCAATCGCTTTTCAGGAGGAGAATACTTTTCTCGCTCCGCAAGTGAATCCAGAAAGGCCGCTTATGTGGATGCCGCCTGGATATTATGCTGTTGTTGGATTGCTGTTGAAAGTTACCGGTTTCTCATTCGTCAAGGTCCGTTGGATATCATGGGCATTTTCTGTTGTGGCGTATCTGGCACTGCTGTACTTTTTCAAGGATCGTAAAACTTGGTACGCATATCTGGTTTTAATTTCGCTGACATTTCTGAATGTTTTCTTTCTTGTGATGGGTAATGTCGCGAGAATGGAATCATTGCTTGTTTCTGTCGTTCTTGTCGGTTTTCTGTTTCTTCAGTGTTCCAGGCCCTGGGAAGGTTTATCAATACTGGCGGGAAGCGTTCTAATCCATCCCAATGGGCTCTTTTTCTGCGCTTTGGCTGGATTATGGAGTATCTGGAAATTTAAATTCACCTGGCCAAAGCCATGCCTGTCTGCAAAGTTTCTTATTTGCGGGGTGCTGGTTTTAGTTATCGGCTATGGTGTCTATGTCCTGGGTAACTGGAACGGCTTTATGACGGACATGAAATGGCAGTACGCAAGCAAAACGGGTCACGATTTCTCCGAATTATGGCTTTCTGCACGTTATATAGCCATGATGTTGGCCTATCTTTTGCTTTTTTTTGTGGCAGTGATCTTTACGCGTGATCTTCTCCTGCAGGTATTATTCGGAATGGCTTGTTTGTTAATCAGACTCGTCGGCAATGAAATGTGGTATGCAGTATACGTGTCAATTGCCCTGTTAATATTACTCTGCACGATGCTGGATCTTATCCGGAAACTGGCAGAAAAAATACCGGCAACCGGAAGCAAACCATCAAAAGTGCCGCAGGTGGCGGTATATCTATCGGTTATTGGAATGATCCTGCTGGGCGGAAAGATAGGCGTATTCGATTTATCAGCTCGATATCCGTATAATCTCAAATGGTGTGATATGACGATTAAACAAGATTCGCAGTATTTCAATTCGGAAGATGCTGGGATTTTGCTTAAGAAAATCAGGGAAAAATTACCTGCGGGCAGTAATTCGCGTGTCGCCTTTCTGCCGCCAGCGGATGCACTTTTGTTGTATCCCCGGTCAAAAGAAGCTTTTCATTCATATGAAGGTTTATTTTTTTCACAAAAGGCAGACCTTATCGTTGTACATAAAGGTTCAATGGTGTCAGACTGGTGGAGTAAGACTTATGCAAACGCCGTAAAGTCGCTCAAGCTGTCATCTGGCGACATTGTTTATTCCCGCGGCGATAACGACTGGTATGTGATGGCTTGCAGGTAGATTGGTTGATGGATATGACAATCATTGGCATTTTATGCTTTTTGTTGCTTGCCGGGAATCTGGCCGGGTTGGTTCAGGCAGTGCTTTGCAATGTGCGCAGTAAGATTTCCGGTATAGGACAAGTACAGTGGATAAGCGTATTTGTCGTTACGCTATTGTTGGCTACGATTTTGCTTCGCCCGCATGAGGATACGTTTGCCGGGCTTGATAATTCCGGGTACAGATTGATGGCGCGGGCTTTCCAGGCGGACAGGCAGATGCATGGGGTTGATAAAGTGCTTTTGGATGTGCCACGGGATATCCGTAACAGTTTCATGCTTCTTCCGACAATGGACGAAAGGAATACCCGTGACAGGTCTTTCCTGGTCAAGTCGCTCGATAAATGTGAAACAGAACCTTTTTTCTATCCGTTCCTTCCCCTCTGCGCAGTCGGGTTTGACGCCCTTGTTCCGGGAGATGCGCTTGATTATCTTGTTCCTGTTATCGGACTGCTGTTTGCCTTCATTCTTCTTCTGGTTGGTGCGGCATATGGAGGCTGGCTGGGCGTTGTGCTTGCAGCAGCATTGCTCGCGGGATCACCTTTGCCTGCATGGCTGTTGCGTGGTTTCTATGTTGAGTCGGTAGCTTCCGTTCTTTTGTCTCTGGCCCTGATCAACTGGCTGACCTGTCAGGAGGGAAAGCGTGTTTCACGATTTGCATATCTCGCACTGGGCCTGGCTGTAAGTCTTCACCCTGCCATGGTGGTTATCTCGCTTCCTCTGCTTATGGTGTTTGTATTGAACCTGAAAGAACAGTTAAGGGATGTGCTGGCCGGTGTCGTTTGCTTTGGTGCCGGTTTTGCTGTGATGGTGGGAATGATCATGTATGCCTGTTCGCCGTATGGTGATTTAAGCTTTTCTTCTCTGAAATATAACTTTGTGATTAGCGCGTCACATAGGGTTACGCTGGCGTGTGCCGGGCTGATTGTTATCGTAACAGCAGTAGCCGTGATGGCAAAGCCGGCTTGGGCAGGCTGGTACGGCAGGTTGTCCGAAACCCGCAGACATTTTGTTACGTTTCTGCCGGCAGCGCTGAGTATTCTGCCTGTATTATATGCTGCAACAGCCTGGTCCCAGAAAGCATTTGTTCGCCAGGGGATTTACGAGATCGGTTCCGGCGTGCGTCTTGCGTTGGGTGTCATGCTGATTATCTTAGGGTTGCACGTTTTCATCTCCCGGCCAAATGTCCGCGCAAGGATGGCTTTGATGGTGGTGCTGCTGGCTCTCCCGGTATTTGCCTATCTGAAAGGTGCGGAGCAGATGGGCTTATGGAGCCAACGCCGCCTGCTTCCGCTATACCTTCTTCTGGTGGTTGTCCTCCTGCCTTCTTCGGCTGAACTGCTGGATTCTTTTGTTCGAAAAATTCCAAGGCCAATGAACTTGCCAACGGCTTGTGCTGTGGCATGCCTGCTTCTGGTTTCAGGAACGGCTAATGCGTTCAGGTGGCCTGCGCCCTATACAGTAAGGTGCGATAGAGGCGCCTGGAACTGGGTTGAGAAAATAAGGGCGAGAATAGGTAATCGCCTGGTGTTCTTTGACTACTATCCTTTCAGTGTTCCTTTCGCGGTGAATGAAAAGACCCGTGCGCTTGGTTTATGCGAAAGAGCGGAAAGAGGCATGGCAGATATTTCCGGGTGGTTAGCCGATAAGGCGGGGAAGGAAGAGGTCCTTGTTGCCACGGCCTACGAGAATCCGGGGGTAGAAGAAGGATTAATTCTCAGTGAGTCTTTTTCTGAATCAATCCAACTGAACAAGGCGGTAAGCAGCGGACCCCTACCTGCGGAAAAAAGGGTACAGGATGTAACGATCAGGTTTCTGCTCGCACTCCCCGCACTTTCTGGTGATCATTTGCCGGTTTTGAACAAGATCTTTGATGACGGGCCGCTGGCAGTCAGGGGGCTGTGGGGAAAGGGATGCCCAATTGCGCATAAAGGCAAGTTGCTGCCTGCGCGGTGGAGCAGGGAGGGAAGCGGAGTGGTTGGGCCGGTTCCTTTGCCCGGGAAAGCCGTTAAAATTATCGTCGATGCCGCAGCCTCGAGGGATGATGGAATTGACGGGCAGGTGCTGAAGATTGTGCCCCCCTGGGGCGGTGAAATACTGGCCTTATCAGTTAGTAATGACTATTGCAGTGTTTCCGGTTTGTTGCTGCGGCCTCCAGATAATAAAAAAGATGTTAACTTGAAAACAGGGATATACAGGATTTCAGCAGATAAACCCTATGATCCGGCCAGGGCTGGTATAAAGGGTTATGAGTCTGATCTTGGTGCGCGGATTCATAAGATAAGGATTGAGCCTTAACCCGCTTATTGCGTGAGCTGCTTATAGCTCGGGCAATAAGTGGCTCTGGTAGATCAAGTTGTACCCAAACTCGCATGCCAGAGCACGTCGCCCCGACGTATTCGGGGCAAGTGGTTAACCCCTTGTTTGTCCGCCGCGGCGGACAAACGACGGCCCTGTGAGCGAATATTACACAAAGACTTGTGCAATGTTCGGGTTAAGAGCGTTTGGTTGTCATTCCGGGGCTTTTCATAACGCCCTTGTCACCTTCTTCTTTTTGTGGTATTCAACTCTAATTTAGTGGCGGAAGCTTTGCTCTTAATTGGTGAATTATTAATGAAATCTGCCAGATCCAATATTGTGATTCTGATTCCTGCCTTCAACGAAGAGGCAAGCCTTGCTATGCTGCTTGCCGAGATAAAAGAAAATCAGCCGGGACTGGATGTCGTTGTTATTAATGATGGCTCTGCCGACAGAACTTCAGTTGTTGCCATTGAGAATGGTGCAGAAGTTCTGGACTTGCCATGCAACCTGGGGGTGGGTGGAGCGGTACAGGCTGGATTCAGGTATGCTTATGAGAATGGATATGAGTATGCGATTCGCTGTGATGGAGATGGCCAGCATCCTCCCTCTGAAATGAAAAACCTCATTGAAGCCATGAAATCCAGTAAGGATGCCGATCTGATTATTGGGTCAAGATTCCTTGGTGATAGCGTCTACAAGAGTACATGGATACGCTACTGCGGGATTCATGGTCTTGCCGCATTTCTGTCGACCATCTGCAGGAGAAAGGTTACCGATCCCACTTCAGGATTCCAGATGTTGACCCGTCCTCTTCTTTATTTCTTTTCCCGTGTTTATCCCATGGATTATCCCGAGCCTGAAGCCCTGGCTCTGATGCGGAGAGAGGGCTTCGACTTTTGCGAGGTAGCCACGGCATTTCGAAAACGTACGGCAGGGAAATCAACTATAGGCAAATGGGGTACGCTATACTATGTATTAAAAGTGTTCCTGGCATTATTGGTTGACCGGGCCAGGCCGATAGATTTGCGTTATTCACGGGAAAATATTGTGAGCAAGATATGATCATTGCTGTAATAGATAGTGTTGCCATGCGCTATGCAACAGGTTGGGAAAACGCACTGTTTCAGCGTATAATCATAGGTTTGCTGGGAATTCTAACTTTGGTCCTTTCCGGAAGGGTTACCTGGAAAAGAGAATGCAGTATAATGACCGGAATCTTATGGATGCTCACCGGGTCAGTCCTGATACTCTTCTCCATAATTCCTCAGGAAGTGATAAGATTTGTCATAACCACGGAATACCAGATACGTATAAGAGTAATAATGGGTTTGCTAAGCTGCCTGGTGCTGTACATCACGTTTGAGTCAATAAGACGAACTCATCTTCAGGAGAAATATGCGCTATTGTGGGTTGCCACGGCCCTTATAATACTGATTTCAGCGCTCTTTCCGAATGCTGTTGCCTTGATCAGGGCTATTACCGGCATGGAATATGCCACCGCCATCGCAGCGGTCTCGTTCACGTTCCTTGTGATGGTGGCCTTCCATTTTTCGATATCGTTGTCCGCGATGCAGTCGAAGCATTCAAAAATTGCCCAGCGGGTAGCCATACTCGAAGCGCGTATCGGGAAACTGGAAGAGCAGCTTGCCGGAAAAGACGGTAATTCTTCCGGCAAGAAGCCGGTAAATCAGAAAGCTGATTAACTGAAGTTTTTGAGACGTAACTGTCACGCGCACCGCATGATTTGTCGGGAATTATTATCCAGCAGTTAGTGACGCTTGCTGGCATGCTTTTGTTGCGATGGGGGCAGATGGACATGCACAGGTTTGACATCCCAGATGTCCTGGCAGTATTCCTTGATGGTTCTGTCAGATGAGAACCAGCCTGTGCGGGCAACGTTAAGTATAGACATACGCGTCCAGTCAGGTTTCTTCTTAAAAGTTGTGCTGACTCTCTCCTGGCATTCAATATACGAAGCATAGTCCGCAAACAGCATATATCTGTCGACTTCCATCAGTTCCCTTATCAGGGGTTCAAACAGCTGTTTGTCGCCCCTGGAGAACATACCGGACGAAATCTGGTCGATTACCTCCCTCAATCCAGGGTTAGTTTCATAGATCCCAGCTGGCCGGTAATACTCGCTCTTACGCCTTGCCACTTCTTCCGCGTTCATCCCGAACAGGAAGAAGTTCTTCTCCCCTACGGCGTTCCTGATTTCGATGTTTGCTCCATCAAGCGTTCCTGCCGTCAGCGCCCCATTCATTGCGAATTTCATGTTACCTGTCCCGGAGGCTTCCATTCCTGCCGTTGATATCTGTTCCGACAAATCAGCCGCCGGATAAATCCGCTGTGCATTCTTTACGTTGAAGTCAGGCATAAAAACGACTTTGATAATATCCCTGGTGTGAGGGTCGCCGTTTATTACTTCCGCAACTGAATTGATGAGTTTAATCATCAGTTTTGCCATATAATAACCAGGGGCAGCTTTGCCGCCGAAAATGAAAGTCCTGGGAATAATAAAATCCTTCTGTCTGGCGCTCTTCACGCGGTTATAAAGGGTGATTATGTGAAGGACGTTCAGGTGCTGGCGCTTGTATTCGTGGATTCTCTTTACCTGGATGTCGAACAGCGAATTCCCGTCAACAGTAATTCCGCTGGTATTCTTAATGAACGCGGCTAGACGGTTCTTGCTTTCCAGTTTTGCGCGGCGCCAGTCTTTCTGGAAACCGGCGTCAGAAGCGAATTTCTCAAGTCCCTTAAGTTTGTCGGCATTGTTTATCCAGCCGCAGCCGATAACCGATGAGATCAGCCCTGAAAGGGCAGGGTTCGAAAGGGCCATAAAGCGGCGTGGAGTAACACCATTGGTCTTGTTGGTAAATTTCTTCGGCCACAGATCGTGGAAGTCTTTCAGCGCTGTTTTCTTCAGCAGCTCCGTGTGAAGTGCGGCCACCCCGTTTATCTTGTGACTGCCAACGCAGGCGAGGTTAGCCATGCGAACGTTCTTTTCCCCGTTCTCTTCAATCAGAGAAAGCCTTGCCATGCGTTGCTCATCACCCGGGTAAGAAAGCTGAACCTGGTCGAGGAATCGACGGTTAATTTCGTAGATAATCTCCAGATGGCGGGGGAGAAGCCGCTGAAAGAGCGGCAGGGGCCATTTTTCCATGGCCTCGGGAAGCAGGGTATGGTTGGTATAGGAGAACATGTTTGATGTTACGTGCCAGGCTTTGTCCCATTGCATTCCATGTTCGTCGACAAGCAGGCGCATGAGTTCCGCAATGCCGATGGCAGGATGTGTATCGTTAAGCTGTGCGGCATATTTCTTGTGCAGATTTTCCAGCCCGTCTTCACGTTGACGGTAGATGCGAATCATGTCCTGCAGTGAACATGATACAAAGAAATATTCCTGCTGGAGTCGCAGTGCCCTGCCAACATCAGTCTTGTCGTTGGGATAAAGAACCCTGCTTATATTCTCAGAAGCGACTTTCTGCCCCAATGCCTTGTAATAATCCCCGGCATTGAACGCCTGCAGGTTGAATGATTCGCAGGCATCTGCTTTCCATAGGCGTAGAATATTGGCGGTGTTGACGTTATATCCGAGAATCGGAGTGTCGTAGGGAGTTCCGTTGATCTGCCGTTCGGGAATCCAGCGAACTCTATGCTGGCCGGCTTTGTCGAGATAATGCTCGGTACGCCCGCCCATGTTGACGCAGAGTTGGATCTCGGGGTGGGGCACTTCCCATGGATTTCCTGAATGCAGCCATTTGTCCGTAACTTCAACCTGCCATCCGTCATGGATCTCCTGATCGAATATTCCGTACTCGTAGCGTATTCCATAGCCGATGGCCGGGATTTCAAGCGTGGCAAGCGAGTTCATGAAACACGCGGCAAGCCGGCCCAGGCCTCCGTTGCCAAGGCCCGGTTCTTCCTCCTGCTCCATAAGTTCATCAAGCGAGAGACCGAGATTCCGGACAGCTTTCTCCGCCTGATCGTAAATTCCCAGGTTTATCAGGTTGATGCCCAGCTGGGGGCCGATCAGGTATTCTGCGGACAGGTAGATTACTGTCCGGCTCTCCTTTTTAAAATAAGTATGTGCCGTCTGTATCCAGCGGTGCAGCAGGCGATGGCGTACGGCGTTTGCAAGGGCAAAATAGTAATCATGCCTGGATGCTACTTCGGGAAATTTCGCCAGACTGTAGAAAAGCTCTTCAAGGATATCGTGCTGTATGGCTTCAGCGCTGTTCTCGGGTTCCGTTTTGACGCGACAGTAATTCTTTTGTAACTTGGCCGCCATAATGTTACCTGGCAAACAAGTACCACAGGCCGTTATATGAATCAATTACTTAAATCAACTCTCTAAAGATCCCAAAACCTTCCCGCTCCCGCAAAATTCCCCGAAAATCGTGATCAGACGGCAGAACTACGCTTTGCGGCCGGTTTCTTGGTTTCGCTCCTGATCCGTTCTGAAATCATGCATAGTGCATTACGGCCGAGTTCATTGCACCACTCTTTACTGTTCTCCGGAGGATACTTGGTTTTAATATCAGCACACTCTTTCCTGACCTTTTCCAGCTGGGGGGGTTTAAAAGGATACGTTACGAAATCCTGCCACTCGTAGGGGCCGCTTGTGCCGTTTAAGAAATTGTCGATAATGTCAGCGATTTGTTTCATCGTGGGCTCGACAACTGTCTTGGCGGCTCTCATGTATGTTATGACGCCAATGACTACACAGGTTACAATGCCCAGAATGAATATCTTCATGCCGCGTTCTCCTCAATAGATCAACTGCCATTTGTTGATAATACCGGGGTGAATCCAATTTGCGACTTCAACCCACACAATCGAAATAATAAGCGGAGAAAGCGGGAGTGTCTAGCGGCATTTGCAAGAACAATATAAAAAACTAGAATTAGCCGGATTTTCCGTTTTGTTCCCGGGTGCCTGCCTGAGGCAGCAGGGGGTTCCCTTCGGTCCTCATGTGCCAGCAGCGAATTGCCAGTCCGAGCAGGAAAATGGATATCACTGTTAAAATGGCCTTTTGTTCGTCTGAAGTGAGTTCACACCATGAGCGCAGAAGGCTACCCGGGACTTTTTGAGGTTTAGACGCTTTTGCGGCAGGTTGTGTAGTGTCGTTCACTGTACAGCTATATTGACCAGTTTGTCGGGGACAACGATGATCTTGCGAATCGTCTTGCCCTTGAGAAAGGGTACAAGCTGGTCAGATGCAAGGGCCTGTGCTTCCAGTTCTTTCTGCGGCATACCGGTTGAAACCGTCAGCCGGCCCCTGACCTTACCGTTAATCTGCACAACAATTTCAACTTCATTCCTGGTCAGGGCGTTTTTGTCAACATCGGGCCATTTTGTTTTAAGCAGGCTGGTCTTGTTGCCGAGCTCCTCGTTGAGTTCCTCGGTAATATGAGGAGCAAACGGAGAAAGAAGTATTACGAGGGTTTCCAGCGCCGTGCGAAACACGATTCTTCTCTGTTCGCTGCTGTTTCCGCCTGTTTCACATTCATCCATGGCATTCGACAGTTCCATGATTTGAGCGATTGCCGAATTGAAGTGGAATCCGCCTTCCATGCTTTTGGTCACGTTGTCAATTGTTTCGTGGATTTTCCTGTACAGGTTCCGCTCCTGCGCATCCATTTGTTTTATATCACAGGACTGTCCCCTGGCGGGTTCGAGGGCATCCTTGTTTTCGTAGACCCGGCGCCACAGGCGGCGCAGGAAGCGGCATGCGCCTTCGATCCCCTGGTCGCTCCATTCGGCGTCCTTTTCCGGTGGACCAATGAAAAGCGTGTAAAGACGCAAGGTGTCCGCTCCATAGTGCTGTACCAGTTCGTCGGGGCTGACGACGTTACCCTTTGATTTGGACATTTTATAAAGTTGTCCGTCCTTGTCGCTTCGTTTGCAGATCATGCCCTGGGTGAAGAGAGCCTTGAACGGTTCAGGGAAAGAACAATATCCGGCATCGTGCAGTACCTTCACGATGAATCGCGAATAAAGAAGGTGCAGGACCGCGTGTTCAATACCTCCGATATATTGATCAACGGGCAGCCAGCGGTCGACATCTTCCTTGTCGAACGGACGATCCTTCATGCGCGGATTGACGTAGCGGATAAAGTACCAGCATGAGCACAGCCACTGGGCAAGCGTGTCGGTCTCCCGTTTTGCCGCGCCGCCGCATTTTGGACAGGTTGTTTTTATGAACCCTTCGTGCATTGCAAGCGGGTTGCCGCGTTCAGCCTTGAAGTCCACGTCATCAGGGAGGAGTACCGGCAGATCTTTTTCGGGAACCGGGACCGCGCCGCATTTTGGACAGTGGATTACCGGAATGGGGGCCCCCCAGTAACGCTGGCGGCTGATCAGCCAGTCACGAATGCGGTAAGTGATGGTGAGATCGCCGAAACCGTTATCCCTGGCGTAATTGATCACGTCACGCATGGCCTCCCGGTTCTGTCTCCCGTTGAACGGGCCGGAGTTGACCATTATGCCGTCGTCAACAAATGCCGCCTTCATGCTTTTTGAATCCAGCGGTTCGGCTGGATTCTGGATTACCACCTTGATGGAAAGATCATATTGCTTTGCAAAGTCAAAATCGCGCTGGTCATGCGCAGGCACGGCCATGACAATACCGGTACCATATTCCATCAGGACATAATTGGTGACCCAGAGTTGTATCTCCTTGTCGCCGTTATACGGGTTTGTAACGTGGAAACCGGTAAAAACGCCTTCTTTCCTGGTTGAATCGTCAGCGCGCTGGGCGGCGGATACCATTGCCTGCCGTTTGCAGAACTCCAGCACCTTCTTTTCTCCAGGGGTGCCCTTGACAAGTTTCTTTACCAGCGGGTGTTCCGGCGCAATCGCCATGAAAGTGACACCGTAAATAGTGTCGGGCCGCGTGGTAAATACGGGGCAGGGGTCCCCGGTCTCTGTAATCTTGAATTCGACCCGCGCTCCCTCTGAACGACCTATCCAGTTAGCCTGCATGTTCCTGACTTTTTCGGGCCACTGATCGAGCAGGGATAGATCGTCCAGCAGTTTCTGGGCGTATTCTGTAATCTTGAAAAACCACTGGGTCAGGTCTTTTTTTACGACCGGCCTGCCGCACCTTTCACAGGTGCCGTTTGCCAGCACCTCTTCGTTGGCCAGCGTTGTGCACAGCTCACACCAGTTCACGGGAGCATTCTTCTGGTAGGCAAGGCCGCGTTCATAGAGTTTGAGAAAGATCCACTGGGTCCATTTGTAGTATTCCTGGTGGCAGGTTGCGAGTTCCCTGTCCCAGTCATAGCCAACGCCCCATGATTTGATCTGGCGTTTCATTTGTTTGATATTCTGAGTGGTCCACAGGCGAGGGTGAACCCCGTGGGTTTTGGCCGCGTTTTCTGCGGGCAGGCCGAACGCATCCCATCCCATTGGCGAGAGGACGTTGAACCCGCGCATCATCTTGTAGCGCACAATAACGTCGCCGATGATGTAATTGCGGCCGTGACCTACATGCATTGTTCCGGAGGGATACGGAAACATGTTAAGAGAGTAATACTTGTTCTGGAACGTTGAAGTATCGACCCTGAATGTGCCGCTGTTGATCCAGTATTCCTGCCATTTTGCGTCTATCTCTGTGAATGGATATTTTTCTTTCATCATTGTTTCCCGGGGTATGTATCGGAAAAAATCAGGGGATCTTTTTTATGAGAGGCTCCATTTGTGGTACTGATGCGGTTGGGCTGATATACTGGTTTGCTTCCCAGTATCCTTCGATTCTTGTTCCATCAGCCTTTATGTAGACACCTTTTCCCCACATCCGGTCCTTCTGCCATTGTCCCTCGTACTTGTCTCCATCAGGGAACACATAAATTCCCTTCCCTTCGATCAATGAGTTGTTCTTCCAGACGCCTTCGAGCAGGCCGCCATTACCGAAATTGTAAAACCCGTAACCGCACATTGCATCGTTGTTCCATTCGCCGTAATATTTCTCGCCGTCAGGAAAACTATATTCGCCTTTCCCCTCTTTCCGGCCCTTGTACCACTGGCCGGTATACTTCTCGCCGTTGAAGAAAGTCATGGTTCCTTCTCCGTGCCTGCGGCCCTTGTACCACTGGCCCTCATAAATGGTTCCATCAGGGGAGCTAATTGATTTCGTGACAACTCCGTTGGCGTCCGGCTTGGAAATGTTCTTTATGCGTGTTGGAGGTTCCTGGGGCGGCTTGTTCACAACTGTAACGGCAGGCGGGGGCAGTTTTGGCTTGCTGGCCTCTAGACGTTTGTTGATAGCTGCTTCAAGTATCTCGCGGGCTTTCGTACTCTTGATCCCGTGGAGAGGCGTTGTTTCGTCTTTTGCCTTGATATAGAGATCCGCACCGGCATTGGCCAGGGCTTCGATTGCCAGCAGGTTGTCTTTCTGGATGGCAATGTGCAGAGGCGTGGTTCCATCATTTGCTTTCGCGTTGATATCTGCGTTTTTGCTTATCAACAGGTTGATTACCCTGGATGAATTTCCAAGAGCCGCCCAGTGCAGCGGCGTATATCCCTTGTCGGTCTTCGCATCAATCTTGGCCCCTTTCTCGATGAAGAGTTTGGCCAGATCGACCGAATCTTTGTTTGCCGCCCAGTGAAGGGGGGTTGAATCGCTTTCTGTTTTTACGTTTAAATCTGCGCCATTACTGATGAGGAGCTTTGCCCCCTCAAGAAAATCAAAAACAACAACCCAGTGAAGTGGCGTTGACCCGCCCTTGGCCTTTGCGGAAAGGACTTCCCTGGGTTTTTCCTTAAGGAGGCGTCCCAGGGCTGCGGAATTACCGGTCTTTATTGCCTCATATATTTCTGAGGAAACAGCATATTGTGATGTCAGCAGAAGTGCCACACCAACAACAGTATATGAAAGAAACTTTTTCATGCTTTATTGCAGCCACTGCATGTGCAGATAAACACCGGGAATATTAGAGCGTCATAGCTGCCAATGCAATTCCTAAAACGACACGTCTGGGATTGATAAAAGAACGGGGAATATGGTCATTAGGGCGGGAAAAAAAGACGCCCCTCGGTCAGATTGGTTTCATTGGACTTTGCCGCAAATCATAGTCTTGCAGACTTCTCATATAGTATGAGGTCCTCTCATACCAAACCAACCGAAGGGTCGTTTGTTAAAACAGCACTATTTGTGCCATCTTTTGGGGCTATGCGTCTCCAGCACCCTAAATTGGCTGATATTACAAATTATTTACATTCACATTACAGGTTCCAAATACATCGCCTGAATGAGTCAAAAGAAAATACTGTTCTGTGTCAAAATCGAGAATCAAAATTAAGAACATGAGATTTGGTTGTGAAAGGTGGAGGGAAACCATGGCAAGGAATCGATTACCTGCTGGGCCGGATAATTTTTGCGCATGATTAACTTGAATTATTCCTGTGATTTGAGAAACATTCCGCATGCCAAAGAAAAGGGATAAGAGGGAAGCAGTCGAGACGGCCGAAACCATGGCAAGGCAACAGAGGGATATCTCTGTTTCGGAGTTCTTTCTCAAGAACAGGCACCTGCTGGGGTTTGACAGCCCCCGCAAAGCTTTGCTTACCACGGTTAAAGAAGCGGTGGATAACGCGCTGGATGCCTGCGAGGAAGCCGGCATTGCACCAAGCGTAAGCGTCGACATCACACAGATCGGCGCAACGCGCTTCAGGGTTGCCGTCACCGATAATGGCCCCGGCATTGTAAGGGACCAGATTCCCAAGATTTTTGCAAAATTACTCTATGGTTCAAAATTCCACAGGCTCCGCATGTCAAGGGGCCAGCAGGGAATTGGAATCAGTGCCGCCGGAATGTATGGTCAGCTTACCACGGGAAGTTCCACCAAAATCCTTTCCCTTACGGCCAGCGGCAAGAAGGCGCATTATATTGAAGTGCAGATTGATACGCGCCAGAACAAGCCGGCAATCCTCAAGGACGAACAGGTCAGCTGGAGGCCGGAGTTTCCTCCCCTGAAAGAGAAAGATGATCCTGTTACCTTCTCACATGGCACCTGTGTCTCTATAGAAATGGAGGCTGCCTACATTCGCGGGCGCCTTTCGGTCGATGAATTCCTGAAACAGTGCGCAGTTGTAAACCCCCACCTCCAGCTCTATTACAGGATCACTTTGCTTACCGGGGCCGCGGAAGAGGATCAAAGTTCCAAAGGCACAGAGACGCAAAGCAAGGAAGACGGAAAAATGAAACCCGGAAAGATTCAGAAAGAAGAAGCTGACGAGCCGGATGAAGAAGACGGGGAAGAGAAGGGCGGCAAAAAGAAGGCAGGCGGCAAGTCAATCTGGGACGATGATGAGTTTGACGATGACGATGAAGACGAAGATGAGCCGGATGAAGACGAAGATGACGAGAAAGATGAAGATGAAGACGGCGGAGAAGATTCGGCAAAAGAAAAAGGGAAGAAAAGAAAGAAGTAGGCAGGAAATCTTAATTTCGAAGTTAGAGGAAGAGATGCAGGGATGAAAAAAAAGGGAAAAGAAAAGACGGGGAAAGCAAAGGCCGACAAGGTCGGGAAGGCAAAAGTACCCGAAGTCCAGGAAGGAAAGAGTCCGGTCGCGCCTGCGGGTGCAGCACCGACGATTTCTTCTTCGATCCAGAGCGGAACCTGGACGATCTTCCAGCGTGTCAACAAGGCTATTCCCGAAAGGCCGAAGGAGATTAAGCCGCATCCTCACGGTGTTGAGCTGGGCGTGCTCATCCAGATGCTGAAGGACAGTTCGGCCCGCACTTTACGATCCATGCTTTGCCAGGACTTTTCAAGGGTTGGCGGCGGTGCCGCTAACCAGATCTGCAACTTCGCGAAGCTGAATCCCAAGGCAAACCCGACCCGCATAGCGCACCAGGAAAGTGAGGCGCTGTTCAAGGCCATTAATCAAACAAAGCTGATGCGGCCGCCGACAGACTGCCTTTCGCCGATAGGAGAGGCTCAGATAATAGCAGGTCTCAAGAAGGAGATATCAGCCGATTTCTATGCCGCTGTTACCAGGGCGCCGACCGTGTACCGCGGGAACCCGTTCCAGATAGAGGCTGGCGTTGCTTATGCCAAACCCGGCGAAAACCAGGATTTGAACGCGGAGGAGCCTGTTCGCCTTATGCGTTTTGCGAACCGGGTCCCTCTGCTCCATATGGGCGGGGCATGCGCAATCAACAAGGCTGTCGTTGGCGTTGACTGGAAAAGGTATGGCCTGTCACAGCCGAAAGGATCCATGCCGATAGGCCCGATGGTGGTCATGGTTCATATGGCCAGTGTATGGGTGCCGTTCACCAGCGAAAGCAAGGAGGCGATTGCGCATTATCCCGAGATCATCCGCGAGATGACGTTTGCCCTCCAAGAGTGTGGTCGCCAGCTTTCGGTATTCCTCAGCAAAAGGCGGAGGCTCGAGGAGATGCAGCGCAAGAAGAATTACATTGCGCTTTACATTCCTCATCTTGCGCTGGGTTTAAAAGACATCCTTGACCTGAACGACAGGCAGGAGAAGGTTATCATTTCTACTTTGAACAAGATGCTGGAGAAAACGCACCTGGAACAATGACAAAGAATTTCCGATTGATGAATGCCGAATGCCGATTGAAGAGGAAGGCACAAAGATGGGTAAGAAAAAGAAAAAAGAGGAAAGAGCCGAGAAGAGCGGATTGAAAGAGGAACCCGCCAGGCGCGCCCCTAGAATTATTTCGCGCGAGGAAGCTTCGAGCAAGATAGTGGAAATCGGTTCGAGAATCCACCTGGACATAGTAAAGCGCAGGAAGAAACCGGACATGCGCTTCCCGATCCGGGCACTCTCCAACGTAAGATATGATCCCAAGCGCGGGCATTTTGAGATCCGCGGAAAGATGTCCACCCGTACCCTGACATACAACACCGTCAAGACTTTTGCGCAGTCCATGCGCCTGATGGCGACGACCAAGAGAGATCTTCTCGACAAGAACGACATAGCAGGCAAACGTGAAATCTATTACAACAGCAAGAGCTGGGGTGAGTGCCGGTTCGACGAACAGCCGGAGAGCGATACGCTCCTGGATGATATCGAAGCGATGCTCGAAGTGAACCGCGAACAGCTCGGCTACATACCCGAGGAACGCGGCGGTGATGTCGCGGGGCCCCTTGTTGTTATCGACAAGAACCCGGTTTCGAAAGAAAAGGTAAAAGTTGACTGCGCGAAACTTGGAAGCGGAGCGTGGAGCATTCCTTCCCGCGTCGAACACCTCGTGTTTGATTCCAGGGCGAAATTCATCCTGGTCATTGAAACCGCGTCGCTTTTCCAGCGTCTTGTACATCACCAGTATTTTGAGAAGGCGAGCTGCATCCTGATTTCAATGAGCGGAGTACCAACGCGGGCGTGCCGCAGGTTTATACGACGCCTGGCGGATGACCAGCGGCTTCCGGTGCTGGTTTTTACAGACGGTGATCCATACGGGTACTGCAATATTTACCGGACTTTGAAAGTGGGGTCCGGGCAGGCGGCTCACATCAACCGTTTTTTCTGTGTTCCCCAGGCGCATTACCTCGGAGTAACTCCGCAAGACATCACTGATTATGATCTCGAAGATGCGACGCATCCTCTTGAAGCCGCAGATATCAAGAGGGCGAAGGACGCTCTCAGGAACGACCCGTTTATTCTTCATCACAAGGAATGGCAGGACGCGCTGAACCAGATGTTGAAGATGGGGGTGCGTATCGAGCAGCAGGCTTTTGCCAAGCACGGGTTGAATTTCGTTCTTGAGAAATATCTTCCCGACAAGCTCAAGAAGAAGAAATTTCTCCCCTAGGAAAGCAGGCCTGAAGTTCTCGAAACCAAATGCATCTTAATCAGCTGATATTGATTTTGTGTTCTTTTGGGTGAAGCTGTAGTATGATTCCTGTCAACCAATGAAAGCTGTCCAAATAAAAGATCTGGCTGCCCATGACGGACGGGAGGCGAGTATTCGCGGTTGGCTTTATGGCCGGCGGAGTGGTGGCGGCGTTTCCTTCCTGCAGGTCCGCGATGGCACGGGTATCTGCCAGTGCGTTGTTGAGGCGGCCGCTGCCGATGCGTTCAGGGCTGCATCTGAACTGCCCCACGAATCTTCCCTTTCTGTTACAGGTGTTGTCCGGAAGGATGACAGGGCGCCTGGCGGTTACGAAATGGCGGTTTCGTCACTGGAAATAATTCACCGGGCCGAGGAATTTCCGATAACCCGCAAGGCGCATGGAATTGATTTCCTGATGTCGCACCGGCACTTGTGGTTAAGATCGAAAAGACCTACGGCCATATTGCGGATCCGCCACACGGTTATAAAGGCCTGCCGTGATTTCTTTGATGACCGCGGTTTTACCCTTATTGACACGCCGATCATCGTTTCCGGGGCGGGCGAGGATTCACAAACGCTTTTTCCCGTGGAGTATTTTGACCGGAAGGCTGTCCTGACGCAGACGGGACAGCTTTATCTTGAGAGCGCCTGCATGGCGCTTGGCAAGGTTTATTGCTTTGGCCCGACTTTCCGCGCCGAGAAGTCCAAGACGCGGCGCCACCTGACCGAGTTCTGGATGATTGAGCCCGAGGTCGCATTTGCCGAGCTCGAAGATGTGATGTTCCTAGCGGAGGACATGATTTGTTACGTGGTGGAAGCTGTTCTTGCAAAACACCAGGACGATTTGAAATTCCTGGGCCGCGACATTGATGCGCTCAAGAAGGTGAAAAAACCATTTATGAGAATGACTTACAGCGAGGTTGCGGAAAATCTCCGCAGCGAGAAAACCAGGAAGTGGCTCGAGGACGAGATGGCCAGTGACAAGGCGAAACTGCAGGGACTGATTGATGATCTTGGCGGGCTGGAGAAACAGGCTGAAGCCGTAAAGAAAGCCGCACAGAAGGAAAAAATCCTGGTCCAGATTCACGAGCTGAAAGAAAATATCGACGATCTTGAGAATGATTTGCGCAACCGGCCGGGGCATATCCAGCTGGCGCAGTCTTTTGAGTTTGGGCAGGACCTCGGGGGAAGCGACGAGACAATTATATCGCGGCAGTATGACCGGCCGGTTTTTGTAACGGATTATCCCAAAGCTGCAAAGGCTTTCTATATGAAGGAGTCTGCCGCGGACAGTCGGCTGGTCCGCAACATGGACATGCTTGCTCCTGAGGGATATGGGGAGATCATAGGCGGGAGCCAGCGGGAAGAAGATCTCGATAAACTTATTGCACGCATGAAAGAGAAAGGTTTGAATCCGGAAGATTATAACTGGTATCTTGATGTCCGGCGGTATGGGAGCGTGCCGCATGGCGGATTCGGGCTCGGTATTGAGAGGGCCTTGTCCTGGATCTGCGGCCTGAAACATGTGCGTGAGACAATACCGTTTCCCCGCACGATGGGAAGATTGTATCCTTGAAAGGTTCAAAGTCGCGGGTATTAGCCTGCTGGCTGTAAGAAGAAAAAATGATTAGTTCAGTGGAAACAAAAATCATCAGCGGCGAGACCCTGAAGCTGGAGATTGTGGGTGATCATCCGCTCGCAAAGGACAAGCAGGGGAATTTGAAGTCGCGCATAGGCACGATTTTTACAAATTCCAATACCCTCATTACTGTGCCGGGAGTACACGCTACACAGAGGATATTGTACCTTGAAAGGCTTAACCGCAAACGCCGGTTGATAGGGGTGGATTCCCTCACGAAAGAAGAGGAACTTGCGGAGATAAAGAACTCGGTGGATCTTATTATGGAAGGAGAAGAAGTCCTGATCCGTCCCGATCCCGATAATATGGAAATAGCTTTCAAAGCAGATGAGCTGCTCCAGGAATTGGTTTCCAAGCAGCAGATAAAATTCCTATATGTTTTCAATAAAGACGTTAAGGATGCGATAAAACGGCGTGGTGAATACTGGCGAATCAGTCCTTTGCCGAAATCGCCCGATGAGATGGTCCAGATGATTACTGCCTCGAGGATCGGGATAACCGGCAGGCCCATTTACTATTATAACAGGATAAAAGGTACGAAAATCCTCACATGCGATGAGTTCTGCCGGCTGGGCGCTCTCGATGGCGATGAATTGAGAAAATATCTCGCGGAGATCAGGGAGTACGGGGGATGCCGGAATCGCCTTGAGAATCCGGAGATAGAGTTCTTCATGGCCGGCAAGTCTTTATCATGCTCGGATTTCGCTGATCATGACTTCGCTGCGGTTAAGCCTGACCGGCTTAAGAAGATTTATGAAGAGCTGAAAAAACGATTCTGTGATGCTGTTCCTGCGGAGTTCCGGAACGACGATCTTCAGAACGTGGAATGGAGGAACAGGATTTATGCGGCACTCACCGAACAGAAAGAAAACCTGGTTGTGGAAGAGACTCTGGCGGACCTCAGTTCTGAATTTTTCATGCAGATAGAGTGGCTGCCGGGAGCATGTATCGATGAGGGCGAGATCATTTTTGATTCCCTTTTTGAGGAGAAAGCCAGGAAGCCGGCGGATCCGGAGCTGCCAAGGCTTTGTGACGAGAAATCCCGCGGGTTCATCTTTAATTTTGTAAGGGAGTACGGCAATCTGGAATATGTAAATATCGGGCGGATGGCAAAATCGCTGTCGAAAAGGCTGACATCCGCCGGCCGAAGGGACGTTTACATTGCCGAGATCAAGCAGAGAGAAAGCGACAGGGAGACCGTCCTGATCATCCGGATGCAGAAGTGGGGGGTGCGAGAACGCCTTGATGCGGGAAAAGGACTGCTGGATTCGATCCTGGAGTCCGAAGAATACAATGAATACATCCTGGATAGAAGGCTGGGCTGCAGACAGCTCGGCATGAACCTGCCGCCGAGAGTCGCGTCACGTAAGATAGCGGAAAGGTATTACGGAAGCAGGAAGGAGCATAACGGCATCACTATCTGGTCTCCGTATTTCGAGAGGGACTATATTTACGGGACGGCAACTGACAAGACGGCAAAGCACAAGCTGAAGAACGAGACTTATGCCAGCAACTTTGCCCACCTGCTGGGCGGAGCCGCAGCACCCAACATGATCCTTGGCCGCACGGATGTTGACGGGAAAGTTGTTTTTGATGACGGGGATGAAGTGATTATTGAAGATAAAGCCGGAATGCCCGCAGACCTGATTGTTGCCGACCATACCGGCACATTTACCGATTACCAGAGTGATCTCAAAGACTTTGCGTCTGTCTATGCCACGCCGGTTAACCGGCGGGTGGAATACGTTCCTGATCCCCGCGAATTTGCAAATGTTTACCTGCTTGGTTTCGTGGAAAGATTCTCGAGGATACAACAGGAATACCGTAAAAGAAAAAGGGCCTTTGATACCCTTTTTAAAGGACGACGGCGTGATGAGGGAGGCAGTTTCGCATATCGGTGGGAAAGGGTTCTCGACCGCCTCAACAAAACGGACCCGCTGGAACTGCAGGACCTGATCAGGAGAAATATCATAATCGGTTAGGCCGGGTTAACCTGTCTCTTCTAAGGAAATATTGTTCGCTCGCAATTCCTGTACGTTTTCAGGTAGACTTGCAGAAAACTGAATGAAGACGTTATCGATTTTGGCAGTTGTTTCAATGGTGCTTCTGGGCCGCGCCCTGGCTGTCGATGCTGAGAAGAACATCTTCGAAGGTTCCGCCTGCGCAATACCTGATAACCCCATTGACAAGATTGTCTCCAGGAAATTGTCGAAGCTGGGCGTTAAGCCGGTCCTTTGTTCTGATTCGGTGTTTCTCCGGCGCGCATATCTTGATGTGACAGGCACGTTGCCGACGGCAAAGGAAGCCCGCGATTTCCTCCAGGACCAGGATCAGAATAAACGGATTGCCTCGATTGATCGCCTCCTGGAGAGGGATGAATTTGCATATTACTGGGCCATGAAATGGAGCGACCTGCTGAGGGTCAAGGCTGAATTCCCCGTGAACTTGTGGCCAAACGCGGCGCAGTTATATCACCACTGGATAATGGCTTCCATCCGTGAAAACAAGCCGTATGACCAGTTTGTACGCGAAATTCTTACTGCGAATGGCAGTAATTTTCGTGTAGGCCAGGTTAACTTTTATCGTGCCATGCAAAACAAGACCCCTGAGGGCATTGCGGCAACAGTGGCCCTGACATTCATGGGCACCAGGGTTGAATCATGGCCGAAGAAAGAATACCTGCCCGGCATGGCCGTGTTTTTCTCGCAGGTCAGTTACAAACCCACCAGGGAATGGAAAGAAGAAATTGTCTTCTGGGATTCCGATAAAGGCCGTATTCCAGAAGCTACTAACAGTGTTTCTCGGACAACCAATGCACCTTCTCAGCAGGTTACTAATACGGTGTCATCAGCGGCTGTATCTCCTCCTGTAAAGAACAAGCCGCAGGCAGCCATATTTCCCGATGGTAAGAAACTGAAGAAACTGCCGGCGGACCGGGACCCGCGCGAGATTTTTGCCGACTGGCTGATTACTCCGAAGAATCCCTGGTTTACCGCTAACATTGTAAACCGTGCCTGGTCCTGGTTCCTGGGGCGCGGCATTATCCACGAGCCTGACGACATTCGCCCTGACAATCCGCCGGCCAATCCGGCATTGCTCGAATACCTGCAGAAAGACTTCATCGCAAGCGGCTATAACATGAAACACCTTTACCGCATGATACTCACATCAAGGACGTACCAGTCCTCGTCGATCATTCCGCCATCCAGTGCTCCCGGCAAGGTCGAGGCCAATTTCGGTTTTTATCAGCTTCGCCGGCTGGACGCGGAAGTGCTGATAGACGCCATTAACAAGGTCACCGGGACTTCCGACCTGTACACCAGCGCCATTCCTGAGCCGTTCACCTTTATTCCCGACAATAAACCTGCAATAGCATTGCCGGATGGCAGTATCACCAGCCCGTTCCTCGAGCTTTTTGGCAGGCCGGCCCGTGCGACAGGTATGGAAAATGAACGTATCAACAGTACTCTTCCAACCCAGCGGATGCACCTGTTAAACTCCAGCCACATACAGAGAAAGCTGGAAAAGAATCCCAAGCTCAAAATGATCTTGAAGGGCAAGCCCAAGCCGCAGGAAATAATAGAAGAACTGTATCTTACCATCCTCTCACGTTTTCCAGCGCCGGATGAAATCAAGAATATAGAGGCATACACCAGGTCCGGGGTGGTAAAAGGAAATGATGTGTGGGTTGATCTTGAATGGGCCTTGATCAACAGTGATGAGTTCCTCTGCCGTCACTGACTGGAGCGTAACTTTGTTCCGGTGGCGGGCGGACGCGGTGAAAGGAGACTGAGACCATGAGTACGGGGAATAATCTGCAAAACATGTCTGGTGCGCCGGTTTCCAGGCGCGAGGCGATCAGGCGCGGCCTTCTCGGAACGGCTGGCCTGTTGCTGGCAGATAAACTGGGTTACAGGGCGCTGGCAGAGGAAGCCCCTCAGCCCAAACCTCCGGTAAAGGCAAAAGCCAGGGCAGTAATCCAGGTCTTTTTATGGGGTGGCATGTCGCATACTGACACCTGGGACCCGAAACCGGATGCCGGGTACGACTATACAGGCCAGTTCAAGGCTGTGCTTCAAACCAATGTGAGCGGGATCCAGCTTGGCGAATTATTTCCTGAGCTGGCCAAACAGGCCGATAAATTTTCCATCATCCGCAGTATGACTCATCGCAATAACGGCCATGAGACGGCAGCTTACCTGATGCAGACCGGACACATGCCCGGCGAGCGGCTGGCTTATCCCTGTATCGGCGCCGTGTTTGCGCTGCTCAAAGGTTATAATGCGGGATACAAGGGGCTGATTCCGCCGTACGTCGTGCTTACCCAGCCGCAGGGAAGATTTTCCGAATCGGGTTTCCTCGGATCCAGGTGCAAGCCTTTTGCAACGGGTGGTGATCCCAATGCGGCCAGGTTCGAGGTGGAGGGCATTATTGCCCGCGGTATTACTGATGAACGGCAGGCGGCCCGTCGCGATTTCCTTCACAAGATGAATTCCATGGGCAATGCAATGCCGGGTAATCCCCAGTTGACGGTTTCGAAAGATGCCGAGGAGCAGGCGTATAACCTTATCCTGGGCAAAGGCAAGGAGGTTTTCGATCTTTCCAAAGAGAAGCCGGAGGTCACGGATCGCTATGGCCGTCATACTTTCGGGCAGGATTGCCTGGTGGCGCGTCGACTGGTTGAGTCCGGCGTTCCATATGTCACCATCAACTATCCTGGCGGATGGGATACACATTCCAATCACTTCGCGACCATGCGGCGGCAATGTCCGCAATTGGACCAGGGGCTGGCCATGCTTATCAGTGATTTGTCCAATAGAGGTCTTTTGGAAAGTACCATTGTCTGGTGTTGCGGCGAGTTCGGCAGGAGCCCGAAGATTGACTGGCAGCCGCCGTGGAATGGCGGACGAAATCATTACGGCAATGTTTTTTCCGTCCTGGTTGCCGGCGGCGGATTCAAGGGCGGCTGCATAGTTGGTTCGTCGAACGAGAAGGGCGAAGAGGTCAAGGATCGGCCTGTATATCCGATAGACCTGCTTGGCAGTATTTATGAACTGGCGGGCATAAATCCGGATGACAAGCTGCCGCATCCAATGGGGTTAGAAGCCCATATCCTTGCTCCAGGGGAGAATGGTGCGAAGTCGAACGGTCGCCTGAAGGAGATCATGTAGTTCATTTTCAGATGGGTACTATTATGCGCAGCGGCAGATGTCAGTTTCATATGTTTTTTGGCCTGTTTGTCCTGCTTGCCTTCGTTCCGGCAGTGAGGGCGCAGTACGTTGGTTTTGTTTATCCGGCCGGCGGGCAGCAGGGAACGACTTTCCTGGTCACCCTGGGAGGACAGAAACTGGAAGATATAAACAGCGCATTTGTATCCGGTACGGGTGTCAAGGCAAGACTGGTCGAATACAACAAGAAGATGAGTAACTCCGAGGTTCAGCTGTTGAATGAGCAGCTGAAGGAACTGAAGATTTTTCCCCCCGAGAAGAAGGGCCAGGCAATAACCAACCTAATGGCTCGTATTGATAAACTCGTCAGTGAGAATGTTACACAGCCTGCCTGTGCTTCGATTGCCAACCTGGCGATTGTCGAAGTGACGATAGCGCCTGATGCAAAACCCGGTCCGCGGGAAATAAGGATTGGAACTGCGCGCGGGGTATCCAATCCCCTTGTCTTTCATGTAGGCCAGATACCGGAGATTTCCAGACCGCCGATGACAACCTGCCCGCTGATAACACTTGGCAAGGAAGAGCAGAGCCTGGTCAGGAAGAAACGGGACGCCGCAAAACAGGATAAGCCGGAAATGATGATGACTGAAATGGCCATGGGCAGCGCAGGAGCACAAAGCGATTTGGATGATGAAGAGCTGTGCGTTAAAATTCCATGCACTGTAAACGGCCAGATTTCCAAGGGATCCATTGACCGGTATCGCTTTTCTGCCAGCAAGGGCCAGCGGCTGGTCATAGCCGTTCAGGCGCGCGAATTGATCCCTTATCTGGCCGATGCCGTTCCAGGCTGGTTTCAGCCGGTGCTTGTGCTCTGTGACGCGAAGGGAAAGGAGCTGGCGTATGATGATGACTACCGTTACAAGCCTGATCCTGTAGTGCTTTGCGAAATTCCAGCGGATGGTGAATACCTGCTTGCAATATATGACGCCATCTACCGCGGCCGTGAAGATTTTGTCTACCGGATTACAATTGGCGAAATGCCATTCATAACAGGCATCTTTCCGTTGGGCGGCCGCGCCGGTGTTGACACAACAGTTGAAGTGAAAGGATGGAACCTTGATGAAACAAGAATAACACCAGTCATGAAAGACATGGAACCTGGAATATATTCGATCACCGCCCATGGTAAGAACGGATTCCTGTCAAATCCTGTTCCTTTTGCGCTGGACACCCTTCCTGAATGCCTCGAGAAAGAGCCTAACAGCATGGCCAGGACAGCGCAGAAGCTGGCACTTCCCGTAATTGTAAACGGGCGAATTGACAAGCCCGGCAGGAAGGATGTGTTCCAGTTTGACGCTCATACAGGCGAGGAGGTAGTCGCGGAAGTCTATGCGCGAAGGCTGGGATCCCCGCTGGACTCTGTGATCAAGCTGACTGATGCGGCAGGTAAGATCCTGGCGTTCAATGATGACAGGGAAGATCCTCTCGCGGGGGTTAACACGCACCACGCGGATTCGTACATCCGTGCAACCCTGCCGACAAATGGCACTTATTATCTCTCCCTCGATGATGCCCAGCACAGGGGAGGCGAGGAATACGGTTACCGCCTGCGCATCACCGCGCCGCGGCCGGATTTTGCATTGCGAGTGGTGCCGTCCTACGTGAACATTCGCAGTAATTCCACTGCCACACTCAGTGTTTATGCATTCAGGCAGGATGGATTTACCAATACCATTAAGTTTGCACTGAAAGGGGAAACCAATGAATTCAGTGTTACCGGATCCATGACGGGAACCCAGCAGATTGCAAAGGTCACGGTAAAAACCCGCCTCGCTGAGACGAAAGAACCGGTAACCCTGGTCCTTGAGGGGTCCGCAGCGAACGGAGAACAGAAGATAGTTCACGAAGCGGTGCCGGCCGAAGACAGGATGCAGGCTTTCCTCTGGCGGCATCTTGTTCCAGCCGAGGAGTTAAAGGCATTTGTGTTCAATCCCCCGCCTCCGTTGCGAAAACCGGGGTCTAGACAAGAAAAACTGAAGAGAGAAGAATCCGGGAAACCCGAAAAGCAGAAACAGTCTGAACCAGCCAGACCTCAGAAAACCTCATCAGGGTGAGACTTCGCATTCCTTGACTTTGCGGTCGTAGAAATCCTGGAGGATCAAGCCCCTGTCCAGGAGTTCCTTGAGCTCTATTAAACGCCTTGCGACCTGTTCCCTGGTGAACTTGGGTTTGGTTGAGGCAATGACAGTCTTTACTTCGGTTTCTGCCAGGGCGTGGTTGAAAATCATAACCTCGTCAATTGTGCCTTCAAACGAAAGTCCTTTTTCCTGCGGGGTGGGGGCGGACCTGTTCAGGCCAATCGTAAGATCGTTGGTATTGGCAGCAATGCCGCCTCTCCATGGCGTAACCTGTTTTTGAAGTTGGCCGTCCACATACAGCTTGAGGCTTTCGCCGTCAAATGCCGCTGTTCCGTGATGCCAGGAATTGTCTGTCACAATGTTATCGCTCAGGCAGGAGTGACCATTAACAGTGAAGCACAGTTTTCCCCTGTTTTTGCTGTCCCGGGAATCCCCTTCTATGTCCAGGGCGTAGCCGTTCGCTGCGGACTTCTCGAGAATATACCTGTTGATTGCATCCGCCTTTCCAGTCTTGAACCATACGGCAACCGTTACCTGTGTTGAACTCAAGGTTGGTGAATTGGTTACCTGGATGCAGTTGTTTGTTGCCAGGAAGTCGAAACCGCCGGCCTGTTTGCCTGTGGCAGTCCATTTTGCCCCGGTAGCGCGGCCGTTATTATTGCGGCCGGTTTTATCGGTAACGACGCCGCCACCTTCCCACTGGTCGAAACTGAAGTGAAGCATCAGCCCCTGCGGAAAGTCGGCTGCTATCGTATTTGATCCGGCAATGAGAATAAGAAAGAACATTGTCGCTGTCCGGATCATGGCGGGATGTGTTCTGTCCTGTTTCATTCTGGCCTCTTTCTGCCAAGGTATATTTGCTGAATAATATGGAAAGAATAGCGTATGGACAGGACCTCTTCAAGCCCGGATAGACCTTTTCAGATGCGGATATTGAGAACATGCGGGACGGACCTTGAGGCGCGCAAAGCTGAGAAGTATTTCAAGTCTGGATTTGGACGGAAACAAATCAAGAAGATGCTTGAGAAGTGTGGGAATTCTGCCATTATTCAAGACCATTTGGAAGAAATTCCGTCCGTGGGCACTTAGTTCAGCGGGAGAACGCTGCCTTCACACGGCAGAAGTCACAGGTTCAAATCCTGTAGTGCCCACCATGCTTCCGCGTCATCCCGCGGTTCGCGGGATAAGCCAACCGCTTGCTTGCGCAAGCGAGTGACGCAGCGGCCACTTGGCCCAGGGCCGACGTGGCGCCAGTCGGCTACGCATGGCACGCCAGCCTCTCCTGCGCTGATTACTGTTGAGTGTTTTCTGTCCTTTCTGTTTGTCACCTGTTTGTCACCTATGAAGAAAATTGATTATTGCGGGCGCGCATGTAATTATCAGTTATTAGATGAAGAATTGAAGTGTTTCCTGGAATCAGAGGCGGTAGAGTTCCGGGATTAATTTTTGGAAATTTGTATAATATGCGACTTCGTTCATACTGCGTTCTGGCTGTGTTGATAATGCTGTGTCTCGGATCCGAGGCAAATGCAGATCGAAAGACAGAGAAGGCTGTTCGCAAGATACCTCGAACAAAGGGTGTGGCTGGCCAGGAGATTCTGTATCCCGGCGAGGCCTTTGCCAAGCTGGACACATTCGAGGGACTGAACCTCCAGGATGCTGATAAGCTGTACATCCAAAAAGACTACAAGGGTGCCTACGCGGCATATAAAGCCTACTCTTTCGAATTTGCAAAGAGCAAAGCTCTCCCGTACGTCCTGTTGAGAATGGGGCGCTGCCTGCACTTGCTCGACAAACGCAACGACGCGATCAAGGCTTACCAGGATGTGGTCGACTATTTTCCTGACGATGTGCTCTATGCCGCTGCGGCTCTCTACTATATAGGTGAATGTCATGGCCAGAACGGGGATGACGACAAGAAGATAGCCGTGTGGGCGCGCATGGTGAAGGATGATGACTATGTCGGCCAGCCTAATTCCGGCACTGCACTTGCATACCTTGGCAGTGCCATGGAGAAGCTTGGAAAATTCGAAGAAGCTGCCGGGTATCACTGGCGGACGGCAGTTGCGTTTCTTCAGAGCAATCCTGCAGCCGCACAGATTGCACGCTCTGCGGTAATGTCTCACTATATTGTGCGCAGTCCCAACCATGGGAAGGTGATGGAGTTCTACACCGCGGCTAGCGGGTTCGATGGGCGCGGCGATAAAGTCGACAAGCCGAATGATGACGAGCGGTACTGGAGCGGTGTATTGCTCACGGCAATAGGCTTTAACGGAAAGCCCGAAGAGAGGGAGAAGGTCTGCAGTTACTGGGCGACGAAAATGGGCGACCGTTTTGCCGGTAACGACTGGCTCCGGAAATTGTGGTTTGACGTTACATTTGTCTACGAGAAAGACTCTGCAAAGTGGGTAGGACGGATGGAAAAGCAGTTTGCGCAGAAGCCGGCCACCATAGACCGCGTGCTGCAGTGGTGCTCATACTATGGATCTGATCCCAAGTGGCGGTCAGAGTTCTTCGCAAAGTACAGCAAGCCGCTCATGGCCGGAATGAAGCTGAAAGACAAGATGGGACTGATGTCACAGCTGAGATCACTCGGGATGAACGATGAAGCGCAGGCTGTGATGCGTTCTGTAAGTACGCAGGGCATGACCGATGAGGAAATCAGGCAATATGCTTTTTTCGCGGCCAACTACCTTGGAGAAGAAGATATCCTTCGCTATCTTGCCCGAATAAAAGATACATCGTTTGCAACCAAGGCGCGTTTTGACTACTATCACGCGCGCAGTCACAGGAATCGCCCTTTCCAGGAGAAGGCGCTGTCGGAAGTTCCGGCGCTGAAGAAGGATCCGAAATATGCCGGCCAGGATTTGTCATGGATGGAGGCGGACCTCCTGCAGGTGCTTGGCAGGTATGAAGAAGCTATCAAAGCCTATAACGCGGCGAATAAACAGCCAGGCTCTACATGGGCAGTGACCGACTGCCTGGTTGCCCTGAAGCGTTACCCTGAGGCAATCAAGAACGTGCAGGGACTGGAATCAGTGGGCGGCAGTGTGGCGGCACAGGCCTGCCTGAGGGTGGCGGACATCTACAGGATTGCCGCAGATAAAGGCAAGGAAGTTGAGCAACTCAAGCTGGTCCTGCGTCGCTATCCCAAGACTGGAGAGTCGAGCGCTGCTCACAACAGGCTTGAAGGCTACGGCGTTAAGGTTATTGGCGGCGAGGCAAAGGCGGAGGAGTAGATGCGGGGAAGAGGAAGAAGTTATCAGCCTGCCTGCAACGCTATGCATAGCATTTCGGGCAGGTTATCAGTAACCAGTGATCATGGTCCCTGGTGCCAGAGCGAACCATGGGTGAATAGAATGGTTTGAAAGGTAAGGCAGAAGAGGAATGAGATTATGAAATATTATAAAAAGATATATACGCAGCTTGCGCTTATCATGATTGCGTTACTTCTCTTTATGTCCAGCACGCCGGCTGCACAAAAGTCGGCTGCGCCAAAGGAGAAGAAGCAAAAGAATGAAAAGAAAGCGGAACGCACCAACGCATCTGCTCCACAAGAGACCGCCAAGAGCATAGAGCGAACCAAGCTTTCGGATGATGTCGACCGCCAGGCAAAGCTTCTCTATGAGAAGGCGATGGAGCTTATGGAATACAAGCAGTATGAGCGCGGGCTGGCGATGCTGAATACGGTGGTGCGCGATAACCAGGGCAGTATACTGGCACACCGTGCCAATATGGCCATGGGTAAACATTTCCTTGACCAGAACAAGCCCAAGGAGGCCCTCAACTATTTCCTTCTACTGACACGCGTTATTGCTCCCGTCCCTGGAGAGAAACAGGACGAGGAACTGGAAGCATTGTATCATGAGGCTCTGTTCCAGGCCGGCTTCAGCCAGTACCAGTCCGGGCAGTATAGCGCGGCTTTCCCCCTGTTCAGGCAGCTCACGGAAGTTGCAGGCAAGAGTAAATGGGCTAACATGGCCTACTTCTATATAGGTATGAGCCACTACAACCTGAAGAACTGGAACAAGGCAATAGAGTCACTTTCGCTGGTGGGCACAGAGGTCGAGGATTCCGGGGAGAAGATGGGCCGCATCGAGATCGGGCAGCGGTTCTACGCCAAGATTACCGACGCAGACGTTCCGGTTCTGCGCAAACTCAACCAGCCGATCAGGGCTGAGGTAAAGGTAGACAGCGGCGACGTTGAAATTATTGATGGAGTGCCGGTGGCTGGCAAGAAGGACGAAATGCTGGCCTCGGCTCCAACTGCTATCGGTCGATCCAAACCCGGCGATGGCGTGATCCAGATGGTCGGCGGCGATACGCTTACCGTGACCTATCTCGATGACAGCACACTGGATGGAAAGAAAGGCGTGCCGCGCAGCGGCAAGGTTCGCGCAGTGAGTACCGGTACTATCGGTTTCTTCCTCGGCGACTATTCAACTCCGGCATACATCGCATTCCCTGGCCAGCCGCAGGCACTGGTGCTGCGCGATGCCGACCTGGACACCTCGCCGGCAGCACAGACTGTGCAGGTTACCGTAAAATCTCTCCAGAAAATACAGGCAGCTGAGGCTGCTGCCGGCTCGGAAGATGTCATGAATATCTTTGCCGTCAAAGACGACGCCAAGGAAAAGTGGAGAGAGCGGGACAGTGTGACTGTGACACTTACGGAGCAGGGAGAGGGAACCGAAATCCGCACCGGAACGTTTATCGGCAAGATCAAGCTGGCACCGGTGGTAACAGGAAGTGTAGTCAATGCCACCGACGATGTGCTGCATTGCGACGAGCTGGATGAGCTGTCGGTATCCTATACGGACAAGGTACATCTTTACGGGGAAGACCCTCGCGAGAACACTGCGCGGATAAAGGTGTCAGGCTCCGTAAATTCCGGTGTTACTGCCGACCAGTTTGTGGTTTTTGAGGCACTTCTCAAGGCACGCAAGGAGTCTGTTGAAGCTGAAGCTCTTGTCGGTCTGGGAGCTATATATAAGGATATGGGGCTTGAGAGCCGTGCCGCACAGCGAGCCACGGAAGCCCTGCAGAAAGTCGACCCTGTTATCATGAACCGCGGCAAGCTGCCCGGCGAACTGGTGGAAAGCGCCTTCAAGCTCAAGTGGGAGAGCGAACTGTTGCAGGATAATTTCAGCGCCGCCACAGCCACCTGCCTGGCTTTCAACCGGCTTTACCCCGAATCCATCCTCGCAGACCAGGCGCTGATGACACTGGGACGCGGCCTGGCCCAGAAAGGCGAGTACGAGCAGGCTGTCGGCGTATATTCGCGCGTGCTGCAGCTCCAGAACCCGATTTCAGCCGCCGAAGCCCAGTTCCGTATCGGCGAAACGCTCCAGAAGCAGGCAGAGGCAGCGGCCGAGGCTGCCGACGAGACCAACAGCAAGTGGGGTAACAGCGGACTGAATGCCAAGACCGCGCTGCAGAACAGAATGGGTGGAGCCATAGCCGCCTATCGAAAGACCTACGAGACATACCCCGAAAGCTCCTTTGCCGCAGAAGCTCTGGGGCGAGTAGTACGCCATTACGTAGATACCGATGATTTCTCACAGGCAGCAGCCCTGCTGGAGAATGTCTTTACCGACTATCCGGATGCAGCATTCCTGGATGAAATGCTCCTCCTCTGGGCCAAGGTGGCATACAAGATGGGCGACAACGAAATGTCCAAGGGCAAACTGCGCCAGTTGATTTTTGATTATCCATCCAGCAAGCACGTGAGCGAAGCACAGAAGAAACTTGCGGCGATGGATGGGAAGTCGGAACAGGGCCCAGAAGTCAAAGGCTCAGACACCAAGGATTCAGAAGTCAAGAAGCAAGACGCCAAAGATACGGAAGCTAAAGGGGCAGCGGCAAAGGGGATTCAGAAGTGATCAGTGATCAGTTATCAGTTATCAGTAACCCGTTATTGGCCAGATCCGTCAGATCCGTCGGACTTCTGCTTTTCCTGATTTGCTGTTTTGCTGTTTCGGCCACCGCTGCAACGTTTGATGAGCAGCGCAAAGTTGTGGCGGCATCGCCGGCAACGCAACCGGAAGCATCGATCATCTCCATGCTCAAGGCCGGGATTGATGAGGGCAAGCCTGCACTGGCAATTGCCGAGGCCCAGAAATGGCTGCACCAGAACATGCCGGAAGACGGTATGCTGCTTTATTATGCCGGTCGCGCAGCAGAGCTCAGCGGCGACTGGAAAGGTGCTGCCGCGCTCTACCAGCAGTACCTGAAAAAGGCGGACCTCAAGTCAGCCACTGCCGACGAAGCGGTCTACGCAACCTATACACTCCTTATTGACTATCTTAGTGATACGAGCGGCGCTTATGCGTTTGGCCGAAACGACGGCAGCCGATTGATGGCCTGTCCCCGTGCGCGTCAGTTCGATCAATGGTTTCTTGATGAGGCTGTGCGGCGTGACGACGCTACAGCTGTAGCCCAGCGCCTGCAGGCCTGTATTGAGTCAGGTCTTCCGGGTGATCTGCTGGTTGCGCGCTATGACAATTACTTTCGATGGCTGCTGTCAAAATATGACGGCTACTGTGACCACACTGTTCGAGTGACGCAAGAGGCTTACGACGCGGTCAAGGGTCTAACTTCGGTTATGACTTTTGAGGAGGAGCTGAAGCTGAAGCTCGATTGGGCGATATCCGTCATGTCTTACAACCAGGCGATGATAGGTGACAAAGCCAAAGGGAAGGCGGTCATTCGGATTTCCGGGAAAGGCAAGGGGTTTAATATCACTACCGGCACTGCCGCCGCCGGCAAGAAGCAGCCCGGGAAGAAGGGGCCTGATGCGAAGGCAGTTGTTGCTCAGGCGGTAGAAGAAAAGAAGCTGGAGTTCGGCGATGCTGCGGCCCCTCCGATTGCCGAAGCCTCGGCTCTCCTGGAAAAGTTTCCACAGTTTGCGAAGTGGGTGCAGACCGGTTGGGCAGGCGGCGGTAACGGACAACACTATCGAAATGATCCAAAGAATTACTGGCCGCATGAGATTGAGGCGAAGATGGCGCCTGTTGTGGCTGCAGCTGCAAAGCTTACCCCTGTGCAGCTTGCCGAGTTGTTGCAGTCGTGGGGCGAAAGATACTATTCAGACAATGTTGTGCGTCCGCTGAACGTCAAGGTGGTTCGGGACTACCTGCTGGCGAATCCTGATCTGATGAAAGGCAAGGGCGGTATCCTGATTCTTGAGAAGCAGTGGCAGCAGTACACTCCGGAGGAGGCCCAGAAGCTGGCTCCGCAGCTCGCTGAAAGCCGGCATTACGAAGCATCAATTATCCGGGCAATTGCGGCAGGCGGGAAAGAGAGGGATTTTGACAAAGTTATGGCGTCGATTAGAGGTCCGGAGTTCTGGAGGTTCAACGCTGAGGACCGGATCTCTCAGTTGACGGATACCTTGTGGCATTACTGCAACAGGCTGGGTGGCAATCAGAAGCGCGATGCGGAAATTGCGAAGTCGAGAGAACTTGAAAAGACAATGGATATCCAGGAAGTCCAGGCAGGCTCGCAACCAGCCCAGCGGATAGCAGTGTTCACGAAACTGCTGGCCGATTACCGGTCGCCCCAGCCTAAAATCCCGGGTGTATACTCGCAACTGGCAAAGGTTCTCCAATTCACCCCTGAGGTGATTCCAGAGCTGCTCAAGGATCAGAGCCCGGAAGCGCAGATGCTTGCGCGCGATGCGATTGAGTCCGGAATGACGGGCCCGGACCAGATGTGGAAGGAGCTCGACTGGCTGAGAAACCTGCGCACAGGCAGCTACGAGCCTCTGATGATGGCCTATGTTCAGCGCCATGGCGGGATGCAGCAGGCCAAACAGCGGTTTCCTGGTAAGTGTCGCCCGTATCCTTTGGAAGGCGTATTTCGTCAGTCGATTGCTGAAGGCTTGAAACAGAACAAGGTTGAATCATGGCAGGTGATTGCGTGGGTCAATATGCAATGGCCGGAGGATAATGCGGAACAGGTCAAGCTGGTTCAGTCCCTTGTCAAATCGCCGGCATGGAAAACTCTCCCGTTTGAGGCGCAGTTCGCCGCACGCGAGTGGTTTAATAAAGATGCCATGACGCCCGGGCAGATATCCTGGATGGATGCTGGTGATCCGCAATTCATCTGCAAGGACTTGCAATCGCTCACGAATACTTCCGATGTGGCGACCACTGCAGCGGCACTGGGCAAGGCAATCGATGGCGCCAGGAAGTCTCCTGTAAAGATAACTTTTGAAGGATTGGACAGGCTTGCATCAGTGAGTGAGGGGGTGTTCGCTGATCCTAAAGTAATTGAGCTGGTCCTCGAGCTTACAGATGGTATGCGCTATGTCGGCACAAGCGAAAGACAACCATTTGTCGATCGTCTTCTTGCTTATGTTGACAAAAAGCGCGAGCCGTTGCTGGTACACCGTACTGCGGCTTGCCTCTGGTCGTATGCATCAAGGGCTCCGTATGGCCGGCAGTATCAGCAGATGAAGGGGATGACGGAGTCACTTCTCGATCAGCATCCTGCTGCTGCTTATGCCATTGCCTGCACGGGCCTGGAAATGTTGAACCGTTCTCGTGGTGCTTACGGATTCAATGTTGCCGCGAGCATTCCTGAGATGAAAGCCCTGCTTGGCAAGGCCGCGATGAAAATGGGGTTGGTGGCAATTCCAGTGGCAAAGACTGACCCGACCTATCCTATATACAAATCGCAGGCAGACTGGATGGGCGGCAACGAAGACAGTGCCTGGACTTTGTGCAGCGATAATTGGACCCAGCTGATGCATCTGCACCGTGAACTGTCGATGGAATACCTTATGTGGGTACTGCAGCGTACGATTTACAGCCGGGACGAGAGACGGCAGGAAGAGCTGGTCAAGGCGCTACTGGCCTGGGAGAAGGAACCGAATTCTCCATTGAGCCCGGCCCAGAAAGTCCAGCTTGAGTTGGCTTACGGCGATATCGCAGTACAGCGCGGGATGTTAAAGGAAGCCGGCGAAATCTTCAAGAGAACTGCTGAAAACAAGGAGTACGATGGGCTGTTGATTCAGCATGAAGCAACGCTTCGCCGGGTACGTGTGCAGCGCATGGCCAAAGAATTCGATGCTGCCCTCCAGACCCTTACTGAACTCGAGATGAAACGTGTTCCCGAGATGTGGGCCCCGACCCGTTATGCTCGGGCTGAAGTTTATTATGACATGGAGGAGTACGACAATTCCGCGGAAGATGTGGAGTCTATACTTGCCCGCGAACCTACACATGCCGAAGCAAAGATCATGCAGGGCAAGCTGCAACTCAAACGACAAAAGCTTATGGAGGCGACTGAGGTTGAGCTTGGCACTGTAAGCAGCCAGCAGGCCCTGGTGCCGGGCGAAAAGCTTAAGGTGACACTTAGCGACCCGACCCTTGCAGTGTCAGGCGCAGGAACCGAGATCGAGGTTGTGGTCTGGTCAAAGTCCGGCGACAGGGAACATTTCTTCCTGAGGCAGTTTGGCGACCAGAAGACCAAGTTTCGCGGCGAGGTCGCAACGGCCCTGGGTGCGCCAAAACCTGATGACCGCATACTGCAGGTGATCGGCGACGACGAGATCTACTACGCCTATTCCGAGCGGTTCCGTAAGAAGATGAACAACATGGATGAGAAACGTGGCGGTCCCATCACTGTCGCGTCCGACGCCCTGCTTATGGCCTCTGCGCGCAAGCTTCTTTCCGAATCCGAACAGCGCGTTGCCGACATGGAGGCGCAGATGGCCGAGCTTAATAAGCAGGGCGGTTCGAAAACCATTGCACGTGCAACTGTTCAGGCGAGGATGGCGGGCGATGCCGGGCGCGGCGCCATGACTGGAGAGAGCATGGAGGAGATGGAGGCACGTGAGAGGAAAGAACTGCAGAAGCGCCTCCTGGCTCAACGAGTAAAGCCAGGTAATCCCATTTATATTCGTGTTATAGACCCTGACCGCAGCCGAACGGCGCAGATAGATGATCTTACTGTCAGCGTGGAAAGCTCCAGTGGTGATTCGATCGGGGAGGTCTCTCTCAAGGAAACCGGCCCCTATACCGGCTGGTTCGAAGGAAGCGTACCGACGGCCGGTGCGCAGGCGATGGCTTTTGCCAAGAATACTGAAGCGGGCCGCAACCCTAACATGGTGCTCAGTACCAACGCGGCATATCCCGCCTGGCGCCCTGAGGCAGGCAAAGGGGCCTCTCCGGAATTCACTGTCGATTTAAATGACAACGTATCGCTGGGCGAGATGACGATTACTGCTAAAGAGCAGGGATCAAAGCTGAAGAAGTTCATACTTTTTACAGGCATGAATGCCAAGGAAATGAACGCCGTGGCCGCCTATCCTAAGAGCATTATTGCCTTGAAGGAGCCATGGCGTCCGAGCGTTACGATTATGAACGATACGGACTATCACCATAACCAGAATCTGCGCTCGGTTTACGATATTCGGGAACTTGAGCACCAGCTGGATCGCGGCTGGATGAGCCAGCAGTTTGCTGCGGGTATTACGGAGAACGTGGCTGGTCCGTCGGTCGCGATGACCAATTCGATTCCGGACAAAGTCAAGTGGGTGCGTAACAATCAACACCACAACGCGCACGTCATTTACCGGTTCCGTGGCTACTTTTATGAGCCTGCAGATGTCTCCCGACATTTTATGGTAGAATTAGGCAAATGGGTTCCCCCGGAGGTGCATCCTTCAGTTGCCAATCCCGCGCAGTATATGATTTCGGTCGATGGCCGGATCATCAGTGAGCGCAAGGAGAAGCCTCTCGAAGGTGGTGCCGCAGTCGTACTGGAAGGGAAGACTTACCTCCGACAAGGGGTACACACCTTCGAGATCTGGTCAACTGGATGGGATTGTCGTATCGGTTTTGGCCGCACGGTGAAGCTTTTGGCAAATCTGGCTGATCCTGATGCGCTGAGCGCATGTCCTGACAGCTTCTTCGATCCCGACAAATTCCCACGAGACCTGGTGACCCATCGCAACGGTGCGGCCACAATTAATGCCAATTCCGATGGCATTGAGTTCAGCGTGAAGTTTGCGCCGGAATCGCGAACCAGGCTCTTTACCCTGGTCCTGGTGGAGCAGGAAGGGCCTGTGCCTGCCCTGAACAAGATAGCTCTGACGGATACTGCCGGAAAGCGAATCCTTCCCGTGCCTCGGGATTACGCCGCATTGAACAAGAATAACATTCTGGAAATACTGACTGGGGACAAGGTTGCTGTACGCTATGTTGACGACCGGTATGTTACCAGGGAAAAAGAAAAGCATGAGCGCTCTCTTAACGTATCGTTCACGTCTGCCCGGATGCAGTTTGAATTCTTTGAGAACCGCAAGGACAATAACGGCGATGAGTTTGAATATTATGAAAAGCTACTGCGCTTTATCCACGGCAAGCCTTTGCTTCTGACTGTCACTGATGCTGATATGGATGTTTCGTCCGGACAGGATAAGGTGAACGTTACGGTTGGCAGCAGGACCGGCGGAAAACGTCAGTTCGTGGCAACCGAGTCTGCCAACGAACCCGGGACGTTCAGGGTAAAGATTATACCGGTTACCGGCACTCCAGCTGACAATACGCAGATCCAGGCAGAGGAGGGAGGGACGCTGACGGCCATTTACCGTGATGAGGAGAATACGGATCCCGGCGTGCCTGTGGACCGCTATGCATCAACCATTCATGCTGCGTACAAGACTCCGCAGTTGATTCTTTCTCATGCTACTGTAACGCCCCTTTCTCCTACGAATCTTCCCGGCGCCAGGGTTCTTGATGAAGGATTCCACCGTATAGAGGAACAGGACGTGACAAGGACTAAATCATTTGAGCACAAACAGAGGGTATCCAGTGGTGCGGTACGTCCGCGCTGGGCGGTAAGTAATGATATGATCAATGTTGCGAGCCCGCCCGTAAGGGGTTTTGACGCCGTGGAAGGGTTGACTATGATGATAGAGCTGGAGGCGCCGAACCTGGCCCTGCGGGTCGGCAGCACTGTGGATCTTTACGTACAGACCGATGCCGGACGCAAGCAGGTCCAGGCGGCGTCCACACCGCAAGCTGCGCCGGCATTCGACATAACCGCACCGGGTACGATGCGGCTGAATGCTGCATTGAACATGACGCCGGGCATCAGGAAAGAGGGCTGGCGAGAAACTCCTAGAATTCCCATCTATGTGGCTGGCCAGACGACGCGAAGAGACCAGAGCACTGTAGAACGTTTTACCTGCGATGTGCCGTTGATCGCCGGTATGTTACCGGATCATGGAGTGCTCAGCGATGAAGAGATCGCTAAACGCCGTAAACTGGGCCTTCCCCCTGATCCGGCTGGCCTTGTGGTCCGTCCCGGTGAGCGGGTGTACGTCGGGTACCACTACGAGGATCGAAATGGTACCGGGCAGTGGGCTACTGCTTCCGCAAAAGTGATCTCCCATCCTGTCCTTGATGTCATGGAGGAGGATTACCGGACAGCGAAGACAACGTCCTACGTTGGGGAGTCGCTTTATATACGCGTCGTGGACCTTGGTGCAGATGTAAGTGACCGGAGTGACACAGTCAAGGTGCTGATGCAGGCCAAGTCCGGAGCGAAATATGAAGTTGAGCTAAATGAAGTCGATACCCACTCAGGCGTTTTCAAGGGTGTATACCAGCTTTCATATTTAAAGACCGGAAGCAAGACGTCAACGAATACTGTTGAATATGACGTAAAAGCTGAAGGCTTTCCGGTGGTATACGGCGATACGGTTGGGGCCCGCTACACTGACGCCAATGGTGTAAAGACCGACACCATGCTGGTGGGCATTTGCAGGGGCGCCGACGGAAAGATCGAGCCGTTCTCAAAGAAATATGATGATCCTGAGATTGCGATGCGCACACAATTCACGATGGCCGAAAGCTACCTGGAAGTGGCAAAGCATCATCGTGACCTCGGTGAGCCGGAGGCCGCTGCGCGTGAATATGAGCGGGCCAAGCAGATGCTTGCAGGCGCCATGGATCAATTCCGTGATCCGGAGACCCGCGCGCATGCCGAGTACCTGCTGGGCAACCTGACGCTTGAGGAGGCTGACAGTACTGCAGAGCGTGAGTTGAAAGAAACCCGGTTCCGTGCCGCGTTGTCGCGATTCATGAATGTAACCGGTACGTATCCGAACACTTTGCATGCTTCCAAGGCACAGTTCAAAATAGCCACTGTTTATGAAAAGCTTAAGGAACCTGATATTGCTGCACAGGAATATGTCAAACTGGCTTATAAATACCCGGATTCGGAGTTCCTTGCAGTTGCGATGGCACGGCTTGGTACGCATTTCCAGCGCAAGGCGGTTGAATACGAGAATCAGGCCAAGCCCCTGCTGGAAAAGACCGGGGACAAGAATGCACAGGATGAGGGGACGGCGCGAAAAAAGATGGCGGCGCGTGAGTATTTGAAGTCTGCCAATATTTTTGCCCGCCTGCAGGAACGGTTTCCTGACCACGAACTGGCTGGCCAGGCCGGCCTGCGTGCCGGGCAGGCATTCATGCGTGCCGGCGAAAACAGGCAGGCACTTAAAGCTTTCCTCAAGGTGGTAGACAAGGAGAACTATGACGGACCGGAAATTCGCGCACAGGCGATGTACTGGGCAGGCATGTGCTACGAGAACCTGAAGGAAGCAATGGCTGCGTATTCGATTTACAAGCGGCTCACATACGATTTCCCTGAAAGCAAATGGGCTTCTTATGCACGTGCCCAGCTTTCGCAGGAAAAATTGCTTAACCTTGAGAATGATCTGGAAATCAAGCGGCTGGAGGAAGGGCGATGAGGGGAGTGAAGGAAGTTATCAGTTATCAGTTATCTCCGCCGCAGGCGGATGCGCCCGTGGCGCAAGTTATCAGTTCTCGGTTGTTTGCGTTCAGCAGGCGGTTGAGCAGGTTCAGTCAAATGATAACTGGTCACTGGTTACTGATAACTTTCGCCGGCATGCTTGCTTGTATGCCGGTTGCCGGCGCTACCCAGCTTGATGACCAGGTAGCGGCGTTTAAGAAAGCGGATAAACAGACCGAGGCGGCTGTCGCCAACCTGCTTAAGGCCGGACTCGATGAAAAGAGGGCGGCCGAAGCGCTGGTGGCGGTTCAGCGCTGGCTGGCTGATAATCCTTCGAGTTCCCAGGCGGTCCTGTATTACGCTGGCCTGTCGATGCAGTATGCCGGAGACTGGCCGGGCGCTGTTACATTCTACCGTAAATTCCTTAAGAGCAAGTCGCTTGATCCTAAACTGGCCGGCTATGTAGTGAATTCGACCTATCGCCTTCTATTAAATGATATGCGTGAAGTTGATTCTGCGTACCTGCTTATGCGTGAAGACGGCAACAGGCTTAGGGAATATGGAAGGGCAAAACAGTTTGATCAATGGTTCATTGATGAGGCTAAACGCCGCAACGATGTGCCTGCACTCTGCGAAAGGATTGGTTCTATCCTCAGCACCATGCCGACCAATGTGGTGCCGGATACAGCCGATCTCGAATGGGTTTGCGGCAGGCTTGAGTCGTTCAAGTTCGAGGATAAAGCCTGGTACCCGGCCGCACTTAATCTTGCCTCTGTTCCGCAGGTACCCGATATCTACAAGGCACGCCTGCAGTGGGCTGCCACGGTTGTGCCTTACAATTCCAGGCTCGATGAGCTGCGAGACATAGAAAAGAAACAGGCGGTTGATCCTAAGTTCTCAGACAAGCCGCTGGCAGCTGCTGCCCAGCTGCTGCAGGTCGACCCTGACAAAGGCGCATTCCTGGTCGCCAACGGATGGGGTGTTGAATACGATCACATCCATTCCGGCAACTGCCAGAAACGTTTTGATATTGAGGGCAGGCGAAAACTTGCACAGCTGCTTGATGCGATCCCCAGAATGTCTTCCGGCAAGCGGGCCGAACTGCTGGCGTATCCGATTGCGCAGGGCCGTGTAAAATTCGACCTGAAAGATGTTCGAAAGATCATCCTGCAGTTCCCCGACATGCTTAATACACTGACGGCAGGGAATGTGCCGTTGTACGACAAGACGCTGACAGTTGCCGAAGCCAGGGCACTGGCGCCGCTGCTGGCCCGCAATCGATATGATCAGGCGGCCCTGGTGCGCGGCCTGGCGGCTGCTGGAACCAACAACTTCAGCGGAATTGCCGGCGCGATCATGAAGTCGGAGATGTGGCGTTTTGACTCCCCGAAGGTTGTTCTGGACCTCGTTTGGAACTGTGGTGCAGTCCGCGATATGGCCTACCAGGAAGTCGCAAAGATCGGCGCCAAACCTGATCCGCGCCATGAACAGTTGAACAGGCAAGTTGGCAAGAACGCCACCAGCAAGGACAGGTTGGCTGCATTCAACATCCTGCAGGGAGAACTGCTCGGTGCAAGCCCGTCAATTCCCGGCCTGCCTTCATTGTGGGAGGATCTATTTGCCAATGCCCCCGAGGAGGATCAGCAGCAGATGCTGAAGATGCTTATCGTGAATCTGCAGGGTGACCGCGAGTACCTTCT
>Ga0172371_10000703_pt1 | contig 52704 bp, 33 predicted proteins | sample Lak12m_FD_114543 | JGI IMG/M metagenome (GOLD analysis project Ga0172371, IMG submission 114543) | Freshwater microbial communities from Kabuno Bay, South-Kivu, Congo - kab_022012_12m | ecosystem: Environmental > Aquatic > Freshwater > Lake | place: Democratic Republic of the Congo: South-Kivu... | reverse complement strand
TTGGCATCGCCATAAAGCACAAAGTCGAGAAGCGTCAGCAGATCCTCCTCCTTCGCCCTCAGGAATTTGGGGGCCAGGGTGATGCTGAATCTCTGGACGGCCGGATAGGTCCTGTTCTGCAGCGGCACATTGTGGTTCGCGCCCCCGCCGTTTTCACCCCTCCACGTATAATCCACCCACGGGAAATCCTTCATCGGCTTGATCCTCAGATCGACGGGCGGATCGCCCATGAATTTCCATGCCTCCATTTCGAGATACTGGATGAAAAGGGACCGGATTCTAACTGCCCGCTCTTCCACGTCTATCTTTTGATAAGGCCCCTTCGCCCCCCTGGACCCCCAGACCTTTTCCAGCCACTGCGAATCGAACTGAATCATGGGATTTTCCTCCAGGTTGACCGTCTTCCCTTTGTTTGCAACTTCTATGCAATCTGCAGAGAAACTTGGTTGAACAGCCAGGGTGTGAAGCACGCCAAGAGGCCTTGATGGTACCTCCCAAGAATTCGTACAAGCGAAGCTTGCGTCAGGATAAGAAGGTGGAATATCGTCCCAGCCGCAATATGCAGCCTGTAGTGCTCTGTCGCCCAGGCGAACTAACTCCTCTTTGGTGCTGGGGAGATAGTCATGAAACCGTAGTGCCTCCACCATCAACGCACCGTGAAACCGTGTGTCTGATACGCTATTCTTGCACTCTGGAGGCACTTGAAACTGCACCAGGCCCAAGCCAGGTACAAACAGAAAAACGACGCGGTGAAAAGCGAGAGCAACGACTCTGCGTTTGTTCTGATAGTTTCCTAAATGAGCAACAAACTGGTTGAGATGAACATCCGAGCCGTTCGGCTGCCATCCTTGCCGAGGGAAATGGACACCCAACGCGCGTCCCAATTGTCGCATTTCTTCGCCACGCACGAATACCTGCTGCGCGTAAGGTACAATCTTTAGGTAATCCTCTCCTTGTACAAAACGAGAAAAGCCATGAACTCGCAGTGATACTAACCTTCCAGCCTCGCTCAGCCGCCTAGCGACTGCCACTCGGCCGTTATTCGGACGTGAGCAAAGAAACCCTGTTATAGCCTCCGTCCCGCCTGGGGCCAGCCGCAGGATATGACCTCGATCACGCGTAGGCAGAAACTGAATCTGAAACTCATGGAAGAAACGGAACTGCGTATCGAAAATCGCAATCTCCAGTGAAGAATCAGCCGTATGACGAACCGTAGGAAACAGCGCAATATTCCGAGCCGCAAGATCATCCTGGATCGCGTGTGAAATCGGACCAGTACCGATCACACCGAACATGCCGCATGGCGCCCCATCGAAATGGCGGATCATCTTCAAGGCTCCAAGCACCGCGCTATACCCGCCAAAAGGATAAACCTGCGCCGCCGGAGTAATCTGTCTCAATCTTTCCACTACCATCTCATGACATAGTCCGCCTGGAGTGTTCTGTTCGAACTCGTGCTTCAAAGAGGTCGCGGCTTTGACATATTGTCCAAAATCAGACGAGGTGGAAGCATTGACATACACCCGGATATGATAAGGAAGATAGCCATCGCCGATGATCATCACGCACCTCCTGAGAGAAATGATAATGATTAAGGAAAAGTGACTTTCTGACTGTTCGCTGACGACATCATGAGATTGCTGTCCATCGTCTCAATCACCGATCTCGTCATGGCCTTCTTTGAACACTACAAGACCCCGAAATTCGCAACCGAGGACATCTTCCATTACAAGCCTGCAACCTTGGAAAAACCGGAGCGCAAAGGGGATTGGGTTGGCAAAGAGACCTCAAATAGTCCAAAGCAACCCCGGTACCGGGAGAAATGGTAAAAAGGCCGTGTTATCGAACCAGCATGGATCTCCATTGAGACTGTCGGTATCGCGGTTGCTAAAGCGATTGGCAGAGATGGACATGATCGAAAGTGAGAAACCGCAACCATCCGAAATAGGAAAAGGAGGTCATCATGATGGACGATCACGTGCCGGGGTTTTCTCTAACATCCGTTAAGCGGCATTATGTGGACGAAGGCGGACATGGCTGGGACCATGTGGTGCGGGTCCATCGGATGGCTATGTGGATTGCCGGAGAAGTCGGGGCGGACAAAAGGATTGTGGAGGCAGCGGCCCTGCTCCACGATATTGCGAGGGCCAGAGAAGAACGAGGCGAGTGCAGGTGCCACGCCCTGGAAGGCGCCATCATGGCGCGGCCTATCCTCGTGGCCGCAGGGTTTTCAACAGATCAGGTGGAAAGAATCGGCCATTGTATTGCGGTCCACCGCTTCTCCAAAGGCATCAAGGCCGAGACTCTGGAGGCCCAGGTCCTCCAGGATGCGGACCGGCTGGACGCGCTGGGGGCGATCGCCATTGCGAGGGTGTTTTCTTACAATGGCCTGCACCGCATTCCCATCCACGACGAGAGGCGCTCGCCGGAAGAGACCTACCGGGGGCAACGGACCACGGCCATTAACCATTTTTATGAAAAGATCCTCAAGATCACGCCGGAGTCCTTCCACACGATGCCGGCCCGTCAGATTGCAGAGAAACGCCATCGCTTTGTGCAGACATTCCTGGACCACTTTCACAAGGAATGGACGGGTGAGGACCTAAACCAGATGACAACAAGAGATTGATATGAACTTTTGGAACGAGCTCGGATAGGTTGTGTATATGTTTAACAGGAGTTTTTTGTTATATTTTTATAACAAAAAGGGTGATGCAACCCTAACAGAGTGGCAATCCCATCCAGATCTCGCAGACGTGATGACGGGGCAACTTATTGATATAAAATCGTTATCCTGTTAAGCGGCATATTGGCATTTTTCTTGCTTTTGATTTTATGGCTAAGTAGGAATTTCCGAGGGAAATCATCATGCGCTTAAATCACGGATACAAGAAGCCCATATTTGTCTCACAAATTAAGACAAATGTATTATACGCGGGATTCGCAGGCAGGGGATTTAAATAAATATTGCACAAATGCCTCAGCAGGCAATCAAGATGGCAGCAATTCCAATAATGAACGAAACAAACGCCAACAACAATCACCCACTCCTTGAAGTCAGAGGACTGAAGACCCAATTCAGGCTTAAAGGGGGGCGGATCTTACGAGCGGTCGATGGAATAGACTTGAGCGTAAAGCGGGGGGAAATTCATGGGTTAGTAGGAGAATCTGGGTGCGGTAAGACAGTAGCTTCTTTATCGCTGCTCAAATTGATTAATGCACCCGGCTCGATTGAAGGTGGGTCAATTGTCTGGGATGGTAAGGATTTGATTTCGTACAACGAAAAAGAGATGCTTCAGGTGAGAGGCAAGGAGATGGCAATGATTTTTCAAAACCCTCAATCATCGCTCAATCCTGTCTATTCTATTGGATCTCAATTGGTTTCTGTTATCAGAAGACATCAAAAAATGACGAACGAACATGCACGAAAGGAGGCTATAAAACTCCTTCGCCTGGTTAGGATTCCAGATTCAGAGAGTGTATTGAACAACTATCCGCATCAACTCAGCGGCGGGATGTGTCAGAGGATAATGATTGCCATGGCGTTGGCATGCAAGCCGAAACTTTTGATCGCGGATGAACCTACTGCGTCGCTGGATGTCACAATTCAGGCCCAAATTATGGACCTGTTATTAGAGATTCGCGATAGATTTGACATGGCTATGTTATTGGTTTCACATGATTTGGGCGTCATTGCGCGAATGTGTGACGCAATTTCGGTGATGTATTTGGGAAGGATCGTTGAAAACGCCTCCGCGAGGGATCTTTATTCCTCGCCCCTACATCCATATACTAAGGCGCTGTTAAAGTCAGTACCCGTTCCGGACCCCAATCAGAGGGGCAAAATCGCGAAAATTGAAGGGGATATTCCAAGTCCTACAAATATTCCGACAGCATGTCGTTTTAGCTCTCGTTGCCCAGAGGTTTTCAAATTGTGCAACGAGGTTGATCCTGTCCTATACGCTGTTGAAGGTAATGATACACATCAAGTCGCCTGTCTTCTCCACAGAAACGACGACAAAGAAGGCACAACGAAAAATTGGCACTAAATTTTCGGACACCTTATAGCTTTAACAACACACTTGCCGTAAATTTTAACATCATGCCAGGAGCTAAGACGATGAATACAAAACAATATATGATTGGTGATATGAACACCAAAATCGAGATCCGCATGGCTTCTTTTGCGGGCAGCAAGGGTGGTATCCATGTGAAAAGTAAGCCTGTTAAAGTGAAGGTAGCTGTACGAAGGTAGTGTTTTGCCTTGTGCATTTCCCTGTGGTCTCTTTCTTTCATTAACAGAGGTTATCCCATTTGGACTCGGTGAAAACAATTCTCAATCTGTGGCAAGATTTTGGATTATCTAAAATAAATCGGGCACAACTTTTAGATGGTATCCACAACATCCGTCGTCTTACCGAAGTCAGTCTCGATATCAACTTCCAATGCAATTTCTCCTGCGCCTACTGTTCCTATGGCTTTAAACAACTCCATAGACGAGAACTAACCCTTCAGGAATGGAGAGCCGTTATTGACGATTGCGTAGACAATGGCGCTAAGCTCTTTGCTCTTGCTGGGAAAGAGCCTCTCATAAATGACCGCTTCAGAGAGATATTGTTATACCTGAAGACCATCCGACAAAATTTGGGCCGAGAATTGATCTTTGGCCTTGTGACAAATGGGTGGTATTTAGAGGAAAACACAGACAATCTATTGGATATGGAATTGAATTACATTGATGTAAGCCTTGACGGTCACAAAGAAATCCATGATAAAAACAGAAAGAAAGGTAGTTTTGATAGGGCATTAAGCGGGCTTCTTCTGGCCTGTGAAAAAAAAGTTGCTAAAAAAGTGTTTATTTCCAGCGTACTGCACGCTGGAAACTACAAGGATATCCCTTTCTTTGTCAGAGATATGTACTCAAAAGGAATAAAACATTTCAATATTAGTCTTCTTTACCCTACGGCAAACACCCCAGAACATCTACTTATCCGGAAAAATGAATATAGGGACTTTTTTACCACGCTTCTGCCGTCCATTATGGGATCTCTTCCAACCCCTTGCGACCTCGAGATTATCATTGACGTCTTTACCTTCGCTTTGCCTTTCCTACGAGATTTGGTTCAGGAGCAAGTAATAGATATAAATGAAATATATGTAGATGATATTGATAGTCTATTTAGCTTCAGAGAACTGGCAAACGGATGTACGATATATACGCGATTCGCACTTGATCACCTCGCATATGGAAAGGCAATCAAGATCACAGCAGACGGATATTGTATGGTAGACTACGAAGCCTTAACAATGGCAGATTATTGGAGGCATTCTGTGGGAAATGTTCTCGATCGGCCAATATCGGTTCTCTATGAACGATTGTTCGATGACAGATCGTATCTTGCCAGGCTTGCAAATCAGGTCTCAAAAGAAGTCTGTCCGAAGGAGCCCTGTTACCCACTTTGTCTTGGGAAAAATGATGGTTGCATGTTTTTAAAGGCATCAACCAAAGTCTAAACGATCCGTAGCGATAGGAGAGAAAAGAGATGTTGAGATATGCATATACTGTGGCAATAAGCTGTCTCACGGTTTTATTTACATTGGGCTTCAGTATTCCTAATTTTGCAGAAGCAGAAGAGTCTGTAACACAATCAAGGCCTGAGCGCCCAAAGCACGGAGGGTTCTTCCGTGATTCGGTTTTATCAAGTGTCACCAGTTTTGACCCTGTGAAGACATTAGACGTTGCAACGTTGAGAGTGGGCCAACAAATTTATCAGACCCTTGTAGAAATAGATGAGCATCTCAATGTCGTACCTCTTTTGGCCGAATCATGGGAGACTCCGGATAACAAAAGGTGGGTATTTCGCATGCGCAAGGGCATAAGATTCCACGATGACCCATGTTTTCCAGGCGGAAAGGGCCGTTGCGTTACCGCACACGATGTCAAATACTCCTTTGAACGTCTCATGAATCCCAAAACCATGACCGTAGGCTCATGGATTTTCACCGATATTGTTTTGGGGGCCAAGGATTATTTCGAAGAAAAAACAAAGGACATTAAAGGGTTTACCGTAGTTGACGAGCAGACATTCGCCATAGATCTCATAAAGCCCTTTTACCCTCTTCTCACGCGGCTGTCTCTTTATCTGTGCGCCATTGTTCCAAGAGAAGCGGTTGGCAAATACAATCAGGACTTCGGCCAGCACCCGGTGGGTACGGGACCGTTTGTCCTCGACAAATTCGTTCCCGACCAAGAAATTATCCTAAAAAGAAACGAAAAATACTGGGAAAAGGATCTCAATCACATCTTTTTGCCGTATTTGGATGGTGTAAAAATTCGTTTCATTCGAGAAGAAATGCTCCAATTTAAAGAATTTCAAGCGGGGAATCTTGATGTTTCTGACATCCCGACGCCTGTTTATCCATCGATTGTTGGTGAGACAAAAGAACTGAAAAGCGCATACTCAAAATACCAATTGAAAACAGCAGCTGCTCTCGAAGTTCACTATTATGTTCTGATTATGACTAAAGACCCTTTGGGCCAAAACAGAGCCTTGCGGCAGGCGATTAATTTTGCGATCGATAAAAATGCAATCATCAAGGGAATACTAAAAGGACGTGCGAAGCCCGCAAGCGGCGTGCTGCCGCCCGGACTCCCTTCCTACAACCCCTTGCTAAAGGGATATCCATACAGTCTTGAACTCGCAAAGAAAAAACTTGACGAAGCGGGTTATCCAGAGGGGAAAGGATTGCCGGTTTTCACTCTCGTGGTTGATTCAGGGACAATATCTGAGGCAATTGCTTCTGCCATTCAGAATCAGTTGATGAAGGCTGGAATTAGGATAAAGCTGGAAACCACTCAGTTTAATACCCTCATTGAAATGGCCGTAAAGGAAACCGCTCCCATGTTCAGGTTGTGGTTTGCCGCAACATATCCGGAGGCCGAGCTGTTCTTTGTTCAGTTTTTATCTGGTTATTATCCGCCTTTGGGATTCAATTTTGCCCGCTATTCCAATTCGAAGTTCGATGAGTTATTAGAAAATGCCACACAGGCAATGGATGAACAGGATAGAATTAGATTCTACCGCGAAGCCGAGGAGCTTGTGGTCAGCGATGCGCCGTGGATTTTCCTTTATTACCCTGAAGCCGCTAAGATTTTGCAGCCAAATGTTATGGGTTATGAGTTTAATGGCCTCCAGCTTCCGAAGTATAAGTATGTGTGGCTGAAAAAATGATCAAGTATTTTATAGGTAAGGTCTTATTCACCTTTAGCGTGCTAATTGGCATTAGTTTTATTACGTTTTTGTTGACCTTTGTCGTGCCATCGGACCCTGCAAGGGCTTTGGCCGGGATTCAGGCAGACGAATCCTCACTAACTGCAATTCGGAGGGAACTTGGCCTTGACAAGCCTTTATACGTTCAGTACCTGCGTTTTCTGAATAGGGCACTTCAATTGGATATCGGTCGTTCATATGTTACTAATCGCGAAGTCAAATCGCTTATTGCAGAGCGGTTCACGGTTACGGCCAAACTGGCTCTCTTTGCCATAACAATTGCACTGATCACTGGAATATCACTTGGAACCTTGTCTGCATACCTGGACAACAAATTCATCAAACATTGCATCATACCGCTTAGCGTCTTTTTTGCATCCATCCCTGTGTTTTTCCTTGGGTTGATAATTTCACTATTTTTTGGATCCTTTCTGAAGCTTTTCCCAATAGCTGGATATTCCGCCGGTATTGACGGAATAACATATATGATTTTGCCAGGAGTAACCCTTTCGGTCTATCCGGCTGCCCTTATAGCAAGGCTCACGACTGTGAATCTCGAAGCCATCATGAGAAGCGAATACATACGTGCACATTTCGCCATGGGACATAAACGCCTGAAAATTATAGGAGAATATGCGCTAAAGAATGCCATGGTCTCCATACTTACGGTGGTAGGGAATTCAATGGCGACTTTATTAACCGGGGCGTTTTTTGTTGAATATATTTTTTCGTTGCCGGGGATTGGCCTGCTCTGGGTGGATTCAATTCTTCGATATGATTTCCCCGTAATTATAGGAGTGGTGATGTTTTCTGCGTCTGTGTTCGTGTTGATAACCATGATTGTTGACCTCCTCTATCCTCTGTTCGACGCGAGAATGAAAGGGGCCACAGTATTCAGATGAATGAATCCAGCATGAGAGTTTTTGTTCTACCTGCTGCGGTCTTCTTGGTGATTTTGCTGGCTGGATCTCTGATGCCACTCACTTTTGTCTCACAGGGACCAAACGAGGTGGATCTGGCAAATTCGTTATCAGCGCCTTCAATGTCAGCACTCTTCGGCACAGACGAACTTGGGCGGAGTGTGTTCTTAAGGGTGGTCGCAGGGGCTCGGATATCCTTGATTGCGGCACTTGGAGCACAGGCGATATCATTCTTAATCGGGACCGCCATAGGGATTTTCGCTGGATACCACAAGTATCAATGGCAGGATAAATGCCTACTATATGTCATGGCATGTTTTCATGGCTTTCCCTTCCTCCTCTTCGTTTTGGCAATTACCGCGGCACTTGGCCCTGGAATTTATAAAATGATGGTCGCCATCGGAATTGTCAACTGGGTGGGCATAGCCCGGGTAATTCGGGGAGAGGTTATATCCCACAGTGAAAGGGCGTATGTAATTTCAGCACGGTCTTTTGGCTTTTCAAATTTCAGTGTAATGTTTGGCCATCTCCTACCAAATGTAATCCCCGTTTCTCTCACAGTTATTGTGCTTGGCTTCGGGGATGTAGTAGCAGTCGAGGCTGGTTTAAGTTTCCTTGGCCTTGGAGTACAGCCTCCTGACGCAAGTTGGGGGAAAATGATATTCACCGGAAAGGATTATCTGACAACTGCGTGGTGGATCAGCGTATTTCCGGGCGCCTTTCTTGTCATGACTATTCTGTCCTTCAATATAATAGGAGAGCACTTTGAAAGGAGGCTCAAACGACAATGACTCAAGCCAAGGAAGTAATCCCGAATCTCATTTTTTTTAATTTCAGTGTTGTTGCATTCCACAATATGGGCCAACTAAATATTCAGTGGCGAACAGGCCCTCCCGGTTCCCTCGCATGCAATCCTGATACCCGTTTTGCGGCGCTCGACAGTCTCCAAACTATTGTTGCAGATTTCCAGGGCTCCACGAATCAACAAAAGCCTAGTGAAATAGCATTGTTCAATCCTGCTATCAATCAATTTGAGGCCTTACTGACTTTTATAAAGGAGGCACACGCCTCTGACAGCGAATATATTAGGCATATGAAGGAGTTTTTGAATGACTATTTGATGAGCAAATACAATGAATCTATTGAAGGAAGGGGTATTGGTAAACCTATCCAGGCTCTTTTCGAAACTGGCACCTATCAAGAATACTTCGATCTGATTAGTTCCATGTATTTTGAAAGCTTGCCGCGTCTCCGGCAGCAAGAGGAATTCTTCAAGATGCTGCTTTCAATTCACCGAAGTATTCCTCAGCCTTGGAATGCCTTAGCCGCTGGACTGACCCTCAAGAAAATCCTGGGGCTGGATGCTGATGGAATCGAGGCCCACGATAAATATCCTGCCTATCGAATCCCAAACATTGCTGAAATAGTCGAATCTGAATTTATTCCAAGGGAATACGCATCTTTTGTGAAGGATCTTCAGCTCTATTTAGAATATGCAGTCGTACATAATAGGCCACAAGATTGGAGTTTCTCTAATAAAGCTCAGGCCCCGGCCTCAATAAATGCTGTGTTGTTCCCGCTCATTGATAACGGCTTTTTCAGGGGCTTACTTGTTTTTGTACCTCCTGACGATGCTTTTTGGAAGAATGAGACTTCGATAAGGATGCAATGGAAGCGATGTTTGTCATTGACACAATCAATCCGACACGCCTTTGAAACCAATCTCTTGAATACACTAATAGGCGCCGTAAAGGACTCAGAGGAAGGCCGTGATTTCTTATACAAGGCGTTTCTTCATAACTGCTATAAAATCCAGGAGATTTCTTTTGGCACTTTATGGAGTTCAAGAAATACCTCCAAACCACTATCGGTCACCGGGTATGGGAGGCGGTTCCGAGAAAACAGTAAGAAAGACGAGCCAGGCATTTATTGGTACAGAAGTTACAGGGATTTTGATGAATTCTGCCGTATCAAGTCCGTTGGCGAAAAGCCGAATAGTAAGTTATCACAATTCGCCGGCTATATATCAGCAGAAGCTGACATTTTAAACAAGATGGTGGACAGTCACAGAAGCGATCCCTATTCTTTCTTGACACAATACCCTAAGATAGAAGAGATAAATAACCAACTTTTTGTTTGGAATTCCGAGTCTCAAAATCCTTCATATTATCAATCATTCGGCAGGTTTATCAAATGGAGGATGATACTGCCTGTTTTGCAAGGTGATGATTTAAGAGCCGTGTATTTTTTATACTATAGGGATCCACTTTGTGTTGAGGACATTGATGGTAGGCAAAGAGTTGTCTTGCTTTCAGAAGTTGCTGATAATACTGAAAAAGAGAGACAGCGAAGCGAGCTTTTTTCTTCGAGAGCTCGCCAAATAATGAAATTCTTTTCAACAATTGAGGCCCATGAAGAAAGCTACCGGCAAGTCAGGCGACACAGCACAAAAGCCGCCGTTTCCGCCATCATCTCACGCAACCATTCCCATCACATCGGCAGCCATGTGACACCGAGGACCACCGTCGAAAAGATAAGAGAGCGGCTTACTGAACTGAGAGGGACATGGGACCTTGCGAAGCAGCTAAAGGCCCTCGGCTTTATGAGAGAACAACTGGATGACTATATACAGCGGAAGGCCGATTTCATGGCAGAGATCGCGACCGACCCCATTTCAAGTACCAGTAATAAGGCCTTATTTGGCGAAATTATTCTTCCATTCATTCAAAATAGTCTTCTTATGGACAATATTGCTGCAAATGAGGGAATTCATTATCGAAATCGAAACGGTGAACCCGATGCTGTAAATCGGCTAAAAATTAGAGCAAAAATTAAGAAAGAAAAAACAGCAGAAGAAGAATCCGAAGAATTGTCCTGCAAGCTCAAGGGCAATTGTGACTGCGATTCTGATTACTCCAGCCTTACAATACCTTATGGCTCCTTCTGTAAATGCGGGCCGGAACATAGGCTGAATCTCGTGAGTCCGGTTGAAAAAGACATCGTCATTGCGTTACCCGGACAGCTTGGGGAATTTGCCATCTACTGTTTCCTCGAAAACCTGATTCGAAACTCTGTGAAGCATAGTCCGAAGCGACTGGGAACTGAGGAGGATGTCAACATATTCCTTGAGGTGAGCAAGTTTCCAGAGGGACACCCATACAGGAACGATTTCTATTCTGTTGAAATTTATGACACCATCACGAAACCGGATATTCCTATTAACGGAAAGCCGCTGATTGATCATCTAATCAATTTCAAAAACGACAAAATTATTGAAAATGACGGAAGATTGAAAAGCGGTGCCTGGGGAATTGCTGAGATGAAGATCATGGCAACTCTCCTCGCCGGTTCAACAGATTTCCTGACCATGGAGAGCAACCTTGAAATATGCAGGAAGAAAATAGACGGGCACGATAGACTGGTCTATAAACTCAGGTTCATGAGACCAAAGCAGGTTGCCGTTATCGGAGAGAAACGACCTGACGAAACCATTGAAAAAAGGCACAAGGATAGAGGCATTTTTTGGTTTGATTCTCTTAAGGAATACAAAGAAAAGGTTATGAGTGGCCTCTCTCCTGCAGCTTTTGAATTTCTCGTGGTGCCCTCCGACCAGGTGGAGGCCTACCAGCAGTACGCGCACCTTTGCCCCTACAGGGTTCTGGTTGTTCGGGAGAACAACCAAAATTCAGGAGTTGTCACGGGAATGGTGTCCATCGCTAAGGACGAAGTAGATAGGTGGGCAGAAGAAGTTGATCCGGACGGTATTGATCGTATTGTCCTGGGCTGTTGGAGGAACTGGGTTTCAGAACTGAAACAAAAGCATTTTAGTGGCAATAAGATCAGCTTAGGGCTCTATCTCCAGCAGGAGAAAACCCTCCAACCGACGGGCCAGTACATTACAATCGCTGAAGAGCATAACCAATCTAATCCGAATAGCTGCTTTTCCTTAATTACCGACACGAAGGACGCTGAGGTGGTACCTGAACCAAAGGCCAAACCTAAATGGCTCATTTTTGATCGACACTTTGGAGGTTGGGGGAAACTCTACAGTTCTTACAAACGGCGTGAAGATGGGTTATCCTTCAGCAAAGATATTTTATTTCATGAAGCTTTTGGCAAATCTTCATCGGATTTCGTTTCGATATTTTCTGGCAAACCTAGTATCGACAAAATTTTTGCTCTTGCGGAAGCGGCAATGCTAAGAATCCTTGTCCTTGACGAGAGGGTTGCGGAGGTAGCTCACAATATAATACCAGGTTTTGCTGATGCTCATAGATATGGGAAAGATGGGAAAAGGATTTTTATCGCCAAATACGCCGGCATTTTTATCGCTACCCACATCCGTGTTGATGATATGGCGCCAGAGCCTTTGCACGAATCTGTCAAAGACAAGTCTCCTTGTTGTTGCGCATGGATAAAAACTTGTAAAGATGGTTCCATAGCCAGCGTGACTTCCCACTGGTGCGAAGCTAACCACTCTGCCAGCGGTGCGATAGGCCAGGAACAGAGTTGTGATGCCCTCTTAATTCACCAAGGGGTTGCAGAGTCCAGGGCACTTAAGGATGTGGTGACCCGGAATGGGGCAATAGATTTCAAAAAGGCCTTTGCCCAATTCATCAAGGATGCTTCTCTCACCATACCTTATATAGTCGTGCACTCCGGCCGAGGGATACCAGCCAACCTGCCAAATACGTCAAAATTTATGCCCTTTTCGAGGCTTGAGGAATATATCATGAAAGATCGGTTGGCCAAATTCAGTTTAACCCAAAGAATCATGACGATTATTAGAAGGAAAAGCCAATGAGATACATTTTTGTTATCACCAGTTCGAGTAAAAATGAATTTGCTGAATTGAAATATGGGGAAAGCCAAAAGGGGTGCCAGCACACCAAAATCATAAGCTGTCAAGACGGCCACCTTACCGTAAAGGACGGCAAGCACTTTAATACTCAGGAAACAAAGGCGAAAGAAGCACGGGAATGGATAGATTCCAATCTTAAGAATGGCATTGATCCTTCACTGTTAGGTCTGATGGTCCATGGCCAGGAGGACTTGCTCGATAACTTAGTGGACATTTGCACAGAAAACTGCCCAGATTTGGTTACAATCCATCGAGATTACTACACAAGCACCCAGAAGGGTGATGAGCAATACAAGCTGATGCAAAACTTTCGTGAAGCAGGACATAACATAAATGATCTGGTGAATTCTCTTATCGTCTGGCTCTGGAAAGAGACCCCTGAACAAAAACGGAAGGACGCATGCCGGCTAAGGGCGGAAATATTGACCCCGCTTGTTGCCCGCGATCTCATTATGAAGGCGATTGCCTCCGGCAGTGTTGAGAGCAACGATGTATCCACAAATCTCATAGAACAGATCGCTAAGGCTGTTAAGAACCTCAATGATCCGATCGACAAGTTCTGTAGCATGGCTTCAATCAACTGCGAGGGTTTTCGTGCAGAGATCGAGAAGCTGCGCAACCAATGCGGCGCCTCAAGCGGGAATCATTCATGGAACGCGTTCCATGATGACCTGAAAGTGGTGGCGGAAAAGATGGAGGCTCAGATCGAGGCCATTGGCGGGTAAAACCTGTGTATCGAGGAGTGGGATGGGATCGAAATCGAAATGGCGAGGCGAGGGGGATGAGGAGCATTTCAGGAAAGGGAAAAAATGGAAAAACGGCAAGGGCCGAAAAGGGTCTGCGCTTGATTTCAAGCCCTTTTCTGATTTAGGAAAAGACCTCTCCTTCTCGGGGGAGGAGCCAAGTACATCAGAAGACGCTGAGCTTGCCCTGGAGGACCTGTTAAGGCAACTGGCGCCCCCTCCACCCCGCAAATCGGATCGTTCCTCCGGCCGTCCCATCGTGAGAAGGGGACGTAAGGTCATCACTCAAAAAAAGAAGGAGCACCCCTCTTCAACGCAAAGATCCTTCGGCGCACGCGAAGGCAAGGTCAACATCTATCTCAATCCCTTCGAATATCCCAAAAGCCTCCCTATTCAAATCTTCATCAAAGGCCAGAGAGACCATTACTTTGAGAGGCAGATCAGCCGATTGATGCCGCTTCCGTATGACCTTGTCGCAGCTGAGGGCAGCCAGTTTCGGGTCGTGGAAAGGAGGCAGGACAAGGCGGTGGTCTACGTGGATCGTGACGGAAGCCCTGTCAAGATCCACGGAAATATCCCCTATGCCATTTCCTTCGATGGCGGGAAACTGCCGGACCTGGAAGGGAGTTTCTGGGCCGTCCATCTGCCCCTTTCCCAGGACGCGGCCCATGGGTCGTTCCGCCTAATGCTGGAGGAGGCGTTTGAAGACGATTCCGTCATCGGCAGAGAGGTCGAGATGGCCAAGTACCAGTGGGACCTGCCTGCCGCTACCCCTGAGTCAGACCCAGCCGAGGTCGAGGCGTATCGTGCGGCCTTTCGTGAGGCGGTCAGGCTGGAAAGGCTTATTGACGTGCAGGATGTCCGGCTCATGGAGAATCTTCACGAAGATGCGGAGCGCTACGACCTGCGCCATCGGCTGATCTATACCATCGACAGCGAGGAGACCCAGGACATCGATGACGCCATCGAGGTGGTCCGTCTTTCGGACAAGAGCTTTCTTTTAGGCATTCACATTGCCGACGTCACGGAATTCGTAAAGGAAGGATCGAATCGGGACAAGGATGCAAGAGATAGGGCCACCAGCCATTACCTGGCGGACCGGGTCATTCACATGCTGCCTGAATGCCTGTCGCAGGAGTATTGCAGCCTCAGGGAAAACCGGGACCGCTTGGCCGTCTCCGTCTACGCGGAAATCGAGGGCACGGGCGGCGGCTATGAAATCAAGGGGACCCGCTTCTGCCGCTCGTTGATCCAGAGCAGGGCCAAACTGACCTACAGACAGGTGGAGGGGATTCTCAACGGCAACCCTTCGGGCGTGGCGTCGAACATCGTGGAGTCGCTCAGACATGCCCGGGACCTTGCGGCCCTGATCGAATCTCATTCTCCATACCATGACATGAGCTTTGGCACTGGCAATGTGAAGTACCGGGAAGACGATCAGGGCCGGGTCCTTCGGAAACACGAGGCCTTGGGCATCTCCGATATGCTCATCGAGATGTTCATGATCACGGCCAACCGTCTGGTGGGGCAAAAAATCGCCGACCTGCTCATCTCCACATCGGCCGAACCCAGGGGGATAGGGGTCTATCGGGTACAGCAGACCCCCAATGAGGAGGACCTGAGGCATTTTGTGGGAAAGCTGCAACAGGCCCAGCTCATCCCTTCAGATCTCCGCTATGAGGGCGTCAGGGACCAGGCGGAAAAGGCCCTGGAGCGTAGTCTGGAGGCAGGCGAACGCCTTTCCCGCCGAGAGAGGGAGACCCTGCTGTGCGCAGAAATCTACAAGAACATCCTGAATCACATGGACAAGTCGGACCCGGCCGTGAGGATGAAATGGAATGTCCTGGAGCGCTATGCCCACAAGCCAGGGAGACTCAGGGCAAAGGCAGGTCTGTCCGACAGCCATCGCACCAGCCATCACCTCTCCCTGGGAATCAGCCGGTATGCATGGTTTACCTCGCCCATCCGGCGGTATCCCGATATGGTGAACCACCGGCAACTCAAGGCCATCCTTTCGGGGAAACCACCGCGTCCTTCCGAGGTCAATGTGGGCGCCCTCGCGAGAAGGATCAATAACGGGGACAAGGCCGAACAGGCCTTCTCCAGACGGCTCCTCCTTTATCATCTGTGCGACCAGAAGGCCCTCCTCGAAAGGGAGAGCGTCGCTGTAACCGCCTCTTCCTTTCAATGGGTGATGTCGCAGGACTGGGCCATCGAGGTCCAGGGGATCTGGAACGACCTCTACCCCATTTCGTTTATTGTGGAAGACGCGGGCAGCAACTCCCAGATATCGGACAACGGCCTCGCCTGTTACCTGTGGAACGGATTGACCCTGGAGGTGGGGGAATCCATCATCATCCACCTGGGGCGGGACCGCGGCGGCCTGGACCCTGCCAAGGGCAGCATCGGCATCCACATGAACCAGATTGAAAAGACATAGGAGCGGATCTACCATGGATGGCGTTACCATCGATTTTGACGACCGTATTTACAAGGAAACCGGCATCTCCAGGAGCGCCACCGCCACCCGTGAGGTTGCCGTAAGAGGCCAGGACGGGTCCCTTTATACGCTGACAGTCACGAAACAACACGCTGGAAACAGGGACACCTTTTATTTTGCCCTGCGAAACCGGGCCGGTCTTTCCGTGAGAGATATGAAGATTCGTGCAGGTGATATGATTTTGGGCATCGATGCGGCAAGGAGCCAGGATGCGGCGGTCATGGAGGGGCCAGGTCCGGAGATCCTGGAGCACATGGAAATCCTTTCCGACTCGGAAAAGATCCGGAGCCCCATTCGGATTTCCCTGGAACGGCCGAGAGAGATCCCGCCGGAGGAGCCGCTGACCCACGAGGAACACGAAGAGGCAGGCGAGCGAGGTAAACTGGAGCGATGACCCTTCGGGCAAGAAATCTCTTGTTTCACGGCAAGGTGGAAGCCGCGACCAAAGAGAGGATCAGGCAAGAGCTGGATACGCAAAAGGACATCCTCTTCCTCAGGTGGCCCCTTCCCTTCAAGACCTTTCGCCTCGACCGCCTGGACATTGGCCCATTGCCAAAGCCGCCCTCGACGGACGACAAGGAGACCTTCTGTCTCGATTCTTTCTTGAGGGACAGCCAGAGCCAGGCAAAATACATCATTCTGGAAGACATTCACACCCTCGCCCATTCCCGGCAGGATCCGGGGGGATTCTATCGGGAACTCCTGGGCGCATGCAACTTCTATCACAGGCGGCATGGCATCGCGTTCATCCTCTCCTGCGCCAGGATCCCGGTCGTCTTTGCCCGGGAGAACCCATTTATAGAGGACTGGGACTTTGTCGACTGCAATGCCCACGGGACGGACCCGGGACCTGACGGGGATGCCCCCTGGCGCGACCTCCTTCTGTCCCTTCGCCAGACCCATCCGCAAGCGGCATGGCACCATGTGGCCAAACTCAGGGAATCCACAGGCGCGCCATCGCCTGAGGATCTGATGAAAGATCCGAGCCTCCATGACCGGCTCAGGGCCATGATCGCATCCGGCAGCCTGTTTCATTCCGATGTCTATATCCCGGATCACCCCTTCCCCGAGGACTACGCCGGCGATACCATTGACAGGATCCAGGCGCACCTGGAATCCATCATCATCGGCCAGGGCGAGGCCATTCAGAAGGTGTCCGAGGCAACGCTCTTGGCCTACCACGAGCCTCCTCCCGAGATCCGCACCCGTCCCAAGGCCGTATTTCTTTTTGCGGGTCCGAGCGGGGTGGGCAAGACCCGGATATGCCAGGAGCTGGCCCGCCTCCTTCCCGGATACCGGTTCTTGCAGATCAACCTCGCAGAACACAACGATCAGGCCGGCGTGAACAAGCTCATCGGCCTGGGCCGGGGCTATGAAGACAGTGAATATGGGGGCATCCTGACAGAGCCGGTGCGCCTTTACCCGAGACACGTCATCCTGTTCGACGAACTGGACCATGCCCACGCATCGGTGCTGCATCTCTTCTACAAGCTGTTCGAGGGAGAGATCATGGACGGCCGGGGAAGGGTCGTTTCTTTCAGGGACTGCTTCATCATCATGACCACCAACAAGGGACAGTTGTCGGAACGCCTCCCCGCTGCCTTGCAAAGAAGGGCCGTTGAAGAGGCCCTCATGAAGGAAGAGAAAGGCCCGGGGAAAGAGGCGCTCAGTTTTACCGAGGCCTTTTTGGGGAGAATCGACTCAGTGGTGCCCTTTTTTCCATTGAAGCCCTTCGACATGGCCCGCATTGCAGAGAACTATTTCAGGGAAGCGATCCTCATCCCGTTCGAGGAAAGATACGGTATCCGACTGGCCTTACGGTGCGAGCCCCAGCCGGAACTGATGCACAAAGGTATTCTGAGCGCGGAATCCGCCTTTTTTGAGATCTGGGCCATGTTTGCCATGCAGTCCCCGGAACAGGGGGCCCGAAGGCTTTTCCAGTTGATGGACGAATACCTCATGAAACCGCTCAGGCTCTTTGCCATCCGATACGGGCGGCTCGTTAAGCCGGGATTCGAGATCACGCTTAGGTTTTCTGCGCTCTGGCCCCCGGTGGCGGATTATGATGAAACGACCCTTCTCCTGATCGACGATGACCCGGGCGAAAGGGACAGACTGGAGACGCTGTTGAACACGGATGGCCTTCGCATCGTCTGGTCCGACTTTGAGGGCATACAGGACCTGTCGGATGTTTCCATCGTCCTCCTGGATCTCCTGAGGGATGGAGAGATGGTCTGGAAAGGCGTTCTTCCCAGGATCGGGGCGGGCCAACTGCCGATTCCCGTGTGCAGCTATTCGGCCCTTTGTCATGGCCCCCATCTGGATCAGTTGAAGTCCTCTCTGTGGGAGCATGGCTTTTTCGACCATATCGAGAAAACCCAAAGCGCGGACACGATGAAAGAGCAAATCCTTGCCGCAATCAGGGAATCATACCTGATGCGCAAGGCAGCCGCAGGGCAAAGGATCGAGCGCGTGGACCTTGAACCGCCCTTTACCATCAGCCCTGGTGATCGTTCCGCCCAGTTTACGATGCAGGTGGTCTTGTCATGAGATACGGCGATTTGCCCCTCCGGATCAGGCATGACACGGCAAGCAGGACCCCGGGTCTGACGGCACGCCTGATTTCGGACATGGGTCCCTTCATCGATTTCAGCAGATGGCAGAAATACTGTGAACTGGAACACCTCCTGACCCGCATCACCCATCTCCTCAAAGGAGGCCAAACTGCAGGAGATTCTTCCTCTCCACTGGAACAGTTGGTGGCGGAGCTGACCGCCGAGGTCTCGCGCCTCGGGCTTGATGGCGTTGAGCCGGGGTTCCTGGCCCAACCGGCAAAGGTCCTTACCTCCCTGCCGGGGACCGCAAAGTCAATCCGTATAGCTGTCCTCATGGAAAACGCGCTGCTGGAGCGCACCTTCCGCCTGATCCTCATGAAAGGGCACAGACTGGTTCGGGACTACAGCAGGGAATACCGGATTCAGGATCTCTTCGGCCTTGAAGGGGCGGCCGTTCTCGCCGGTTATCAGGTGGCTTCCAGACTCGTGGACAATGGCTTTCCAAAAGGGCGAATCGTGTGCGTGGATTTCCTGAAAGACGCCGGGTGGGGATTTCGAAAGACGCTCACCATGCCTTTTTTGCTTCAAGAACTGGATGAAATTCTGTAGATGATAGACCTCATTGAAAAAGCATTGAAAACCATTTTCCCTCAATCGGATCGGGTGGCGATCTGTCACGCGTATGGACGACATGAAAGGACCGGCGATCTCTTTGACGGGTTGGAGGATGTGAAGGCAAGAAGGGCCAGGGGCGATCTCATGAGGCCTGTGCTGATCTATGGGTTTGATCCCGAGGAACGGGTCAGGGAGCATGAAAGCGGTTCGATACTGGATGCGCCGGGGGTATTCTATGTGAGGCTGCCAGCACGCCTTTCAGACATTGACGCGATCATCCAGAAGGCTGCTCATGTGGAAATCCCCGCACACCAGGCCATTGACGAAAAGAGCTTCTGCGACTATGCGGTCAAGCAGATTCGGGCCTTCAAACACCGGCTCGACAATGTGTGCGCCTCCATGGAGATGAACGCCAATCGCGCCCGGAAGGAGCTTGAACGGTCGCCGGGCGTCATGCCAAGGGCGCTGTCGGAGTTCAAAGCCTCGATCATTCAGAACCTTTTGACCGAATATGGGGAACTCGATGGGTTGGTTAAGAGGATAGGGATACCCGGCGCAGACAGGGTGCCGGGGATGATGAAACAACTTCTAATCAAGGTGCAAGAGATCGAAGGGGGCAAGACAGACCCCACTGAAAGTCTAAACAGCGCGTTTTTCTGCGTAGAGGCCGGGCAGGCTATGTCAACGATTCTGGGCCGGGCAAAGGAGTTATAACCCATTGACACAACGCATTTTGTTCATTGATGATCAGATGGATCTGTGGGCAAACGCCTTTCAGGAGGAACTCGGGCAGTTCGACTTCGAGGTCCTGTGCGAGGAGGACCCCTCCAAGGCCTCGAGGCTCGTTTCGTCGTACCAGCCTGATGCTGTCCTGTTGGATATCCTTTTCCCAAAGGGGGCGCTGGGGAAGCCGACGCTTGAAAAAATCAAGAAACATCACCCCAATCTCCCTGTGATCATGATCACCAGCACCATGGACAAGGCCGAATACAGGCCCGAAGACTATGCCCTGGCCGACTACCGGTATTCCAAGGAGGCCCTGAGAGGGGGGGATTTTTCAGATCTTGCGGCCCAATTAAACCGGCTGATCCAGGAGGCCGGCGCCCGCGGGGAAACCCCCTCCGACGACACGGGAATGGGAACGTTTGGTTTCATCGTGGGCAAAACCGAGGCCATGAAGAAGGCCGCAGAGACCGCGGAAAGGGTCGCTCGCCAGGATCACACGGTGCTCATTACGGGGGAATCGGGGACAGGCAAGGAACTGATCGCCCGTTTCATTCACAAGAGGAGCGGCCGCGAGGAGGACAGGTTCGTGGCGGTTGTTTGCGCGGCCCTGGCCCGGGAACTGCTGGAAAGCGAGCTTTTCGGGCATGAAAAGGGGGCATTTACCGGCGCGGTTTCGCAAAAGAAGGGCAAGTTCGAACTGGCTGGAAACGGCACCATCTTTCTCGACGAGATCGGCGACATGCCTCTCGAAACCCAGGTCAAGTTGCTCCGCTTCCTCCAGGAAAGGACCTTCGAGCGGGTGGGCGGGACCGAGGTCCTCCAGTCCAATGCCCGGATCGTCGCCGCCAGCAATCAGGACCTTCAGGGGCTCATCGCCAAACGGACCTTCCGGGAAGACCTCTATTTCCGCCTGAATGTCATTGCGATAGAGGTCCCGCCCCTTCGAGAACGAAAAGAGGACATCCCGGCCTTTTTCGATCATTTCGTGAAACGGGCAAACGCCAAATCGCACAAGACCGTCATGCCTATCCTGCGGGATGATGTGAAAGACCTCCTTCTTTCCTATGCGTGGCCGGGCAACATCCGGGAGTTTGAAAACGTTGTTGACCGGGCCGTGGCCCTCTCCAAAGAGAACATCCTCCAGGTCAGCAATTTTCCCGGGCTGGACCAGGGCGCGGCGGATCGGCCTCCGGTTTCAACGGACCTTTCACGTTATGTGGACCAGGTGTTCAGAAAAGAGAAGACATGGGATGACCTCAAAGGCGAATTCGGGGCCAAGGGATCTCTGCGCAAACAACTGATCCTGGGGATCATCGATCGGTGGATGGACCTATACCACCGTCGTCCGACATCCAAAGCCCTGGCTGAACTCTTGGACATTTCAGATACTAATATGCGTAGACTTATCATTGATAATGGCCTCCAGTTGACAAAGATCAAGAAACCCTGATCTGGGAGAATCACGTTCATGGACCTGCTCGAAAAGACTCTCACAATATGTTTTGCGACCTCCAACAACCTCTTCCTGATCAACACCGATACCTTTTCACAACCCATAGCGAAACAAATTATGGGAGTCCGACTGTCTCAGTCGCCACTCAACAGCGACCCGATTGTCCTGTATGGGCTCAGGTCCCTCGATCAGGTGCTTCGATCTGAGAAGGAGCATGCCCGGCTGATTCTTGGCCCCCGCATTTATCACCTTCAACTCCCTGCCGGACTCGATGACGTTCACCGCCTTTCGCGTCGCGTAGAAAGGGAATCGGTCGATGAGGATCGGTTCTTGACCGAATTCAAGGAATCATCCTTTGCGGATGCCGGGCTCTCCCGAATGGAGTCGGCCATTGCTCACGGCCGAGGCAACTTTCTTGGGTGTGAGAAGCTGCTTTATGGGGCCTATCTCGCAGGGGCCGTGGATGCGGAAGGCTTTCGAAAAAGGCTAACCGAAATCCGGGCTGTGCAGGAAAGCGCTTTTTCCCTGGACAGCACGGACTATCAGCACTACCGCCTGCTTCAGGTTGATTACGAGCCAAAGGGATATCTCGCTCAAACTCCCTTTGAACCGTTTCAAGGCGACATCCTTCACATCGACGATCACGCCCACCTCGGTTGGTCCACAGCCATAGCCACCGCACTGTGGGGAAACTACACCGAGGAAGCCTCCAGAGAATACAGTTCAGAATCCATAGATATCTACTCCGCCGCTGGGGGCGAAGGACGGCTCTATGCATTTAGAAAGAAGGTGATTGAAGACAATGAAGATTCCTATCTTGATCGTGTCTTGGGATTGGTTAGGGAACACGTCGATATTCTCAAATCCTTTGACGTCATCCTTCTCGATCTTAGACTCCGGTATACCGAGGATGAGATGTCAGGCGATAGGGATATCAAGAATCTGTCCGGCATCCAGGTCCTTTCGGAAATAAGGAAAACGCTGCCTGGCATCCCCATTGTCATTCTGACGGCATCCAGAAAGGCAAAGAACATGCAAAAGGTCCTTGCCTTGGGCGCGGACCACTATTTCATTAAGGAAATACCCAGGCCCCAAGAGAAACCCGAGGACGTTTTCCGTTACTGGCAGAAATTCAGAGAAACGCTGGATAGGGCCAGCTCCAGATCCTTTCTCTCTATCGCCTGGGACCTCATCGGAGACGTGCAAAGGCAAGAACCATCAACCTACTTGAATGGGCATATCGAATATCAAAACCTTCCAAGAGAGGCGCGCGTAGACTGGGACCAGGATGTGGTCCTACCCATCATTAAGGGGCTTGGCTTTGTCCGTCTGGATCCGAATCCGTTTGAAAAAGAACTCTACGTTCTAGATCCGGTGAGTGAGGCCATCATGAATTTCAACCTGCCAAACGATGTTATTTTCCTACGGAATAAGGAATACCACCTGTTACATGGACCGAGACTATACTTTTATACGAGACCCTACTGGAGCCCGGAGACGCTCCTTTTTGGACTGCGGTCCCTGGGGGTGCACGGAACAGGCGAGGCCCTCGATTTTGAAGATGTGAAAATTGCCCTGTATCTTTGTTTTCGATTGTTTTTAAAACCAGATATACTTGAGGATCTCGCCGTAAAGATGTTCGGCAAGACGACGATCACCTTAGACAGGCTGAACTATGCGCTGTTTGAGGCGGTCAATGCACCCATTATCAGTGAGCTTGGAATAGACAGGGAACCCAGTATCAACGTACTCGGCCGGTACAAGATAGAAAGAAAGAAGGGATCTGTATCCATCAGCTTTCCGAAAAAAGCAACAAAAGGCATGGACACAGGAAGTGATACATCAAAACTGCCCCATCTGCCGCTTACAATCCTGATGCCGGCGGCACAATCTCCTGTTTTTGATCTCCTGAAATCCAGGAAGGATTTCCATTACCGTATGTTCCTGGGCCGTCTTCATTATTTCAAGGAACACATACAGGGTGCTGATTGGAATCTTGTATCTGCCATCTACAGGCGGGTGTTTACGGAATGATGTTTTCATGGCAGATGGGTTGAAATAGGCCCCCTCTTGCGGTAGAAGGGAAAGCCCTTTTTGAGCTTCTCTTATTCGGCACCAAATTTGCAGAAAAGGCCGTGCAAAAGGCTTCTATTGCGGCACTGCAATCCCTGCTGTTTCTGAATCGTCTCGAAGGCCAATGCTTTGAAAATGCGGCGCACATACGGAATCTGATGTTGAACCCCCATTGGAGAACGAAAAGATGACGCACCCTCATCCCACTCCCCCCGAGCCCCTTTGTGACAAAATCGCAACACAATTTGATTCGTTTGAGAGGTTTTTTTCCAAAAGTGAACCCCTCCCCGAGTTCTGTTTCCAGAGGATTGTAGAGGCCAACCGGACCATTCCCCTCGAACAGGGACACACCCTCACCGTGGGGGACTGGCGGCTCGACCCGCCTCAGATGGATCCTCAAGACTGCATCCAGCTCAATGCCACGTACGCGAGGGCGCTCTGGCTCTCTTTCTCTGTGACCGGGCCCCGGTTTGGGTCGGATCCGGAACCCTTTTGGAAGCGGATGTGCGATATGCCGGCGCCCACGCCTGCGGGTGAATTTATTCTGCACTCCCTCAAGGCTAAGAGGGCCAACCGATACGTGATGATCATGCAGCTTGCAAAGGCCCCAGGTCTCTATTATCGGGAGAAGCCGAGACGAAACCGTCTGCCGCTCAGGATCTGCGAGATCCGGCCGGTACTGGGAAGGCCGATTCTCCTCCTTGACAAACAGGGCACAGGTGAGGCGGCCCTGTCCGGGATCAAGATGGAATTGGGGACGCTGTCGGCGCTCCTTCACGGCAACGGGCTCTCTATCGGGCATGACCTCCTGACGCGGATCTACCGTTTTCTACGCGGGCTGAATCTCGTTTCCGGTGAGGAAGCCATCCTCCCATTGGACCTCGCTACAGCGGATCTGGATTTTGTCAAAGGACGCTTTCGCGAGTACATCCTGGGGCTCAATTTTTCCCTGCTGGGAAAGAGACAACTGAAAAGCCAACTGGGGGATCCCATAAACACGGCGGATCCTATTCTGAATGCCTCCGAGTGGGACCATATCCTCCGGCGCTTCCAAACCTGCGATCTCTCGGTAACGGATGATCGGTCCCTCAAAAATCGAAAGGTCAGGCTCGTCGGCGACTTTTTGTGGGAATTGTTTCAAACGGCCTTCAGTGAGCTTCGGTATCAGACAAGATCGAATTTCCAGTCCTGGCTGGCTGATACGCCTGTGGCGAGTCCTATGGGCAGCGACGGCTCTCCGGGTCTCCTGACCGATCTTGAGCAGGTCGTTTCAAGGGCCGCCTTTGACCGGGCAGCGACCGTGATTCGAGGCCATCAACTGATGCAGCTTCTGGACGACACCAATCCCCTTTCGGAACTGAGCCAGAAGCGGCGACTGACCTTCCGGGGCCCCAACGGGATCCCTGAAAACACCCTGTATCTCGAGAAGAGGGACGTGCATCCCACGGACTTTGGCCGGATCTGCCCGGTGGAGACCCCCCAGGGGGAGAACCTCGGCTTCAACCTGTACCTGGCCAAGGAAGCCCGAATTGACGCTTCGGGCCTCATCCAGGTCCAGTTGCGCCACAGGGAGACAGGAAAGATCGTTTGGTTAGACCCCTACGAAGAGGAAGAGAAGGTGGAAGCCGCCATGCCGGCGCCCGACTCACTCTCACTGCCAACAGATACCTTCGTGCCTGCCCGGACGAGGGATACAGAAAGCTCTTTACAAAAAGCGGCAGCGGTCCCCTATGAATATGCCTCTCCGGATGGTTTCCTCGGCTATGCCGCATCGCTGATCCCTTTCATTCAACACGACGACGCCAACCGGGCCCTCATGGGCTCCGGCATGATGAAACAGGCCCTGCCGCTCCTCCATCCGGAGCCCCCATATGTCGTCTCCGGGGCCGAGTCCGCCTTTGCCGAACCCCATCCAGGGCCGAGCCCGTTTTTTGTAAATGGGCAGTTGTGCCTTGGCCGCAACCTGCTGGTGGGCTATCTCCCGTGGGATCTCCTCAATTACGAAGACGGGATTGTCATCAGCGACCGCCTGGTCCGGGAGGATCGCCTGACCCATGTGGAAACCGAGGAGAGGGTCATCGACGAGCAAAGGTTCCGAAGTTATGGGAAGCGCTTTCAGGAGATCACGCGGGACAACCCTCACCTGACAGAAGACCAGATCGAACCGCTCGACGAATTCGGGGTGGTACGGGAGGGGACCCTGGTAAAGCCCGGAGATGTGCTGGTCAGCAGAATTCGGATCGAGCGCGACACCATGGGGGACCCAGCCGGTGACCGCCACAGCGATCTCGCCACCCGGCTCCTGTGCGCTGCAAACCTATCCGGGGCAGAGGCTACCGAGGACGCCTCTGTCTATGCGCCCAAGTCCTTTGATGGGAGGGTGACGTCGGTTCGCTGGGCCTATTCCGAGAGTTCGAAAGGTATGTTGTGGCGCGAGACCGATGGAACCCCTCCCGAGAACGCCTCGCCAAAGACCTGTGCATTTCCTCCTGGCGTGCTTCGACGGGTGATCATTCGGCTGGAATCCACCCACCCGGTTCAGATGGGAGACAAACTGACCGGAAGGCACGGCAACAAGGGGGTCATCGCGGCCATTCTTCCGGAGCGGGCCATGCCCTACATCAAACAGGCCGATGGTCAATGCTCGGACCCTGACTGTCCGATCTTCGAGCCTCACCAGCACCTCGAAATCCTCCTCAACCCGCTGACCATCACCAGCCGCAAAAACCTGGGCCAGCTCTACGAGACCGCTTTAGGCTGGGCGGCGGCCCATTCGACCCATGGCCGCCCTCTAAAGGCCGGGCCGTTCTCTCTGGACTGGTCCTGGGACCGCATCGCGGAGCAATTGAAGGCTTTGAACCTTCAAGACAAACAGGCGGTCTATTTCCAAGAGGACGGCACGGAAATCCGCATGGACCAGCCTGTTGCCGTGGGCTACCAATACTTCCTCAAGCTCAGGCAGTTGGCGGCCAAAAAGATCCGGGCCCGTTCAACCTTCGCCTATGGCCCCTCCATGGACCAGCCCAGCGTTCCCCACCACGATGATCCCTGGCAGCAGGAGGGGGTGCGATCCAGGTCGGCCCAGCGGTCCGGCGAAATGGAGGTCTGGGCCCTCGAGGGACATGGGGCCAGAAGCATTCTGGACGAGTTCTTGTTCCTGAAATCGGATGACGCCCATCTCAGACAAAGGCTCCAGCACTATGCAAGGGTCCAGGAGCAGTACGCCAAGCGGGCCTGGGAGCGCTTTATTCAGGGGCTCCGGGATCAGGGGATTGACATCAACTCTGATACGGACACCGACTCCCTGTTCAAGCTGGAGAGCGGGGCGGACGGCCTGCTCGTGTCCTGCCCGGAAGGGGATGTCCCCAAGCTGGTCTCTGTGGCGGCGGACACGGGCTTTCGTCTCCAGGACAGGGGAGGCGGCCAATTCGGCCTGATCCTTGCCCCCCTTTCCCAGTTCGCGAGGGAGCCCCGGCCCTTTAAGAATTTCATCCATTACTGCCGCGCACTGGGCATGGAGATCGAGGGCGTGAAAGACGGCCCAAAGCACATCCCCCTGGCCGGTCCGGAGATCCCCGCCTGGCCGTCTCTCGAAGGGGTCCGCGCCCGCATCGCAACAGATGCGGATCGAAAAAAATGGGCCAACAACAAAGTGGTCTCGCTGGTCGGCACTGAAAGGCAGGGCCTCTGGTCCAACGACATCTTTGGAAACACCGGGAACCCGAAAGACAAAGACTGGACCCGCGACGCCGCGGGCATCATCGAACTGCCGGTTCCCATTGATCTACCGCTCTTTCGGAGCGTGATCGAGGACCTCCTGGACGTGGAAGGGTTTGCGCTCGACGACCTGGTGGACCCCATCCGGCAGGTCCTCTTCGAGATGCTCAAAGACGCTTCAGAAGCAGAAATAGACGAGATATGGCAAACAGCGCGCACGGAGCTTTCGCCGCTCCAGACCTTGGACAGCCTTCTGGCATGGCTGGAGGGCCTGGGTGAGGGGGCCAACCCAGTTTCCCGCTCTGATCTCGCGGCCCTTCTGGAAAAACACCTCCCAAAGGATCGCATGTTCAACCTGAAATGCGCCCTTGATCCCTGGATTGATCCCCGGATCGACCGCCACCTGCGCCAGTTGTTGAGCTACCTTCCCCTTCCGGCAAGGGGCCTGTATCGCCACTTCGAGCGCATGGACCTGACCCGGATTCGGGAACAGGCGAATGGCCATTCACGACAGCAGAGGGCCGCGGCAATCCTTCTCGAAAACGTTTATCAACCGACCGACCTGTTCATGCGAAACCTCCTGGTCCTTCCCAAGATGCTCCGCTATGAGAAGAACCGGGTCTTTCACCCCAAAGAGCCTCAGCCCAGGATCGAAAAGGACCTCTCTTACGAACATCCTTTCAACCTGTTCTATGTGAAGATCCTCCGGCAAAACCATCGCATAAGGACCCTTATGGAAAGGAAGGCCCCCGAGCCCATGCTCGTGGCTGAGGAGGAGAAGCTTCGCAGGCGGGTTTACGGGCTGCTCGTCAATGGCGCCATGAAGGACGTCCTCCCTGAACCGTTCCCCCTTCGCTTCGGGGACGAGCGATACCTGAGGAGCATCTACATCGCCCTCAAAGGCGAGACATCCGGCAAGGAGGGGATCTTTCGAAGACATCTTCTGGGCAAGCGGGTGGATTTTTCCTCCAGGGCCGTGATCGTGCCTGACCCTTCCCTCGGGCTGGACGAGGTGGGCCTCCCCCTGGAGGCAGGGCTCGAATTGTTCCGCGACCTCTTGATCCGCCATATATCAAAAGGGCCGGACCAGACGACCCGCGATGCCATCTCCTTTATTCGCGATCCGGCAAACCGGGCCACGGTCGCAGGACTGCTCAGGACCGTGTCGGCTCGCCATCCGGTGTTGCTGAACCGGGCCCCGAGCCTTCATCGCCTGAGCATCCTGGCCTTTTACCCGCGATTTCATGATCAGGGGGCGGTCATTCAGCTCAACCCCTATGTCTGCGAACCCTTCAACGCCGATTTCGACGGCGACACCATGGCCGCGTTCCTCCCGATTCTGCCAGACTCCCTGGCCGAGGCCCGCAACATGCTCCCGTCAAGGGCCCTTCGCTCGCCCGGCCACGGCCGTCTGGTGATCGGGCACAAGGGCGATCTGGCCCTCGCACTGCACCTCCTGGCAAAGGAAGATGCGGATGGGAAACGGGCGGCGGCAGAGATTCTGGGACTCACCGAAAATAGAGGGGCATGGGACGCGGAGGCCTTTGCGGCCGCCCTGGACCGCCTTCACCAAAAAGGCCCCGACCACCTGGCCGCAGCCCTCAAGAGGATCACTCCCTTGTTTCAAAAGGCCCTCAATCGAAGCGGCGTCTCCCTTTCCATCGATGATTTCAGGCTCATGCCCTCGATTCGAGAGACCGTTTTTCAAAAACCAAGGGAATTCCTCCAAAACGGGGGCTCCCTGGAGACAAAGGAGGGCCGCAGGCTCTGGGACAGGGTCATTCAGGATATCAAGGACCGACTGGATAAAAAGGTCGCTGATCTTCGGTCCGATTCCCCCCTCAAGGCCTTGTTCACGAGCAAGGCCGCCAAGGTCGAGTGGATGCAGCTCTCGGGCATGCGGGGCTTCATGCTCCGGCCCGGCGGGACGACCCTTCCCTACCCGGTTGCCTCCAATATCGTGGACGGCATGCCGCCCCTCGACTATTTCGTCTCCTGCCATGGATCGCGCTACGGTCTGGCCGACAAGGGCCTCATGACCGGGCCTGCGGGGGATTTGACCAACATCCTGGTGCAGGCGGTTCAGGGGGAAACCATCGTGGAGGACGACTGCAAAACAGCCCACGGCATCTTCCTGTCGGCCTTCGACCATGCGGGTGCAAGCCCCATGACCCTGGGGCAACGGGCCATCGGCCGCTCCCTTGCCGAGGACATCGACCTGGACGGCGAGCGCATCAGCGCAGGAACGATCGTTGCCAGGGACCTGGCGGATCGAATCGAGAGGTCGGACCTGAAATGGCTCAAGGTCCGCTCCCCCATCACCTGTGAGGGGCTCGATACGCACTCCCCTCGCTGGCGTCAATTCGTCCAGGAGGCCCGAGGGTCGTTCCTCACCCGCCCGGTTCAGGGGACCGACCTCCGTCTCGACATGCCCCTTACCGAAGAAGACCTCATGCGGATGGCGCGGCTCGGGGTTTCCACGATCGAGATTCAAAAGCCCGAGACAGAAAACAGCATCGAAATCCCCGTGCCCGATGTAAGGGGCATTTGCAAAAAATGCTACGGCCTGGACGCCGCCACGGGCGATTTACCCCCTCTCGGATTCCCGGCCGGGGTGGTGGCGGCCCATTCCATCGGCGAGCCGGGGACCCAGCTCACCCTGCGCACCTTCCATACGGGGGGCGTGGTCGGTCAGGAAATCAGCCAGGGCCTGCTCTTGGCCCGACGGGCCTTTTCCATGGGGCTGGTGCGGGAAGGGGTGACATCGCCGATCACAGGACACGCCCAGGTCGTGAAGACGCCCAACGCCATGTACTGGCTGGAGGTCGAGGGGATGGCCCCAGACGGCCGCGCCGGATGCCAGCGGTTGCCTGTTGTGGAACAGGACCCCGTCGCGGGATGGGATGAGACCATGGAGGGCCTTCTGATGGACCAGGGGACCGGGGCCATGGTGGAGACGCCACGGGCAGAGGGGTCCGTGACGCTTCAGATCGGGGAGTCGGGTCCGGCGTGCAGGGTCGTCACCCGGTTAGGGCACCGCTTTGACGTATCTCAAGGCCAGCGGGTCTTCCGCCCCGGACGCGATCTGGATGCCCAGGAGGTGGACCTCAAGGCCGTTTCCCGGAAATACGGCCCCCTGGCCGCCGCGGAATATCTCCTCCATGGGCTGCAGCGGATCTACCGGGCCAATGCCCAGGTGCTGGATCACCACTTCGAGGTGGCCCTTCGGTCCATGTTTCGTTCCCTGCAGGTCATCGATGCCGGGACCGGCCCATTCACTAAAGGAACGGCCATTTCCATCCAGGCCTATCTGAAATTGCCCGGGTCTCAGCGGCCGACCGCAGTACCCGCCACCCTGCTCCAGAGCGCTGCAACGCCCCGAGGGTTTCTTGCAAGGCTGGCCTTTCGAGATGTGCGCAAACACCTGGTAGAGGCAGCCCTTCACCAGGAGGTGGACCCCCTCTGGGGGTTCAAGGAGCGAGTGATCACAGGCCTTATCAGAAACAGAAGGGAGGGATGACCATGAAAGCCGGAACTGGCGCCGGGCCACAAAAGAAACCCAGAACCAAGACTCAGCCTGCCCCTCGGGTAACGGCCAGCCTTACCCAGAAGTCCGACATCGTGGCAGCCTCCCGGACAGACCTGAACCTGTGGACCAGGGAGGTCCTCATGTTGGACCCGAGCGTTGACATCACCGAGGAAGGATTGCCATCTCCCCCGCCCTCCGAGGAGGAGTTTCCTGACCCCGAAGAGTTCTACGACGCCCCTCAGATGGAAGAAAACATCGAGTCCGGAGAGGAAGGCGCCGGTGGTCCCCGGCCCCTGGAAGAGGAGACCTCCGAAGGCTTTTTCCGCTTTGCCTGCGACAGGATGGAGGCCGACTGGGAAGAAGGGAATTGGGAGGAATTGACCGCGATCCTGGCGCGTCTCGATTCAGACGAGATATCTGTGTCCGAAGTCCCGGCCCCATACCGGGACTGGATCGAGGACCTGATGGCGGAATGGGGGTCCCAGTCCGATGAGGAGGACGAAGCATGGATCAAAGACCCAGACATCTTCTTTTCTGTGCGCGACGGTCAACTGTTCTATGAGATCGATCTGGGATGGCTCGGAAGGGTCCGGCTGAACCAGACCGCCAGCATCTCCGGCCAGGCGAGGATCCCTTTCAGGGCGAGCGATATCCCAGTCTCCGTGATCCCCAATCTGATTCAATGGAGACGCATCAGCCTGAACATCCTGGCCAGGTATCTCATAAAGAAACAAAGCCCATTCCTTCTCGCGCCGGATCTCATGGCCGGGCTCAGGGTCCTTCGTTCGCACGAACAAAAGGACCTTGCACACTATTACGTGAACGTCCTCGGCCTGGCCAAAAAGGACGGAAAAGCCAAGAAGGGAGAGGACTGGGCGTCGCGGCTCTTAGAAGGCAAATACGTTAGGGTTCCCTTCCAGACAGAGCCTCTTCCCGCCAAATTTTTCTTCGATTCCAAGATCGAGGTGGTCACTGTCCTCGAACGGGCTGCCCTGTACTGGAGGGACAAGAACCGCAAAAAGCTCTCTACCAGCGCCATGGCGGTAATCCTGAAGGCCCTCCAGGTGATAGACTCCAAGCCCAGAAACATCGCCAAGACCTACGAGAAATTTCTCCACGCCCTGATCCCCGGATATGACCAGCTTTGCGCCTTCAGGATTACCATCCCTGAGCTGACCGCCCTGATCAATGCTATCGGCAAGGAGACAGGGCGCCTCGATGCGGACTTGAAGGAAGATGTGATCGCCGCCATCTGGGAGGAGAAGAAGGAGACAAAGACGAAATGAGAAAAATCGTCGTGGAGGGCCTCTCCCCCATAGCGTCTGTGCTTAGGGAAATCCTGCCGAAAACCAGTGGCAAGGCGGGTGAGTCTGGCGAGGGCGCCCCATTGCCCCCCATCCACCTGGCGGTGCTGGAGTCCTGCCAAGGGGGAGGCCGATACGACACATGGCCCAGCCTCATCGGCCTGACCTGCCAGCCCATCGAATCCGCCATGATGGACCCTCAGCTCGTGTCTTTCGATGTGCAGGAGGCATTGCTCCTGAAAATGCCCTTTGATCTGAACGACCTTCTCCTTGCCATCGAGCGATTTCCCCGTGGGGCAGTACGTCTGTTCCGGCATCCAGGGGTCAATCTCCTGTGGCACTACAAGGAGTTCGTCGCCTCGAACCACCCCAACCCCGGCATGAAAAAGGCCATCGATCGAAGGGTTCGGTCTGGCTTTCCGGAACTGACCAGCCTGCTGGATCGGCCGCGAGAATTCTTCCAAAGAATGACCGAGCGGATCATGCTATCCCTCTACTCGGGACTTTCGCACGACCGGCACAGCAGCCTGGAGGCCCTGATCACGGATATGGCCTGTTCCTACTCCAACCAGGTCCCCCAGGAGGCCTTCCTTTCCCAGGTAGGTGACTTTTTCCAGAAGACCGATCAGGTGCGCAGGGAACTGGTATTTGAGGAGGCGTATTTCGGGGCTATGATAGAGGCACAGAGCGCCTTGCGGGCTGGGGAGACCCCTCTCGTCGGGCAATTTCAACCGCTTCACCAGTCGCTCAACAGGGGGTTGCAGCGGCTCGAAACCGAGGGAAAGGACTTCCTTTCCAACCAGGGGTCATCAGAGCGGGTGTTTGAGGCCAGCTACCAGGCCGCCCAGGCACTTGGGACGCTGTTGGAAGAATGGGACAAGCTGAGAAGGAGGGTTCAGCCATGACGCTAAGGGTGCTTTTGATAGATGATGAGGCGGATCAGTTCAAAACCCAGATCGAGGAGAGCCTTCAATCCATTGGAGAGGATTTTCATCTGGATCTGTGCAGGGACAACCGTTCCCCCCAGGTGGAAGAGGCCCTAAAGCAAACATACGACCTCATTGTGCTGGATTGGAAATTCCCTGACGGGCCCCCCGGCGAAGAGACGCTGAAACTGATCAGGGAAAAGGGGTTCAAAGGCTTCGTGATCATTCATTCCGCCACGTTAAGTAACTTCGGTCAGTACGTGGAGCAGCGCCTGGCCAATGCCTATGTGTGGCGGGGCCTGGGCCGTCCTGGCCTGACGGATACCCTGCGCGGCTGCATTCAGGCAATCCAGGCGCGCCAATCCAGCGCCATCGAGGTGCTACGTACTTTTGAGCTGCCATGGTACGAAAACAGGGATGCCCTGAACCGGCATGCCTACCATGCCCTGTCCCGCCAGTCAAGCCCGGCGTCCACGAAAGCTCAGTCCCGCCAATTTGTGAGCCTCATGACCTGCGCCTGGGATGAAGAAAAGCAGGAAATCAAGAAGGACTCGTCCATGGGAAAGGTCATCGAGGCCATCGAGCGACTTTCAGAGATCCCCATTTCTGTCCTCATCCTGGGACCCACCGGGACCGGGAAGGAATTGGTCGCCAGGCTGCTTCATTATCGTGACAAAGGGCCGGCTGGGCCTGGCGAGAAAGACCTCTTTGTGGCGAAGAACTGCGGCGCCTTCCCTGAGGCCACACTCAATGTGGAACTGGTGGGCTCCCTGCCGGGCGCCTTTACCGACGCAGTGGAAAAGGCGGGCCTGTTCGAGCAGGTGACCGGCTACCGCGATGGAACGGACGGGGAGCTGATCGCCGAGAAAGGCGGCACGGTCTTCCTGGATGAGGTGGCCCTGCTCAAAGAAACCACCCAGGAGCACCTGTTGCGGATCCTCGACGACAGCCATGTTCTTCGAATGGGGAGCGACATTTCCAAGGCCCTTCCGCCCAAAGAGTTCATAACGGTAAACGGCCAGAAATTCAAACGCAGGCTCTACGGCAAGATCCCGGTGAAGTTTCGCCTGATCACGGCAACGAACGAAGATCTCAAACACAAGACCCAGGGACCGGATTTCCGGAAGGATCTGTTCTACCGCTTAAACCGTGCCCGGATCGACATTCCGACGCTTGCAAGTCGCAGAGAGGATTTCAACCTCCTCTTTCAGTCGTTTCTGCAACGGTTTAATCAGGAGTACCAGCGCGATGTGAAACTCGAAAACAACGGCTCGGTTCTCACGGGGACGGGGAAAAATCTGGTCTTCTGGCTGCACACCAATTCGACCTGGGAGGGAAATGTCCGTCAACTGGAAAACCTGGTAAGTGTGATCGTGGCCTACTCGAACAAAGGCGCGGCCAATTACCTGTCCCAAAAGGATATCCCCGAATTCATGATGCGGGAGATGTTCCCCGATCACAATGGGTAATAAAGTTGCTATGATCTCAAGAAAGAAAGGAGGCTTAGATGGATATGACCACATCGCACTTGCCCGTGAAAAAGACGGAAGACACCTGGAAGCGGGGGGCCACCCTTGAGGAGGCCATCAAAAGGGTCCAGAAAAGAAGTCTGGCCCAGCATCGGGTGCCGCTGGAAAAATGCCGGATGGATGACGAGGGACGGCTGGTCGTCGAGGACCAGCCCTATTCCCTGACCCAGACATCGGCCCGAAGTCTCCTGGAAAAACTTGACATTCCGGCGAGCTTTGCGCTAAAAACCTGTCCGAAAGACTTGGCTGTTTCCAATATTAACCGGATGATGGAGCTGAAAGGGAAGGAGACGGTGGCCTGCTGGTGTGATCCAAAGGATAATACCGTGCAGAACGTGACCTCGGAGCATTTCGCCCCGATCCGGCACCTCTCGTTCCTGGAGGCCTTTGTGGAGGCCTATGGACTGAATGGGGCACATGAGGTCCGAATGGGGTCAACGGAGCTTCGGGTCGTTCGCCTGTTCGAGCTCAAAAAGGACCCCGTCCCCGGCGACTATTTTCAATTCGGGGTGGAATTCACCAATTACGACATCTTCTCCGAAAGCCGCACCCTCAACGCCGGCGCCTTCCTCTATCGGCTGACATGTAAAAACGGCGCGAAGGTCAACGACCTGGTTGCCGACTATTCCCGTCTCTTCAAGCCTCCGGTCAACGAGATTTACCTGCGCGACCAGATCAAACAAATCTCTTTTGACAGCCAGTATGCCGAGGACGTGGTCGCCACCCTCCAATGGATGAGCCGGCAGTCCATTGGCGCCAACCGTCTCCCCCTCTACGCCTCATTCAAGAAGACGGCAGGCAAGAGCCTTCCGCTTCCCAAAGAGCCTCCGTTCCAGGAGGAGGACACCTACTATGATGTATACAACCACGTGACGCAGGCCATCCAGAATCCGGCCATGCTGTTCCAACGCCGTCTGGAGGTGGAGGCATGGGCCGGTTCCATGGTCTACTCCTTTCACGCTTCCCTCAAGGCCCACGCGAGACATACCCCCTGGAGCGGTTTAACCATCTCCATGGGTTAAATCATGCTCAAGGGCGGGCGCCTTGAAAAACAACAGGGACAGCGAGGCTGGACAGAACAAGCTGAATCCACATTTTTGAAAACAGGAGGCATGGCAATGAAGTTGATCCGACATCTCCCATTGGGTTTTATCCTCTTGTGCGGCTTGATACTGATGCAGGCCGGTTGCGCCCACAACGTCCCGATCAAAAAGGACGCGACCGCGGATATCCGGCGACTTTTTCCACCCCAGAAGAAAATCAATGCAAGGGTGGGATTTTACTTGTCCGAAGACATCCGCAGTTACGTTTACAGCCAGCAGAAGATGGGCATGACCTTCAGGATGGAGGTCGGGAAATATCTCGTTCCCATTTCTAAAGAGATGATCGCAGCCCTGTTTGAAGAGGTGGTGGAGGTGACATCTCTTCCTCCCTATGTAGGGGACTATCGACCATCTGTGGAGGCCGTGGTGGAGCCGCAGATCATTTATGCCTACGGCAACGCTGTGGGGACCGTATCCGGATATGTAGAATCGACTGTGCTCTTCCGCATCAACGGCTACGATCTGAGTGGAGAGTTCATCTGGAAGGGAGAGGCCCTGGGACAAAGCCGCAGCCAGGAGATGAATTTTGCAGTTGTTTTCCTGTCCGAGATGGAAAAGGTCGGGGAGGTCGGTTACCAGGCGGGCCTGGATGCGGCTAAAAAAATCGTAGACGACTTCGAAAGGAACAAACCCCCCGAATTCTACTCCCTCCTGGAGTTAAAAACCCTGCCATCCAAGAAATCGAAACAGGGGGAACGCTCAGACCTGTTCCAGGCCTATTACGACAAGGGGCTCGATCTTTTCAAAAAGCAGGAGTTCGAGCAGGCGGCATACAGCTTTTCCCGGGCCAACGAACTGAACCCGGAGGACCTTTTGACCCAGTTCCATATGGCCATATGCGACATCTACACGGCCCAGAAGTCCAAGGCCCTTGCCCGGCTCAACGCCATTCTACAGAAGAACCCCAGCGACAAAAAACTGGCTGCCGATTGCACTCAGTGGATCAACCGCCTGAATGATCCGCTTCGAGTCAATCTGGTGTTTGTGAAAGATGCGGCCGGCGTTCCTACGGCCGGGAACCAGGATGTTTTGACAAGCCGTTTACGGGGAAGCGGCATGTACGTCCCATCCCAGTCCCCCTTTACCTTGAACTCGCAGAATGCGGAGGCTTCTCCCGACTGGCAGCGCTATCTCGATCAATCCTACAAGGACGGAGCGAAGCTCGTCATGCTCGTCAGTACGAGCGGAGGAAGGAATATCAGCAACACACCCAATGATCCTGGCGGGGTTAGCGCCACTATCTTCTCGGTTAAGAGTGATGTGAAGGTGTATGGGGCCAAGACAAAGAAGGAGGTAGGCGGCTTCTCCTTGACCAATACCGCCGCCCGGATCCAAAAACCCGATGGACAGGGGGAGCAGAAAATATATCAAGGCCTGATGGAGGCCAATTCAGACAGGGTGATGTTTTCGCTTTTGAAAAATGATTTTTTCTAATCTCTGTTGCGAGATGTGAACTCGCATCTTTCATGGTGAGACTGTCGATGAAGACACTCACAGTTGGTAAGGGTCATGAATGAGATTGGCTCAGGAGTCTTGCTGACTGAAAAGGTCGGCTAAACGGGAATCGCCGATGAGAGATAGATGATTCGGCAAAGGTTGTTTTTACACCGAGAAGGGAGTAAGGGCATTGGGAACGAAATTCAACAAGTGTCCGAACTGTGGCAGGACTGGTGGTTTTCTGGCGCTTGACATCTATGAATGCAAGAAATGTGGAACATGCTACTGTCAAAAATGCGGAAGTGGGAGATGCCCTAATTGCGGAAGCAAAGAGAAGAGAACCGTGGGCATGGCAAAGGAGAAATGGTGAAAACAATGATCTCGATGATCCGAGGGAACAGGCAGATTTCATGAGATACGGTTGGAGATTGGAGCTTGATCATTGAGTAGGATGCTTTCTAATGAAAGATTTTTCGTTAAGAAGAGACTTTAGAAAGATAAGGTGGAAAGAGACCCTTCTGCTGAATTTTGTCCGCTCCGTCTTTGCTGGCGTAGCTTGGATGGTGATCCTTTTCATCATGAGTGTCCAAATGGGCGGCAGGGCCCCTGACTTGGCACCTTGGCAGGCCCTAATTTTTCCGCTCAGTTATCTGACTTTCTTTCTTCCACTGGGCCTTGTCTGTATGTTTCTTGGGGAAATCGGAGTCCCTCTTATTGGCCTCATGACGTTCGTAACTGCTTCTTGTGTGGCTGTTGGTGATCCCTTGGTTTTTGTCCTGCACAAGATGATCCCCGGTCTCGTGCCGGTGAAGAATTTCGGACTCCTGAACTTTAGGCTCATCATATTTGTCGTAGCTGATGCTACTGAAGCCAAGAAAAATATAGAAACCATCGAGGAGGAATCAAGCGAATTTGATGTCAGTCAACCTCCAGAAACTCATTTTTCGGCCGAAGAAGACCTTGACGCGGACATCGACGACGAAGCCACATCCAATAGTATCGCCGATACAGACTCGCTCACGGTTGATAACATACATGCGGATTTAAGCAGTTCGGAAATAGATAAAAAGGAGTGTCCCGCGTGCCACACTCTGAATGACAACATGTATTCTTATTGTTCAAAATGCGGGACTCCACTGCCTGAAGGCCCTGAACGATCACTCCTCTCAGAAATCGCCGTACGCAAACAAAGTCATTTGCCAACAGAGGGTTCATTTCGCCGCCCCGTAGCAACAGAGGAAAAGCCTGCTGACACTATTCCGCGTTTATCTATTCAAAAGAAAATCGTCCCGGTTGCCGTTCTGGCAGCAGTCGCCATCATAACTCTCGCGATCGTTTACAACCTCGGGGGAGGTCGGGAAAAGCCGGAAACACCTGTTACATATAGCGACAGACATCCTGTCGATACCAAGCCGCTTTCCGAGCGGCAAAATTCTTCAATTCCCTCTCTGGGCTCAAAACCTCCAATCGGAGAAGCTTCCACTGAACGGCCCGCATCTGTCGTCCTGGAGGAAAGGCAACCTGCAACAGAAAGCACCCATCTTCAGACATTGAATATTCAGGAACCCCAAACGCCAACTCCGTCTGAGCCCGCTCCTCCTAATACGCCTGAGCCGATCCCCCTGAAGACCCAAATAGAAAGGGCGCTGGTTGAATCGGGCTTTACAGGCCTGTCAATTAATGAACAAGGCTTGGGAGTTGTACGGATCGTTGGCGACGATCAGTATGCAGCCAAATCCGAAACGATAAGAGACATTGTTTCAGGTATCGATGGGGTTAAGGAGGTTCAGGTCGCCCTAAAAGCGCCTCAAGCCAAATTTGTCCGAAAGACAAGGCAGAGTCAACCCCAAGCGAGCCGCAACATTGTGGAGGCCCCCAGCCCACAGAAAGAATCTGGAGGCTCGTTTGAACCACCCAAGAGGGACTGGTAGGGGTTCTGTGCCGTAAGTGATTTGAAGTGGAGGGATACATGACCAAGTTGTGCGTCAACCCAGGATGCCGAAAAGAAATCGCGGATGACGATGCCTTTTGCGGATTTTGCCAGACCAGACAGGTCCCGGAAGATACCAAAAACGAGAAGCCTTCAAATCCCACAGTCGAGGAAACCGCACCCCAGGTAACAGCAAAATCCGCTGACATGCCCACGCAATCTGAAACAATAGTGAGCCAGGTAAAAGAAAAGATCGGTATTGGCTTGAAAATAGCCGAAACACTCCCTGCTCAGCACCGGAACATAGAGGAACAGCACCGTAATGCACAGGCCGAGGTGCTAAAAAGGCATCAGGAAGACCTGGATGGTATTGCCAGGAATCGTTCGGATATCGAAGACCTTCGACAAAAGGCCTTGCCAAAGATGCGGGAGCTTGAGATTGGCCATCTCTTTAACGAGAAAGCAAAGCAACCTGATGATGCAAATGCCCTTCATCCTTCAGCCGACATTTCTAATTTAATCGAAGAAGCCAGAGCTCTCCAAGAGGCCGCATACAAGAAAAGCATCACAAGGTTTGTCATCTTTTGGCAAATGACCATTTTTCCCCTCTTACTAATTTGCGGGTTAGCGATCACCATGATATTCGCAACGCGGATTCTTGATAATTTCAGTACATCCTCCTTGATAATGACAATTTCCTCAATCGTTATCATAGGTCAATTGGTCCTTCTCAGCAGCTATATGCTGACATTAAGCCTTCGGAAGCCCTATATTGAGTTGGCTCAACGAATCAGTCAGGCCGAATGCTGGATAGAGCGCAGGAAGAGGGACTTGGAGACCGAATACAACCGAAGGCATGTGGATCTCTTGAACAGGCATTCCAACGAAATCAAATCATTCCTCGCCAAGGCCGCTTATCAGGTGAGCGTTGCGCAGCAGGCGTTTGAGGATTTCATTGCCTCGACCTCTTTTATGGGGGCGCCGTGGGATCCCCCCATTTGGAGCGACTGGGCCCCAGCAAAGGAGGCGTCGCCTGCGATTCGCATTGGAACGCTGAGGGCCGATACTTCCGCTTTGAAGACGATCCTGCCCGAACTCAAGCACGATTTCTCCTTTCCTGCCTTGTTTCAGTTTACCGGAGGGAGGTGCCTTTTGGTAAAAGCTTCAGGGACTGGCAAAGAGGCGGCTTCGCGGGCCGTGCAGAGTGTCATCAGTCGTCTCCTTGCAACGATCCCGCCGGGCAAGGTGAATTTTACCTTTGTAGATCCGGTCGGGCTCGGCCAAAATGTCGCTTCCTTTATGCATCTTGGCGACTACGACAAATCATTGGTCAATAGCAGGGCATGGACAGAACCTCAGCATATTGAACAACGGTTATCCGAGCTAACGGAGCACATGGAAACCGTGATTCAGAAGTATCTTCGTAATCAACATGCCACCATTGAAGAATATAATCGAAAGGCGCCCGTCGTGGAGCCCTATCGTGTCCTCGTTGTAATGGATTTCCCTGTCAATTTTACCGAGAACTCAGCCAGGCGGCTTGTTAGCATCGCCCAGAATGGCCCCCGATGCGGGGTCCATACGTTCATAGTGATGGACACAGATAAACCTCTTCCATACGGATTTACAGTTCCCGATCTTGACCATGTATCGAGCATTGTTTCGTATAATGGCGGCCGCTTTTTGTCTGAGACAGCGGGCCATCGAAAATGTGCTCTTGCGATGGATTCGCCTCCCCAAAAGACTCTTTTTGATCGTATTCTCGACACCTATGGAGAGATCGCCAAGACGGCCATGAAGGTGGAAGTGCCTTATGAGAAGATCCTTCAACTCGCCGAACTCAGCCCGACCCTTCCCTGGCAATGGCATACAGACGACGATGTCAGGGTGCCTATGGGATCTGCTGGGGCAAAAGAGGTGCAATTCTTGACCTTCGGAAAGGGAATGGCGCATCACGGTGTGATCATTGGTAGAACCGGGTCTGGCAAAAGCAATCTGATGCACGTCATCATCACGAGCATCGCCCTTGCTTATTCTACGGATGAGGTGCAACTGTACCTGATTGATTTCAAGAAAGGGGTGGAGTTTAAGCCCTATGCAGATACATTGCTGCCTCATGCAAGGGTCATTGCGATTGAAAGCGAGCGGGAATTCGGTATGAGCGTGCTCGAAGGCCTGGATGCCGAACTCCAGGAGAGGGGTGATTCATTTCGCGCCGCTGGCGCCAATAGCCTGGGCGAATACAAGAGCAAGACACAGAAAAAACTCCCTCGAATTCTGTTGATAGTCGACGAGTTTCAGGAGTTTTTCATTCCGGAGGACAGTATTTGCCGCCAGGCGAACATTCTGTTGGAACGATTGATCAGCAAGGGAAGGGCATTCGGAATACATATCCTTTTGGCCTCTCAGAGCCTGCCGGGCCAGATGCCAAGGAGTACACTGGATCAGATGGCGGTACGCATTGCGCTGCAGTGCAGTCAAGCGGATTCGGAGCGTATACTGGCCCACGACAATCCCGCTGCGAGGCTTTTGTCAAGACCTGGGGAGGCGATTTACAATGCAAGCAACGGCCTCTTGGAAGCTAACAGCCTCTTCCAGGTCGCGATGTTCACGGAGAATGACCGGAAGCGCTGCCTCGATATCGTGGTGGATAAGGCATCTGAGAATAGGGGCCGCCGTCAAAAGCCGATCATTTTTGAAGGGAATGCGCCATCGCGAATAGAGAATTGCGCGCCCCTCAATGAATTGCTGGAAAGCCCGGTTTGGCGCGCTGACGCAACAGTGCCCACAGCCTGGCTTGGAGAAGCCGTGGCCATCCAGCCCCCAACATCGGTCAAATTCCGTCCCCAGAGCGGAAACCATCTGATAGCCGTGTCCAGGAACGAGTCTGAAGGGATCGGCATCCTGGTGGCTGCGATACTGAGCCTGGCATCTCAGCTCACTCCTTCTTCCGCCCGGTTCTTTATCGTCAACCTGGCCAATGCGGAAAGCCCTTGGGCCAATATCGCAGAGGACATGGCGAATCTATTGCCCCATGACATAAAGGTTGTCCAACGCCGCGGCCTTCCAGACCTATTCGACAAACTGGCAGAAGATACCTCTCAGAGCATCGAATCTGAAACAAGGCAGGGCACTGTCAACTACGTTATTATTTTTGGGCTCCACAGGGCACGTGATTTGAGGCAGGAAGAAGGCGGATTCTCTGGGTCTTTCGATTTCGACTTTGACAAGAAGCCGCGCAGCGCAAGTCCCGCCAAGCAATTTGCGACCTTGCTCCGCGATGGTCCCGAGACAGGTCTTCACGTGTTGGCCTGGTGCGATACTTACGGCAATCTGAAGCGCTTTTTGGACAGAAAGATGCTGGGCGAGTTCGCCTGGCGCGTTGCAGGCGCCATGAGCCATGAAGACTCAACCAACTTTATTGATGATGGCGTTGCCAGTCGACTCGACAAACCTCATCGCCTGATCCTGTTCGATGAGGAGAGGCCTGGAAGGCTGGAGAAATTTCGTCCTTACTCGATCCCGGAGAAGTCCTGGCTTGAGCATGCCGGCGCAACCCTCCGAAAACGGGCGGACAAATAATCAGAGGGGGGAGATAGGGCCATGACACAGGCGTATACCGATCCGGTCAAATTGAGAGAGTTCTCGAATCAGCTCAATTCGTTTGCCGACAACATAGAGCATGTCATGGATCTCCTGAAGGGGGCCATGGGGCGTCTGCAGGAGACCTGGCGCGACCAGGAATTCATGAAATTCGCGCAGGAGTACCGTTCCGCCCAGGAATTGCTCAACAGGTTCGTACAGGAGACGCGAAAAACAACTCCCCGTCTCGACAAGGATGCCGAGGCTATTGAAGAATATCAACGATACAACATGTAAAGGAGAACCGGTATGCCACAGGCCATTGTCGACCCGGACGAGGTGCGTCGGTTTGCGGCTTTTCTCGACAGCATGGCGGATGCCCTCAAGTCAAAGAAAAGCGGGATCAACAGCAGGTTCAACGAGCTGAGAGATGTCTGGCGGGACCAGAAATACAGCCAGTTCCAGCGCCTTTTCACGGAGACGTCCATCAGGCTCGATCAATTCCTGCAGCAGGCACAGAGATATTCCCACTATCTGAAGGTCAAGGCCCAGAAGGTGGATCGGTATCTTGAGCAGCGCTATTGAGATGACCTGTTGAGGAAACAGAGATGTCAAAGGGCGCACACCTTATTTCCTTTCAGGTTCTGCGAGGGCTGGGTGAATCCCTTGGGAGATTCTCCTCTAAGGCCTTGGAAGGTCTTGGCGGCATCCAGGCTGAAACAAGGCGGCGGGTGGATGTCCTTGAAAAGCGTCATGCCTATTATACAGAAGAACTCCATTATCTGCGTCGCGCTTACGAAGATGCAGATGATGACGAAGAAGACGACAGAGAGGCCATTTTGCACAAAATGGAGGAGGTTGAGGAAGACCTGAGAGAGGTTCAATACTGGATGAGACAGGTAGAGGAATGTCTCGTCCAATATATGCGTCACGCGCGGGCCGTGCACGATATCGCAACGACGAGGACACCCAAGGCCACCCATTTCCTGCACAGGAAGCTCTCTGAACTCTACGCTTATATCAATACCCAGGCCGATGCCCCCTCTGGGGGATCCGGGGGAAGGTATTCTGCCGGGTCGAGCGCAGTATCTACCGGGAGCGCCCACACCGCTGCCTACAACGATTTCCGTCAACAGCATCGGGACGGAAATGTCCGATTCATGCCTGCCAGGGAGGTGTATGTCAATGAAGGCGACATCATGTCCCCGGAGCATACAGATGCAGAATGGGATCAACGGCAGGCGAATTTCTGGACCCACCATGGAAATACCTTTGAAGGCTACAATGAAATGGCTGACAAATTCCGATTGATCCAGAGCCACCTGGCCAAAGGAAAGACCCTCGATGAATTGAGGCTCGATGAAAGCATGAGGCCTGCCATTGAATTCTGGTGGAGCAAAAGCGAGCCGGTCAAGCTGTATAAGTATAAGGGTTCATATTGGGTTGACTCTGGTTTTCATCGTGTAACCCTGGCGAAGAACCATCATCTCGGGGCTATCCCAGCTATGGTGACAGAAGCCGAATTAAAGAAATCCTGATGACGTCCTAATTCTTGTGCGGGTTTTGTTTATGAGCCTGATTTCCGAGACGGGCGACAACCTCGATTCAGAATGGAGAATTCTCCAAAGGCAATGGGAGAATACCCGGCAGCAGTGGCAGGACGCGGTAGCCGAGGCGTTTGAACGTGAGTTCTGGCAGCAACTGGAGACAGAGGTGCCCTATTTTTTGAAGTCCATTTCAGATCTGGATGAAGTTTTGGAACAGGCCCTGAGACACACGGACGACGACCGATAAGAGGTGTCTCAGCCATGCATGGATAAGGACCGAAGAGACGCAAAAGCGCGTCTTGATTTTTATGGCTTTTTCGATTAACTGATTGTCTTAACTACGTTTTAGTAGATTTGAATGCCTGGAGATGCAAAAAATGGCCGAGGCGTATCAAGGAAAAGAAACTTTCAGTAAGGCGATCTCAATCCTTCTTCAAGACGATCATGCTCTCGTCGCAACGTATGCACTGCCATTGCTGGAAGAGTCAATCCAAAACGGGTTGCCGCCGGAAGAGAATCTGGCTGCTCTTATCTACATTGCAGGGATTTATGCTGACCGGCCTTCCGTACAAAGCTACGAGAAGTGCGCCAGTTTATATCGCCGAATTTCAGAGGTTGGAGAGAGGGTTGTCAGGGACACGCTGCTCGGAACTTACCTCGGCCACATCCGGGACAGACTGGGTTCATGGGGAGTGGAGGATGCGCAATCCATCGGCGATCCCAAGATCAGGATCCAGAATCTCCGTACCGTGTTCGAGCTTACCGGTCATCCGCTTCCATATTTGTCAATCGCCGACGCCTATGCAAGAACCGGTGAGCATGAGAAGGCAGAGGAGCACTATCAGTACATTTTATCCAATCAGGCATATTTTCAATATGTTGAGGATCTTCCTCTCATTCTCCATCGCGCCCAGGAGGGTCTCGATAAACTCAAGCCAACTTTCGGGCAGGCGGTTCCCAGCGGCTTGGCACAAGGCTTCGATGAGGAGGGCGGGGCAATTAAGCCCGAGGCCGTGGCGCTCCAAGCGGGTGGAAGTGGCGGTTGGCCTCTCAAGAAGTATGCCATTGTTTCGACGGCGGTCTCAATCGTGATCGCCGCCATCATCACAGTTGGGCTTCTTTATCACAAGGGGCGATTGCAGTTCGGAGAATCTGCACCTCCTCTTGGTTCAAGAGAGTCGGTTACTGCCCCTATGTCTGGGAAACAATCCGGGCCTGCGAAGGCCTCCCGGTCTTCAAAACCATCCGGGCCCGTAATGCGACCTGGGCAGGCCGTTTCAATGCCGACTCATTCGGTGGGTACGGTGTATGTGATGGAAAGCATTAACCATTCCGACCCAAAGCTCAATTACACGGTGGAGCGCAAGATCGAGGCTGTAAGCAGTGACCGAATGACGGTTTCCATGCGCAACCTGAACAGCAACTATGTCCGGACCATCGAGTATGACCACCAGTGGAACGCTATCTCTGTCCGGGGCGCCCGTGGAGAGGGCTCTGACTATGCCCCTCCCATCAAATACTATGACTTTCCTTTGCAGCCTGGCAAAACATGGAAATACGTGTCAACGGAACGTAACATCAAAAGCGGGAATGTGCGGGAACATACCATCATGGCCGAAGTGGGGGGATGGGAAAAAATTTCAGTCCCTGCCGGGACATTCCAGGCGATTAAGATCATGATCAAAAACGAGCTTAGAGACCTCAATACCGGCAAAACCACATACGGGACCGACACGTCCTGGTACGCACCCGAGGTCGGCCGGTCCGTGAAGTCCGAAATGACCAGCAGCGATACCCCCGACGCGCGTGGGGACCTCCAGACCGTCCAGCTCCTCCGCTATACCAAACCCTGACGGAAATTCTAAAAGGCTCGTTCGCCGTTATCTTATTGAAATCTCGTCATAACCCCAGATCGGTGATAAGGAAACCTCACCTTCTTGAATTTCAATTCTGTGGCTATAAACCGTATACCAGCTCACCAACTCCGTATTTCACTCTACTTCCAAGCACTCTGATCAAATATTGATGACGCCGGAATTTGATGGAGATTTCCCTTGCACCGCCTGGGATATCAAAGGAATGTGTCATGGATAGGTATCACGCACTTTGGTTGCTATAGCTTGTCAAGGGCCTGCTTGGGCATCTGGATCGAACAATGGCGATGTTTCTTATGGATCTACTGAATTCTTACCTGCTGGAGGGCATCGATGGACAAGAATGACACCAACATCTATGAACCGGATGGGGTCATCTTTAGGGGCGAAAAGGTCGGTCAGGGGGACTGGAAAAGGAAGATTAGAAAGCCGGATGGCATTATTTCTCGCGGCGAGCAGATTGGATCTGTGGACGACAAGGGAGGAATTCGGCGTCCGGACGGATTTGTCTTTAAAGGTGAAAAGGTCGGCCAGATCAAGGGGGACAAGGCTCATGATTTGGATGGCATGATTTTCAAGGGCGAGGAGTGGGGGTATGTAGACAAAAATGGCAACATCCGCCAAAAGGACGGCATCATCTTCAAGGGGCGCGTCATTGGCAAGATGAGGGGCAAGGATAAGGCAGCGGCCCTGGGTTTCTTTGTCCTCAAATTTAAGGAGATGGAAGACAGGTTCAAGGGACTGAAAGATGCGGTCGACAGAACGAACAACAAGACCCCCTACATTGGTCAGGTCCAAAAGATGCTGACATACGTCCCCGAAGCCAATGCCCTGGGTGACTTTGACCGTCTTATCAGGGGATTAAAGGACCTGGAGTACGAAATTCTGAGGCAGTTCGAGGTAAACCGGAGCAAGAAGGAGGAGATCGTCAGAAAGGCGCGGCTGCTCAAAAGGGAGACCAACTGGAAGGAGACCGCTGACAAATTCAGACAGCTTCAGGAGGAATGGAAACAGATCCGGTCGGCCGGCAGAGACCATGAAAAACGGCTTTGGGAGGAATTTCGATCCGCCCAGGACGAGTTTTACCAACGCCGTTCCGAACACTTCGCAAAAGAGCAGCAACAGCGGGCAGAGAACCAGCGCTTAAAAGAACAGCTATGCGCCATCGCCGAGTCACTCGGGCATGTCAGTGACACTCGGGCTGCTACGGAACGGGTCAAGGGGCTGCAAGGGGATTGGAAGGCCATTGGCCCGGTCCCGAAGGACCAGAACGAGGCCTTGTGGCAACGATTTCGGTGTGCCTGCGACCGTGTTTTTGAGAATGCCAGGAAGGAACGGGAGCGCAAGGCAATGGAGTGGGAGAAGCGCAATCGCGAAAGGATGGATAATCTTCGACGAAAGGAGGGACTCTGTTCTGCGGCTGAATCCTTGGCGCGTGCGTCCGATGCGAGGTCGGCCACAGGCCGGATAAAGGAATTGCAGGCGGACTGGAAATCGATTGGGCCGGTTCCCAAAGAGTATTCTGAAAGGGTGTGGGACAGGTTTCGGAGTGCGTGTGATCGTGTTTTCCAGAATGCGAGGGAAGAGCGGGAAATGAAACAGACAGAGTGGCGAAAGAGAATGGAAGACGTACTGGAACACAAACGGGAGCAGTTGAACCGACTCGGGGATTCCATTGCACACGATGAGGGGAATATTGACAGGTGGGAAGACACGATTTCCAACCTTCATGACGGGGGGAGAGCCGATGACATCCGTGACAGTCTGGAGCGTAAGATCTCGGACGTGGAAGACAAAATCAGATCCAAGCAGGACCGTCTGGACGATCTAAAGGACGCCATCAAGGAAATCGAGCGGAAGTTGTACGGATGAGATGTTTCTCGCTTCCCTGATTCACAGTTGCATATTTAAACCCGCCCCCTGGAGACTCGGCCTTCACCAAAAACCCCGCACATTGAGGAGGACTCAGTATGGCGAGAAGCGTGTATGACCCGAATGCCTTTTGCAGCGACCTGACCCGCGTGATCCAGTCCTCGCGTCTGAGCAGGGCCGTGAGGGCCTGCATTCTGACCACCCGGGACCGAAGCCAGGCCTTGAGCATGGTCCGAAAGACCGGGCTGGAATGCGGGGTGCCTCTGTACCATTTCACCGTGGCGGGCCGGTCCCGGTACAATCCCGATGCCTTCCGATGGGACCCGGTGGGCGCCGGGGCCATGGACGGCCCCGGTCTCCTGGCCGGCGCCCGGGACCTGCGGGGAGGCGGGGTGGTGGTCCTCGAGGATTGCGCCCTCTTTCTCCAGGACCAGGGAGGGAATCAGGTCATGCGCATGACCCTGGCCCAGATGCTCTCGGGCGAGACGCCCTCGGACGGGCTGGTACTCATCTTCCTGGAGCCGCCCGAGTCGGCCAACCGTCTTCCCGGCATCCTGGCAGATCAGTTTGTGAGGCTTGACCTCCCCTATCCGAGGGTCAAAGAACTGGAGTCTCTGGCAAGGGAAGAGGTGGCCATGCTTCTGCACCGGCAGGGGATCCCTGCGGACATCAAACGCATCCAGCAGGAGGCCTCGCGGCTCGCATCGGGCATGGTGGGGCTCACCCGGAGCGCGGCCAGGGACAGCCTGCACGACGCCCTGGCCCCCAACCTGACGGATTTCAAGGGGGCCTGCGAGCGCCTCGAGCAGCGCAAGTCCCAGCAGTTGAGCCGGGAACTGGCCATGAACGTGCTCGACACCCAGAATGTGGAAGAACCGGTCGGGCTCGACTATCTTGTGGAAGACCTGCGGGTCAGCAGGGACCGAATGCGGAGGCCGGGTCCGGATCGGGCCAGGGGGATCCTTCTGGTCGGGCCTCCCGGCACCGGCAAGACCATGCTCGCCCGGAGCATCGGCAAGGTGGTGGAACTCCCTGTGGTGGAGTTCCGGATCTCCTCCCTCATGAACTCCCTTCTGGGCGAGACCGAGCAGCGTTTCAGCCGGGCCTTTGCGGTCCTCGAGACCCTGAGCCCCAATGTGGTCTTCATCGACGAGATCGAAAAGGCCTTTGGCGACTCCTCGGAGCGGGATGGCGGCACCATGATGCGCGTCACCGGGTCCCTCCTGAGCTGGCTCTCCGACAACCCCTATCCCAATTTCATCGTGGCCACCTCCAACAGCCTCAGCCGTATGGGTGAGGTGGGTCTGACCATGACCCGGAGCGAACGCTTTGACGCGGCCTACTTTGTGGATGTGCCGGGCCTGGCCTCCCGGGAGAAGATGCTCCGCCGATGGCTCGCCCCCTTTGCGAGTGACCCTGCACAGATGGCTTCCGAACTGGCCGGGATGACCGAGAAGTTTTCGGGCGCGGATATCTTCTCTGTGGTGAAGAAGGCTGCCACCCGGGCAGAGCATGGCGGGCAGGGGGCCATGCTGACCATCCTCAAGGAAGAGATCGAGAAAAAGCGCATGAGGGCCCTGGTGCTGTACGACCAGTTCCGGGAACTCAGGGAATGGGGCCGGATGTATTGCGACCCTGCCGGCCCCACCGATGCGTGATTCGGACGCATAGCTACTGCCTGGACGGGAACTCGGAAACTTCCTTCCAAGTCCCCCAATCCCCCCTGCCCCCCTTTCGCAAAGGGGGGTTTTCTTGCACACGCCAATTATGATTTGCCGCCGCCCCTGGTTTTTTCCGTCATTCCGGACCTGATCCGGAATCCAGTATACCATCAGCCCGTTATTCCGGCATGCCCTTGGCCGGAATCCAGGGGGTTTTGGCGCGATGAGGCCAATCTGGACCCCGTTCTACAACGGGGTGACGGGATTCTCAAGGCTCGTCAGCTTTTCATCATCCATAGGACACGAAAGGAGAACATGCCATGAGCAACACGACCGACATCTCCCCGTACGACGATGATGACTACGTGAGCAGCAGCTCTTCCAGCTACGATTCCTGGGACAGCGGCACGTCCTCCGCCTCGGGCGGCTTCTGCGCCGGGCCTGCGACCTGGCGCGATGGCTCTGCGAGCAGACGGATCAGGACAAGGCGGCCGTGGCGAGGGCCAAAGAGCAACAGCGGGATGAGCGGCTCAAGGGCTTTTTTGCCACGGGCCAGGCCCCCCGCATCACCACGACACGGCTGACCCTCCGGTCCCTTGAGCCCCTGCTCCAGTCGGCCCAGAGGCTTGGATACACCCCCTTCCCCCTGCACACCCCTGCTCCCTCCTCGATGACCCGGACGGTCGAACGACTTCGGTCTCATGCCGCCCCCTTGAGCGTCCCGAGACCGTCTTCCCTCGTTCCATCGACGCCCGGACTCGCGCGCGTCTCCACGCCCCTGGGCGGTCAAGCCCCGTCCACCGTGCTTTTGCAAAAGCATACGGGCGAAAGGCTCGCCATCTTCAGGGACAAGGGCCGTCTGGTGGTGAGCACAGCCGGGGACCTGAAGCAGGTCCACGCCCTGATGCGGCAGCACACCCAGGACCGGGTCGTGGAGCATCTTGGGAAACGCATGGCCATGGACATCCAGACCGCCAGGCTTGCCAACGGCGAGGTGCAGATCTCCGCCAGGGAGACCTCCCTCCAGCACAGCGACGGTCAGGCCCGCATGAAGGTTCAGGTCCGTCAGGACGGAGGACTCTGGGTGGATGTGGACGGGATCAGGAGCAACCGGTGCGAGCACGTGGTCTCCGGGCTTGCAGAGGCCATGGGCGGCGAAATCACGTCCATGAGGAAAAAGGCTGCGGCCTTTACCCTCCCTGGGGAGCCCACCCGGACCCGGGTGCAGGTGTAGCCATGCCGCTAAGAATCTCACGGATGCGGGTGGACGAACAGGGCCGCCTCGAGATCGTAGACCCCGGATTCGAGGCCGTGCCCCTCCTGAGATCCCTCGACCCTGGATTTCGCGTCAGAACAGGACCTCTCCCCGGTTTTGACAGGCCCCGATTCCTGGCCCTTCGAAAGGCCGGTTGCGGCCTCTTGAAAGCCGAGTTGGAGGGGATGTCTGAGGATGCCCTGTGGGACTGTCACGAAAAGGCGCTGTCAGATCGCCCCTCCGCCTGGCAGGCCCCTGACGAGGGGAGCGTGCTCGACCTAAAGATCGCCCTGGCCCGCCGTCTCATGTCCCCATGCAGACTGTGCGGCAGGCAATGCGGGGTCAACCGCCTGCAAGGAGAACAGGGCATCTGTGGTCTCGGAAGCGAGGCCCTTGTTGCAGAACATTATGTCCACATCGCCGAGGAACCGCCCATCAACCCGTCCCACATCCTGAGTCTGTATGGCTGCGGGCTGGGCTGCCGGTTCTGCCAGCAGAGCCGCCTCCTCGATGCGCCTCCCGAGGACGCCGAGCCGCTCTCCCCCCAAAGCCTCTCCAGCTTCAGGCTCAAGGGCGCCCGCTCCTTTTCCTTCATGGGCGGCAATCCGGACGAATCTATCTATGGCATCGTGCGATTTTTGAAAGGGCTCCCTGAGGATTGGAGACTCCCTCTGGTCTGGAACGCCAACGCCTATGCGACATTGGAGACCCTGAGGCTCCTTCACGGTCTGGTGAATGTCTATGTGCCCGACCTCAAGTTCTTCTCAGCAGACTGCGCGCAGGCCATCGCATCGGCGGCCGACTACCCCGCTGCGGCCAGGGCCTCCATCCCGGAGATGCTGAACCAGGGCGTCCCGGTCATCGTTCGGATACTGGTCCTCCCCGGGCACAACGACTGCTGCCACCTTCCTTCCCTCGATTTTCTCGCCAGTTACAATCGGCCAAACCTCTTTGTGTCTGTCCGCGGCCAGTACTGCCCGGACGGCCGGATCACCAAGTCGGATGGTCCCCTTTCCCGAAGACCCACAAGGGATGAGGTCGAGGCCGTGCGCCGGCATGCGACCTCCCTGGGCCTCGCATCCGTGTGACCTGACAAATTCGCAGGGGAAAGGTCCGCCGCGAGCCCCGTGTCCGCATTGAAGTTGCTATACATACTCTGAACCTTCCAAACCCAAAACAAGGAGGTGAATCATGGAGGCATTCGGTCAGGTGGTTCGCAATCTGGTGGTGTTCACCATGTGTCTGGTGGGGCTGGCGATGTTCGCCTTCCTGAATCTCATCCTGCTTCCCACCAATTATCTCGCCACCGGTTTCAGTTTCTATCTCCTGGGATACGACGGCATGCCGGTGGGCGCAGATGTGCTCATCGGTCCCTACATGGGGAGCTTCTTCGAGGATGCCTCGGTCACCCACTTCTTTGCCATGTGCCTGACCCTTGCCTGCTTCCTCGGCCTCTTTGTGGCCTTTCATTCCCTCTTTCACATCCTTCAACTGTCGGAAGACCGAAAGGCTTACCTTCTACGGTCCGACACGGATAGCGCGGCCATCGCCACGCGGATGCTCCTCAAGGAGGCCTTTCTCCTCTTCGTGTTATGGACGCCGCCCCTGATCTGGATCCTCCACTGGGACATCGAACTCTTCCGGCTCAGGTCGGTTGCCGGGGCCCTTGCCCTGGAGGACCCGGCCGTGGCCTCTCAACTGGCCAACTGGGAGGAACAGGT
>Ga0172371_10000702_pt1 | contig 52718 bp, 60 predicted proteins | sample Lak12m_FD_114543 | JGI IMG/M metagenome (GOLD analysis project Ga0172371, IMG submission 114543) | Freshwater microbial communities from Kabuno Bay, South-Kivu, Congo - kab_022012_12m | ecosystem: Environmental > Aquatic > Freshwater > Lake | place: Democratic Republic of the Congo: South-Kivu... | reverse complement strand
GGCTTCGCCAGAGGCCGGACGGGTGACGACGCCGGCGTTAGAGATAACGTCGGTGTTCGAAGATGTCCAGGCGATGGTGCCGAATTTGACCGTTGACGGCAGCGTGAGGTCGGCCGTGACCGCGTCATTGGCGGCCGGGGCTTTGAACAGGCCAACTGAAGCAGCTAATTTCTCAGCGTCAGTCGCGTCGACGGCGCCGGTGTAGGAGGTGCCTTGGATCGTGAGCTTGCTGCTGCTATTGCCGATGATCCAGCCGGTGGCCGTGAACTTCTTGCCTTGGAGATCGGCGGTCGCGCCGTTGGTCTGGACGTATTTGGGGCCATAGTCGGCGAGGAAGGCATTGGTGTAGCTGCCATCGGCGTAGCCGACGAGTTCCATCGAAACGTAGGATGGGCTCCACGCGGTGGCGCTGATGGCCGAAGCTTCGGTCGCCGTCCACGGAACCGCGGTCGGGGTGAGATTCGGATCGGTGCCTTTGGGGGCCAGTACGGTGACTTTCGTCATTTCGTAGAGACCGCTATAGATGTCGACCGTGTAGTTGAAGCCGTAGAATCCGCCGACGACGATATCGAGGGCGACGGAGTTAAAGATGTAGCCATAGCCGGTGCTATCGCCGACAACGAAGGCTTTCTTATCGGTTTTAGCCCATAATACTTCGGCTTCTGAGTAAAGGACATCATTGTCGGCCTTCGTCAGGAACGTGGCCATGTCGGTGTTGGTTAGCGGGCCGACCACGATGTTGAAGGTCTTGACGATGTCGGTCAAACCGGTAATCGAGACGGTGGCCGTCAAAGTGACCATGACGCCCGCTTCGGGAATCGTCACGACGCCCGTCGTCGAGTTGATGACCGCTTCGTTGGACGAAGCCCAGGCGATGGTCGAGCCGTTAATACCTTCGGTCGGAACTTCAAGCGTCGTCGCTTCGGTGACCGAAGTCGGCTGTGCCAACGCGTTGGCGTCGATCGTCTGCTTCTGGGCGTCGGTCAGGACGGCTACGATGCCTTCCGGTCCGCCGACGTAGTAGATGGCGAAGGCATGGTTGTTGGACCGATACGTGTAGATGACCACGTCGATCGTGATGACGATGCCGTCGTAGGATTTGATGAGAGCGAAATCATTGGTCCCGTAATAGAACATGAAACCATTGGCCGGGTTTTCCGGATCGGTGCCCGTGGGGCCCGTTCCGAGGGTGAGACCGGTCGTATTCGTATCATCAAGCAAATAAGTATTGTAATTGCTGGAATCGCCGGGAATCACGTGGACTTTGCCGGTGACGCTGGCATGGATGGCTTCCATGTTGCCGTCGGCGACATTGCCAATCGCCGGAAGATGCTGTTCGGCCGCTTCCAGTGCCGCAATCTTTTCATCGACCGAGTCGATGACTTCCTTGACTGGGAACTGCGGGGTGGCTTCCGTCTGTTCGGTCGCCGTCACGTTCTTGATTTCCCAGATACCGTAGTACCAGTCGATGACGCCGGCGACGGAGTAAACCTTGCCGACTTCCATCGCGGTGGGGGCGCCGTAAATCTGGATGACGCCGGTGCCGTCATAAACCCAGGCTTCGCCCACGGAGCGGGCGATGACCGTCAGGTTTTCAAGCGAGACGTTGAGCGTGTTGTCGAGGGCCGGATCGACGAGCGCCAGGATGTCGGCGACGTTTTCGATGACGACTTCGGCAACGGGGTTTTCCTTGACGGTGACTTCGAGCGAGAAGTTACGCGTCAGGATCGTGGCTGACAGTTCCGACTGGAGCGATAGCACCGCGGAAATCGTCAGCGTGGCATCGCCACTGCCCAATGCGGGTCGGTTGACGATGACGTTGGCAAATCCTCCGCTCGGTTCGCCGAAACTGAGGACGCCCGGTTCGCTCGAACTCCAGACGGCGGTGACGCCGTTGGCGAGGTTGGTCGGGACTTGGAATCCGACCGTGATGTTGCTCGGGTCGGTGATGAGGGCCGCCAAGCCGTCGAGGGCCGCGTCGATTTTGGCGATGGCGCCGTCGATGACTTCGCTGCTGCTGCTTGAGCTCTCGCTCGTGGTATCTTCGCTACTGCTGCTTGGGGCAACGCTGCTGCTTGACGGCGTGCTGCTATTGCAAGCCGCCAAACCAAACATGCCAACCAGTAGCAAGATAAGACCTAATTTTTTCTTCATTAATTTACCTCCTTTTTAGATAAATTTATTTAATTAAGGTCTCTCTTAATTAACGATGAAATCATAGCTGTCTTGGTATTGACTGTCGATGTAGGCGTCGAGGGCGGCGCCCGTCAGGTTGGCCGCGAAAATGCGCACGAGCAAGGCGCCGACTTCGGTCCGCGTTTTGGAACTGAGGTTGAACACCGCGGAGGTGAAGAAGGAATCGCCGTTATTGAGGAACATCTCGATCGCTTCCTTGACCAATTTGTTCTGGGCGTCGAGGGAAGTCATCGGATTTTCTTGGATGCTGGCCGTGTAGTTGGTCCAGGCCGTGGTTTCATAGGCCGAGTAGCGGATTGGGGCATAGCCCGACGGGATGCAGAATTCGGCCGATTGTTCGGCGGAAGTCATGTATTTGGCGAAGAGCCAGGCGGCGATCATCTGCTGCTCGGACGATTTCTTGAACAGGTTGATGTTCGGCCCTTGCTGGATCTGGGCTTTCAGGGTATCGACTTTGGACGGGATCGGGGCGACGCCGACGCGGGTCGGGGCGGTGAAGACGGAGTCCGCCATGCCGATGTAGGCGTAACGCGTGCCGCCGGTCGAGCCGACGTACATATAGAGCCGCTGGCCCGTTTTGAAGATATCGGACGTATAGGCATCGCCGTTAAGCGAACGGGTGATCATCAGTCCGCGATCGACTTTGTCCTTGAAGTATTTAATCATTTCCTTGGAGGTTGCGTTGTTGAACAAAACCTCGCCGCGCCCGGTTTCCGTGTTGTAGCCCGTATACGGGGCTTCCCATTGCTCGGAAGCGGTGATGAACAGGTTGTCTTCGGAGTCGTAGCCGAACGGGATGGCGGTGGGTTCGCGCAATTTTATGTCTTCGGCGATTGCGAACACTTCGTCCCAAGTCGTCGGGACGTCATAGTCGTGGGCGGCGAAATAACTGGCGTTGTAGAAGAAGCCTTCCGACGACTTGGTGAACGGCATCGAGAGGATCGTGCCGGCGTTGTCGTAGCTTTGGCCTTCGGCCCAGAGCCCAGGCAGGAAGTCGGCTTGTTCTTCCGTCGTCAAACCCAAGGTCGGGTGAGCAATGAAGTTATTGAGGGCCAATGGCGACTTGGCCGCGGCGTAGCGCGCGACGTGGTCGGGATAGCTTTCGGCGATGTCCGGTTCCGTGCCCGCGGCAATCGACAGGGCAATCTTGTCGGACAAAGCGCCGTAGTCGTTGGCGACTTTCTCCTCAACGACGGTGATATTGGGGTAGAGTTCCTTGAAATCGTCGATCCAGCCTTGGATCAACAATTGGCTCGAGGCGCCCATACGGTGCCAGAACTTGATGGTGACCGGGGTGGTCGTGTCAAACGTGGCGGTCGGCGACAGGTTGTACCAATCGACGATCTTCTTGGCGGTGACTTCGCTGGTGGTCGAGCCCGACGTCGTCGTGCTGGTGGTGCTGGTGTCTTCGCTCGTCGTGGGGGTGCGGTCGCTCTGACACGCCGACAGCATGATGCCGGCCGTCAGTAGCAAAGCGCCAATCAATTGTTTTCTCATAATCCGATAAATTTCCTCCTTTATGGATTATACCATATTTCTTTTTTCATCAACTTAACAAGTTAACCTTTGACGCCGCTGCGCGAAACGCCGCTCATGATGTAGTTGCGGAAAAATACGAACAAGAGCAATAACGGCACGGTGACGATGACCGTCGCCGCCATCTGGTAATTGAGCAGGACGCGGCCCGAGCCGGTCTCGGCGCTGTCGACGAACGAACTGCGGAGCCACGTCGTCACCAATTTGAATTTCTCGTTGGCGACGATGTCCGGCCAGATGTAGGCGTTCCACGTGCCCATGAGCTTGAGGATCAGAATCGTGACGACCGACGATTTGGCCATCGGGACCATGACGGTCCACAGGTACTTGAAATCGCCGCAGCCGTCGACCTTGGCGGCGTAATAAAGTTCGTTGGGAATCTGCCTGAACGTCTGCCTTAACAAATAGATATGGAAGATCGACACCAAAAACGGGATGATCATCGCTAAGTACGATCCGGCGTTATCGGCATTGACCCAGCCGAAGCGCGACACGGTGATGTAGTTGGAAATGACCATCATTTCGCCGGGGATCATCATCGTCGCCAGCAGGATCGCAAAAATCGTTTCTCTTCCTTTGAAGTTCAGCCGCGCGAGGGCGAAAGCCACGAGAATCGAGAACAGGGTGCCGCCGATCGTCGAGAAAAAGGCGACGATGCCCGTGTTCAACAGATAGCGCGGGAAGCTGATGTTGCCTTGGGATGCGCTGCTGTAGAAAAAGACGTTGACGTAGTTTTGGGGCGAGAAGACTTTCGGGAACAAGCTGAGGTTCAGCGAATTGAGGACTTCGTTGTTACTCTGGAACGAGACGTTAAGCATCCAATAGAAGGGGACGATGACGACGAAAGCCATGATCGCCAGGAAAAGGTAGGTGCCGAATTTGCCGAAGGCCAGCGCCGTCTTCTGCGCCTTGAGCTTGGCATTGTCGTTATAGTTGCCGTTAAGCGTTAATATGTTCATGGCGCCTCCTTCAGTAGTGGACTCGTTTTTTGCTGACGTACAAATTGATGAACGTGAAGACGAGGATGATCAAAAACAAGACGACGGCCGCCGCGGCGCCGCGCGAATAATAGGACACGTAGTTACTGTCCATGCCGGCGATGCCGATTTTGTCGTAAACGTAGGCGACGGCGGTCCAGCGGTTGCGGTCGAGCGTGCGACCGACGGTCCCGACGACGGCCAGCACCGACTCATAGGCCTTGAAGGCGCCGATGAAAGAGGTAATCAACACGTAACTGATAATCGGCGAAAGCAGCGGGACCGTGATCCGCGTCAGGACACGGCGTTTGGGCGTGGCGTCGACTTTCGCGGCGTCGTAATATTGTTTGGAAATGTTCTGGAGACCGCCGATGAACACGAGGATTTTGAACGGTAAGGCGGCCCAGATCGTATAGATGAGGACGACCATCATCCAATGTTCGTAGGTGGCCGTGATGCCGACCCAATCGATGCTGAGCTCGAACAGCGTGTTGATCAAGCCTTCGGGGGCGATGCCGCCGATCAATGGATGGGAGAACATGACGCTGAAAACCATGCCGATGGCCAAGGTGTTGGTCACGTACGGCAGGAAGAAAATCGTTTGGAAAATACGCTGCAGTGCCTTAATCGAATTGAGGCCGACGGCGATAAATAGCGCCAAAACGGTCGAGACGGGGACGGACACGAACACGAGCACCATCGTGTTTTTAAGGGCGTTGATGAAGAAGCGGTCGCGGAAAAGAACGACGTAAGCTTCCAGATCGAAAAAGCGCCCCATGTTGTCGGTCAGCGGATTGTATTGCGAAAACAGCGAGATAAGCACCGTTTTGATCAACGGGTAAAAGGTAAAGATCGATAGCAACGCCAACGGGATCGCGAGATACAGCCAAGCTTTGTAATCTTTCTTGTGGTCAAGCATTATGCCAGTCTCCTACCGGTTTCTTTGTCGAATACGAATGTCTTGTTCGGTTTTAACGCGCATTTGATCGCTTGGTTGCCGTTGAGGGAGAACCCGTCGCTCGTCAGGATGATGCGGATCGAACTGGTGACCGCCTGCGGATGCTGGGCGACCAGCGACAAATCGCGGCCAATCGTCTCCACGAACATCGGCGCGAGCGCCAACGGTCCGTCAGCGACGATTTCATAACCTTCCGGCCGCACGCCGACGATGACGTCTTTGACTTTTTCCTTGGCCAATTTGGCGGAAGCGTAAACTGCCGTCCCGCCGATCAGGCATTTATCGGCCGCTAGCGTTCCGTAATACAAATTGATTTGCGGCGTCCCGAGGAATTTGGCAACGAAAAGGTTGAAGGGTTGGTTATACACTTGTTGCGGGGCGCCCCGTTGCTGTTCGACGCCGGCTTCCATCAAGACGATTTCGTCGGAAATCGACATCGCCTCTTCCTGGTCGTGGGTGACGAACACGGTCGTGATGCCCGTTTCGCGTTGGATGCGCTTGATTTCCTCGCGCGTTTGAAGACGGAGGCGGGCATCGAGATTCGACAACGGTTCGTCGAGGAGCAGCACGCGCGGTTTCTTGACGAGGGCGCGGGCGATGGCGACGCGTTGCTGCTGGCCGCCCGACAATTGGGCGGGCGTCTTGTCGAGTTGATCCTCGATGCCGACCAATTTGGCCATGGCGATGGCTTCATCGTTCATGAGTTTGCGGTAATTGACGGCTTTGGCGTCGTTGACGATTTTGAGCGAGGCCGGGGTGACGGCCGCCATTCTGGCGGCCAGCCGGGCTTTTAGAGGCCGTTCGGCTTTCTTCTCGAACAGCGTCGCGAAAAAGACGGACAGGCGTTTCTGGAAATAGGTCAAGACGAGGCGCCGATAGGTCACCTTGATCTTCTGGTATTGTTTTTCGATATCGGCAGGGGTGATCTTCGCCAATTCCGCCCGGTATTCCTTGCGCAGCTCGGTCGTCTTTTGGGTGAAAGCGACGCGGATTTTCTTGTCGCTTTCGCTAAAGGCGGTCTTGGCGGCGGTTTCCGCCGCCTTGTCGCCGGCGGATTTGGCTTGGTTCAGGCGGTAGCGGGCTTCGTTCAACTCCATGTTGCGGTGGGCCTTGGCTTCGCTTTCGAGGCGCCGGAAGCGGTTTTTCAGTTTTTCGGCCGCGTCCAGATATTCATAATAAGCTTTGGCTTCGTTCGGGGTCTCGATCTCATAGGCTTTCCGATGCGCCGCGACGATGGCGTTTTGGCGAATATTCATGTTTTGGAGCGGGAACAAAATGTTCTTCTTGACGGTCATATGCGGATACAAGGCGTAATTTTGGAACACGAGACCGATGCCGCGCTTCTCGGGCGCCAGTTCGGTCACGTCCTCGTCGCCGAAGAAAATCCGGCCGCGGGTCGGGTACAACAAGCCCGAGATCATGTAAAGGGTCGTCGACTTCCCGCAACCGGACGGTCCGAGCAGACCGATGAGTTTGCCGGAAGGGATGACGATGTCCAAATCCTTGACGGCGATCGTGTCCTTCTTCCCTTTCGGGTTTTCGAATACCTTGGTCAGTTTTTCGAGCCTAATTTCCATCTTGCTACCTCTCCTTGCGGTTTTTTTAGCTTAATGCGAGAACGTCATGAACGGCGCCGGCAAGCGGCTTGTCACTCTGGCCGATCGTCTTTGTCGTCGGGCGACGACGTCGGAGCCGGAATTTCCGGGAGTGGGCTTTCGGCGACGATCGCCGGTTTGGGTTCGTAATCATGCGGAAGCGGCGGCAGTTCCGCCTGGGTCCGGGCTTCGTATGCCTGCGCTTCGGCTTCGTCGGCGAAGACGAGCGATCCCTTGAGATTAATAACGGAGGTCCCGGCCGCGAAGTCATGGACGCTGCGGTTGCCCTTGGTGAAAATCATCATCGTATAAGAGATGAGAATCGCCCCGAAGAAGGTGTAGAGCGAGAGGCCGATTTCCGCCATGAAGACGGCGAAACGGACGATCGTCTGCCACGGTTTGATCCGATAACCCTTGGTGGTGACCACCCCCAGCGAGAAAAGGCGCTTGGACAGCGTTTGGCCGTTTTTCAGCAAAAGCGGGAACACGAGATAGAAAAGCGTCAGCGAAATGGCCGCCGCGATCAGGAAGATCTGCATGGCGTAGCCGTTTATCGTCGACACCAGGGTGGCAAACGGTTCATACGTCATCAAGTCGTCGTGGGCGTTTTGCATCGCCGTTTGGTAGAAGGATGCCAATTCCGCGTCCGTCGTCGCCGCCTTGGGCACGCCGACGAGGCTCGGGTCGGGTTGGTCCAGTTCGTCGAGGTCATACTCGAAATAGACGGTGACGTCGGGATCGACGCTGCCGATATTCAAGACGTTTTCGTTATACCATTCGTTGGAAAAGACGAAGGTCGTCGTTTCCCCTTCGTAGATGAGCCCGTCTTTGAAATCGGAATAATAGGCGTAAATGGACGTCGGGTAATCATCGACGGCGACCAGCGCCACGAGTTCCGTCTCCGGGTCGGTCACGTATAGATGCGTCGCCAAGCGGATGTCGTCGTAATCGGACTGCAGCTGCGGGATGTCGAACGCCTGGCTGTAGATCGGCGTGAACACGAGCGAGACGAGCGTCAGCCAGAGCAACACGGCCATGAAAAAGTCGAGGAAGGCCGCTCCCGATCGCTTTGCTAGATTAGCCGGCATAATATTCATGTTGTGGTTTTTTAATCAAGTATTATTATTTATTACTTAGGCGGTAAAAGCAATCTTTATATATAAAGGCCATAAAAAAAAGACCTAGCGCGCTAGGTCTTGATTTACGCTTTCGCGTTTTACTTGATGATGTCGGTGACCGTGCCGGCGCCGACGGTGCGGCCGCCTTCGCGGATCGAGAACTTCGTGCCTTTTTCGACGGCGATCGGGTGGATCAGGTCGACGGTGAAGGTGACGTTGTCACCCGGCATGACCATCTTCACGTTATCGGGAAGGGTGATGCTGCCGGTGATGTCGGTCGTCCGGAAATAGAATTGCGGACGGTAGTTCGACAAGAACGAGGTGTGGCGGCCGCCTTCTTCCTTGGTCAGGATGTAGACGGTGGCCGTGAACTTCGTGTGCGGGGTGACGGAGTTCGGCTTGGCCAAGACTTGGCCGCGCTCGACTTGGTCGCGGTTGATGCCGCGGAGCAAGACGCCGACGTTATCGCCCGATTGGGCGTAGTCCAACAGTTTGCGGAACATTTCGATGCCGGTGACGACCGACTTCTGGGTCGGACGGATGCCGATGATTTCGACTTCTTCGTTGAGCTTCAGCATGCCACGTTCGACACGGCCGGTGACGACGGTGCCGCGCCCGGTGATCGTCAAAACGTCTTCGATCGGGAGCAATAACGGTTTTTCGTTGTCGCGGACGGGATTCGGGATGTAGCTGTCGACGGCTTCCATCAACTCGAAAATGCATTTGTCGGCGCCCGGTTTTCCTTCAAGCGCGTCGCGGGCGGAGCCGCGGATGACGGGAAGGGTGTCGCCCGGGAAATTGTACTTGTTCAGCGTTTCGCGGATGTCCATCTCGACGATATCGACGAGTTCCGGATCATCGACGGCGTCGACCTTGTTCAGGAAGACGACGATGTAGGGAACGCCGACTTGGCGGGCCAGAAGGACGTGTTCCTTCGTTTGCGCCATGACGCCGTCATTGGCGGCGACGACGAGAATCGCGCCATCCATTTGGGCGGCGCCGGTGATCATGTTCTTGACATAGTCGGCGTGCCCGGGGCAGTCGACGTGGGCGTAGTGGCGGTTCTTGGTCGCGTATTCGATGTGCGAGGTGTTGATGGTGATGCCGCGCGCTTTTTCTTCCGGCGAGGAGTCGATTTCCTCGTACGTGCTCACTTTGCCGCCGACGGTTGCGGCCATTGCTTTGGTGATGGCCGCGGTTAATGTCGTCTTGCCATGGTCGACGTGGCCGATGGTGCCGATATTAACGTGGACTTTGCTTCGATCAAATCTTTCTTTTGCCATTGAGAATTTTTCCTCCTTGTAAATTCAACAATTCATATTATAGCAATTATTGTATAAAATCAATACAAGTATTGACTCGCTACCGACTGCTGATTCCCGCTTTTTTGATGATTTCGTCGGAGACAAAGCGGGGGGTCTCGCCGTAATGGTCGAACTGCATCGTGTAATTGCCGCGCCCTTGGGTAATCGACCGCAGGTCGGTGACGTAACCGAACATCTCGGCCAGCGGTACTTCGGCGTCGATGACCTTGGCGTTGCCGCGTTGGGCTTCGCCGGTCATTTGGCCGCGTCGTCTGGCGATGTCGCCGATGACGTCGCCGTAATACTGTTCGGGGACCGTCACTTCGATTTTCATGATCGGTTCGAGGATAACGGGATCGCACTTCTTGGCGGCTTCGCGGAGCGCCAGGCTGGCGGCGATGCGGTAAGCGGCTTCCGAGGAGTCGACGTCGTGGTAACTTCCGTCGAACAAGGTTGCTTTGAGATCGACGACGGGATAACCGGCCAAAAGACCGCGTTCAAGCGCTTCCTTTAGCCCTTCCATCGTCGGTTTGATGTATTCTCTGGGAACGACGCCTCCGACGACGGCGTCGACGAATTCGAAGCCTTTGCCGTGGTTCGGCTCGAAGCGGAGCCAGACGTGGCCGTATTGGCCGCGGCCGCCGCTTTGGCGGATGTATTTGCCTTCGCATTCGGCTTCCTGGCGGATCGTTTCGCGATAGCCGACTTGCGGGGCGCCGACGTTGACCTGGACGCCGAACTCGCGTTTCATGCGGTCGACGATGATGTCGAGGTGGAGCTCGCCGACGCCGGCGATGATCGTCTGCCCGGTTTCGGCGTTCGTGTGCATCTTGAACGTCGGATCTTCCTCGGCCAATTTGATCAAGGCGATCGTCATCTTGTCCTGGTCGGCCTTGGTTTTCGGTTCGACGGCTTGTTCGATGACTGGGGCCGGGAATTCCATCTTCTCGAGCAGGAGCTGGGCTTTCTCGTCGGTCAACGTGTCGCCGGTGGTCGTGTTCTTGAGTCCGACGACGGCGCCGATGTCGCCGGCATAAAGCTCGTCGACTTCCTGGCGGTGGTTGGCGTGCATGAGCACGAGACGCCCGATGCGTTCCTTGACGCCCTTGGTGGTGTTTTGTATGTAGGAACCGGACTTGATCGTCCCCGTGTAGACGCGGATGTACGCCAAGCGGCCGATGAACGGGTCGGTGGCGATTTTGAACGCCAAGGCCGCCACGGGCGCTTCATCGGAAGGGATGACTTCCTTTATGGAACCGTCGGGCAGCGTCGCTTTGGCATGGGGTATCTCATTCGGGCTCGGGAGATAGTCGATGACGGCGTCCAACAGGAGTTGCACGCCTTTGTTCTTATAGGCGGAACCGCATAGGACCGGGAAGAATTCGCCGGTCAAAACGGCCTTTCTGATGACGGATTTGATTTCGGCGACCGTCGGCTTTTCGCCTTCGATCACTTTCATCATGAACTCGTCGTCGAATTGGGCAATCGTTTCGACGAGATTTTGGTGCAGGGCGTCGATTTTCGCGACATAGGCCGGTTCAATCTTGTTTGGCTTTGGCCGCTCGTCGCGGTTCGGTCCGTAGGTGTACTGGATTTTTTCGATAACGTCGATGATGCCGTTGAACTGGCTTTCGGCGCCGACCGGATACTGAATGGGGGCGGCGTTGGCGGCCAACCGGGTGTGCAACATTTCGACGCACATGTCGAAATCGGCGCCGATGGCGTCCAGTTTGTTGACGAAAACGATGCGCGGGACGCCGTATTTGGTTCCTTGGCGCCAGACGGTTTCCGTTTGGGGCTCGACGCCGTTTTTCCCGTCGAGGACGGTGACCGCGCCGTCGAGGACGCGCAGCGACCGTTCGACCTCGACCGTGAAGTCGACGTGCCCGGGGGTGTCGATGATGTTGATGCGATGGCCGTTCCAAAAAGCGGTCGTGGCCGCGCTCGTGATCGTGATGCCGCGTTCCTGCTCTTGGATCATCCAGTCCATCGTGGCCGCGCCTTCGTGGACCTCGCCCATCTTGTGGATTCTGCCGGTGAAGTACAAAATCCGCTCGGTCGTCGTCGTCTTTCCGGCGTCGATGTGGGCCATGATCCCGATGTTGCGGGTATGTGCTAAATCATATTCGCGAGGCATAAGACTCCATGTCTACCAGCGATAATGTGCGTAAGCTTTGTTGGCTTCGGCCATCTTGTGGGTATCTTCCCGTTTCTTGACCGAGGCGCCGGTCTTGTTGGCGGCGTCGATGATCACGTTGGCCAATTTGTCTTCCATCGTCTTCTCGTTGCGAAGGCGGGCATAGGTGACGAGCCAACGCAAACCGAGGGTGACCTTCCGTTCGGCGCTGACTTCGATCGGCACTTGATAGTTGCTGGCGCCGACGCGGCGGGCCTTGAGTTCGACTTCCGGCATGATGTTGTTGATGGCCGTGGCGAAAACGTCCATCGCCGGGGTGCCTGATTTCTCCTCGATTTTCTTGAAAGCGGTATAAAGGATCATTTGGGCGGGCCCGCGCTTGCCGGCGAGCATGATTTTATTGATCAGACGGGTGACTAATTTCGAATTGTAAATCGGATCTGGCAGAACGTCGCGTTTGCTGACGTGTCCTTTGCGTGGCATGTGGTTATCCTCCTAATTATTCGTTGCCCTTCGGCTTTTTGGTGCCGTAAAGGCTGCGTCCCTGACGCCGTTTTTCGATCCCGGCGCAGTCGAGCGTCCCGCGGATGATGTGGTAACGGACACCCGGCAGGTCCTTGACGCGGCCGCCTCTGATGACGACCGTGCTATGTTCCTGGAGGTTATGGCCTTCGCCGCCGATGTAGGCGGTGACTTCATAACCGTTGGACAACCGGACACGGGCGTATTTGCGAAGCGCCGAGTTCGGTTTCTTCGGGGTCATCGTTCCGACGCGGGTGCAGACGCCGCGCTTCTGGGCCGAATCCTGGTTCGTCTCCTTCTTCTTGAGCGAGTTCCAGCGTTTGCCCAAGGCGGGGGCTTTGGATTTGAATTCGGTCTTCGTGCGACCTTCGCGGACTAGTTGGTTGATTGTTGGCATATATGCTCCTTCATTTGATTAGCCTTGATACACAATTCCCGGCGTATCAGGCAGCGCGTTTTTTAAATGACCGTCGCCGGTCAGTCAAAACGCTTTTTTGTCCTTTGAAAGTATAGCGGGACCAAAAAAGGAATGCAACAGAAAACAACCGTTTTTAAACGGAAAAGGTCAGGGTTGCCTGATAACGGTCGAGGGCCGACACCGTAAAGCGCAACGTCAGACCGCTTCCGTCATTGAACGAAAAGGTCTGGTAATCGGTTATCCCGAAACTGTCTCCGGCGCCGTAAAGCGCCGCGTCGGTGGCCATCCGGCCAAGGAGAAGATTGTCAGTTTCGCCTTTCTCAAGCAGGCGGTAGAGAAGATGACCGTTGGTCGTCGTCCCATAGGTGTTGGTATGCGCCAGGCGGCGGTAATAGCCATTCTCCGCCACGACGTCGGGCGGAAGTTCGCCGATCGGCGTGTCGTCGACGTAACCCAAAAAGGCGTCGCCGGCCGTGCGATTATAGCTGACGCGAGCGTCGACATGGTACACCTTGATGCCGTGATTGCCCATCAAACTGGCGGAAGGATGGCCATACGCCCGCGCGGAATCGATGTAATTGAGGCCGCTCGGGGCATAGAACTCGATGGCCAGATATTCGTCGTGGGGATTACCGTTCCAATCGGGGCTGACGATGATGACGTCCCCGGTGGCGACGAAAGGTTTGATGGTGACCGTGCCCGGCCCGTTCACGACATAGGGGCGCGTCCAGCCGAGCAGCATCTTGCTCAGCGAAGTATGGTCGCCGATCGAATAGTCCATCATGTCGATCTTTCCGGTCGGGCCGTGTGTATATTGGTAACGCTCGAACGGCGTGGCGCCGGCAGCGATGGACGGGAACACGCTAGGGATGGACAAAGTGTTGTAATAGTCGGACAACCCGAGCAGATGCCCGAATTCGTGGATGAACGTATGGGGGTCGCCCTTGCTTCGGTACACGTTAAGGAAATGGTAACTGGCCCAAACGTAGGCGTTGGCCAGCGGATCGCCGACGTGCTCCTCGTAATTGACGCCGGTGTCGAACGACGTGAACGCCCAAAACACCGAATCGTTGTCGATATAAGGGGCGGCGTAGACCAAAAAGACGGCGTCGATGGCCCCGTCGCCGTTTTGGTCAAACGCGGCGACGTCGTCATACGTGGCTTTGTACCAATTGACGGCCGCCTTGAGAATGCGTTCGGTGGCCACCGTCTTGCTGCCGCTTTGGGCGAGGTCAAACACCGTTTCCGGGCTTGAATACCAGGCGCTGACGGCGCCTTGAATCAATAATTGGCCGTAGCTCGAGGCGTGGTAGAAACTGGAAACGGATTCCCATTGCGTCGTTTGGCTCGTCCCGAAGAAGGCGTTTTCGATGATCGTGCGACTCACTTCGGGTCCGACTCCGAGCGTCTCGGCCGGGTAATCGGCGAAGGCGACGGGGATGACCAAGACCTTCTGGGTTCCCGTCGTTTCCATGGGCACCATGCGCTGGGCGGGGTTAGGATGGCTCCGGATGACATCGGTATAAGACTCGCCATAAGCGTCGGGACGGTAATAATGGCCGAAATCGCCACCTTCTTGGACGAATGGGGCGATTTCTTCCGCGAACGGCTGATACGTCACCTCGGTTAAAATGCACCCGCTCAGCAAAATGGCGATCAGCGGCAATGAAAAACGTTTGACGAGGTAGGTCCGCGCCATCGCTAAGCCTTTCGGGTGATAACGATGGTGGCCGCGGCGTCATCGAGCGCGGTTATCGTGATATCGAACGGGAAGATTTCCCCGCGGTTGAAGCGGAAGTCCGGAAACGTCGTATCGTTGAACGGTCGCCCGATTCCAAACAAGGCGTCGTTGGTGGCGAAACTTCCGTGCCGGAAACTGTTTTGCCCGTTGGATTCGAGCAGATGGAGCAGTTTGTTATGCATGATGCCGCTGCGACTGGCGGTGTTGCTGTGGGCCAGTCCGTAATAGACGGAGCCCGTACGGTAATTATAGTCGTCGACGTAGTTGTCAAGCACCCAGTCGCCAAAGCGGAAGTAATAACGTCCGATGCGGGCGTCGACGTGATAGATTTTGATACCGGAGGCCGAAAACGTCTTCGGGTACCGACCCGCGAATTGATGGATCGAATCGCGTTCGTTGATGGAAACCGGACGATAATACTCGATTAGAAGATACTCGTCGAGAATCGTGTCGTCATAACGGATCGGGACAATGGCAAAATCGCCGCTGGTGACCAGCGGCCTTAGGTAGATCGTCGTCGCGTCGGTGACCACCGTCGGCCTGATCCAGCCGAACGCCGCTTTCGAAAAGGCATTGTGGTCCCCAACGTTATAATCCATCATGTCGGGACCGCCGGCGGCGTTCCAATCGCCCGTTTCCTCGTCATACGAGTAATAATCGGGCAGACCGAGGAAATGACCGAATTCATGGATGAACGTATGGGCGTCGATGAGAAAATCGCCCTCAAGGTCGACGAATGGATGGAACGTCGGTTTGTTGTTCTCGTCGAACAGGACCCGCCCTTGCTCGTCCCGTTCGTATATGCCGTCCTTGTACATGAAATCGTAACTGGACCAGCCAAAATGGAAGACGCCGGGTAAATTGACGTTGCGGGCGCCGTTATTGTCATAGGAAGTGTAAGCCCAGAAAAGACGGTCTTCGTCTTCGAACAAGTCGTCCTGGCTGTTGGCGGGGACCGAATGGACGAGATAGACGGCGTCGAGATACCCGTCCCCGTCGCAATCAAAGCGTCGCAAATCGTCGTTGAACGTGTTCCGGTACCAGGTGATGGCCGGACGCATCACGCTTTTGATGACCGAGGAGCCATAGGCGCCGTCAAGGATGTTCTTGACCGTGAGGTCGGGGACGAACCACGGGGCGACCTCGCCGTAAAAGTGGAGTTGATGATAACTCGACGTCTCGTAAAACGAGCAGACCGAATGCCAGGTCGTGTCTTCCTCGTCGCCGAAGAAGGCCGTTTCGATGTCGGCGCGGACTTTGTCGCAACCGCCCGGCAGCGCTTCGCACGGATAATCGGTAAACGAAACCGGGATGACGAGAATCGGGACGAAGCCGGTCGTCGGCGTTTGCGTCGAGTATCCTTGCGATTCCCGCAAGCCGAAATATTCGTTGCGGTAAAACGTCGCTTTGAACTGCGCCGGAAGCGAAGAACTTGCTTCCGTGGACGACAGTTCGACCGAACCGCAGCCGACCATCAACAGCGGTATCAGCGCCGCCAAGACTTTCCGTTTTAACAATCCGCTGGCCATCATGTCACTCCTGATGTCGTGGTACCATCAAATTTACCACAAACGCGGCCATGATGATAATGAGCGTGCTCGGAAGCGGCGTCGCCCCAATCATGATGCGCCAGCTGTCCTGGCCCAAAACGTCGCCGACGAACTCCAATGTCGCCATGACGAAGCCAAGCGCCATGATCAGGAGCGCCATCGCCGTCGCCCCAGGTTGGGGCTCGTCCTTCAGCGATGTCGCGAAGTGCCCGATGGCCACGGTCGCCCGTGATGCGAGCCACCCCAATAAAAGCCCGCCGATGAGCGGTAAAGGAAGCGCCATCAAGACGGCGGACACCGGCGTGAATACGCCTAAACCAAACGTGATGGCCGCCAACAAAGTCAAGGTTAAAGGATGCGGACGTTGGTCTTCCGTCGCGATTTTGACGCCGGCGTCCGAAATCGTAAGCGGATAACCGGACACCATGCCACCGACGAGAACGGCGACGCCTTCGGCCAAAATCGTTTGGTCGGCGTGAAGACCGGCATCCGTTTCGGCCGTCTTTTGGGCAAAGCGCGTCATCGCGCCGATATGTTCGGCTAAAGCCACGAACGAAAACGGGACGACCAGAAGGATGCTCTCCCAATCGAAATGGAGATAACCCCAAAAGCCGAATTGGGCGGGAATATCTTGAAATACCGTCAACGGAGCCGCAAACAAGCCGGCGTTAAACCGTCCGAGCAGCAACGTCGACCCGATGTCTTTGGAAAGCCAAAGGATTTCGACGGCGTCGAGAATCAGCGTCGCCAGAAGGCCGCCGCATAAGCCGAGCAATAGCGCCCACGGCTCCGCCGTTTTGCCCCGCGGAACCAGCATCGTCACCAAGGCGAACGTCAGCAACGCGACGATGGCGATGACATAAAATTTATAGGTCGCCTCCGGCTGCGCCAAAAGCGGCTCCCGCATCGTGAAAAGGAAGACCCGCGGCAATGCCGTCAAAAGGATGACGGCGACGAGAAGATTGCCGAACTGCGGGGAAAACAGCCTGCGGATGCGCTTGATGCCGACGAAGCGGACGATCGAGGCCAAGACGACATACACGAGACCGCTGATCCAGATGGCGACCAAAAGGCCGCCGAGGCGGAATTGCCAAGCCGGCGTTCCGATCGTCAGCGTTTCATATGAGCGGGCATAGATCAATAGCGCCGGAAGGAAAACCGCGGCCGGGCCAACCATGAACGGATGTTTTTTGCCCCCGATGGCGACGAAAACGAGCGTCGCCAAACCCATGGCTATCAATAGTTGCGCCAAACCGAGATTGGCGGCAAAAGCCACCAAAACGGAGCCCACGAGAAAACCGGCCCACTGTTTCAAAGCGGCCTTGAAACCCCATACGATTGGTGTCGGCTTCTTCGTATTTACCATATTTCAATAATACAACAATGTCCCCAGCATAAATAAAAAAAGCGTGGTTGCCCACGCTTTGTCGTCTTATTCGTCGACCAGGAGGTTCTCGTCGAAATCGTCGAGCCATTCCTCATGGCTGTCGCGGTAGTTGTTGCGGATGCCGCGCATGAATTTGTCGACGCTGAATTCGGCCAGGAGCTCTTCTTGTTCGTCGGAGCTCTTCAAACCGCGGCCAGCCGGGATGATCCTGCCGGTGATCACGTTTTCCTTCAAGCCGTGGAGAATGTCGACTTTGCCCTTGATGGCGGCGTCGGTAAGGACGCGCGTCGTTTCCTGGAACGAGGCGGCCGAAAGGAACGATTCCGTTTCCAGGGCCGATTTTGCGATGCCCAGGAGACGCGGGATGGCGACGGCCGGGGTCTTGCCTTCGAGGAGGATGGCGTTGTTCTTCTCGGTGAAAACGCTGATGTCGACGTGGGTGCCTGGGATCAAATCGGTGTCCCCAGCGTCGATGACCAGGAGTTTGCGCAGCATTTGCCGCACGATTACTTCGATGTGTTTGTCGGCGATGTTGGCGCCGTTGCCCTGATACACCTTTTGGACTTCCTTGATGATGTATTTTTGGACGGCGTTGACGTCGGCGTATTTCAATAAATCCTTCGGGTAAATGGCGCCTTCGGAAATCTTTTGGCCCGGGTGGACGATATCGCCCACTTGGACGCGGAGCCGGGCTCCGAAGTTGGTCACAAATTTGCGCGAGTCGGATTCGGAGGCCACATGGACCGTGAAGCGGCCGTCTTTTTCGTCAATGGAAACGACTTCGCCGTGGATGCTGCTGATGACGGCTTCGCCTTTCGGCGTCCGCGCTTCGAAGATTTCCTGGACGCGCGGGAGACCGTCGGTGATGTTGCGGCCGGCGACGCCGCCTTCGTGGAAGGTGCGCATCGTCAACTGGGTGCCCGGTTCGCCGATCGACTGGGCGGCGATGATGCCGACGGCTTCGCCGATTTCGACGAGTTTGCCGGTAGCCAGGTTGCGGCCGTAGCAATGTTTGCAGATGCCGCCTTTGGTCTCGCAGCCGAACACCGAGCGGATCATGACGTCGGTGATGCCGGCGTCGACGATGGCGCGGGCGTCCTGCTCATCCATCAGATGGTCGGCCGGGACGATGATTTCGCCCGTTTGCGGATGGAAAACTTCATTGAGCGTGTAGCGCCCGACGAGGCGGTTGTAAAGCGGGGTGATGACCGCTTGACGCGACGAATCCATGATCGTGAAGACATTGGAGCCGCGGTCGGTGTGGCAGTCTTCCTCGCGGATGATAACGTCTTGGGCGACGTCGACGAGTTTACGCGTCAGATAGCCGGAGTCGGCCGTCTTCAACGCGGTGTCGGCCCCGACTTTGCGGGCGCCGTGGGTGGCGATGAAGAATTCGGCGATCGAGAGACCTTCGCGGAACGAGGAGCGGATCGGCAGTTCGATGAACCGTCCGCCCGGCTTCGACATCAAGCCGCGATAGCCGATCAGTTGCTGGAAGTTGCTGGCCTTGCCGCGGGCGCCGGAGTTGAAAATGATGTTCAAGGGGTTGTCGTTGGCTTTCTGCATTTTGGAAACGACGGCGTTTTCGATATGTTTCTTGACGTCGTCGCGCCAGACGGCAATCGTTTGCTGATACCGTTCTTCGTCAGTCAGGAAGCCTTGTTCGAAATGTTCCTGGATTTCGGCGACGCGGTCGTCGCCGGCCTTGATCAGTTCCTTCTTGTCTTCAAGGACGTTGATGTCGCTCAAGGCGACGGTGAGACCCGATTGCGTGGCGAAACGGAAACCTTGGTCCTTCATCATGTCGAGGATGGCCGAAGTCTTCGTCGTCCCATAGCGGTGGAACACTTCCTTGATGATTTCGGCGAGGTCTTTGCTGCCGTAGGGCGTGAGCGGTTTACGGGCGGCCAGCACTTCGCGGATGTTGGTGCCTTTAGGCACGAAATATTCGTCCATGTCGCCTTTGAGATTGGCGAGGTTCTTGTTGTTGAGATACGGGAAATCGGACGGGAAGATCTGGTTGAAGAACACTTTGCCGACGGTCGTCAACAGATAGCCGTCGTTCATGTCGTCGCTGAAACCGTCCTTGCGCAGGGCATAGCCGGGAATGGCGATGCGGTTGTGCAGATGCACCTGCTTGGTCGTGAAGGCGAGATTGACTTCTTCGACGCTGCGGAACACCTTGCCTTCGCACTCGGCGTAAAGTTCGTATTGGTCGGCTTGGTTTCTGTCGCCGACGCGGCGCGAGTTTTCGGCCTTGCGGAGGAAGTCGGCCTTGGTCTGTTCCATCGTGAGATAGAAGTTGCCGATGACCATATCCTGGGACGGCGTGGCGATCGGAAGCCCGTCTTTGGGCCCGAGGATGTTGTTGCTGGCCAGCATCAGGTTGAGCGCCTCTTCCTGGGCCGCTTTCGAGAGTGGGACGTGGACGGCCATCTGGTCGCCGTCGAAGTCGGCGTTGAAACCGGAGCAGACGAGCGGATGGAGACGGATGGCCCGTCCTTCGACCAGTTTCGGCTGGAAGGCTTGGATGCCGAGGCGGTGCAGCGTCGGCGCGCGGTTGAGGAGCACCGGGTGCTTGGAGATGATTTCTTCGAGGATGTCGAAGACGCGTTCGTCGTAGTTGTCGATTTTCTTGTCGGCCTGTTTGTGCGAGTTGGCGAGGCCGCGCTCGATCAGATGGCCGGCGATGAACGGACGGAGCAATTGAATCGCCATTTCGCGCGGCAGGCCGCATTCGTACATCTTGAGGTCAGGTCCGACGGCGATGACCGAACGGCCCGAATAGTCGACGCGTTTGCCCAACAGGTTCTGGCGGAACCGGCCTTGTTTGCCTTTGAGGGCGCTCGAAAGCGATTTGAGCTCGCGGCCGCTGCCGCCGCTCGAAAGGACGGGTTTGCCCCTTCTTCCGTTATCGATGAGGGCGTCGACGGCTTCCTGCAGCATGCGCTTCTCGTTGCGGAGCATCGTCGTCGGCGCTTTGATGTTGATGAGGTTCTTGAGCCGGCGGTTGCGGGCGATCAGACGACGGTATAAGTCGTTGAGGTCGCTCGTCGCGAAACGGCCGCCGTCAAGCTGGAGCATCGGGCGCAGATCCGGCGGGATGACCGGGAGCACGTCGAGGACCATCCATTCGGGACGGTTGCCCGACTGCCGGAACGATTCGATGATTTCGAGCCGCTTCGTCAGTTTGGCGCGACGCTGGGTCGTGCATTCCCTGAGTTCCTTGGCGATGGCTTCGGATTCCTGATCGAGATCGACTTCGCGGAGCAGCCGTTTGATGGCTTCGGCCCCTTCGCCGAATTCGGCCCCAGTGTGTTTGTTGATGAAATTGGTGACTACTTCGAAGTTGATCGGTTCCTGGCGGTTTTCGAGTTTCTCGACCAGTTCCTGGGCCCGGGCGCCTTCGTAGGTCCCTTCGAGGCTGGCGCTGAATTCCTTGATGACGGCGACGAAATCGATGCGGCCGGTCTTCTCGTCGATGACCTGGCGGTAACGAAGGATTTTCGAAGTGCCGGAATTAAGGCAGATGAGCGTCGAGCCGGCCAAGTACACGATTTCCTCGAGTTGCTTGGCGTTGATGTCCAAGACGAGGGCGATGCGCGAGGGAATGCCCTTGACATACCAGATGTGGGCGCACGGGGTCGCCAATTCGATATGACCCATCCGTTCGCGGCGGACGTCCTTGGTCATGACCTCGACGCCGCACTTCTCGCAGATGACGCCGGCGTAACGTTGTTTTTTGTATTTGCCGCAGTGGCATTCATAGTCTTTGCTCGGCCCGAAGATGCGTTCGCAGAAAAGGCCGCCGGTTTCCGGCTTCTGGCTCCGGTAGTTGATCGTCTCCGGCCGCAGGACTTCGCCGTGCGACCAGCTGCGGATGGCTTCCGGGGCGGCAAGACCGACGCGGATCTTGGTGATGGTGTTGATATCAAACATGTGCGTGGCCTCCCTTAGTTATCCTTGAAGTTGTCTTCGACCATCGCCGTTTCGTTGAGGTCGACGACGACTTCGCTGGTCATCGCGCGGATCGAGGAATTGATCTTCCGTTCCTCGGCTAACGCTTCCTTGGCCAGCTGTTCCATGTCGATTTCCTGGTTTTCCTGGTCGAAAATGCGGACATCGATGGCAAGCGATTGCAATTCCTTCGTCAGCACCTTGAACGATTCGGGGATGCCGGGGCGCGGGATGTCGCGTTTCTTGATGATGGCTTCGTATGTCTTGCGACGGCCGACGCGGTCGTCGGATTTGATCGTGAGGATTTCCTGGAGCGTATGGGCGGCGCCGTAGGCTTCGAGCGCCCACACTTCCATTTCGCCGAACCGTTGGCCGCCGTTTTGGGCTTTGCCGCCGAGCGGCTGCTGCGTCACGAGCGAATACGGTCCGGTCGCCCGGGCGTGCAGTTTGTCGTCGACCATGTGCACGAGTTTGATCATGTACATGACGCCGACGGAAATGCGTTCGTCGAACGGTTCGCCGGTGCGTCCGTCATAGAGGATCGTCTTGCCGTCGTCCGGCAATTCGGCCTTCTTCATCAATTCGAGGATTTCGTCATTCGAAATGCCGTCAAAGACAGGAGTCGCCAATTTCAGTCCGAGTTTCTTGGCGGCCATGCCGAGGTGCGTTTCCAGGATTTGGCCGATGTTCATACGGCTCGGGACGCCGAGCGGGTTGAGCATGATGTCGACCGGGGTGCCATCCGGTAAAAACGGCATGTCTTCGGCCGGAAGGATGCGCGAAATGACGCCCTTGTTGCCATGGCGGCCGGACATTTTGTCGCCTTCGCTGATCTTGCGCTTCTGGACGATGTAGACGCGGACGACTTCGTTGACCCCGGGCGGGAGTTCGTCGCCCTTCTTGCGGGCGAAAATCTTGACGTCGAGGACGATGCCGGCGCCGCCGTGGGGGACGCGGAGCGAGGAATCCTTGCCTTCTTTAACTTTTTCGGAGAAGATGGCGCGCAGGAGTTTTTCTTCCGCCGTCGGTTCCGTCAAGCCCTTCGGGGTCGACTTGCCGACGAGAATGTCGCCTTCCTTGACTTCGGCGCCCGGGATGATGATGCCCCGTTCGTCAAGGAATGCCTTGGCTTCCTCGCCGACGCCGGGAATGTCGCGCGTGATCTCCTCGTCGCCGAGTTTGGTCGCCCGGCATTCGAGCGAGTGCTCTTCGATGTGAATCGAAGTATAGACGTCGTCTTTGACGAGACGTTCGGACATGATGACGGCGTCTTCGTAGTTATAGCCGTTCCAAGTCATGAAGGCGATGGTGACGTTCTGGCCGAGCGCCAGTTCGCCATGGTCCATGGCCGGTCCGTCGGCGATGATTTGGCCGGCGGAAACGATGTCGCCCTTCTTGACGATGGCGACCTGGTTGATGCAGGTGCCTTGGTTCGAACGATTGAATTTCTGGAGCCGGTAGACATGCTCGCGGCCGTCTTCGGCGATGACGATTTTGCGGGAGTCGACATAGGAGACGACGCCGGCGGCCAAGGCGACCACGGCCAGGCCGGAGTCGCGGGCAATCGTGCTTTCGATGCCGGTGCCGACAAACGGAGCCGTCGGACGCAATAGCGGCAACGCTTGCCGTTGCATGTTGGCGCCCATGAGGGCGCGCGTCGTGTCGTCGTTTTCGAGGAACGGGATGCAGGCGCTGGCGACGGAGACGACTTGCTTCGGCGAGACGTCGATGTAGTCGACTTCGTGGATCGGCGCCATGATGTTGTCGCCGTCGCGGCGGGCGATGACGACGTCGTCGACGAAATAGCCGTTCTCGTCGATGCGGTCGTTGGCTTGGGCGATGATGAACGGTCGTTCCTGTTCGGCCGAAAGATAGACGGTCTCGTCAAGGACGCGGCCGGCTTTCTTGTCGACTTTGCGATACGGCGTTTCGATGAAACCGTAATGATCGACTTTGGCATAAGTCGCCAAATTGGTGATGAGACCGATGTTTTGGCCTTCCGGCGTTTCAATCGGGCAGATGCGGCCGTAGTGCGAATAGTGGACGTCGCGGACGTCGAAACTGGCGCGGTCGCGCTTGATGCCGCCGCTGCCGAGGGCCGAGATGCGCCGTTTGTTCGTCAATTCGGCCAACGGATTCGTCTGGTCCATGAATTGCGACAGCGGATCGGTCGAGAAGAATTCCTTGATCTGCGAAGTCAGCGGTTTGATGTTGACGAGGCTCTGCGGCGTCACGTTGCTGATGTCGGAAATCGACATCTTCTCGCGGATCGATTTGGCCATCTTGGACAAGCCGACGCGGAAACGGTTCTGGATCAGTTCGCCGACGCTGTGGATGCGGCGGTTGCCGAGATTGTCGATGTCGTCCTTTTGGCCGAAGCCGTCCATCAGGTTCATGAAGCAGGAGAAGGTCGCCACCATGTCGGGGATGGTCACCGTGCTCGAGTCGAGGTTCAAATCGGTACCGACGATGTTGGAAACCAGTTCTTTTTTGTCATTGTTGTAGACGCGGACGACGTTGACTTTGTCGTGGGCGTCGAGCCGTCCGAACACGGGAATGCTCACCTGGTGGGCGCCTTTTTCGAAGAAGCGTTCGTCGCGGAGCTTGTCGACGTGTTCCTTGGTGACCAAGGTATCTTTTTTGATGCGGACTTTTTTATCGACGCCGACGAGGTCCTCGGCCAGGATTTGGCCGATCAGACGGTTGTAGACGCCGAGTTTCTTGGCGTATTTGTAACGGCCGGCGACGCCGAGGTTGTACCGCTTCGGGTCGAAGAATTTCTGGTAGAGGAAATTGATGATGCCTTCGGGGGTGCGCGGCTCGCCCGGTTTCATCTTGCTGAAAATCTGGACCAACCCGTCGGTGATGACCTTGGTGTCGGCGTCTTTTTCAAGCGTGTTGCGGAGCGGTTCGCGGTCGCCGAAGAGTTCGAGGATGAGCTTCGGGTCTTCGAGGCCGATGGCTTTGAGGAAAATCGTCGCGAACATCTTCCGTTGACGGTCGATGCGCACCGTCAGGACGTTTTTGATGTCGCTTTCGAATTCGAGCCAAGTGCCGCGCATCGGGATGAGGTCGGCTTTGTAAAGCAGTTTGCCAGTCTTGTCCATCATTTCCGAGAGATAGGCTCCTGGCGAGCGGCGGATTTGGCTGACGATGACTTTTTCGACGCCGTTGATGATGAAAGTGCCGCTTTCAGTCATCAAGGGGAAATCACCCAAGAAGACTTCGGCGTCGTTGATGACCGAGGTTTCTTTGAAAAAGAGACGGAGGGTGACGCGTAAAGGGGCGCTGTATGTCATGTCGCGTTCTTTGCATTCGAGATAGTGGTAATTCGGTTCCCCGAAGCGGAAACTCAGATATTGGAGCTCGAGGTTCTCGGCGTAGTTCTCGATCGGAAAGACGTCGGCCAAGGCTTCGTTGATGCCCTCTTCGAGCAGCCACTTGTACGAGGCGGTCTGCACTTCGACGAGATTCGGGAGCGGCAGGCTGCCACTGATCTTGCTGTAGTCGCGGCGATTATTATCCAGAACTTTGATCTTGCTGTCGTTATTTTCCATAGAGACGCTCCTTTTGAATACTTTCAGATGTGGGCTTCGTAGACGTGATAGCCGGCGCTATGAGCGATGCGCTCGACACGCGGGTATAACGTCCGTAGATAAGTCCCGGCCGATTCGGCCCCTTGGGCTTTGCGAATGACGATGTAGAGTCGCCCGCCCGGACGGAGATGGTCGCGAGCCTCGGCGTACATGGCGTAGGTGACATCCTTGCCGGCGCGGATGGGCGGATTGGTGACGATGGCGTCGTAACGCTCGGGCACGCTGGCGTAGCGGTCGCTTACAAGCACGCTCACGCGCGATGCGAGGCCAAGCGCCGCGGCGTTGTCCCGGCACAGGGCGACCGCCCGTTCGTTGACGTCGCACGAAGTCACGTTAATCGAAGGTTTGAAAGCTGCCAGTATCAATCCGATGACGCCGATGCCGCAGCCGAGATCGAGAATTTTATTTCCCAAATCAAGCGGCAGCAATGTTTCGATCAGCAGACGGCTGCCGCGGTCGAGGCCGTGTGTCGCGAAGACGCCGCGGTCGCTGGCGAAGGCAAACCGGCGCCCGCCGACTTCGATGTCGAGCATGCGCCGCTGACTAGGTAGTCGCGCATCGTTTTGATAGTAGTGGGACAGCTGACGCCACCTCCTCATAAAAGCCTGAAAACCCGCCTTTGGGACAGGTTTTCGTTTGACTAGACGTTCGGGTGGTTACTTAATTTCAACTTCGGCACCGGCGGCGACGAGAGCTTTTTTGTGTTCTTCGGCTTCAACGGGCGAAATCTTTTCCTTGATGGCGACCGGGGCTCCGTCGACCAATTTCTTGGCATCCATGAGTCCGAGTCCGGTAATCGCCTGGACGGCCTTGATGACGGCGACCTTCGATTGTCCGACGGCTTTCAGGAACAAGCTGACGTCGATTGGTCCCTTCGGGGCGGCTTCTTCTTCTTGGACCGCGGGACCGGCGACGGCGACGGGGGCGGCGGCGGTGACGCCGAATTCTTTTTCGACTTCCTTGACGAGGTCATTGATTTCGAGCATCGTCATTTCCTTAAGGGTGGCGATGATTTCTGCGATTGTTAGTTTTGCCATTTTGGTTTCCTCCTATTAGGCATGGTTATTGGTTTTTTTCGGTGGCGGCTTGCAATGTGGCCGCGAATGTCCTGACGGGCGCCTGCAGACATTGCAGGAACATCGAGATCAGCCCGAGTTTGCCCGGCAAAGTCGCCAGAGTCTTGACGCCGGCGGCATCGAGGACGCGTCCTTCGACGACGGCGGCCTTGACTTGCATCTTGCCGTTGCGACGGGCGAATTTGAGCAGCGCTTTCGCGCCTTCAATCGCGTCGGGGCAGAAGACGAAGGCATTGGGGCCGGTCAGATGGGCTTCGAATCCCTGATACTTCAGGGTTTCGGCGGCGCGGGCGACCATCGAGTTCTTGTAGATGCCGATTTTGGCGTTCATGTCCCTGAGGACGCGCCGCAAGGCCGCGAGTTCGCTCACGCTCATGCCACGGTATTCGACGACGATAAGCGCCGGCTTGTCTTTGGCCAGGGCAAGCACTTCGTCGACGACGACCGTTTTGGCTTTTAAAATTGCCTGATTCACTATTTACACCTCCTGTTTAGATTTTTATTGAGGCTTCAATATCCAATGTGTAATGCCTGTGTGGGCTTTTTGATATCGGGATTCATTACCTCGGCAACATGATTAAGCTCGCGCCGTTGCTGTCTTTGGTATATTGAATGCTTTCAAACGGTTTTTTAGCGGCCGGGGAACGTGATCTTGATGGCCGGGCCCATGGTCGCATGGATGACGGCGGTGCGGATGAACGTGCCTTTGACGGCGGCCGGGCGGGCTTTGACCAACGTTTCGGTCAAGGCGCGCAGGTTGTCGATGATCTTCTCGTCGGGGAAGCTGACGCGGGCAATCGAGACGTGGATGTTGCCTTCTTTGTCGAGACGGTATTCGACCTTGCCGGCCTTGATCTCGTGGATGGCTTTGGCGATGTCGACGGCGACGGTGCCCGTCTTCGGGTTCGGCATCAAGCCTTTGGGACCGAGGACGCGGCCGAGTTTGCCGAGTTCGCCCATCATGTCCGGCGTGGCGACGATGACGTCGTAGTCGAACCAGTTTTCCTTTTGGATCTTTTCGAGCAGTTCCTTGCCGCCGACGAAATCGGCGCCGGCTTGGGTGGCTTCCTCGACCTTCTGGGTAATCGCCAGGACGCGTTTGGTCTTGCCGTTCCCATGGGGGAGGACCATCGTCCCGCGAATCTGCTGGTCGGCTTTCTTGGGATCGACGTTGAGATTGAAGGAAATGTCGATCGTCGCGTCGAATTTGGCCTTGTTGGTCTCTTTGACGAGCGGGACTGCTTCCTCGAATGTGTATAGTTTGCGCTGGTCGACCAAGGTCACCGCGGCGCGATAGTTTTTACCGTGTTTCATTTCGTTCCTTTCTGGTGGTCATGACGGGATTAACCCTGCCACGCGATCAGTCTTCGACCTTGATGCCCATGTTTTTCGCGGAGCCTTCGATGATCTTCATCGCGCTCTCGATGTCATAGCAATTCAGGTCGACCATTTTGTATTCGGCGATTTTCCGTAAATCGTCGCGCGAAATCGAGCCGACTTTCGTCGTCTTGGCGTTGCTTGTGCCTTTTTCTATTTTCGCGGCTTTGCGCAGCAAGCCGGCGACGGGCGCCGTCTTGATGACGTAATCGAACGATTTGTCTTCGTAGGCCGTGATGATGACGGGAACGACTTCGCCCCGGCGATCGGCCGTCTTGGCGTTGAAATCGGTGCAGAACTTCGGCATGACGATGCCGGCGCTCGCTAATTTCGGCCCTGGTTTGGCATCGCCTCCCGGCAATTCCATCTTCACTACTTTGGCGATTCTTTTGCTCACGTGACACACCTCCTATAATGTGTTAAGTCCGTGCTGTGGTCGTCGGACGAATCACGTCCTTCCACGGATGCGCCTGGATTTATTCTTGATAAATGAATAAAACCCATGCGTTAAGTATTATACTATGTATCTTTGCCGAGACAAGCATTTTTTAATTAATCGGCCAAAATTCGCAAAGTGCCTTTCCAGCCGTCGATGGACAAGCGGCACCTATAGTAATATAATCTTGACATGCTTCAAAAAGAAGCCCTCGCATGATAAGAAAATTAAAATTATCTCCCTATCTTCTTGTGTTAATCAGTTTCGTCGCCTTGATTCTGATCGGCACTTTGCTGTTCGCCCTCCCCTTCGCCCACCGCGACGGTTCGTGGGGCGGTTTTTTTGACTCGTTGTTCGTCTCGGCTTCGGCCGTCTGCGTCACCGGGCTTTCGGTCTATCCGAGCGTCGTCGACGAGCTGACGCGGTTCGGCCAAATCGTGCTCATGCTTTTGATTTCACTCGGGGGTCTCGGTTTCATCACCGTGTTTACCTTCGTCGTGACGCTGTCGGGCCGGCGCATCGGCATCATCGACCGCTACATCATCAAGGAAGCCCTGAACCTGTCTTCGATGAACGGCGTCATCCGTTTCGTCCGCAAGATCATTTTCATCACTTTGATCGTCGAAGTCATCGGCATCGTGCCGCTGATGTTCGCGATGGTTCCCCGATTTGGCTTTTGGGAAGGGTTGTTCCAAGCGGCTTTTCTCTCGATTTCGGCCTTCAACAACGCCGGGTTCGACCTCTTGGGCAGCACCAGCCTCCAAGCGTACTCCAACGACATTCTCGTCAATGTGACGATGATGGCGCTCATCATATCCGGCGGCCTCGGTTTTCTTGTTTGGACCGACCTTTTGTCGGGACAGAAACCGCGCCAATGGACGGCTTACACGAAAGTCGTCCTGATGATGACGGCGATTCTTATTCCCCTAGGCGCGGTGATCCTGCTTTTCACCGAATGGCATCAGGTCCAGCAACTCGGTTTGATGCAGGCGTTGTTCCATAGCGTCTCGTCACGCACGGCCGGATTCTCGACGGTGGACATGAACCGCGTATCGCTGGCCGGACGTCTGTTCCTGATCATCTTGATGTTCATCGGCGCCAACCCGATCTCGACCGGCGGCGGCATCAAGACGACGACGACGTTCATCATCGCTCTCGCGATAATTTCGTTCATACGCGGTAAAAAAGTCCAAGCATTCAAACGGTCGTTCTCGAACACGACCGTCGTCAAGGCGATGGCGTTGACGTTCATCGCCGGCATCTTCGTGTTCGTCGCCGTCTTGGCGATTGACCGCATCGAGTCGTTCAACACCGCCTACCCCGCCGGGATGTTCGACGCCAGCGCCTTCATGTTCGAGGCGTTCTCGGCGTTCGGCACCGTCGGTTTGTCGCAAGGAGTTACCCCCTATCTTAGCAACGGTAGTAAAATGATATTATCGTTGTTGATGCTGTTGGGACGCATCGGTCCGATGACGCTGTTCGCCGTCGTCAGCGAATCGATGAACAAAGCCGACCAGACGCACTTCGATTATATCGAAGCGACGATTCCCATCGGGTAAAAGGAGAACCTCATGTCCAAAAAAACATTTGCCGTCATCGGCCTCGGTCAATTCGGTTTGGCCATCGTCAACGAATTGGCGGGCATCGGCGCCGACGTCATCGCCATCGACCGCGACGAAGCCAGCGTCCGCAAGGCGGCCATCCACGTGCCGACGGCCTTCGTGGCCGACGCCACCGACGAGAAAGCCCTGTGCGAACTCGAGGTGCATCACGTCACGCACGCCATCGTCGCCTATGGCGACAACATCCAGGCTTCGATTCTGACGACGGTCATCCTCTCGAACATGAATATTCCGCACATCGTCGTCCGCGTCGACAACGACTATTACGTTCCGATCATCAAAAAACTCGGGGCGACGGAAATCATCATGCCGCAGCGCCTGGCCGGCACCGGTCTCGCCAACCGCCTCGACGACGAGGATTTCCTCGATTATTACTCTCTCGGGGACAACTTTTCGGTCGTCAAGATCACGGTTGGGGCCAAGTTCATCGCCAAGGACATCGTCACCATCGACCCGCGCAACAAATATAACGTCAACCTGATTCTCCTGACCAAGAACAAAGTGGCGTCGATTCCCCGCGCGTCGGATTTGATCGAACCCAACGACATCGTCTTCGTCGTCGGGAAGCGGCGCGAACTCCGCGAGTTCGGCGATTACCTCCAAGGCGGCGAATAATCAAATAAAAAAAGACCGGCGTCGTTGACTGTCCGGTCTTTTTGTTTGGTTAGATTTTTTCGATTTCGCCGAAGTCGACTTCGACGGAAGTGGCTCGGCCGAAGAAGACCGTTTCCACTTTAATGACGCCCGTCTCCTTGTCGATGGCCTGAATCCGGCCTTCGGTTCCCTCAAGCGGGCCGTGGATGACGGTGACCATGTCGCCGACGGCGTAGCGGTCGTACATCCCTTGATCGACCATCCCCATCCGCTTCAGGATCGGTTCCATTTGCTCGGGCGGGACCGGGATCGGCTTGGTGCCGCCGCCGGACGATCCGACGAAACCGGTGACTCCGGGGGTGTTGCGGACCATGTACCACGATTCGTCGGTCATGATCATCTCGATGAAGACATAGCCGGGATAGGCGTTTTTCATTTTCGTCTTGCCGGTCGGCGCCCCGTCCTTGAACACCGTTTCTTCCTGTTCGACGACGACGATGCGGAAAATGTAATTCTGCAAATTCATCGAATCGACGCGGCGACGCAGGTTCTCGGCCACTTTGTTCTCATGGCTGGAATAGGTGCTGACGATATACCATTGTTTCTCGATCGGTTTCGTTTCCATGGCCGCTCCTTACCGCAAGGACTCAAACGCGTTGCGCAGTTGTTTGAGCAATTCGCCGACCAAAAGGTCCTCAAGGCTGAGCGCGATGGCGGCAAACAGGGCAATCGAGACGACGATGATGATCGTCGGCATCAGTTCCTCGCGCTTGGGCCAACGGACGCGTTTGGCTTCGCGGACGACTTCGGAAGAATATTTTTTAACGTTCATAGGGTACCTCTAACGGCTTTCTTTGTGAATGGTACTGCGTTGGCAGCGCGGGCAGTATTTTTTGATTTCGAAGCGGGTGCCGCTTTTGTCGCTCCGCTTCGTCGTCTCGTAATTGCGGGACAGACACTCGGAGCAAATCAAAATAATTTTTTCACGCATATTCTACACCATATATTTCACTTTTTTAAGCCTAAAAAATATAGCATGCCGTCAGAGCGTTTGTCAATCGAAACATCCGTCTTTCATTCTTCGGGATAAAGGCGGTGCCGCCGGTTGACGGCGGCGACGATGCGCGCCACTTGACGGTAGTTCTTCTTGATGATGCGTCCGATTTCGGTGTAGCTGTATCCCAATGTCCGATACGCCAAAATCGCCTTTTCGGTCGGCGAGAGGCCGGCCGTTTCGTCTTCGGCCAGCTCGAGCACGTCGTTAGGCGTAAAAGCCATGATTTTGGCGTCGGGTGCGCCGATGATGTCGCCGAGGACGCCGCCCTCTTCCAGCGGTTCGTCGAGCGACAGCGCCAGATTGACGACCGTATGGTTATGCGTGTTCCGCCGTTTCATCTCATTGACCAATTCCCGTTCCAGCAAAAGATGATAGAAGGCGTCAAAGACGGCTTTTTGGCAGTCATAGGCATCGACGGCCTGATAGAGGGCGCCGATGGCGATGCTCTTCAAGTCGTCGGGTTCGAGTCCGCACGCCCGGTTGTCGTGCAGGAGCCGATAGATGATCCGCTCCTGTTTTTGATGCATTTTTCGCTGCATCGCTTCGGCGGCTTCCTGGTTTCGTTGGCGAATGAGAAAAATAAGTTCGTCGTCGCTGACTGATTGATATGGCATCCGTTCCTCCTAGAGGGGAAAACGAACGGCGTGAATATGGGCGAGCATGATGGCGGCGGCCGCGGAGGCATTCAATGAATCAACGGTGTCAGGCATGGCGATTTTGACGTTTACGTCGCTGGATTCGCGGACAAGGCGCGACACTCCGCCGGCTTCCGAGCCGATTACAAGGACGAGCGGTCTCTGATAGTCGAAAGCCCGATAGTCGATTGCTTCGGTCAGCGATGTACTGACAATCCAATAACCATGTTGTTTGAGAATGCCGATGGTCTGCGTCAGATTGGCAACCTCGGCGATGGCCATGTGCTCAAGCGCCCCGCTGGCGACCTTGGCGACGACGGGGGTTATCCCGACTTGGCGGTTTTTCTTGATGACGATGCCGGTTGCCTCGAAAGCCGCGGCATGGCGGATGATCGCCCCGAGATTATGCGGGTCTTCCAAGCCATCGAGCATGACGATAAGCGGCCACCGGTTTTTGCTGCCGGCTTCGATGAGTGTTTGTAAAGATACGGTCGCCGCCGGCTTGGCGACGGCGACGATGCTTTGATGCTTCGGCCCGACCAAACGCGTGAGAAATTCGTTTTCCCGATGTTCCGTTGGAATTTGATCGTCCGAAAGTTGCCCGAGTATGTCGCGATGCGAAAAGTTCGGCGCCAGATACACTTTCACGACACGACGGACCCGCAATGCTTCCAAGACGGAATTCCGACCATATATGTATTGTGGCGTGTTTTTCATCGGTTGGATTTCAAACTGATTTCAATCTTGTCTCAAACTCAATATTCGGTCGAAATGCGGATTTCGATTGGTTTGACGGTCGTTTTCAGCTCTTCGAGCAAAGCCGCCGAAGTCGCGTCGCTCATGAAGGCAATACGCAACGATATCCTTAAGAATACCTGGCCGCCGACATTGACGATCTGCGATTGGAAATCCTTAATCGAAACGCCCATGCGGGAGGCGGCTAAATGAATTTGTTTAAGAACGGGTGCTTCCGTCGGAACGACAAGCGTAATTTTCGGAACGCGCCGCGAGGCGTATTTTTCGATGCGACGGAGAATTATCAGCGTGATGATGGCGATCACAAGCGTCAAGATGGCCACGACGAACCGTCCGGCTCCCGAGGCCAGGCCGATGGCCATGACCAGCCATAATGTCGTGGCGGTTGTCAATCCTTTGATGTCAGTCCCGGTTTGGATGATCGTGCCGGCGCCGAGGAAACCGATGCCGGGAATCGCTTGGGCGGCCAAGCGGGCCGGATCGCGGTCGGGGAAGTCGTTGCCGAAACCATAGATTGAAAGAATCATGATCAACGCCGAGGCGACGCCGACGAGGATATGGGTGCGCAGTCCGGCGGCATGTCCGTGATATTCGCGTTCGTAGCCGATGATTCCCGTGAGGATGGCGGCGATCAGAAGCGACAAAAAGATTAGCAGGAGATTACCGTACCAGCCAAGGCCGTTAAGCCAATCGATCAGGAATTCGTCGACGGTGGCAATCGTGTTCGTCAGTGCGTAAAAATTCATCTTGGCTTCCTTTCTAGAAAATCCCGCGTTTCATTAATTCTTTCCTTATTTCGTCGGAAAGGGCAAAATCGTGGTTACCTCGAGCCTCGTAGTAGCGTTCGTAGAGGCGATTATCGTCCTCGCTCATCCGCGGGAAGGGAATGTCTAAACCAAGTATATTGAACATCGTTCGCAATGTAAAGAAGCGCGAGGCCAGTTCAACAATGTCCACGGGCTCTTTCCGCAATTCGCGGTTGATTTCCTTGACGATGTCGAACATGGCGGTAACGGCATTGCTGGTGTTCAAATCGTCGCTCAGCGCCGTGATGAACGGCGCCAAATTCGTCGCGAAAATCTCATCGATGTCGACGCCGAGCCGCTGGATGGCGACCGCCGCCTGGCGATACGCCGTCGCGCATTTGGTCAATTCGTTTTTGGCCGACGCGAGCACCGTTTCCGTCAAACTGATCGGTAAGCGGTAATGCGTCGTCAGCAAAGCCAACCGTAAGGCCGGTCCCCCATAAGTGGCTAAGGCGTCCTTGGCCGCCATGATGTTCCCGGTTGATTTGCTCATCTTCTCGTCATTCAGGGTGACGAAACCATTATGCATCCAAATTGTGGCGAGCCGGTTGCCGTTGACGGCCATGCTTTGGGCGATTTCGTTGTCATGGTGCGGGAATTTCAAATCGAAACCGCCGCCGTGGATATCAATCATGTGGTTCGGGAAAATCTTGTCGATAATGGCGGCGCATTCGGTATGCCACCCAGGCCGTCCGCGACCCCACGGGCTATCGAAGGCGATGCCTTGCTCCGTTTTTTTCCAGAGGACGAAATCGAGAGGGCTTTTCTTTTTCGGATTCGACTCAACGCGGGCGCCAACGATCAATTCCTCGGTCTTCATGCGCGAGAGATGGCCGTAGTCGGAAACGGACGGGACATGGAAAAAGACCTCGCCGTCAACGACATAGGCGGCGCCTTTTTCAATCAGGCGCTCGATATATTCGATGATTTCTTTGAGAAAAAAGGTCACGCGGGCTTTAAGTTTCGGGGTTAAGGCATTTATGTCATGAACGTTTTCTTCATAGGCGTTGATGAAAAAATCCGCAATTTCCCGCTCGCTTTTATTCGATGCCAAGGCTTTGGCGATGATTCTGTCGTCAATGTCGGTATAGTTGCTGGCATAATCGACCTGGTATCCCATGAGTTGCAAAAACCGGCGCAGCACGTCGAAGACGACGACCGGGCGCAGATTGCCGACATGGACGAAATCATAGACCGTCGGGCCGCATACGTACATGCTGACATGGCCTGGCACGAGCGGTTCCAGCAGTTCGATTTGGTCCGACCAGCTGTTATAGAGACGGATCGTCATGGCTTACCTCGCGATTATAATAGTTTAGCACATTGTTTATATTAGTTAATATCTACAGTAGCCGCGCGCTTCCGGGATGCCATTTGGACACGTATTCGTCGATGCCGAACTTCCGTTTGAGTCCGCTCATGTTCATATAACGTATCATGCCGAACACCGGCCGTTCGCCCCATGGGCGGTCATGGACGCCCCCGATGGCCCAGGCGATGCCGGCATATCCGTTGGGATCGCGCCCGTCCAATTGATATTTGTCATTTAGATAAATGGCATGCAATAGCGCTTCTTCGGGCGAGGCCGACCATTCGAGGATTTTCTTGGCCCAATACATGCGCATGTAGCCGTGCATGTAATTGGTTGTCGTCATCTCAGCTTGGGCGGCGTTCCAAACGGGATCGTGCGTATGGGCTTTTTCAAGTTCGTCAAGCCTATAGACGTATTCGCGTCGGTCTTGGCGGTGCGCTTCAAGCGTTTTGCGAGCCCATGCGGGAAAGCCTTCACAGCGATCATAGTCAATGTTGTGGCGGCAGAAGTTTTCGGCCAATTCGCGCCGGACGATCAGCTCTTCGAGGAATTCTTCGCTCGGATGGCCGTTTTCAAGGACGCGCAGCGCCAATGAGGAAACGCTCAATTGCCCAAAATGTATATAGGCGGACAGGCGCGAAGTCGCTTCATAATTCGGATTATTGCGGAAATGATAGTCGGGCAGCCGCTCTTTTATGAAGGCGGCCATGGCCGTTTCCGGCTTCACGTAATCGGGGAAAACCTTCAGCAACGGGAGGACACGCGGATCGATTTGCTCGAAATAACCGGTCTGATGCGACAATTCCGGATAAACGGCCAAATAACGGTCGCGCAGTCTGGCGATCTTCGGGCGGATGGTATAGGCACCCCATTCCTGCTTGTCGGAGACGACATGGGCCGGAATGACGTTATGGGCGTCGATTTCGTAATACGGAACGGAAATTCCCGCTTTGACGGCTTCTTTCAATTCTTTGATTGGTTTCAACGGCGAATAGTCGGTAACGAGGGCGCCCGCCTTGTATTTGTCGATGAGTGGCGGAATGACTGCCTGCGGCTCGCCAAAGGTAACGATGAAGGGGATGCCTAATGCGCGGCAGCGGTCGCCGACCAACGTCAGCCCGCTGAACATGAAACGATATATTGGGCTGTCCCCGTCGAATTCTAACGACGCGAAACGCGGCATGACGATGAAAAGAACGATTGCCTTTTCGTTTGTGCGGGAAGCCAGCCTTTGGGCGAAAAGCAACGCCCAGTTGTCGTCGATGCGCTGATCGCGATTCATCCAATATATGACGGGGCCCGGTCTCAAAGGACGCTCGAGGCTGGATACGACTCGGTTTTGCAACAAATCGCTCACGTCAGGCACCGACCCGCGCGGCGATATCCAGCAGCTGTCGCGGCGTTTCAATCAGATAATCGGGACGTTCGTTTAATAGTGTGTTCGCGGCGACATATCCCCAAGTGACGGCGACCGTCGGCATGCCGGCGGCCCTCCCGGTGGCAATGTCGACGAGCGAATCGCCGACGAAAAACGTTTTTTCGGGAATGATGCCGCGCTTTGTGGCCAAGTTACGCAAAGCCGTGATATCCGGCTTCGGTGGGAACGCGTCTTGCTGTCCCACCGTTTCCAAGATGAGATTGCCGAATTTAACATCAATCAGTTTAACGGCAATCGCATGGGGTTTATTGGTGAAGACGAAGGCGCGGATGCCGCGTCGCCGCAGTTCCTCGAGCATGGCGACGATATCCTGGAAAGGTTTCGTCCGCTCCAATTGGTAGCGCAACTGGCGCTCGTAATACATAGATTTGAACTCGCGCAGGCGTTCCCCTTCCAACTGGGCGGAGCCTAACGATTGTTTGATCAGGTAATCCGTCCCATGGCCGATCGAAGCCACCGCATGCGCGGACGTAATCGGGGAAAAGCCAAAGGAGACCAGCGTTTCGTTAAGCGCCTGCCGGATGTCGCCGATCGTGTCGAGAAGCGTGCCGTCAAGGTCGAATATCACGTTTTCAATCATACGTAAATGATACTACATAAACGTTTTTCTTAACCAAAGAAAACGGCGGCAAACAAAAAAACTCCGCAAAAGCGGAGTCTTTTTGGCGTTCTGGTTTATTTCACGAATGTCACGAGGTAAATCGGGGCATCGTCGCCGCGGCGGTTTTGGAGCCGCAGGGCACGGGTGTAGCCGCCTTTGCGTTCTTTGTAACGCGGTCCGATTTCGCTGAAGAGCTTGTCGAGGGCCAACAGGCCTTTCTTCTCGTCGGCGATGTAGTCGCGGACGACGCTCGAGGCCAGCCGGCGCGCGTGCAAGTCGCCGGTTTTGGCATAGGTAACAAGCCGATCGGCCAGTTTGATCAAATCGGACACCATGCCGTAGGTGCAGGTGACCTTTTCCTCGGTGATGAGGGTGGAAACGAGGTTCCGAAGCTGCGCTTTGTGTTTGCTCGCGGTATATGGCGCCTTGAAGCGGACGCCACCTTTGCCGTGAACGTTTTTACGTCCTTGTGTAGCCATGCTGCCCTCCTAAATGCTGTCGCGGAAGTGTAGACCGAGTTCCGCCAGTTTTTCTTCGACTTCTTTGAGCGACTTTTTGCCGAGATTGCGGATCTTCATCATCTCTTCAATCGTTTTTTCCGTTAGTTCGGAGATGAATTCGATTCCGGCGCGTTTGAGGCTGTTGTAAGAACGGACCGTCAGGATGAGGTCGCTGATCGGCATCTTCGCGAATTTGTTTTCGGTCGTCTGCGTCGCTTCCTTCATGATCGTGATGTCCTCGGTCATCTCCTCGAGTTCGAGGAAACCCTCGAAATGGGAGATCAGAATCCGTGAGGCCAGAGACAGCGCCTCTTGCGGTTTCATGCTGCCGTTGGTCCAGATTTCCAAGGTAAGCTGGTCATAGCGCGAATCATGGCCGACACGGGTCGGCTCGATGGCGTAACTGACTTTGGTCACCGGCGAGTAGTTGCTGTCGGTGGCGATGATGCCGATGCGCGCGGGACTGTTGCGCGATGGTTTGTTGCCTTCGCTCGTGACGTAGCCACGCCCGTTGCGGGCATGGATGCGCATCTTCAGGTGTCCGCCTTCGGACACGTTGGCGATAACGAGGTCGGGGTTGACGACGCTGACGCCGTAGGGCAAGACGAGATCGCCGGCTTTGGCGACCGTCGGTCCCAGGATGTCGAGTTCGAGCGTCTTGGTATTGTTGCCTTCCTCGTCGATTTTCAAAACGAGGTCCTTGAGATTGAGGATGATGGCGGTCACGTCTTCGAACACGCCTTCGATTGCGGCGAATTCATGGCGCGCGCCTTCGACTTCGACGGCGAACACCGAGGCGCCAGGCAAACTGCTTAAAAGGACGCGGCGCAGGGAATTTCCGAGCGTCTGTCCGAATCCGCGCTCAAGCGGTTCCAGCACGAAGCGGCCATAGTTGTGGGTGCCGTCGTAAAGTTTCTTGCTGAATTTCGGCTTTTCGAATGGACGGGCGATAAATGACATAATCGTTTTCCTTTCTTTTTTTTAGCCGCGTGGCTTCTTGGGAGGCCGGCATCCGTTGTGGGGGACGGGCGTCGTGTCCGTAATCATATTAATCTGCAGGCCGGCGGCTTGCAAACTGCGAACGGCGGCTTCGCGTCCGGGACCGGGTCCCTTGAGGTTGACGTCGATTGTCTTGATGCCTTGGTCGAGGGCGACTTTGGCGCAGGCTTCGGCCGCCATGCCGGCGGCGAAGGGCGTCGATTTGCGGGCGCCTTTGTAGCCTAAAGCGCCAGGGGTGCTCCAGGCGATGGCGTTGCCCGCGTCATCGGTGATCGTGATAATCGTGTTGTTGAACGTCGCGTGGATATGGGCGACGCCTTTGGTAAACGTGCGCTTGACTTTTTTCTTGCGCGTGGTCGTTGTTTTGGTTGCCATGCAATGATAATCCTTTCGTTAGCCTTGCGTCGCCATCTTCTTGTTGGCGATGGTGCGCCGCGGACCTTTGCGCGTCCGGGCGTTCGTCCGGGTCCGTTGGCCGCGGACCGGAAGGCCTTTGCGGTGGCGGATGCCGCGGTAGCATCCGATTTCCTGCAGCCGTTTGATGTTCAAGGCCACTTCGCGGCGCAAATCGCCCTCGACCTTGAATTTGGTGACTTCGTTGCGGATGGCCACCAGTTGTTCTTCGCTCAGATTCTTGACGCGGATGTCTTCGCTGACTCCGGCGCCTTTGAGTATTTTCTGTGCGGTCGTCACGCCAATGCCAAAAATGTAGGTCAAGGCAATGACGACGCGTTTTTCGTTTGGAATGTCGACACCGACGATACGTGCCATAATTTCGTTGCTCCTTTGTTAGCCTTGTCTTTGCTTATGCTTGGGATTTTCGCAGATGACCGTGACGCGGCCGTTGCGCTTGATGACCTTGCATTTGTCGCAAATCGGTTTGACTGATGTTCGTACTTTCATATTGTTTCTGCTCCTTGGGCGGTACCTATTTGTACCTGAATGTGATGCGGCCCCGTGTTAAATCGTAAGGGGAGATTTGTACCGTAACTCGATCACCTGGTAAAATGCGGATGTAGTGCATGCGGATTTTACCAGAAACGTGGGCCAGAATTACGTGACCGTTCTCAAGCCGAACCTTGAACATCGTGTTCGGCAGCGTCTCGATGACGGTCGCCTCCAATTCAATGACGTCTTCTTTTGACATTCGACTCCTCCTTTTTACCGACAGGTCAGGATTTCGTATCCCGCCTCGGTCACGACAATCGTGTTTTCATAGTGGGCGCATGGTTTGCCGTCGGCGGTTTTCACCGTCCAACCATCGTCCAGCACTTTTGTTTGATGACGTCCGGCATTGACCATCGGCTCGATGGCCAAGGTCATTCCGGGACGCAGAAGTGGGCCGGTATTCGTCTCGCCGAAGTTGGGGATGGCCGGATCTTCATGAAGATCGCGTCCGATTCCGTGTCCGGTGTAATCGCGTGGCAGGCTGTAGCCACGGCTTTCGGCATACGCCTGGATGGCATGGCTGACGTCGCCGAGGCGTGCCCCTGGTCTGATGACTTTCAACGCTTGGAAGAAACTCTCTTGCGTCGTTTGCACAAGCCGGCGCAACGCGGGACGGACGTTGCCGACGAGGAAGGTGCGGGCGGCATCGCCGTGGTAGCCCTTGTGGTTGGCGCCGACGTCGATGGAGACGATGTCGCCGTCCTTGAGGACGTAGTCGTTCGGGATGCCGTGGATCAAGGTGTCGTTGACGGAGGCGCAGATGGCGGCGGGGAAGCCGCCGTACCCTTTGAACGACGGCAGAGCGCCGTGTTTGAGGATAATCTCTTCGGCGATGGCGTCGAGTTTCCGCGTCGTGACGCCGGGAACGCAGTGGGTTCCGACTTCCTCCAGCACCGCGGCCACGATAGCTCCGGCCTCGCGCATGAGGGCGATTTCCCGCGGCGATTTGACGATGATCACCGGCGGTCGACCTCCGCGAAGATGACCTTGATCTTTTCGAACAGCGCGGCGACCTCCAGGAGGCCGTCGACGCGGCGGAGGAGCCCCTTTTCTTCATAGAAGGCAATCAGCGGTTTCGTCGCCGTTTCGTAATGGTCGAGACGGATGACGAGGGCGTCGTAGTTATCGTCTTTCCGCTGGATCAGCGGTCCACCGCACACGTCGCACACGCCGTCCGCTTTGGGTTTCATCGTATCGACATGGTAAGGCGTGCCGCATTGGGAGCACACGCGCCGTCCGGTGATGCGCCGGATCAGCTCGTTCCGTTCCGCCGTGAAGTCGATGACGGCGTTGACGGGGCGGCCGATGTCCGCGGCCAGTCTATCCAAGGCTTCGGCCTGGGGCAAGGTTCGCGGGAAGCCGTCAAGGAGATAGCCCCGTTGGCAGTCCGGTTGGCTCAAGCGCTCGCGCACGAGGCCGATTGTCACCTCGTCGGGAACAAGATCGCCCCGGTTGATGTACGCGGCGGCCATCTTTCCCATCGTGGTCCCGGCTTTCATCGCCTCGCGGAACATGTCGCCGGTGGAGATGTGCGGGATGTCATAGGCGGCGATAATTTTCTTGGCTTGCGTGCCTTTACCCGCGCCGGGCGGGCCCATGAGAATGACGTTCAGCATCAGCCGCCGCCTCCCTGGGTCACTTCGTCAAAACTCTTGCCGGCCAACAAACCGTCGATCTGCGAGTTGATTTCGATGGCGACGCCGACGACGATGATGAGACCGGTGCCTCCGAGCGCCAACGATTGGTCGGGCACGATTTCAAGCAGCACGAGCACGATCGGCAAGGCGGCGATGAAGGCCAAGGCCGACGCCCCGAGGACGGTGACCCGGTTGACGACTTTCTTGACGTAACGTTCGGTTTCGTTGCCGGGGCGGATGCCCGGGATGTACGAACCGTTTTTCTGGAAATTCTCCGCCAACTGCGTCGGATTGATTTGCAAATTGGAATAGAAGAACGTGAACATGACCGTCAGGGTCAGATAGATGAGCAAGCCCCATGGGAATTCCCAGGTTTGGTTATTGAACCACGGCATGGTCACCAGTTCGTGGCTCGAGAAGATCTTGAGCCACTCGGCGTTGGGATTGGCGCCGGTGATGAAGCTGATGATGACGCTGGGGGCCATCATGATCGAACTGGCGAAGATGACGGGGATAACGCCGGCGGAGTTGATCTTGATGGGCAGGAAGCTGGCTTGGCTGTATTTTTTTCCGGCCCCGCTTTTGCCAGCGTGTTGCACGGGAATCTTGCGTTTGCTAAGTTCCACAAACGTCACAAAGGCGATGATAAGCAGGAACGCCAGGATATAGACGGCGAACTGGAAGATGCCGCGAAGCAATACCGGCGTGTCGAGACCGACGGTGTCGGCGACCCAAGTGCCATAGGCGCCTTGGATTTGCAGCGGAAGGCTGCGGACGATGCCGGCGAAAATGATGACCGAGATGCCGTTGCCGAGTCCTTTGACCGAAATTTGGTCGCCGAGCCACATGACCAGCATCGCCCCGGCCACGAGAATCGTGACGATGTAGGCGTAATTCCAGAACGAGGTGTTGTTGATGGTGATGTAACTGGTGGTTTCCATCGTTTTGACGATGCCATAGGCCTGGACCGAGCCGAGCAACAGCGTCAAGTAACGCGTCGCCATTTCCTTCCTCTTGCGGCCGAATTGGCCTTGCTTGCTCAGTTCCGACAGCGCCGGAAGCACATCCATCGACAATAGTTGCGTGATGATGCTCGACGTGATGTAGGGACTGACGCCAAGAGCGAAGACCGAGAAGCTTTGGAGGCCACCGCCGCCGAGGAGGTTCATCAAGGCCAAGGCCGGCTGCTGGTTCAAATCCAGATTCTGGACGGTGACCCCGGGTACGGTGATCGCCGTCCCGACGCGGAAGACGAACAAAATCATGACCGTGAAAAAGATGCGATTGACGATTTCCTTGTTTTTAAAGATATCAACGATCTTTTTCATGATTAAAGAACCTCGACGCGACCGCCGACCGCCGTAATCGCCGTCTCGGCCGATTTGGAGAATTTGTGAGCGAAGACCGTTAGCTTTTTCGTTAACGATCCTTCACCCAAAATCTTGACTGATTGGTAGTTGTTGCGCACGAGGCCGGCTTCGACCAAAAGGGTCGGATTGACCTCGGTGCCGTCCTCGAACCGTTCGAGCGCGGCGAGGTTGACGACTTCGTAAACGGTGCTTTCGTGGTTGCGGAAACCGCGTTTGGGCAACCGGCGGTAAATCGGGTTCTGCCCGCCTTCGAAACCGGGGCGGACGCCGCCGCCGCTACGGGCGTTTTGGCCTTTGTGGCCTTTGCCGGCCGTCTTGCCGTTGCCGGAGCCGATGCCGCGGCCGCGCCGGAAGCCGTCCTTGCGCGAGCCTGCGCTCGCTTTCAGGTTGTGTAATTCCATGGATCTACCTCCTTATTTGCCGCGGAGGGCTTGGATTTCTTCGTATGTCTTCAGCTGCTGGAGACCGGCATGCGTCGCCCGGATGATATTGATCGGGGCGCGGCTGCCGTACACTTTGGAATAAACGTTCTTGAGGCCTGCGAGTTCGAGAATCGCCCGCACGGGACCGCCGGCGATGATGCCGGTGCCGTTGGGGGCCGGTTTGAGAAACACGCGGCAGGCGCCGTATTGCCCGATGATTTCATGGGCGATCGTTTCCTTGCCGACGAGTTTGACGAACGAGGTGTTCTTCTTGGCGCCTTCGAGCGCTTTCTTGATGGCGTCGGGGACTTCGCCGGCTTTTCCGGTGTCGAAACCGTATTTGCCTTTGCCGTTTCCGATGACTACGAGGGCCGTGAACCGCATGTGCTTGCCGCCTTTGACGACCTTGGTGACGCGGTTGATGGCAACGGTGCGTTCCTCGTATTCCTTGACTTCGGTTTCCCGGCGCGGACGCCGGTCGTTGCGGGGACGCCGATCGCCGCTATAAGGGCGACGCGGAGGCCGGTTTTCGGTGGGAACCGCTGCCTGTTCGACTTTTGTTTGTTTTTCTTCCATCATCGGTTCCTCCTAAAATTTGAGCCCGGCGGCGCGTGCCGCTTCGGCTAAGGCCTTGACGCGGCCGTGGTAAAGATAGCCGCTCCGGTCGAAGACGATCGTCGTCAGACCCAAAGCTATTGCTTTGGCGCCGATGTCGGCCCCGATTTTCGTCGCGGCGGCGACGTTACCGCCCTTTTCGAGTTTGAGGGCGACCGAACTGCTGGCGGCCAAGGTAATGCCCTTGACGTCGTCGATCAGCTGGGCTGAGATGTTGGCGTTCGAGCGATAGACCGATAGACGCGGGCACGCGGCCGTGCCGGAGATTTTCTCGCGGATGCGGACATGCCGGCGCTGCCGGATGATGTTTCTGTCAATTGTTTTAATCATGTTGGTGCTCTCCGTTCCTACTTCTTGCCAGCCCGCTTGCCTTCTTTGCGGATGATCCTCTCGCCGCGGTATTTGATGCCCTTGCCTTGGTACGGTTCGGGTTTGCGGACGGAGCGGATGTTCGCGGCGGTTTCGCCGACGGCTTGGCGGTCGATGCCTTCGACGACGATGTTCGTGGCGTCGGGCGTCGAGATTTTGACGCCGGGACGCGGCGTGATGACGACCGGGTGCGAATAGCCGACGTTGAGGCGGAGCGCCCCTTGTTCGACGATGGCGGCCTTGAAGCCGATGCCGACGATTTCCAGGCGTTTTTCAAATCCCTTGGAAACGCCGACGATGGCATTGTGGAGCAATGCCCGCGTCGTCCCGTGGTTTTCCTTGGTTTGCAGCAATTCGTTTTGCCGCGTCAGGTGGGCATGGGCGCCTTCGAGGCTGAAATCGATGCCTTCGGCCAAAGCCACGGCCATCGTGCCTTTCGGCCCTTTGACGTTGACGTGGCGGCCTTCGAGGGTCAACGTGACCCCGGCGGGGATTTCCAGTGTTTTATAACCGACTCGTGACATAAGCGCCTCCTACCACACGTACGCCAGGACTTCGCCGCCGATGCCAAGCGTGCGCGCCTGGCGGTCGGTCATGATTCCTTGCGACGTCGAAATGATGGCGACGCCCAAGCCTTTGAGCACGCGCGGGAGCTTGTCGGCGCTCGCGGTGACCCGCAAGCCCGGTTTGCTGATGCGCTTGAGTCCGTTGATGACACGCGTGCCGTCGGCATATTTGAGGGCGATGGTCAAAAGCTTCTTGAGATCGCCCGATTCGGCGAAATCGACGATGAAACCTTCGTCTTTCAGAATTTTGGCGATCCGGACTTTGACCGAGTTGCTCGGCATCACGACCGTGGTCGACCGTAGGGTGTTGGCGTTGCGGATACGCGTCAGCATATCGGCAATGGGATCTGTCATGACCATAAGGTTCCTCCTACCAGCTTGCCTTCTTCATACCCGGGATTTCGCCTTTGTAGGCCAGTTCGCGGATGCAAATGCGGCAGAGCATGAATTTGCTGTAGACGGAGTGCGGACGGCCGCAGCGCGCGCAGCGGGTATAACCCCTGACGGCGAACTTCGGGGTCCGGGCATGCCGGACTTTGATTGATGTCTTTGCCATACGCTCCTCCTATTTTTGGAACGGCATGCCGAGTTCCGTCAGTAAGGCGACGGCCTCCGCATCCGTGTTCGCGGTGGTGACGATGATGATGTCCATCCCGCGGATTTTGTTGACTTTGTCGAAGTTGATCTCCGGGAAGATCAGCTGTTCCTTGACGCCGAGCGTGTAGTTGCCGCGGCCGTCGAAGGCGTTCTTGCTCACGCCGCGGAAGTCGCGGACGCGCGGAAGGGTGATCGTTACCAATTTGTCGAAGAACTGGTACATTCTTTCGCCGCGCAGCGTGACTTTGCAGCCGATGGCGACGTTCTCGCGAAGTTTGAAGTTGGCGATTGATTTTTTGGATTTGGTGATGATCGGTTTCTGGCCGGTGATTTCGCCGAGCTCGCGCACCGAATCTTCCAATAACTTGGCGTTGGCGATGGCGTCGCCGACGCCGATGTTGATGACGATCTTGTGCAAAGCCGGCACTTCCATGACCGACTTGTAGTTGAATTTCTTCATGAGCGAGGGAATGACGTCTTGGTGGAATTTGGCTTTTAGACGCGTTGGGATTTTCTCGGCGACGACTTTTTTGCCCGCGTCCTTGCCGCCTTTGGCGGATTCGGCTTTCGGAGCGGTTTTCTTTGTTTCGGTTGCCATAGTTCCTCCTTAGTCCAACTGGCTCTTGCTGGCTTTGGTCACGCGGACCTTTTTGCCTTTGACGACGTCGTAGCCGACGCGCGTCGCTTTTTTGGTCTTCGGATCGACGAGGGCGACGTTACTGGCATCGATGGGAGCGTAGATTTCGACGATGCTGCCCTCGGGGTTGTTCTGTTTCGGCTTGCGATGCTTTTTGCGGACGTTGACGCCTTCGACGACGACGCGGTTGGTCACGGTGTTGACCTTTTGGACGGTGCCGGTCTTGCCTTTGTCGGCTCCGGCGATGACGATGACTTTGTCACCTTTTTTGATTTTCATGGCGCTTCCTCCTATAGGACCTCAGGCGCCAGCGAGATGATTTTCATCGCGCCTTCGCCTTTGTCGCGCAGTTCGCGGGCGACCGGTCCGAAGACGCGGGTGCCGCGGGGAGTTCCGTCATCGTTGATTAAGACGATGGCGTTATCGTCGAATTTGATCGTCGAGCCGTCGGCCCGATTGATGGCCTTCTTCGTCCTGACGATGATTCCTTTGACGATTTCGCCCTTTTTGATCTTGCCGTTGGGGATGGCATCCTTGACGGCGCATAGGACGATGTCGCCGATGGTCGAAGTCTTGCGGAACGAACCGCCGTACAGGCGGAAGATGCGCACTTTGCGGGCGCCGGAGTTATCGGCCACGACGAGATTTGTTTCAACTTGAACCATCGTTATTCCTCCTCCTTGATCGCCACGTTTTCGACGGCTTTCTCAAGAATCGCGATGAGCCGGTAGCGTTTGGTGGCGCTCAACGGCCGCGTTTCCATGATTTCGACGAGATCGCCGACTTGGGCGCTGTTGGTTTCGTCGTGGGCGACGAATTTCTTGGTGTAAAGCACCCGTTTGGCGTATTTGGGATGTTGCCGGTAGGTTTCGATGCGGACGACGATCGTCTTGTCGGTTTTGTCCGAGACGACGCGGCCGATGAAGCTACGGCGTGATTTGCGGTTTTCCATCGTGCGTTCCTCCTTATTTGAGTCCAAGCTCGCGCTCGCGGATGACGGTGTAGATGCGCGCGATGTCTTTGCGGATCGTGGCCATCGAACCAGGTTTCTCGAGTTGGCCGACCGCCTGTTTGCGCCGCAGGTTGAAGAGCTCTTCCTTGAGGCTGTAAACTTTTAGGTTAAGTTCGGTGTTGTTCATTTCCCGAATCTCTTTGAGTTTTAACATTATTCGGAGCTCCTTTCCTTGCTGATGATTCTAGTCTTGACGGGCAACTTGTAAGCCGCGAGGCGCAAGGCTTCGCGCGCCGTGGCTTCCGGGACGCCGCCGATTTCGAACATGACGCGGTTCGTCTTGACGACGGCGACGTACAGTTCGGGCGCGCCCTTGCCGGAACCCATGCGGACTTCGGCTGGTTTCTTGGTTTTTCCCAAATGCGGGAAGATGCGGATCCAGATGTGGCCGCTGCGCTTGGTGTAGCTGGCCAAGACGATACGGGCGGCTTCGATCTGGCGGGCGGTGACCCAGTTGCCGTTGGTGGCCTGGAGCCCGTATTCCCCGAAGCTGACTTCGTTGCCGGCTTTGGAAAGCCCCTCGTACTTAATGCCGTGGGGACGGCGGAATTTTACGCGTTTCGGTTGTAACATGGTTAACTACTCTCCCTTGGTGCCGCTCGATTGGTCGGTCTGCGGGCGGAAGTCGCCGCGGCAGATCCAAACCTTGACGCCCAAGCGCCCGTAAGTCGTATGGGCTTCCACTTGGGCATAGTCGATGTCGCTGCGCAACGTATGGAGCGGAATCGTCCCTTCCTTGTAGCCTTCGCTACGGGCGATTTCGGCGCCGCCGAGACGGCCCGACACGAGCGTGCGGACGCCTTTGGCCCCGGCTTTGCGGACGCGTTGGATCGCTTTTTTCTGGGCGATGCGGAAGCTGGCGCGCTCTTCGAGTTGCTTGGCGATGCTCATGGCGACGAGGCGGGCGTCGAGATCGGGCGACTTCACTTCGACAACGTCGATGGTCAGCGTCCCGGATTTGACGACCTTCTCGAGGTCTTTCTTGATTTGATTGACGCGGGCGCCTTCTTGTCCATAGACGACGCCGGGCCGTCCGACGTGGATGACGACGGTGACGTTGGTGCCTTTGTCGGTTTTCACGCGCTCGATTTCGGTGTGCGAAAGGAGGGCGTCTTTAAGTTGATTTTCGAGGTAGGAGCGGATCTTGAGGTCTTCGTGAAGGAAAATCGCGTAATCTTTTTTGTCGGCGAACCAGCGCGAGTTCCACTCGCGGTAGATGCCGATGCGCATACCGACTGGATTGACTTTTTGTCCCATGGTTGTGCTCCTTACCTTTCCTTGACGACGCATGTGATGTGCGCGGTCCGCTTCAAAATCGACGAGGCCGAGCCCTTGGCCCGCGGCAGGTACCGTTTCAGACGCGGACCGTCGTTGGCGTAGATTTCGGCGATGTATAGTTTTGCTTCGGCCATCTCGTGGTTGTTGACGGCATTGGCCGCGGCGCTTTTGATGACTTTGACGACGGCGGTCGTCGCCGCTTTGTTGACGTTGGCGAGGATGCCGAGGGCGTCCTTGACGGCTTTGCCGCGGACGAGATCGATGACGAGACGGACTTTGCGCGGCGTGACGCGGACGGAAGTGGCGATCGCCGTTGCTTGTGTTGCTTTCATGGGCGTCTCCTTACTTCTTCGGCGCGGCGGCGGAAGCCGCTTTGTCCTCGGCCGTGTGGCCGGTGTGACCGCGGTAGGTTCGCGTCGGGGCGAATTCCCCGAGCTTGTGGCCGACCATGTCTTCGGTCACGTAGACGGTGATGTGTTCCTTGCCGTTATAAACGGCAAAGGTGTGTTCGATGAATTGCGGGAAGATCGTCGAACGGCGCGACCATGTCTTGATGATTTCCTTTTTGCGGGTCTGGTTCAGCTTCTCGACGCGCTTCAGTAAGTATGCGTCGCAGAACGGTCCCTTTTTTAAACTTCGTGCCATGTGTTGTCCTCCCTGTTACTTCGCGTTCCGCCGTCTCACGATGAGACTGTTGGAATGTTTCTTATGATGGCGCGTCTTGACGCCCAAGGCTTTCTTGCCCCAAGGCGTGCGCGGCGCGTCGCGGCCGACCGGCGTTTTGCCTTCGCCGCCGCCGTGCGGGTGATCGACCGGGTTCATGACCGAGCCGCGGACGGTCGGTCTGACGCCGTACCAGCGGTTCTTGCCGGCCTTGCCGTAATTGATGAGATTGAATTCCTCGTTGCCGACGACGCCGATGGTCGCCCGGCAGTTTTCGAGGACTTTGCGCATTTCGCCGCTGGCCAGACGCAGGGTGACGTATTTGCCTTCCTTGCCAAGCACTTGGGCGCTCGTGCCGGCGGCGCGGCACATCTGGCCGCCGTGGCCGGGCTGAAGTTCGATGTTGTGGATGACGGTGCCTTCGGGAATGCTCTTGAGCGTCATGGCGTTGCCGGTCTTGATGTCGACGCTTTCGCCGGAGACGATCGTGTCGCCGACCTTGAGGTCTTTCGGCGCCAGGATGTAGCGCTTTTCACCATCGAGATAGTTTACGAGGCAGATGTTGGCGTTGCGGTTCGGATCGTATTCGATCGTCGCCACCTTGGCCGGAATCCCGTCTTTGTTGCGTTTGAAATCGACGATCCGGTATTTTTGCTTGTGACCGCCGCCGATATGCCTGGTGGTGATCACGCCTTGGTTGTTGCGTCCCCCGGTCTTGACTAGGTTCACTAGCAAGCTTTTTTCAGGAGTGCGGGTCGTGATTTCTTCGAATGTCGAGTTGGTCATCCCCCGACGGCTCGGTGTCGTCGGGCGGTAAGTTCTGATTGACATATTGCTTCTCCTATATTTGAGCCATTGCGAGGGCTTACTCTTTGAATAAGTCCAACGCTTCGCCTTCTTTGAGGGTGACGATGGCCTTCTTATAGCCAGGCACTTGGCCTTGGTAGCGGCCGCCGTGGCGCGTCGAATGCGGGCGGACGTTGACGATGTGGACATTGGCGACCTTGACTTTGTAAATCGCCTCGAACGCCTTCTTGATTGAGGTGCGGTTGCTGGAGGCGTTGACTTGGATCGTCACCTTGTTCAGGTTTTGGATCAAAGCCATCGTCTTCTCGGTGATGACCGGCTGGCCGACGGCCTTGAAGATGGTGACGTCGGTCGGCGTCGGGGCGGTGACGACCGCTTCCGGCGCGGTTGTTTTCTTTGCGCGTGCCATTATTGCAGTACCTCCTCGAGATAGGTGATGGCGGGTTTGGCCATGATGACGGTATCGGAATTGAGCAGATCGTAGACGCTGACGTTGGTTTGGTCGACGATGATGACCTTTTCCAGATTACGCACGCTGGCGTAGGTGTTCAGTTCCAGTTCGGGCACCACGACGAGCGTCTTGCCTTCGGCTTTTAGAGCCGTGAGGGCCGTCGCCGCGTCTTTCGTCTTCATGGCGGCGAAGGCGAAGTTCTCGACCACGAGCAGCTTCTTGCCGCTCAGTTTGAGTGAGAGCGCCGACTTCAAAGCCAAGCGATGCGCGGCTTTGTTTTGCGATAATTTGTAATTCTGTTCGCCCGTCGGTCCGAAGACTTTGCCGCCTCCGACCCAGATTGGCGAGCGCGAGCTGCCGGCCCGGGCGCGCCCGGTGCCTTTTTGGCGCCACGGTTTCTTGCCGCCGCCGCTGACTTCGTCGCGCTTCTTTGTTTTGGCCGTCGCCTGGCGCAGATTCGCCTGGTAGACTTGGACGGCGTCGAACATCGCCTGTTGATGCGGTTCGATGCCGAACACGGCCGGGTTAAGTTTGACGGTGCCGGTTTTTTCGCCCGTTAGCGCGAGCACATCAACGGACAGCGTTTTCGTTTTCTTTTCAGCCATTGATGGTTCCTCCTATTCGGCTTCGCCGGCGGCCGGTGCGGCCTTGGCGATTTGATGGAGCGGTTTCAGCTCATGGGGACGGCCCAGTTGCGTCTTGACCGCCGAGCGGATCGTCAGCATGCCCTTCTTGGGACCCGGAAGCCCGCCTTTGATCATCAGGGCGTTCTTCGTAACGTCGGTGCCGACGACAAGCACGTTGAGAACCGTCGCCTGTTGGTGACCGTGGTGTCCGGCCATCTTCTTGCCGGGGTGGATCCGGTTGTTGGTGCGGCCGACGGTGGCCATGGAGCCGGCGGTCCGGTGCGGATAGCCGCCGCCGTGGCCTTTGGCGCCGATGGTATAATGCCAGCGTTTGATGGCACCGCTGAAGCCTTTGCCTTTGCTGACGCCGATGACGTCGACGACGTCGCCCGGGGCAAAGACGCTGACATCGATTTTGTCGCCGAGCTTGTACTTGCTGACGTCGGCGATCTTAAGTTCGAACAAATGCTGTTTGGGTGTCGTGCCAGCCTTGGCGTAAATGCCTTTTTCGGGTTTGGTGGCGCGGTTTTCCTTTTCTTCTTCGTAACCGACTTGGACGGCGTCATAGCCGTCGGTGGCCACGGTCTTGATTTGGGTGATGACGTTGGGCACGACTTCAATCACGGTCACGGGATAGGCTTTGCCATCGTTCGTGAACAATTGCGTCATGCCGATTTTACGTCCGACAATCGCTTTCATGAATCATGCCTCCTTATAACTTGATGTCGATGTCGACACCGTTGGGCAAGTCCAATTGGCGCAGGGCATCGACGGTCTGCTTGTTGTGATCGGTGATGTCGATCAGACGTTTGTGGGTGCGGATCTCGAACTGCTCACGGGCATCCTTGTACTTGTGGACGGCGCGCAGGAACGTATAGACCTGCTTTTCGGTCGGCAGCGGGATCGGACCGACGACGGTCGCCCCGGTGCGTAAGACGGCGGCGATGATCTTCTCAACGCTGTGGTCGAGAATCTTGTGATCATAGGCTTGGAGTCTAACGCGGATCTTCTGTTTTTTGGCCATGAATTTCTCCTCCTCTTAGCGAATCAGGCTCTACCGGCGCTCGATGCGAATTCCCCAACAACCGATTCATGACAACGCCTGTCGGTGTGTCAGCAACCTCGCACTTCAATGCGGCCGATAACGACAAAAATATACGCTGTCGCGTGGTCTTAGTCAAGTCTTTTATATATAAAGACGACGATTTTAGCTGAATTTATGGCTTGCTTGACGTGGAAGGACGTCTCAGCATCGCCTCATAGCTATAACGGCAACCGCAATAAACCTGGCGGTAAAGGCAGTATTTTTGGCACATCTTTCCGGCTTCCTCGAATCCGCCGTCCTTCTTGAAATCCGAATGGAAATAACGGACTTCCGGGTAGCGCCGGGCCAGGCTTTCGCCGATTTTGTTGATGATCAGCGAATCCTTGTGGGGCGAGATCGTCATCACCGTCGTGAAAAACTCATAGCCTTCCTTGACGGCGAAGGCCATCGCTTCCTCCATCCGTTTCCGATAGCACGCCAAACAGCGGGCGCCGCCTTCGGGCGCGTCTTTGAATGGTTCCAAAGTCCGGTTGAATTCTTCGTTGTCATATGCGGTTTTAATGACGCGGACCGGCTGTCCGTAATCGCGGTTGAACTTCTCGATAAAATCGAGCAGAACCTGGTACCGGCGTTCGTATTCAGCCGCCGGATAGATGTTCGAATTGTGATAGATGACGGTTACGTCGAAATAATCGCTTAGAAACTTGAGCGGGTAGGTGCTGCATGGTCCGCAGCACACGTGCGCCAAAAGACGCGGCCGGCGGCCGGCCAGTTCCTTGACGATGTTCAGGGCGACGGTTTGATAGTTGATTCTATTTTCCATAAATGAACATCGCGTCCCCAAAACTGAAAAAGCGGTACTCTAACGCAATCGCTTCATGATATAGCCGTTTGATGGTATCCAATCCCACGAAGGCGGATATCATCATGATCAACGTCGATTTCGGGAGATGGAAGTTGGTGACGATGGCGTCGATTGCCTGAAAGGGAACGCCGGGATAGATGAAAATGTCGGTCGCCTCTTTCGTGGCTTGAAAACGCCCGTATTTTCCAAAGTTGGCTTCGAGCGCCCGCGTCGAGGTCGTACCGACGGCGATGATCCGCCGCCCTTCCGCTTTGGCCTGATTAAGGATGGCGGCTTCGGTTTCCCCGATTTCATATTCCTCGTGGTGCATTTTGTGCTCGGCCGTGTCTTTCACTTTCACCGGTCTGAACGTCGCCAAACCGATATGCAGCGTAACGTCGACAATAGTCACGCCTTTGGTTTTGATTTTTTCGATCAATGTCGGCGTGAAATGAAAACCGGCGGTCGGTCCGGCGGCGCTGCCAAGCATGCGGGCATAGACCGTTTGGTACCGATCGGCATCCAGAAGCCGTTCATGGATATACGGCGGTAACGGCATGTGCCCGATCCGTTCCAATATTTCCATGAACACGCCTTGATACGAAAACTTCAGCCAGCGGATTCCTTCCT
>Ga0172371_10000700_pt1 | contig 52735 bp, 50 predicted proteins | sample Lak12m_FD_114543 | JGI IMG/M metagenome (GOLD analysis project Ga0172371, IMG submission 114543) | Freshwater microbial communities from Kabuno Bay, South-Kivu, Congo - kab_022012_12m | ecosystem: Environmental > Aquatic > Freshwater > Lake | place: Democratic Republic of the Congo: South-Kivu... | reverse complement strand
CTTGGCAATCGGAAAACCAGTGGCCTTGGACGCCAGCGCCGAGCTGCGGCTCACGCGCGGGTTCATCTCAATGACCACCATGCGCCCGTCTTTGGGGTTGATGGCAAATTGCACATTGCTGCCGCCGGTATCGACACCAATTTCACGCAGCACCGCAATGCTGGCGTTGCGCAGAATCTGATATTCCTTGTCGGTCAGCGTTTGTGCCGGTGCCACCGTGATGCTGTCACCGGTGTGCACGCCCATGGGGTCCAGGTTCTCGATCGAGCAGATGATGATGCAGTTGTCGGCGCGATCGCGCACCACCTCCATCTCAAACTCTTTCCAACCCAGCAGCGATTCTTCAATCAGCAGCTCGTTGGTGGGCGAGGCTTCCAGGCCGCGTTTGCAGATGACCTCGAATTCTTCCGGGTTGTAGGCGATGCCGCCGCCCGAGCCACCCAGCGTGAAGCTGGGGCGGATCACGGTAGGAAAGCCTACATTGCGCTGCACGTCCCACGCCTCAGCCATGCTGTGCGCGATGCCGGAGCGTGCCGAGCCCAGACCAATCTTGGTCATGGCGTCCTTGAACTTCAGACGGTCTTCGGCCTTGTCAATCGCTTCGGGCTTGGCACCAATGAGCTCAATGGGCTTGCCGGTGAAGGCGCCGGTGTATTTGTCCAACACGCCGTTGTGCCACAGGTCCAGCGCGCAGTTCAACGCCGTCTGGCCGCCCATGGTCGGCAGGATCGCATCGGGGCGCTCTTTGGCGATGATTTTTTCGACCGTCTTCCAGGTGATCGGCTCGATGTAGGTCACATCGGCCGTGGCTGGGTCGGTCATGATCGTGGCCGGGTTGCTGTTGATCAGGATGACCTTGTAGCCTTCTTCGCGCAGCGCCTTACACGCTTGCACGCCTGAGTAGTCAAACTCGCAGGCCTGGCCGATCACGATCGGTCCCGCGCCGATGATCAGAATGCTTTGGATGTCAGTACGTTTTGGCATATTCGGTTCAAAAACTGCTTCCAGGCCTTATCAGACAAGCGTAAGAAGCTCTCTTTTTTATATCAATTCAGTTTAAGTTAGCGGTGGCCAGCTTGCCGCCAAACCACAAAAACAGCGCGCCGACGCCACCCGACAAACTTGCCGACAGCCGCCGGCGCCTTGCAAACCCCTGCGCCAGCCGCGCGCCGGTGAGGATCAAGGCCGACAGGTACAGCACGCTGAAGGTCATCAAGATGACGCTCAAGATCAGAAACGGCAGCTCGGGGTGCGGGTAACCGGGGTCGATGAACTGCACAAAAAACGACAGCAGAAACAAAATCGCCTTGGGGTTGAGCAAGCTGATCACCAGCGCACGCTGAAACGGTTGCGCCATCGACGCTGTGGCGACCGGCCCTGCTGACACTGCAGCAGTGGACGCCTCTGACGCCGCGCCCAACCAGCCCTTGAGCGCTGTGCGCAATAGGTGCAGTCCGATCCAGCCCAGGTACGCCGCACCGGCCACCTTGACCACCATGAACATCGCCGGATAAGTGTGCAGCACGCCGGCTGCGCCCAACGCTGTCAGGATCAGCAACACCGTGTCGCCGACAAACACACCCATGGCGCCCTGAAACCCAGCGCGCACGCCGCGCGCCGTGGCCACCGACAACACGTACATCGAATTAGGCCCGGGCAACAGGATGATGCCAAACGCGCCCAGCACGTAGGTCCACAGGTCAGTCACGCCGTAAAAGCTCACGCGCGCGCCTCCATTAGGCCAACAAAGCGGTCAAACAAGTGACCGATATCGTGCGGACCGGGGGACGCCTCGGGGTGGCCCTGGAAGCAGAACGCCGGCCGATCCGTGCGCTCCAGCCCCTGCAGCGTGCCGTCAAACAGGCTCACGTGGGTGGCGCGCAGCGTGGCTGGCAGCGTGGCGGCGTCCACCGCAAAACCGTGGTTCTGGCTGGTGATGCAGACGTGCCCGGTGGCGAGTTCCTTGACCGGATGGTTGGCACCGTGGTGGCCAAACTTCATCTTGAAGGTTTTGGCGCCGCTGGCCAGCGCCATGATCTGGTGGCCCAGACAGATGCCGAAGGTGGGCAGACCGCGCTCAATCAACTCAGCGGCAGCGGCGATGGCGTAATCGCACGGCTGGGGGTCGCCCGGGCCGTTGCTCAGAAACACGCCGTTGGGTTGCAGTTGCAACACCTCGGCCGCGGGCGTTTGCGCCGGCACCACGGTGACGCGGCAACCGCGCTGCGCCAACATGCGCAAGATGTTTTTCTTGACGCCAAAGTCGTACGCCACCACATGAAAGCGTGGCTGGGTCTGCTGGCCAAAGCCGGCGCTGCCGTCGGGTTGCGCCAGCGCCCATTCGGTCTGCGTCCAGTCGTAACGGGCCGGGGTGCTGACCACACGCGCCAGATCGCAACCGGCCATGCTGGGCGCGGCCTGCGCCTGCGCCACGGCACGGTCGATATGCGACTGCTGAAGCACCTCGCCCGGCACCAACGCCAGGATGCAGCCGTTTTGCGCGCCCTGCGTGCGCAGTTGGCGCGTAAGCTGGCGCGTGTCGATGTTGGCAATCGCCACGGTTCCCTGCGCCGCAAGGTAGTCACCCAACGACTGCGTGCTGCGAAAGTTGGACGCCAACAGCGGCAGGTTTTTGATGATCAACCCGGCGGCTTGAACGCGATGCGACTCCACGTCTTGCGCGTTCACGCCGTAGCTGCCGATGTGCGGGTAAGTGAGTGTGACCAGTTGCTGGCAATAGCTGGGGTCGGTCAGGATTTCCTGGTAGCCGGTCATGGAGGTGTTAAACACCACCTCGCCAACGGTCAAACCTGCCACACCGATGGCGTTGCCCCGGTAAACGGTGCCGTCAGCCAGCGCCAAAACGGCTTGCGGGGTATTTCCCTTGAGAGACAAAAGCAAAGGGTTCTCCGAATCAGGTTTGGGGTACGCCCGTTCGCACGCCAAGGAAGACTCCTTGGATGACTGTGGGGTGGGGAATGACTCGGCGCGAGTTCAGGCGTGGGTTAATGCCCTGAGAGGCGACGCATTTTAGCGTGTGAATAAGCGGTCAGCGTGCTCAAGCGTGCTGAAATGACGTCCCTACAGCTTGACATCCTCGTACAAATCGTCCAGTGACACCGACACGCGCCAATCACGGCACGCCAGATCCAGCACGCCGCTGCCTTCCAGCACGGTCAGCAGCCAGCGTCCCTGATCGTCGCGGCTATGCCATTCCACCAGGCGCTGCTCTTGCGACACCAGCAGGTAATGCAGCAACGAAGGCAGTTGGCGATAGGCCAACAATTTTTCACGCCGATCGATCGCCTCCGTGGCGGGCGACAGCACTTCAGCAATCAAGCAGGGAAACTGTTTGTAATAAGGTTGCGTATCTTGCGCGTCGCAGGTCACCAGCACATCCGGGTAATAAAAGCCGTCCGAGTGGTTCACGCGCACTTTCATGTCACTCATAAACACGCCACACGGACCACCCCGACTGGCCGCACGCAAGTGAAACGCCAAATTCAGACCAATACGGCCATGTTTTTCTCCAGCCCCTGCCATGGCATAAACCTCCCCGGCCAGGTACTCATGGCGGACAGCGCTTTGAAGCTCGCCTTCAAGGTATTCTTGAACCGGGATGACACGTTGGACAACAGCGACATTCATGAGGATTCCTTGCACGTTCAGACAAAAGCTGTGGTGTCACTCGTGCGCAGGAAATTGCCGCAGCGGCGGCCACATTGAGCGACTCCTCACCGCCCGGCTGGGCAATGCTGACTTGCATTTTAGCGAGCGACTCCAGCGCCACACCCCCCTGCCCTTCGTGCCCCCAGGCCCAGGCACCGGGCATCGGTACGCTTACTTCAAGACGCAAAAAACACCCAACCACCCCAGGGATCGGATGCACACCGCACCCCAGCCGCTTTGACCTTGATTGAACTGCACGCTCTTACCATGTAGGCAAGATTCACTTTTTGGTGAAAAAAATCTAGCCCAACGCGGTTGTGGCACTCGCGTACAGACAAATAGCCGCTGCTGCGGCCACGTTAAGGGACTCTTCCCCACCAGGCTGGGCAATACGCACATGCTTGCTTGCAATGCCTTCCAGTTCGGCACAGACACCCTGCCCTTCGTGCCCAAGCGCCCAGGCACATGGCATAGGCAGATCAAGCCTGCGCAGCGATTGGTGCAATAACTCGCCCCGATGTGAACTGGTCACCAGCAACGGCACCGTCAGTTGACGCACCGGCGCCAGGTCTGCACCCTCGATCAGGTGCAAGCCCCAATGCGCACCCATGCCCGCGCGCAGCACCTTGGGGCTCCACAGCGCTGCCGTACCCGTAAGGGCAATAACCTGCTTGAAGCCAAAACCCGATGCACTGCGCAAGATGGAACCCACGTTGCCCGCGTCCTGCACGCGGTCCAGAACGACCGTGGCGACGCCCGCCTGCAGCGTAGGCACGCTCGGCAGGTCAAACACAAACCCCAATCTCGCGGGCGACTCCAGCGCGCTCAGAGTGTCATACAACGCGTCCGGGATCACTATGTTTTTAAGAGCTGCTTGCACATACTGCGATTGGTCTAGAGGCCCGGATCGTGGGTTCTGCCAATAAGACTCTGCAAACACGCCCAGGCCGGGGCGCACGCCGCGCCGCAGGGCGGCATCCACCAGGTGCTCACCCTCGGCCCAGATGCGGCCTTGTTTGCGGTAATTGGTGTTGGCTTGGGCCAAGCGTCGCAGGTCTTTGAGCAGCGCGTTGTCACGCGACGTGATGTACGTTGGCAGCGTGTCGTCTGTCACACCGCCCCCACTTCTGCCAACACCTGCGCCACTGGCGCAAAGGTTTTACGGTGCTCGGGGCACGCCCCATGTCGGTACAACGCGGCCAGGTGCTGCGCAGTGCCATAGCCTTTGTGCTGCGCAAAGCCGTATTGTGGGTACGCCCGGTCGTAGTCCACACACCAATGGTCGCGTGTTACCTTGGCCAGAATCGACGCCGCAGAAATAGCCGCCACCAGCGCATCGCCCTTGACCACCGCCTCAGCGCGCATGGTCAACACCGGCAGACGATTGCCGTCCACCAGCACCAGCTTGGGGCTCAGGCGCAAACCTTCAACGGCACGGCGCATGGCCAGCAGGGTGGCTTGCAAAATGTTGAGTTGCTCAATTTCTGCCACGCTGGCCTGTGCCACGGCAAAGCACAACGCGTTGGCACGAATTTCATGAGACAGTTGTTCACGCCGCAGAGCGCTCAATTTTTTGGAATCTGCCAAACCGGCAATGGGGTGCATGTCGTCCAGAATCACCGCCGCTGCCACCACCGGGCCCGCCAAGGGGCCACGCCCGGCCTCATCAACGCCGGCAATCAATCCGCTTGCGCCCCACTGCATGGCAATCTGCTGCATGCTGGCTTGGGGTTTGGCACGCCGCCGCGACGCGCGCGGCCTGGGCAACGGCAGCGCTGCGCCAGAGGTGTCAATCAAGTCATTTTTGAAGAAGTTGCGCGATCGCATGGGTGGCAAGTGCAGGAGTGTCACGCCTGAGCTGGGTGTGCAGCGCGGCAAATCGTTGTTCAAGAGCGTGTATTTTCTCAGGCTGGACACTGGCAGCGGCCAGCCAGGCCAAAACTTCTTTAGCCAACGCGGCTGGCGTGGCAGCGTCTTGCAGCAGCTCGGGCACAACAAATTCACGGCACAGAATGTTGGGCAACCCCACCCAGGGCTGCAAGCGCTTGCGCCGCATCAGCTGCCAAGACAGCGCGCCCATGCGGTAGGCGATAACCATCGGACGCTTGAACAAGGCGGCCTCCAGCGTGGCGGTTCCGCTGGCGATCAGCGTCACGTCACACGCGGCCAACGCGGTGTGCGACTGGCCGTCCAGCACCTGCACCGCCTGGCCCAGCCCGCTGGCGTGCACTGCGGCCATGATCTGCGCCTTCACCAAAGGCACCGCAGGTACTATAAATTGCATAGCTGGTTGTGCTTGATGAATAAGGGATGCAGCCCTAAAAAACACATCAGCCAAGTGCTTGACCTCAGACCCCCGGCTACCTGGCAAGATGGCCACCACGGGCGCATCTGGTGGCAAACCCAGCCGGGCTCGGGCCTGGGCGCGATCCGGGTGCATCGGTATCACCTGCGCCAGCGGATGCCCCACGCAGGTGGCAGCAATGCCGTGCTGTGCCAAGAGCGCGGGCTCAAACGGAAACAGACACAACACATGATCGACACTGCGTTTGATTTTCTCCAGCCGTTCAGGCCGCCAGGCCCACACCGAGGGGCAAACAAAGTGCACTGTCTTGACGTCCCGCATTTTTAACGCAGCTTCCAGCTCCAGGTTGAAGTCAGGCGCATCCACACCGATGAACACGTCTGGCTTGTCGGCCAGCAAGCGCTGTTTGAGCTGGTTGCGGATGCCCACAATCTCGCGGTAGCGCCACAACACGTCCCAGCCAAAGCCGTGCACGGAGAGCTTGTTGTGAGGCCACCAGGCCTCAAAGCCACGCTGCGCCATCTGCGGGCCGCCGATCCCTGCGCTTTTGAGGTCAGGCCAGCGATGCCGCATGCCGTCGAGCAACAACCCGGCCAGCAGGTCACCCGAGGTTTCACCGGCGACAAGGGCGGCGTTAAGCATGATCGGGTTCCAGGCTTTCATAGGTCGTTGGCCGCGCGACAGCCGGATGGGCATCCCCCCTCATGCCGGAGTACCAGAAATCGGGAGGCTGCCCATCCGACTGCCGTGCCGATAGAGTTGTGTATTTGCCAACTTTGGAATACAAAAATTCAGAGACCATGAGACATGAATTGCTCAAACATCCAAACCGTCCAGCGAGGTAGGGATTGCGGGGGGGCCGACGATTTCCAGTGCAGTGTTGCACGCTGGACAGCACAATGAAAACCGATGGATTTTTGGTCGTGGCTAGACGCAAACCACAGCGATACCCATCGGTATCGCGCGGATTTGCAACGACGCCACGGCCGAAAAGACACGGTTTTAAGTGCTGGCTAGCGTGCAACACTGCACTTGAACCCCAGCATGAGGAGGCCACCCGCACGCCCCGTCTCGCGGGTTCAACGTCAAAACAATCCCGCATCTCCACCGAACTACCGAACAATCCCGCGCTGCGGCGACGATTGCTCCAAAAACGAAAGCATCATCTGCACATCAGGCATGGCCTCGGGGCACTTTTCAGCCAATATCGCAATGCGTTCCCGTGCCGCCTGCAAGGTCAAGTCGTCGCGGTACAAGGTCTTGTGCATCGCCTTGACCACGCCAATGCGTTCAGGGGAAAACCCACGCCGACGCAAGCCCTCAAAGTTCATCGACCGCGCAGCAGCGGGTTGCCCCTGACACATCACAAACGGCGGCAAATCGGCAAACAACAGCGTACACATGGCGGTCATGCTGTGGGCACCGATGTGCACAAACTGATGCACCACGGTAAAGCCGCCAAAGATGGCCCAGTCGCCCACGTGCACATGTCCCGCCAACTGGGTGTTGTTGGCAAAAATGGTGTTGTTACCCACCTGGCAGTCGTGCGCCAGATGGCAATACGCCATGATCCAGTTGTCGTCGCCAAGGCGGGTCACGCCCACGTCACCGGGTGAGCCGATGTTGAAAGTACAAAACTCGCGAATCGTGTTGCGGTCGCCGATGACCAGCTCACACGGTTCGTCGTTGTATTTTTTGTCCTGCGGAATCGCACCCAGCGATGAAAACTGAAAAATGCGGTTGTCCCGGCCGATGGTGGTGTGGCCTTCAATGACCACATGCGTCCCGATCGTGGTACCCGCGTCAATCTTCACAAAAGGCCCGATGACACTGTACGGCCCCACGCTGACCGAGCTCTCAAGCTGGGCGGCGGGGTCCACCAGCGCGGTGGGGTGAATGCTGGTCAAGATGACACCCTTATTTGATCTTGCGAATGGCGCAGGTGAGCTCGGCCTCAACCGCCACCTCGCCCGCCACAGTGGCACGCGCCTGGAACTTGAAAATACCGGCTTTCATGCGCAGCAGGGCTACCTCCAGAATGAGCTGATCGCCCGGCTCTACCGGCCGTTTGAAACGCACGCCTTCCATACCGGCAAAGTAGTACACAGTGTCATCGGTGGCGGCAGAGTCCATGGCATCAAAAGCCAGCAAAGCGGCGGCCTGGGCCAGAGCTTCGAGCATCAACACGCCCGGCATCACCGGCCGGTAGGGGAAATGTCCTTGAAAAAAAGGCTCGTTGATAGTGACGTTTTTAAGCGCTTTGATGGTCTTGCCCTTGTCAATCTCCAGCACCCGGTCCACCAGCAAAAACGGATAACGGTGCGGCAGCTTGGTGAGGATTTTGTAGATGTCCATGGTATTTCCTTTGTCTTTGTTTTAGTTGTTGCCGGGATGTGTTGCAAGTTGCTTGACATGTGCTTCCAGTGTGCGGATGCGCTCTCGCAAGCCGGAAAGCTGCTTCACGGAAGCGGCATTTTTTTCCCACGCAGCGTTGTCGTCGATCGGGAACATGCCGGTGTAATGCCCTGGCTTGAGAATCGAGCGGGTCGCCACCGAAGCGGCCGAAATATGGACGCCGTCAGCCAGCGTCAAATGTCCCAGCACCACCGCGCCGCCCCCCACGGTGCAATGCGCACCAAGGGTGGCGCTACCCGCCACACCAGCACAACCCGCCATGGCGGTATGTGCCCCCACATGCACGTTGTGCCCAATTTGAATCAGGTTGTCAAGCTTGACGCCGTTTTCGATCACGGTGTCTTGCAGCGCGCCGCGGTCAATGCAGGTGTTGGCACCAATTTCAACGTCGTCGCCAATGCGCACCGCACCAAGTTGTTCAATCTTTTCCCATGTGCCGTGGTTGGACGCAAAGCCAAAGCCGTCAGCGCCGATCACCACGCCAGAATGCACGATGCAGCGTGCGCCAATTTGACAGTTTTCACCCACGGTCACGCGTGATTTCAGCTCGGTGCCGGCACCAACGCGGGCACCGGCCTCGATCACGCACAGCGCACCCACACGCGCGCTGGGATGCACCTGGGCAGTCGGGTCAATCACGGCAGACGGATGGATGAGCACTTGCGATGCTTGCGGCAAATGCCTCTTCCAGAGTTGCGTCACACGCGCAAAGTAAAGATACGGGTCGTCACTGACGATACAGTCGCCCCGGGCGAGCGCCAGCGCCAACATCTGCGGGCCGACGATGACACATCCGGCCAAGGAACGCGCCAATTGCTGCTGGTATTTGGGGTGACTGAAAAAACTTAACTGGGTACTGTTGGCACTTTCCAGCGATGCCAAGCCTTCAATCAAGCGATCGGCGTCTCCATGAAGCTCACCGCCAAGCGCCGTGACGACAGATCCAACACGCAACGTCACCGGCCACCAACCTTTGCACGGCGGCTACTTGCCCGCAGGCACATTCAGCGCCTTGATCACCTTGTCGCTGATATCGTGCTTGGGGTTGACATAGACAGCGTCCTGAAAAATGATGTCGTAGTTTTCCGCCACAGCAATGTCCTTGATCGCCTTGTTGGCACGCTGGATGACCTGTTGCAGTTCTTCATTTTTGCGCGCGTTCAAATCCTCTTGAAACTCGCGGCGTTTGCGTTGAAATTCACGGTCTTGTTCGACCAGTTGCTTTTGGCGGCTGGCACGTTGCGCCTCGGGCAGCGTCGGCGCGTCACGGTCCAGCTTTTCAGCGGCAGTCTTGATGCTGTTGCCCAGGTCTGTCAGATCTTTTTCACGCTTGGAAAATTCCTGCTCCAGTTTGGTCTGAGCGGTCTTGGCCACCGCCGCCTCTTTGATCACGCGGTCGGTACTGACAAAGCCGATCTTGACCGTTTGTGCCTGAACCGCCACAGCGCAGCAAACACCCACCACCAACACACTCAGCCGACGTATAAAGGTATTCATCAGAAACTGGTCCCAATTTGAAATTGCATGCTCTGGATTCTATCGTTCCCGAATTTGCGAATCGGCTTGGCAAACGCCAGTCGCAGTGGCCCAACCGGTGAAATCCAGCTGATACCCACACCCGCCGAAGATCGTAAATTGTTGGCCTCGGCATTCAAAACAGGTTGGCCCTGATCCGATCCGCTGACAAGGCCAAAATCCCAGAACCCGTACATGCGCAGCGTGCGGTCGTTGCCCACACCCGGGAACGGTGCAAGCATCTCAAAGTTGACATTGAGCTTGCGCGTGCCACCCACCACCGTACCACTGGCATCGCGCGGCCCCAGACTGCCTTGCTCAAAGCCGCGCACGGACCCCAGACCACCACCATAAAAACTCTTGAAAACCGGGTACGGACGGTCACCTGAGGCCTGGCCGAACCCCAGTTCAGCATTCGCAGCAAGCGTGTACTTTTTGCTCAGGGGCACGTAGCGCTGGTACTGCAAGGTGGTGCGCAGGTAGCGCGCGTCGCCCGCAAACGACCATTCGGCGTTGACGCGCTGCAACTTGCCGTTGCTGGGCACCAGCGCACTGTCACGGCTGTCACGTGCCCAGCCCAAGGTGAACGGTACCGCCGTACTGGAGTAACCGTATGCGTTGGCGTATTGCTGGTACGACAGCGGCAACAAAGTGCCGGGTTCAATCGTTGTCTTCTCCAGGCCCGCACCAAAGAACACGGTGTCGGTTTCCGTAAACGGCACGCCAAAGCGGATCGAAGCCCCCGACGTGATCAGCTTGTAATAGCTTTGATCCTGGTACGGACTGCTGGTGCGGTGATATACATCCAACGTGCGCGATACGCCGTCTTCGGTGAAATAGGGATCCGTCGTGCTGAGCACCAGCACCCGGTTGATCTTGCTGGTGTTGACCTCAATGCCCAGGGAATTGCCGGAACCGAACGCGTTTTCCTGCTTCAGGCCAAACGACAGACCCAGACCGTCACCACTTGAATAACCGGCACCCAGACTCAGGCTACCGGTGGGCTTTTCAGCGACGTTGAGCGTCAGGTCAACCTGGTCTGGCGCGCCAGCAACCTCCTGGGTTTCTACAGAGACTTCAGAGAAGTAGCCAAGGCGGTCCACCCGGTCACGCGAACGGCGAATCTTGTCGCCGTCGTACCACGATGCTTCCATTTGCCGCAGTTCACGGCGTATCACCACGTCACGCGTGCGCGTGTTGCCGGTCACGTTGATCTTGCGAACGTAGGCGCGCCGCGACGCATTGGCTTGCAGCGTGATGGCCACCCGGTTGTTGACCCGGTCCACTTCGGGCACCGATTCAACCCGCGCAAACGCATAACCAAAATTACCAAAGTAGTCTGTAAACGCCTTGCTGGTGCGTGCTACCTCGTCGGCGTTGTAGGCCGCGCCCGGCTTGATCGTGACAAGGGTTTTGAATTCGTCGTCTTTGCCCAGATAATTGCCAGCGAGTTTGACCGAGCTGACGACAAAGCGCGCGCCTTCAGTGATGTTGATGGTGATGCCGATATCGGTCTTGTTGGGGTCCATCGTGACTTGGGTTGAATCGACGCGAAACTCCAGGTAGCCACGCGTCAGATAGTACGAACGCAGCGTTTCGATGTCGGCGTTGAGCTTGGCACGCGAATACCGGTTGGACTTGGTGTACCAGCTCATCCAGCCACCTGTGTTCAGGTCAAAAAGATCACGCAGTGTGGATTCGCCAAACGCCTTGCTGCCAATGATGCGGATGTCGCTGATCTTGGCAGGTTCGCCCTCAGTGACCGTAAAAGTCAGATTGACCTGGTTGCGCTCAATCGGCGTGACCGTTGTCACAACCTGCGCTGCATACAGACTGCGGTTGATGTACTGGCGCTTGAGCTCCTGTTCGGCCCGGTCGAGTTGCGCCTTGTCAAACGGACGACCGTTGGCCAGACCGATGTCGCGCAAGGACTTGATCAGCACGTCTTTGTCAAACTCCTTGATGCCGGCAAACTCGACCGTAGCCACCGTAGGACGCTCTTGCACCACCACCACCAGCACGTCACCGTTGACCTCGATGCGCACATCCTTGAACAGGCCCAGGGCGTACAACGCACGAATCGAGGCAGCGGCCTTGTCGTCGTTGTACTGTTCGCCTACATGGACCGGAATGGACACGAACACCGTACCCGGTTCAACCCGTTGCAAGCCCTCCACGCGAATGTCGCGCACGGTAAACGGCTCCACCGCCCAAGCCGATTGGGCACACAACAACAAACCCGCAATCCCCGACACGACACCAGAACGACAAGATTTGAAATTCATCATGAGAATAAAAAAGTAAGCAAAGCTTTGGGCATTAACTGAACAGGCGGGTGATGTCATTGACCAAAGCGATGGACATCAAGACCATCAACACCGCCATGCCACCTTGCTGCAAACGCTCCATCCAGCGCTCTGGCACCGGCTTGCCAGTTGCGGCCTCCCAAAGATAATACATCAGGTGACCGCCGTCGAGCACCGGCACGGGCAGCAAGTTGAGCACGCCCAAGCTGACGCTGATGAGTGCCAAAAAAACCAGGTACTGCGTCAACCCCAAGTCGGCAGATTTACCGGCAAATTCTGCAATTGTCAGCGGCCCGCTGATGTTCTTGACCGACGCCTGCCCCAGCAACATCTTGCCCATCATCGTCAGCGTCAATCCGGCCATGTCCCAGGTCTGGGTAACACCACGCACCGCGCCTTCTATCGGCCCGTAGCGCACCAGCACCTTGGCCGGCGCAGCGCCCACATAAGCGCCAATACGCCCGACCGTTTGCCCTGATTGCAACGCCACTTGAGGTCGCACCCGCAGTTCCATTTCACGACCTTGGCGCAACACTCGCCAACGCTGCGCCGCGGCGCTGTCAGAAAGTACCGAAGCGCGAATCAGCTGGCGCAAATGCTGACCATCCACGATATGGGTTTGCTCTACACGCAAGACTTCGTCTCCTGGCTGCAAGCCCGCTTGCGCGGCCGCACCCTGTGGCAACACCTCGCCAATGAGTGCGCGCGAAAACGGCATGCTGATGCCAATGCGAGCGAACAACGACGCGTCCACTTCGGTCGCACCCAGGTTTGACAAGGTCAGCGTCACCTCATGCACTGCGTCGTCAGGTGTCGCCACTTCCAGCAACACATCCTGCGCGCTGATCGCCGCCTTGGTGAGTTGCCAACGCACGTCTTCAAAGGAACGTACCTGCTGCATCTCATCCGTTGCTGCGGCCATGCGCAGCACGCGCTCACCACCGGTCAAGCCAGCTTGGGCGGCAAGCGACGTGGCACCGGGCTGGCTCAGCACCGCCTGCGGCTGTTGCACCCCAATCCAGCTGACTGCCGCGTACAGCGCCACCGCCAACAGCAGGTTGGCCAACGGCCCGGCAGCAACAATAGCGGCGCGCCGCGCCAAAGACTGCGTGTTGAACGCCAAGTGGCGCTCTGATGCGTCCACCGGGCCTTCGCGCTCATCGAGCATCTTCACGTAGCCACCCAGCGGGATCATGGCCAACACAAACTCGGTCGAGTGCGCGTTGACCTGGTGCCGCCACAGCGGCTGACCAAAGCCAATTGAAAAACGCAGTACCTTGACACCGCAAGCCCGGGCCATACGGTAATGACCGTATTCATGGATCGCGATCAGCAGGGCAATCGCCAGCACAAAGGAGCCCAGTGTCATCATGGCATTCGATTCGGTCAGACCTTAACGCTGCAACTTGTTGACCACACACTGCGCCCGCGCGCGTGCACAAGCGTCAAGCGCCAGCAAGTCTTCCAGAGAACCCGGCGGCATCGGTTGCAACGCCGACAAGGTTTCCAGGTTCACCGCATGAATCTGGTCAAAGCGGATGACACCCTGCAAAAAAGCAGCGACCGCAACCTCGTTGGCCGCGTTCAGCACGGCCGTGCTGCCCGGCGCGGCATCCAGCACTTGCCAGGCCAGTTGCAGACCGGGAAAGCGCCGTGGGTGGTCGTTGGACGCGATCGACTCAAAGCTCAAATCGGCCATGGCGGCAAAATCCAGCTCGGATGCGCCGCTGGTCACCCGGTCGGGCCACGACAGCCCCAAAGCAATCGGTACCTTCATGTCCGGCGTGCCCAATTGCGCCAACACCGAATGGTCGCGGTATTGCACCATCGAGTGGATCACGCTTTGCGGGTGAATCACCACGTCGATACGCTGCGCTGGCAGACCAAACAGGTAGTGCGCCTCGATCACCTCAAGGACCTTGTTCATCATGGTGGCCGAATCGACCGAGATCTTGCGCCCCATCACCCAATTGGGATGAGCGCACGCCTGGTCTGGCGTGATCGCGCCCAACGTGGCAGGGTCACGGCGGCGAAACGGCCCACCGGAGGCGGTCAGAATAATTTTGTCCACCTGCCCGGCCCAGCACGCGGGGTCGTCTGGCAAGGACTGGAACACGGCCGAATGTTCACTGTCAATCGGCAGCAGCTTGGCACCCCCTGCAGCCACCGTGCGCAAGAAAAAATCGCCTCCCACCACCAGCGCTTCCTTGTTGGCCAGCAGCACTCGCTTGCCGGCGCGCGCCGCTGCCAGGCAGGAAGCCAGGCCTGCGGCGCCCACAATAGCCGCCATGACCACGTCCACCTGTTCGTGTGACGCTATTTCTTCAATAGCTTCTGACCCAGACAGAACCTGCGTTGGAAGGCTATTTTCCTTGCATTTTCTGGCCAGCTCGTGCGCTGCCGCCGGGTCGGCCATGACCGCAAACACTGGCTTGAACTGCCCACATTGCGCCAACATTTTGTCCACCTGGGTAGAGGCCGCCAACGCAAACACCTCAAAGCGCGCGGGGTGCAAAGCCATCACCTCCAACGTACTCACACCGATGGAACCGGTGGAGCCCAGAATGGCAACGCGTTGTCTGTGCCCCGATAGCTGCATCGTCATGCTGCGCCTCAAACCGAAACCAGCATCATGGCCAGCGGCAGCGTGGGCAACAGAGCATCCACCCGGTCAAGCACGCCGCCATGACCGGGCAACAGATGGCTGCTGTCTTTTACACCGGCGCTGCGCTTGACCAGAGATTCCAGCAAATCACCCACCACGCTCATGGCGCACAAGAAAAGACACGACAACACCATGAAGCCCGTGCCACGCGCCGACAGCAGGGTGTAGATGCTGGGCGCAACAGCCCCGGTAGCGGCTTCGGCCCAGCGCCACACAAAGGCCAGCAGCACCACCCCCAGCATGCCACCCCAGACACCTTCCCAGCTTTTGCCTGGGCTGATCGATGCGGCCAGCTTGCGCTGGCAGATGTCGCCGCCCAGCGCCCGCCCGGCAAAGTAGGCGCCGATGTCAGCCGTCCAGACCAAAGCCAGCACCGACAACAAAAAATGCATGCCCAGCAAACGCGCATGGGCCACGGCGAGCCAGGTGACACACAAGGCCAGCCAACCCAACAACAGGCGCAAGCCGCGCGCATGGCTGGACCAGGCTGCCACCCCACGCGCAAGCGCCCAGACACCCAGCAGGACCCAGCAAGCCCCTGCCAGTAACCACAGAGGTGCCAAACTGCCAGCCAGACCACCGGCAATCCAAATGACCACACACGCCACAGCGCAAGCCAGCCCTGACAGCCAGGCCCACTGCCCTGTCACGCCATTCATGCGTGCCCACTCCCAGCCGCCCGCAGCAATGAACAGCAGGGTCAGCACCAGGAAAGGTTCGGGTTGTGCATAAAAAAGTGCTGGCAGCAATACGGCCAGCAACACCAGCGCAGTGATGACTCTTTGCTTGAACATGCCCGGCCCGTGACCCGCTTACCGCGGCATGGTTTGCACCTGCTCAGAGGTCAAACCGAAGCGGCGTTCACGCTGCGCATAGGAAGCAATGGCCTGATCCAGCACGGCCGCGTCAAAGTCTGGCCATAGCACGTCAGAAAAGAAAAACTCGGAATACGCCGACTGCCAGAGCAAAAAATTGCTGATGCGTTGCTCGCCGCCAGTGCGAATCACCAAGTCCGGGTCGGGCACATGCCGCGTCGCCATGGCCTGACTGAGGTTCTCTTCGGTAAACGCCAAACCCTGCTCTTGCAGTTTGGAAGCCGCCTGCAAAATGTCCCAGCGGCCACCATAATTGAAGCAGACATTCAGGATTAGCCGGGAATTGGCAGCAGTTACATCCTGCGCCTGTTGCATGTGCTGCAACACCCGCGCTGACAAGCCCGCTCGATCGCCGACAAAACGCAGTTGCACGCCGTCGGACTGCAGTTGGCGCACCTCCCGCGACAGCGCCAGTGCAAACAAATCCATCAACCCGGAAACTTCTTCGCTCGGGCGATTCCAGTTTTCGGAGGAAAACGCAAACACCGTCAATACCCGCACCCCGCGCTCATCACAGGCCCGCGCGCAGCGCTTGAGCGACTCAACGCCCTGCCGATGCCCTGCAATACGTGGCAGGTAGCGCTTGTTGGCCCAACGACCGTTGCCATCCATGACGATGGCAATGTGGTGCGGTACTTTGGAATCAGGCATGGCCGGTCAAACCGCCATGATGTCTTGTTCTTTGGCCGCCACCATCTGGTCAATAGTGGCAATGTGTTTATCTGTGACTTTTTGAATCTCTGACTCGCAGCGTTTTTGTTCGTCTTCCGAGGCCTGCTTGTCTTTGACCAATTTTTTGACCGCCTCGTTGGCGTCACGGCGCAGACTGCGCACCGCAATCTTGGCACCCTCGCCCTCGGCGCGCACCACCTTGGTGAGCTCCTTGCGGCGCTCTTCCGACATGGCAGGCATCGGCACCCGGATCAGGTCGCCCATAGACGAAGGGTTCAAGCCCAGATCGCTGTCGCGAATGGCTTTTTCGATCTTCGCACCCAGGCCTTTTTCCCAGGGCTGAACACTCACGGTGCGGGCGTCAAGCAGGGATACGTTGGCCACTTGGCTGACGGGCAGCATCGAACCGTAATAGTCAACGTGCACCGTATCCAGAATGGCCGGATTGGCACGTCCCGTACGGATTTTGGTCAGGTTGTGCTGGAAAGCAGCAATCGACTGATCCATCCTGGATTCAACTGTTTTTTTAACATCAGCAATTGGCATGGGGTTTCCTCACTGGGGATCTCAGTAGCAACGCTATTTTGGCACGCTCAGGCATAGACCAGCGTGCCCTCGTCTTCACCCAGCACCACACGCTTGAGCGCGCCGTGTTTGACGATGGAAAACACCTTGATCGGCAAACGCTGGTCACGGCACAGCGCAAAGGCGGTTGCGTCCATGATGCCCAAGTTTTGGGAAATCGCGTCATCAAAAGAAATTTTGCTGTAGCGCGTAGCACTCGGATCTTTTTTGGGGTCTGCGCTGTAAACGCCGTCCACCTTGGTCGCCTTGAGCACAATCTCGGCACCAATTTCAGAACCACGCAACGCGGCAGCCGTGTCGGTGGTAAAAAAAGGATTGCCTGTGCCGGCTGTAAAGATCACCACCTTGCCTTCTTCCAGGTACTGCAAGGCCTTGGGCCGGATGTACGGCTCCACCACCTGCTCAATGGCAATGGCAGACATCACGCGCGCCGTCAAGCCGGCTTTGTTCATGGTGTCGCCCAGTGCGAGTGCGTTCATCACGGTGGCCAACATCCCCATGTAATCGGCGGTCGCGCGGTCCATACCGACCGAACCCCCGGCCACACCACGGAAGATATTGCCGCCTCCAATGACCACGGCCACCTGGACACCCAAAGCGGTCACGTCAACCACCTCTTGCACCATGCGCACGATGGTGTCACGGTTGATGCCAAAGGCGTCGTTGCCCATCAACGCTTCACCCGAGAGCTTGAGGAGAATTCGCTTATACGCAGGTTGGACGTTGGACATAAAAACTCCTGGGTGAGTGTGGGTTAGCTGGTGGCCAAGGCCCTGCGGGTCAGACCGACTGCTTGGCGGCAGCAACTTGCGCCGCAACCTCAGCCGCAAAGTCATCCACCTTCTTTTCGATGCCTTCGCCTACCACGTAGAGCGTGAACGAATTTACCGTGGTGGCAGCGGCCTTGAGCATCTGCTCCACGCTTTGCTTGTCATTCTTGACAAACGCCTGATTCAGCAGCGAGACCTCTTTGAGAAACTTCTGCACGCCACCTTCGACGCGCTTGGCAACAATCTCAGGGGACTGAACCGGCTTGCCCGCTGCGGTTGCCGTGGCGGCGTCTTCAGCCGCCTTGGCAGCCGCCACAGAACGCTCACGCGCCACCAGCTCTGCCGGCACATCGTCAGCAGACAGCGCTACCGGCTTCATGGCCGCTACGTGCATGGCCACGTCTTTGGCGGCCGTTTCGTTGCCAGCGTACTCAACTACCACACCAATGCGTGTGCCGTGCAGGTAATGCGCCAGCGCATGACCGTTGGCTAAACGCTTGAAGCGACGAAACGTCATGTTTTCACCAATTTTGCCGATCAAGCCTTTGCGCACATCTTCCAAGGTGGGGCCAAAACCGTCTTGCTCGTAAGCGCTGGCACCCAGCGCCGCCAAGTCAGCCGGGTTGTACTTGGCCACCGCCACAGCGCCCGCTTGGGCCAGCGCCAAAAAGCTGTCGTTTTTGGTCACAAAATCGGTTTCGCAATTGACTTCAAACAGCGCACCCACGCCATTTTCTTCATGGTAGGCAACCACACCCTCAGCGGTAATACGGGAAGATGCTTTGCCCGCCTTGCTACCCAGTCGCACGCGCAAGATTTCCTCCGCCTTGACCATGTCACCTTCAGCCTCAGTGAGTGCACGCTTGCACTCCATCATGGGGGCATCGGTTTTGCCACGCAGTTCAGCCACCATGCTTGCAGTAATTGCTGCCATTTTTATCTCCAGATTCAATTCGGTTAATCAACGATCACATCAAAAAAAGGGGGCTCTCAAGCCCCCTGGATTGGGGTGGTCCCAGCGACTCAGGCCGCGGCTTCGTCCACTTCAACAAATTCGTCGGCACTTTCCGCGGCAACTGCCTTGACCACGTCGTCAACAGCGTTGGCACGACCTTCAAGGATGGCGTCTGCAATACCGCGGGCGTACAGCGTGACGGCCTTGGACGAGTCGTCGTTACCCGGGATGACGTAATCGATGCCTTCGGGTGAATGGTTGGTATCAACCACGGCCACCAGCGGAATGCCAAGTTTGCGCGCTTCGGCAATGGCAATCTTGTGGTAGCCCACATCAATCACAAAAATCGCATCAGGCAACGCGGTCATGTCTTGAATGCCGCCAATGTCTTTTTCAAGCTTTTCCAGCTCGCGGGCGAACATCAGCTGCTCTTTTTTGCTCATGGCTTCCAGACCAGCTTCTTGCTGGGTTTTCATATCTTTGAGCCGCTTGATCGACGTTTTGACCGTCTTGAAGTTGGTCAGCATACCGCCGAGCCAGCGCTGATCAACGTACGGCACGCCAGCGCGTTGCGCCTCGGCTGCCACGGTTTCACGCGCCTGGCGCTTGGTACCGACCATCAGTACGGTACCGCGGCGGGCCGCGATTTGGCGCACAAATTTGGCCGCTTCCTGGAACATCGGCAAGGATTTTTCCAGGTTGACAATGTGAATTTTGTTGCGATGACCAAAAATGAAAGGGGCCATCTTGGGGTTCCAGAAGCGGGTCTGGTGGCCAAAGTGGACACCGGCTTCCAGCATGTCGCGCATGGTTACTGCCATAAAGTACTCCGAAGGTTAAGTCTAAAATCCAGTCCGAAATGACGCAGGCATCGCTTTATAGAGCGATGGCAAGGTCAACACCTTGGTGCGACTGGTTTGCGATTTACTTGGCAAGGGCAGCCCGGTACATTGAGTGCCTTGACCCCTGGCCAAGCCTGAAGATTGTAACATTGCACAAAGTGGTCTCGAGCCGCCATCAGGTTCAAAAAACGCTTTGTGTGTTCGCTGAATCCCAAAAGCAAACAGACCCCTAACGTCAGTCAAGTTTTTGCAGGAGCATCATGAAAGTCAAATTTTGGGGAGTTCGTGGCTCCGTCGCCTCACCTGGGCCTGCAACAGTGCGGTACGGCGGCAACACCACCTGTATTGAAGTCCGTACCGACAGCAACGAACTGATCATTCTGGATGCCGGAACCGGCATTTTTCCGCTGTCGCAATCCCTGATGAGCGAGCTTCCCCTGACGGCAAACATCCTCATTTCCCATTCTCACTGGGATCACATCCAGGGCTTGCCTTTTTTCATACCCAACTTCATTCCCGGCAACACCTTGCGCTTGCATGGGGCTTTCGACCCCATCTCTGGCAAGGGTGTGGAACAAGTCATGTCGGTGCAACTGCAATACAGCTATTTTCCGGTGCGCGAGGCAGAAATGAAAGCGCGCATCGACTACGTTACGCTGACGCCGAACGAAAAGTTTCAGATCGGCTCAGCCACCATCACGCCCTTTATGATGAACCATCCCGTGACCGATTTTGGTTACCGCATCGAGTCGTGTGGCAAGTCGATGTTCTTTACCGGGGATCACGAGCCACCCCAAAATATTTACGAGCCAGGTGATCCGCAATACGCGCAGTACCAAACCTTTATTGATGCCAAGGCCAAGGAATTGTTGCGCGCCATGGCTGATGTGGATGTATTGATCGCAGACAGTTCCTACACTACTGCCGAATATGAGAGCAAGCGCGGCTGGGGACATGGAACCTTTCATTCCAGCATTCAATACGCCAAGCAAGCCGGTGCAAAAAACTTGTTTTGCACGCACCATGAACCCACGCGTTCTGACGACGCCCTGGAAGCAGCTTTTAAACAGGTTTTAAAAGACCATCCAAGCCAGGCGGGCGACCCCGTCTATCGGCTCGCGCGCGAGGGTGAGGTTTTTGAGTTTTAACCTGTGCACAGAGTAACGCCGGGCAACCCGCATGCGCTGTTTGATGTAGCGCAAACGCGCAGCATCGAACAACGGGTTGGCGATCCATTGCCCCCCAACACTTTGATGCAACGCGCAGGTTTGGCCGTTGCCAGACTGGCGCTGGCGCTGGCTCCGCACGCACGGCATATCTGGGTAGCCTGCGGCCCCGGCAACAACGGCGGTGACGGCCTGGAGGCCGCCGTGCACTTGAAGCAGTGGGGAAAGTCACCCTGGGTCACCTGGTTGGGCCACCCCGATAAATGCCCGGCGGATGCCGCAACGTCACTGAAACGGCTGCATCAGGCGGGCATCGCACTTGAGTCCAGCCCACCTGTACAAGCCGACCTGTGCATCGACGCGCTACTGGGGATAGGCGCTGACTTGCGCGAGCCCACAGGAGCCATGGCAGAAACAATCCGGGCGATGCGTGCGCAAGTAGCGACCGTTCTTGCGGTGGACATTCCCACTGGGCTCGACGCCAACACCGGAGAGGTGAATGCCTTGCATGTGCAGGCGCAGCACACCCTGAGTTTGCTCACGCTCAAACCAGGGCTTTTTACTGCCCACGGACGGGATGCTGCAGGGACCGTATGGCTGGACAACCTCGGTGTCAACCCTGCTCAGGACGCAGTGGTGACGCAAGCAGCTTGGCTGGAAGCAGAATCACCCCGGCTGATGCGGCCGCACGCCTCCCACAAAGGCAGCTACGGCGATGTGGCCGTGGTGGGCGGTGCCACAGGTATGACCGGCGCGGCGCTGCTGGCGGCCACCAGTGCCTTGCACTCCGGATGTGGGCGGGTCTTTGTCAGCCTGTTGGACGGGGCGGTACTGCCGATCGACGTCGTGCAGCCGGACATCATGTTCAGTGCCCTGGACACGCTCAATCTGGAGCAGATGGTGGTGGTATTTGGGTGCGGCGGTGGCGCTCTGCCCCGCGCGTTGATTGAGCGCGTTTTAAGATCGCCAGCCCCCGTTGTTATTGATGCAGACGCCCTTAATTCAATAGCATCTGACAACCCCCTTCAAACCCTGCTGGCTTGGCGCGGCCAAGACCACCGAAGCACCGTGCTGACACCGCATCCGCTGGAGGCAGCACGGTTGCTGGGCTGTACCGCACAACAAATTCAGGCCGACCGGCTCGCTGCGGCAAAGACGCTGACAGGGCGTTACACCTGTACGGTCGTGCTCAAAGGCGCGGGCTCGATCATCTGCGCACCAGGCGAAACCCCAGTCATCAACTTCAGCGGCAATGCCCGGCTGGCCACCGCCGGCAGCGGCGACGTGCTGGCGGGCATGGTGGGCGCCTTGCTGGCGCGTGGTCTGCCACCTTTTCTGGCCGCCTGCTACGCCGTCCAGCGCCACGGCGAGACGGCCGACCAATGGCCCAGCCACACCACGCTGACTGCCAGCGCACTGGCTCGTGCGATATCGTTCGACGATTAACCGCGCCCCACAAACGGCATCTTGGTCGCCATCACCGTATGAAAGAGCACATTGGCATGCAGGGGCAAATTCGCCATGTAAAGCACCGACTCGCCAACGATTGAGACGTCCATCAACGGCTCAGCAGCAGTCTGCCCATTGGCCTGCAACACACCTATGGCCATACGCTGCGTCATGTCGGTGGCAGCGTTACCAACGTCAATTTGCCCCACCGCAATATCGTACTGGCGACCATCCAGCGCGGCAGTCTTGGTCAGCCCCGTGACGGCATGTTTGGTGGCGGTGTAAGCAATGGAATTCGGGCGTGGTGCTGTGGCAGAAATTGAACCGTTGTTAATGATGCGCCCACCACGCGGAAGTTGTGCTTTCATGACACGAAACGCCTGACGCAGACATAAAAACATGCCAGTCAAGTTCACATCCACCACCTTTTGCCACTGTTGCAGCGACAAATCTTCCAGCGGAACGACAGGCGCTGCCGTGCCGGCGTTGTTAAACAACACATCCACTCTGCCAAACCGTTCCAGCGCAGCACCAAACAGCGCAGCCACCGAAGCCTCTTGGGAGACGTCTGCAGGTACCACCCACACGCGCTCCGGGGCCGCAACCTGCGCTGCCAATGCGTTCAAAACGTCGGGCCGCCGACCTGCCAGTACCACGCAGTAACCACCCCTGAGCAAGGCCAGTGCGGCCGCCTTGCCAATACCTGTTCCAGCGCCAGTGACAACGGCCACCTTGTTCTGAACCTGTGGTTTCATCAACGGCATCCTTTCGTTCGTCTGTCAAGGTCTTCTTCTGGATTTTCGCCCGCCATCCTTGCCCTTGGCAGGTGTCGCGCGTGGCGTTGATGCCGATCCGCGCGCTGTCTTGCCTGAAGAACGCTTGGCCGCATTGGACTTCTCTCGCACAGGTGGTGCAGCAAAGAGCGATTCGGCATCGGTTTCAAAAACAACACCTGCGCCGCGACCACTTTCTTTGGCCCCGGTAACGCCAAGACCAGCGCCCGCACCGACCAGCCGAAAGTCAATGCGTCTGCCGTCCAGATCAACGCGGCTGACCTGCACGCGCACACGCGAGCCCAGTGCATACCGAATACCGGTGCGCTCACCACGCAGCTCCTGGCGAACTTCGTCAAACCGGAAATATTCCCCACCCAGTTCGGTAATGTGCACCAGGCCCTCGACGTACATCGCATCCAAAGTGACAAACAAACCAAAACTGGTGACCGAGCTGACCACCCCAGCGTATTCCTCGCCCAGGTGCTCGCGCATGTACTTGCACTTGAGCCAGGCTTGCACATCGCGACTCGCTTCATCCGCACGCCGTTCGTTGGCGCTGCAATGCAGGCCAGCAGCTTGCCAGGCTTGCATGTCAGCGCTGAGCTTGCGCGGCTTTTGCTCGGGCGCACGTACCCGCGAAGCCAGATTCTTTTCAAGACGTTTGCTCAACTTGGCGTGTGCCTCGCCCGGCGTTGGCAGCACAGGCAACTGGTACTTTCCCTTGGCCAAAATGGCTTTGATGACACGGTGCACCAACAAATCCGGGTAACGCCGGATCGGGCTGGTGAAGTGCGTGTAGGCGTCAAACGCCAAGCCAAAATGCCCGCTGTTGATGGGCGTGTAAATGGCCTGCTGCATCGATCGCAACAACATCGAATGGATTTGTGCAGCGTCTGGGCGGTCTTTGGTGGCTTGGGCTATGGCCTGAAACTCACCCGGAGAAGGCTCGTCACTGACGCTCATACCGACGCCCATCACTTTGAGGTAATTGCGCAGAATTTCAACTTTTTCCGGCGGCGGCCCTTCGTGCACCCGATACAAGCCCGCGTGCTTGCTCTGCGCGATAAAGTCGGCGCTGCACACGTTGGCCGCAAGCATGGCCTCCTCGATCAATTTGTGTGCGTCATTGCGGGTACGCGGCACAATTTTTTCAATGTGGCCAGCCTCATCGCACACAATTTGTGTTTCAACCGTTTCGAAATCGACCGCGCCACGTCGCTGGCGCGACTTGAACAACGCATGGTACACATCGTGCAGGTTGATCAGGTCGTTGATACGTGCTTGATGCCGCTTGGCTTCCGGACCACGCGTATTGGCCAGAATGGCCGCCACCTCGGTGTAAGTAAAGCGCGCATGGCTAAACATCACCGCAGGGTAAAACTGGTACGCCGACACTTCGCCGTCTTCGGTCACGACCATGTCACACACCATGCACAGCCGCTCAAGCTCAGGGTTCAATGAACACAGACCATTGGACAGTTTTTCAGGCAGCATCGGTATGACGCGGCGCGGAAAATAAACGCTGGTGGCCCGTTCGTACGCATCAATGTCAATTGCGCAGCCGTTTTCAACGTAGTGGCTTACATCCGCAATGGCCACCAGCAGTCGCCAACCCGAAACTGTTGCACGTCCTTTGCCAATACGCGTGGGTTCGCAATAAACCGCGTCGTCAAAATCACGCGCGTCTTCACCGTCGATGGTGACCAGCGGCACGTCGGTCAGATCCACGCGTTGAACCTTGTCTTGTGGTTGCACTTTGTCTGGCAAGGCCCGTGCCTGCGCCGTGCAAGCCTCAGAAAACTCATGCGGCACGCTGTACTTGCGTACTGCAATCTCGATTTCCATCCCCGGGTCGTCAATATCGCCCAACACCTCTTTGATACGTCCAACAGGTTGCCCAAACAGCGCGGGCGGCTCGGTCAACTCGACCACAACCACCTGTCCGGCCTGAGCCAAACCGGTGGCCGCCTTCGGAATCATTACGTCCTGCCCGTAGCGCTTATCCTCAGGTGCAACGATCCAGATGCCGCTTTCGTGCAACAGGCGGCCAATGATGACCTGACTGCTGCGTTCGATGATTTCCACCACACGGCCCTCGGGGCGTCCCTTGCGGTCGCTGCGCACGACGCGTGCCTTGACGCGGTCCTTGTGTAGCACGGCCCGCATTTCGTTGGGCGGCAAATAAATATCGGCCTCACCGTCGTCACGAACGACGAACCCATGTCCGTCGCGATGACCCATCACAACACCTTCAACTTCGTCCAGCAACGCGCTGGAATGTTTTATATTTTTGATACAATGCCCTTCTTTCCTGAAATGCCCAGGTGGCGGAATTGGTAGACGCACTAGTTTCAGGTACTAGCGAGTAACTTCGTGGAGGTTCGAGTCCTCTCCTGGGCACCAATAATAGCTGTATTGAGCGACAGTTTTTCTGCTGTCAGCGGGCTATATCCCCACCCCCGTCATTTCGGTTGCCACCAAGCAATAAGGTGGCTTTTGGTGCGCCCACTACACACACCAGCGTTGCTCAGACAATGGTACGAAACGGGGTGGCAACTGGTAGATCTAAATCACCCGAAAAAAAGGCTTTCTGCCAAATGCATAGCAGAAAGCCTTATTGTTTGGCGGAGCGGACGGGACTCGAACCCGCGACCCCCGGCGTGACAGGCCGGTATTCTAACCAACTGAACTACCACTCCTGGTAGCTAACGTTCAGCTCTTGCGAGCCCAAGTCAATGGCTTTTGACAGCCATTCGTTAACGACTTGCGCCTTGCTATCTTACGATAACCTGGCGACCCCACGGGGATTCGAACCCCGGTACTCACCGTGAAAGGGTGATGTCCTAGGCCTCTAGACGATGGGGTCAAAACCTAGTGACTTGCGTCAACACTTGAAAACTTTGGTGGAGGTAAGCGGGATCGAACCGCTGACCTCTTGCATGCCATGCAAGCGCTCTCCCAGCTGAGCTATACCCCCGAACCACTTGCAGCAACCGGTAGGTCACCACGTGTTTTCAAGCCCGCGATTCTAGCGTGAAAATCAAGCCGCTCGCAGCCGCGCGACAACTTTTTCTCGATCCATCAGCGCCAGCACCGCATCCAGTGACGGTGTGTGTGCCGTGCCCACCACCACCACCCGCACTGGCATCGCCAACTGCGGCATCTTCAGGCCGCAAGTTTTCAGCACGTCCTTGATCTGCACCGAAATTTCGGTCTTGTCCCACACGCAACTCTGTAACCGCTCAGCCAGCGTGGCCAGCGCGGGCCTGACTGCGTCGGTGACATGCTGATCAAGCTCTTCTGGCTTCGGATACACCGCATCGGCATAAAACACCGCAGCCCAATCCGCCAGCGCGACCATGGTGTCGCAGCGGTCTTTGAACAGGGCGCAGATCGCCGGCAAGTGCGCGTCGGCGGCAATGCCACGCTTTTGCAACTGTGCCTGCACCAGCGGCACCAGCACCTCATCGGGCGTGACCTTCAGGTGTTGCGCATTCACCCAGCGCAGCTTGGCCTCGTCAAACTGCGCGGCACTCTTGCCCAGATGATCCAGGTTGAACCACTCAATGAACTGCGCGCGGCTGAAGATTTCATCGTCGCCGTGGCTCCAGCCTAGGCGCGCCAGGTAGTTCACCATCGCGTCCGGCAAATAGCCTTCATCGCGATACTGTGTCACGGCCTTGGCACCATTGCGCTTGCTCATCTTTTCGCCCTGCTCGTTCAGCACGGTGGGCAGGTGGGCATAGACCGGCGGCTCTTTGCCCAGCGCCTTGAAGATATTGATCTGGCGCGGCGTGTTGTTGACGTGGTCGTCGCCCCGAATCACGTGCGTGATACCCATGTCCAGGTCATCGACCACCACACAAAAGTTGTACGTGGGTGTACCGTCCGGGCGCGCGATCACCAGATCGTCGAGCTCGTCGTTACGGATTTCAATGTGGCCCTTGACCTTGTCGTCCCACGCCACCACACCGTCCTTGGGGTTCTTGAAACGCAACACCGGTTTCACGCCTTGGGGTACCGGCGGCAACACTTTGCCGGGCTCGGGGCGCCAAGTGCCGTCGTAACGCGGCTTTTCCTTGGCAGCCGTCTGGCGCTCACGCAAGGCGTCGAGCTCAGCCACGCTCATGTAGCAGGGATAGACATGGCCCGCTGCCACCAGCTCGGCCAACACCGCCTTGTAGCGGTCCATGCGCTGCATCTGGTAGAACGGCCCTTCGTCGTGGTCCAGGCCCAGCCATGCCATGCCCTCGATGATCACGTCCACAGACGCTTGCGTGGAGCGCTCCAGGTCGGTGTCTTCAATACGCAAGATAAAAGTGCCGCCGGTGGCACGCGCAAACGCCCACGGATACAGGGCGGAACGGATGTTGCCCAGATGGATAAAGCCGGTGGGTGACGGCGCAAAGCGGGTACGGGTCTTTGAAGTCATAAGATGTTTGTCAGGGTTTGCAGGCCACGCAACAGGTCGGCCTTCAGGTCGTCAATGTGGTCCAGGCCCACGGCCATGCGGATCAGACCCTGGCCGATGCCCGCAGCCTGGCGCTGGTCTTCGGTCAGGCGACCATGCGAGGTGGTGGCCGGGTGTGCGATGGTGGTTTTGGTGTCGCCCAGATTGGTGGTGATGGAGCACACGCGCGTGTTGTCAATCACGTGAAAAGCGCGTTGGCGTGCCTGTGTGGCGTCGGCAGCGCGCACGTCAAACGACACCACCGCGCCGCCCAAGCCGCCTTGTTGACGCATCGCCAATTCATGCTGAGGATGGGTGGCAAGACCGGGGTAATACACGCGCGCCACCTGCGGTTGCTGTTGCAACCACGTGGCCAATGCCAACGCGTTGGCGCTGTGCGCGCGCATGCGCAACGCCAGTGTTTCCAGCCCCTTGGTCACCACCCAGGCATTGAACGGCGACAGCACCACGCCCACGGTACGGTTGATCGGCCAGAACACGTCGTTGACCATTTTTTGCGAGCAGCAAAGGGCGCCGGCCACCACCCTGCCCTGGCCGTCCAGGTACTTGGTGCCCGAATGGATCACCACGTCGGCGCCATATTCCACCGGGCGTTGTAGCGCAGGTGTGCAAAAGCAGTTGTCCACCGCCAGCAACGCGCCCGCCTCATGCGCCACCTGGGCCAGCGCGGCGATGTCGCAAATGTCGGTCAGTGGATTGGTCGGCGTTTCGGCAAACAGCAGCTTGGTGTTGGGCCTAACGGCAGCGCGCCACTGCGCCACGTCGGTCTGCGACACAAACGTGGTCTCAACGCCAAACTTGGAAAATTCTCCGGCAAACAGGCGCAGCGTCGAACCAAACACCGACTGCGAGCACACCACATGGTCGCCCGCGCGCAGCACACCCAGCCCCAGCAGCAGCACCGCCGCCATACCGCTGGACGTGGCGATGGCGGCTTCGGTGCCTTCCAGCGCAGCCAGACGCATTTCCATGCCCGACACGGTGGGGTTGCCCACACGGGTGTAGGTGTAGCCGTCTTCCTCCAGCGCAAAACGCTTGCGCGCGGTTTCAGCGTCGGGCTGGACAAAGCTGCTGGTCAGGTACAGCGCCTCCGAGTTTTCGCCATACTGGCTGCGCTCCACACCCACGCGTACCGCCAGCGTGTCGGGGTGCAAGTCTTCAGGCAGACTCATGCCGCCTCCTGCGCGTTGGGTAGCGCCAACCGCGACGTGTCTTCCTGCAGGTCGTCTTGCGCGATGCGACTGGCGTTGAGCCGGATGATGTCTTCTACCGTCACGTCGCCGGTGACGTACACGCCGTCAAAGCACGACGCATCAAAGTCGTGGATCGCCGCGTTGAGCGACCCAATGGCCTTCTTCATCGCATCAACATCCTGGTAGATCAGCGCATCACAGCCAATGATCTGGCGAATTTCTTCAATGGTGCGGTTGTGCGCGACCAACTCTTGCGGTGTCGGCATATCGATCCCATAGACATTGGGGAAGCGCACCGGCGGCGCTGCGCTGGCCATATAGACCTTGTTTGCGCCGGCGTCGCGCGCCATTTGCACAATCTCGCGGCTGGTGGTGCCACGCACGATCGAGTCGTCCACCAGCAGCACGTTGCGGCCCTTGAATTCGCTGGCGATCACGTTGAGCTTTTGCCGCACCGACTGTTTGCGCATCGACTGCCCCGGCATGATGAAGGTGCGCCCCACGTAGCGGTTCTTCACAAAACCTTCGCGGTAGGGCAAACCCAACAACTGCGCCATTTGCGCAGCACTTGGGCGGCTTGACTCAGGGATCGGAATCACCACGTCTATCTCATTCGGCGGCACGGTGGAGATCACCCGCTTGGCCAGCGTCTCGCCCAAGTTCAGCCGCGCCTGATAGACCGAAATGCCGTCCAGCACCGAATCGGGCCGCGCCAGATAGACAAACTCAAAAATACACGGGTTCAGCACCGGCGCATCGGCACACTGCTCAGCATAAAGTCGGCCTTCCAGGTCAATAAACACAGCCTCACCAGGAGCTACATCACGCTCAAAACGGTGCGACGTACCCTCCAGCGCAACCGATTCGCTGGCCAGCATCCAGGTGTCGCCCCCGCGGCCCAGGCACAGCGGGCGAATGCCGTGCGGGTCACGAAAGGCCAGCACACCATGCCCGGCAATCAGCGCAATCACCGCGTAAGAACCGCGCACCCGGCGATGCACCTTGCGCACGGCAGCAAACACATCGTGCGGTGTCAAGGGCAGACCGCGCGTTGTGGCCTCAATCTCGTGCGCCAGCACGTTGAGCAAGACCTCTGAGTCGCTTTCGGTGTTGATGTGGCGGTGGTTGGCGTTGAACAGCTCCACCTTGAGCGCGACCGCATTGGTGAGATTACCGTTGTGCACCAACACAATGCCAAACGGCGCGTTCACATAAAACGGCTGCGCCTCTTCTTCGCTGAAGGCGTTGCCCGCCGTCGGGTAGCGCACCTGCCCCAGGCCGCAGTTACCTGGCAGCGAACGCATATTGCGCGTGCGGAACACGTCGCGCACCATGCCCTTGGCCTTGTGCATGAAAAACTTGCGCTCTTGCTGCGTGACGATGCCCGCGGCATCCTGCCCGCGGTGCTGCAGCAACAGCAGTGCGTCGTAAATCAGCTGATTCACCGGTGAGCGGCTGACCACTCCCACTATTCCACACATAGACGTCCTAGTGATTCAAAAAAAATGTCAAGTCCGCAGGTAACGCCCCACACTTTGCGGCAACATCGGCTTGAGCCCTGCTATCACTGCGGTGCACAAGCCAGCGCCAGTGGACTCCTTCCAGGTGGCGCTTTCGCGTAGCGGCGTCATCGTTACCACCAGTGTGGTCACCAGCAGCAGCAACACACCACGCGCCGCACCAAAGGCCAGCCCCAGCACCCGGTCGATCGGCCGCAACCCCACCGCTTCGGTCAACTTGCGAATCAACACAATCAGCAATCCACCCGCCACCGCCGCGGCCACAAACACCAACACAAAACCAGCGGCGTATCGCATGGTCTCGCTGGCACCGCTCATGGGCAGATAACGCGACACGTCCAGCGCCAACCACTGCGCGGCGACAAACGCGGTTGCCCAATTGACCAGCGACAGCACTTCAACCACCAGTCCACGCCAACCACCGAGCACCGTTGACAGCAGCAGCACAGCAGCAAAAATCCAGTCCAGGGCAGGCATGGCGAGCAGTAATAGCTATCAAAGCAGAAGCAAAGCGACAGGCAAATCAAGCTTTTTGATCTTGGCTGCCGCGCGTTCAGCATCCGCTTTGGAAGCAAAAGGCCCCACACGCACCCGGATGCGTTTGCCGTCTTTGGTCTCTGCCACCTGCGCGTAGGTCTTCAAACCGGCTTTCTCGAGTTTGAGCCGCACCTCGTGCGCACGGGCATTGTCGGCAAAAGCACCCACTTGTACGACAAAACGCTGCCCGGCGGCCGCCTCGGAAGCTGGTTTGACTGGCGCTACCGCAGTCACCGTCTGCTTGGCGGGTTCACGACGGGCTTCCAGAATAGCCTGCGCCCGGTTTGAATCATCCGGCTTGGCTGCGGCCAGGCCCGCACTGGCCGATACCACGGGGGCAGATTCCACCTTGCTCTGGACAAGCACAGGTTCCTTGGCTGCCTGCTTTACTGTCATGGGCGCTGACGCCGGCTTGGCAACAGGCGCAGGCATCACCAGCGGCAACACCTTGTCGCGGTCCGGGATATCAATAGGTGTGTTGACCGCTATCGGGCGCGGTTGCCGCTCCAGCAGCAACGGCAAACCGATCACACCGATCAGCACCAGCACCGCTGCGCCCACCAGGCGGTACTTGGCACGGCGGCGCAATTCATCCACACTTTGCACCGCAGCGCTGGCCTGTGCGCCTTGTCCGGCTGCACCGTCCTTGTTACGAAACTTGAAAAATGCCATGCGAATCAACGTTGGGGGAGGGGGAGCGACAACAGGCTGAAAAACTCAGGATTGGGACAGATGTTTGGCCGACAGGCGGGGCACGCCGCCTTGCAATACACCGCCCACGGTGTAAAACGATCCAAACACCACGATTCTATCAGCGGGGTCGGCCGCAGCCAGCGCGGTTTGCAGCGCCGTTTCAGGGTCTGCAAACAGTGCCGACATCACGTCGCGACGCTGGTTCTGCTCCAGCCACAGCTGTTGCACATGGCCGGCTTTGGCCGCGCGCGGCGTTGGCAAATCGGTAAAGTACCACTTGTCGATCAGCGGCTGAATGCGCCGGATCATGGCGGGCACATCCTTGTCGGCCATGGCCCCAAACACCGCGTGCGTGGTCGGAAAAAATCCCATCGCGTCCAGATTGGCGGTAAGCGCCGCCACCGCGTGCGGGTTGTGCGCCACGTCCAGCACCAGCGTTGGCTGCCCCGGCACAATCTGAAAGCGCCCGGGCAAATCGACCATTGACAACCCCACGCGCACCGCTTGAGCGGTAATCGGCAACTGCTGGCGCAATGCCGTCAACGCCGCCAGCACACCGCCGGCGTTGACCAACTGATTGGCGCCGCGCAGCGACGGGTACGCCAGCCCACTGTAACGCCGCCCGCGCCCGGCCCAGCCCCACTGCTGCTTGTCGCCGGCCACGTTGAAGTCCACCCCCACCTGCCACAAATCGGCACCCACCTCGCGCGCGCGGTCGAGCACGCTGCGTGGTGGCATCGGGTCGCTCACCACCACCGGTTTGCCGGTGCGCATGATGCCAGCCTTTTCGTAGCCGATGGCTTCACGGTCACCGCCCAGCAGCGCCGTATGGTCCAGGTCCACACTGGTGATGATGGCGCAGTCGGGTTCGATGATGTTGACCGCGTCCAGCCGCCCGCCCAAGCCCACTTCCAACACCACCACGTCCAGCGGCTGATGCCGCATCACGTCCAGAATGGCCAGCGTGGTGAACTCAAAGTAGGTCAGCGAAATGTTTTGATCATTTTGGGTTCTAGCCCTTTCCACTGCTGCAAAAGATGCTATCAATTGCGCTGCGCTGGCGGGTTCGCCCGACAAGCGCAGGCGCTCTTCAAAATGCACCAGGTGCGGCGACGTATAGACGCCGGTCTTGTAGCCCGCCTGCAGCAAAATAGCTTCCAGCATGGCACAGGTGGAGCCTTTGCCGTTGGTGCCCGCCACCAGAATCACCGGGCAGGTAAAGTTGATTTGCAGGCGCTGCGCCACCGCCCGCACGCGCTCCAGCGTCAGGTCGATCGAAACAGGGTGCAACTGCTCGCAATAGTTGAGCCAGTCTGGCAGGGTGTGGGGAAGTGTTTTCATAGCCGTCGGATTGTCCCTCAAACCGCTCTGCCAGTTCGGTTGTGAGCCCGCTGCGTGCGTGGCATCATGCGTGCATGAAGAACCCCACTGTTTACGGCATTCCCAACTGCGACACCGTCAAAAAGGCACGCGCCTGGCTCACCGAGCGCGGTATCGACCACACCTTTCACGACTTCAAAAAACAGGGTGCCAGCGCCGAGCTGATCGCTGGTTGGCTGGCCACGCAAGACTGGCAAACGCTGGTCAATCGCAAAGGCACCACCTGGCGCACGCTGGACGACGCCAGCCGAAACGCGGTGGTGGACGCCGCCAGCGCCACCGCGCTGATGCTGGCGCAGCCCAGCGTCATCAAACGCCCGGTCGTCGTGTGGGCTGAGCAGCGCATCACGGTCGGTTTTGACGCGGCCGTGTTTGCTGCCCAGGTGCAAGGCCGTTGAACCACTTCGGTCTGAACCGCATCGTCGCCGCCCTAAAATTGCCGCTTTTCTACCTCGCCCCACTTTTTCACCATGTCCACCACCCAACTCAACGGCGTCACCGTCGCCACAACCGCAAGCGTTTTCTTCGACGGTAAATGCATCAGCCACCAGTTGACGCTGGCCGATGGCAGAAAAAAATCGGTCGGTGTGGTGTTGCCCGCCAATTTGACGTTCAACACGGGCGCACCTGAAACCATGGAATGCGTGGCCGGTAGCTGCGACTACAAACTGGCTGGCAGCGACGCATGGCTCAGCTCCAAACCGGGCGAGCAATTCAGTATCCCCGCCAACTCCAGCTTTGAAATTCGCGTCAGCGAGCCCTACCACTACATCTGTCACTTTGGTTGATATCATCTTTTTTTATAGCTACTTACGCTTTCCCTGTAATGGCTAGAGGTCATTTTTATGTCTAATACGATTTTGCAAAACATCCCCGTCGGCCAGAAGGTCGGCATCGCTTTTTCGGGCGGACTGGACACCAGCGCCGCGCTGTTGTGGATGCGCCAAAAGGGTGCCATTCCCTACGCCTACACCGCCAACCTGGGCCAGCCCGACGAATCCAACTACGACGACATCCCCAAAAAGGCGCGCGAATACGGCGCCCAAAACGCGCGCCTGATCGACTGCCGCCCGCAACTGGCCGCAGAAGGGCTGGCCGCGCTGCAAGCGGGTGCGTTTCACATCAGCACCGCTGGCGTGACCTACTTCAACACCACGCCGATTGGCCGCGCTGTCACCGGCACCATGCTGGTGGCCGCCATGAAGCAAGACGATGTGCACATCTGGGGCGACGGCAGCACCTTCAAGGGCAACGACATCGAGCGCTTTTACCGCTACGGCCTGCTCACCAACCCCAGCCTGAAAATCTACAAACCCTGGCTGGATCAGGCCTTTATTGACGAGCTGGGTGGTCGCGCCGAAATGAGCGCCTTCATGACCGCCAACGGCTTTGGCTACAAGATGAGCGCCGAAAAAGCCTACAGCACCGACAGCAATATGCTGGGTGCCACGCACGAGGCCAAAGACCTCGAATCACTGGCTACCGGCATCAAGATCGTCCAGCCCATCATGGGCGTGCCGTTCTGGCGCGACGACTGCGCGGTGAAGGCTGAAGAAGTGTCGGTGCGCTTTGAAGAAGGCCGCCCGGTGGCGCTGAACGGCACGGACTACCCGGACCTGGTCACGCTGATGCTGGAAGCCAACCGCATCGGTGGCCGCCACGGCTTGGGCATGAGCGACCAGATTGAAAACCGCATCATCGAAGCCAAGAGCCGTGGCATCTACGAGGCCCCCGGGCTGGCGCTGCTGTTTATTGCCTACGAGCGACTGGTGACCGGCATCCACAACGAAGACACCATTGAGCAGTACCGCAGCAACGGCCGCAAGCTGGGCCGCCTGCTGTACCAGGGCCGCTGGTTTGACAGCCAGGCCATCATGCTGCGCGAAACCGCGCAGCGCTGGGTGGCGCGCGCGGTCACCGGCACCGTCACGCTGGAGCTGCGCCGCGGCAACGACTACAGCATCCTTAACACCGAGAGCCCCAACCTGACCTACGCGGCAGAGCGCCTCTCCATGGAAAAGGTGGAAGACGCCCCCTTCAGCCCGGCAGACCGCATCGGGCAGCTCACGATGCGCAACCTGGACATCACCGACACCCGCGCCAAGCTCGGTGTTTATGCCAAAGCGGGCCTGCTTGAACTGGGCCACGGCGACGACTTTATGAAGCTGGGCAAGTCCTAAGGGGCCGGGTGCGCAACGACCTGCGTTCTGCATGAACAAGCCAACACCCCACCGACCACCCGCACCCCTGTCACAGTTTGCGGCACTGGACGGTGGCAATTTGCTGGCGCAGTTATCGCGCAAGGGCAACCGGCTCCTCAAGCAAGGGGCCCTGGACGAGGCCGAAAACACGTATCGTGAAATTCTGGAGCTCGAACCGTCCAACAGCTTTGCGTGGGTTGGGTTGGCACGTAGCGCCAAAAAGCGGGGGGATCTGGCAGGTGCCCAGAAGTTGTATCTGCGATGCCTTGATGCCGCGCCGTACAACCGGTTTGCCATGATCGGGTTGGCCGATTGCTACCGCGCCGACGGAAAACTGGGCGAGGCGCTCGCACTGTGGAAAAAATGCCTGTCGCTGGACAACAAAGACGTGTCTGTGCTGACGCGCATGGCCGACGCCTATCGAAAAGGCAAACGTCTGGATCTAGCCCTGCAGATGTACCAACAGGCGCTGGCGGTGGATGCGCACCATGTCTATGCGCTGATTGGTTTGGGCTACGTCCACTATGAGCAAAAAGATTACCCCAAAGCCCTGCTGCGATGGATCACGGCCGACCAAGCGCAACCCGGGCACGGCGATCTGCGCTTGCTGACCAATCTGGGCAACTGCTACCGCAAACTGAATCAGTTCGAAGCAGCCACCCCCTACTTTGAACGTGCACTGGCGCAAGAAAAAAGCAATTTTTACGCGCTCTTTGGTCTGGCTGACTGTTACCGCGGATTGCACCAGACAGAGCAGTCGCTGGTTTACTGGAACGCCATTCTGGCGCAGCAACCCGTCAACAAAATTGTGCTGACGCGAACCGGTGACGCGCTACGCCAGCTTGGACGGTTCGAGGATGCGCAAGCGCGCTACCAACAGGCACTGGACGTGGGTGTGGACGCCTTTGCACTGATGGGCTTGGCGCTGATTGCCAAACACCAGCAACGCTTCGGGCAAGCACTGCGCCTGCTGGAGCAGGTGCAAGCACTTGACACTGACAACAGCCGTGCACCGTGGCTTGCCTCACTCGTGGCCGAGTGCCGTCAACTGGACGCCAACGCCTGCCAGAAAAAATAGCGCATCGGTCACTCGACTGAAATGTGCACTTTGTTCAGCTCTGGTTCAGTCACGCCAGCGCACACTGCACTCATCCCAAACCCTCAAAGGACAGTGCCATGAAGAAAGTCATCATCGCCAGCCTGGTCGCAAGCGCCACAGGGCTGGCCTGCGCTGAAAGCTATACCGACAACGCCCGCGTGCGCAGCGCCGAGCCGGTGCTGGAAAACATCAGTGTGCCGCGCCAGGAATGCAGCAGCCACTGGGTGCAGGAACCGGTGCGCCGCGGTGGCGGCGAACGCCGTGATCGCAACTACGGTGGCGCTATCGTGGGCGGTTTGGCAGGTGGCGTCATCGGTCACCAGTTTGGTGCCGGCACAGGTAAAGACGCAGCCACCGCGCTGGGTGTGATGCTGGGTGCCATGGTGGGTGACCAGCACCAGAACGGCTACCGCGACGATCGCTATGAAGATCGCCCGGTCGAAGTGACGCAGCGCCAGGTGCAACGCTGCCAGACCGTGTACGACTCCCAGTCGCGCATTACCGGCTACCGCGTCGCCTACGAATACCGTGGTCAGCAGTACACCACCATCACCCGCAACCATCCGGGCAACCAACTGACGGTACGGGTCTCGGTGGACCCGATCGAGCAATAGGTACCGACCTGCATCCCTGGCAGGTAAGATCAACGCAATGCAAACACCGCACGGCTTGTCATGAAAGTCACCCTGCCCCTGTTGTTGGCCCTGTGCTTGGGGCTAGGCCTGACCGCCCGGGCCGAGGTCAACCGTGACCAGGCCGCAGCCATTGCCGCACAGGCCACAGCCGGGCGTGTGCTGTCCATCGAGCGCGTGCAGCGCGACGGTGCGACGCTCTGGCGTGTCAAGCTGCTGACCGCGCAGGGGGAAGTCCTGGTGCTGTGGATCGACGCCGCCAGCGGGCGCATTCGCTGACGCCGCACGCCCATGCGCCTGCTGCTGGTTGAAGACGATGCCATCCTGCGCCTGACACTCACGCGCCAGCTTGAAGCCGATGGGTATCGCGTTGACGCGGCCGCAGACGGAGAAGACGGCCTGTTTCAGGCGCGTGAGTACCCGCTGGATCTGGCGATTGTTGATCTCGGCTTGCCCAAGCTCAGTGGCTTGCAAGTCATACAAGCCTTGCGCGCGCTGGGCAAAACCCTCCCGATCCTGATCCTGACTGCACGCGGCAGTTGGCAAGACAAGGTGACCGGGCTCGAAGCGGGTGCCGACGACTACCTGGTCAAACCGTTTGACTACCCCGAGCTGGCCGCACGCATCAAGGCGCTGCTGCGCCGCAGTCTGCAAGCAACGTCGAACATGGTTCAACTCGGTCCCATGAGTCTTGATCTGACGGCGCAGCGTGTGACACTGCATGCGCAAGCACTGGAGCTCACCACCTACGAATACCGCCTGCTTGAATTGTTGGTGCGTCAACGCAATCGCATCGTCAGCAAGCAAGAGCTTTCAGATTACCTGTACCCGCACGACGAAGACCGTGACAGCAACGTGCTTGAAGTCTTGATTGGGCGGCTGCGACGCAAGGTGGACCCCGACGGCAACCTGGCGCCCATTGAGACCGTGCGTGGCCGCGGCTACCGCTGGACGCTCACATGACGGCTGCAGGATCGATTCGAGCGCGGCTGATCGGGGCGGCGGCAGCGGTATTGATCGCCTTTCTGGCCGGTGCCGGCTGGGTGGTGCAAACCGCCCACGCCGACAGCGTGCTGGCGCAGCACTTCGCGCGCCTGCAATCCACCGTTTACCTGCTGATGGCGCAGGCCGAGCTGGATGCGGACGGCCGCCTGCAAATGCCCGCCACGCTGACGGAGCCCCGGCTGTCGATGCCAGCGTCAGGCCTGTACGCCACCATCGCACGCACCGATGCGCCTGCGGCCTGGCAATCCGCCTCGGCTCTGGGCCTGAAACCTCCCGAAGCGACGGCCCTGACCCCGGGGCAGTGGCGACTGGACCCTGATGGCCAAGCGGTGACGTCGTCCTTAGGTGCGCATGTCGTCCCGGTGCTGTCAACCAGCCTGGCGGTACGCTGGTCGATCGGTACGCTGGGGGTGCCGCTGGTATTCACCGCATGGGAGGACAAAACCGCTATACAAGGCGAGTTGCAGGCCTTTGCGCGCACGCTCTGGAGTTGGCTCGCCGCCACCGGCGTGATGCTGCTCATCACCCAGTCCGCCCTGCTGCACTGGGCATTTCGCCCGCTCGGCCAGATGGCACGAGAGGTGGAACAGGTCGAGCAAGGCCGGCAATCCAATCTGCAAGGGCGCTACCCGAAAGAGCTTGCCGGGCTGGCGCGCAATTTGAACCTGCTCATCGACCAGGAGCGCAGCCGCCAAACGCGCTATCGGCAAGCGTTGGACGACCTGGCGCACAGCCTGAAGACACCGCTGGCCGCGTTGCGCGCCACGCTCAACGATCCTGCTGAACTGGTGCACCGGGTGGCAGAGCAGGTGCGGCGCATGGACGACATCGTGGTGCATCAACTCGGACGTGCCCGTGCCGATGGCAAGTTGTTGTTTGGCCCGGCGTTGGCGTTGGCACCGGTGCTGCAACGCATTCAAAGCACCCTGGCCAAGGTCTATGCAGACCACCACCTGCAGTGGACGCTGGACTGCCCGCCCGACTTGACCTGGCGCATGGGCGAAGGCGACGCCTTCGAACTGCTGGGCAACCTGATGGACAACGCCGCCAAATGGGCCAAGCAGCAGGCGGCGGTGCGCATCCGGGCCGACCCGGCGCAGGGCTTGTTTATCCGCGTGCAGGACGACGGCGCGGGCTTTGCCGACCCGCACATCGTCGGCCAACGCCGCGTACGGCTGGACGAACAAACGCCCGGCCACGGCATCGGCTTGGCTGTGGTCAAAGACCTGGTGGACAGCCATGGCGGTACGTTGACCGTTTCCAGGTCGGCGCTGGGCGGCGCGCAGGTGGACGTGATGCTGCCGGGCACGCGCCCCGTTTGAAGCGCGGTCTATGATGCGGCGGTGATGTTTGTTGCTTCCAAATTGACGCCTTTTCTGACGCAACCGTTGGCGTGGGTTGCACTGCTGCTGCTGGTTACCCTGCTGTGCATCAAGCGCAAACCTGGCTGGGCGTTGCGGCTGGGCAGCTTCACCCTGGCCCTGTTGCTGCTGCTGGGCTGGGAGCCGCTGCCCGACGCCGTGTTGCGTCAACTGGAGCAGCAGTACCCACCCATTGCGCACGAGCAGATTGCTACGTCAACGGTTGGTGTGGTTGTCCTGGGCGGCGCTTTTGAGTCGGCCTACGTGTGGTCGGTGCCCGGGCAAAGTGCGCTCAACGACGCAGCCGAACGCATGACCGAGACGCTGACCTTGCTGCGCCAGCGGCCGCACTTGAAACTCTTGTTCTCCGGCGGCGAAGGTGAACTGCTGGGCAGTGGCTTGCCAGAGGCAGAGCGTGCCAAAGTTTTTTTTACGGGTCAGGGTCTGCGGCCAGAACACATCCTCTTTGAGGCTGCGTCGCGCACCACCTACGAAAACGCGCTGCTGAGCAAACAACTTGCGGGCGTTGATAGCCAGCAGCCGTGGTTGCTGCTGACCAGTGCCTGGCACATGCCGCGCGCCATGGCGACTTTTCGCAAGACCGGTTGGAATGTGAGCGCCTACCCGGTGGACTTTCGCGCTGGCACCAGCACACCATGGACGCAGTACAGCATGGACCAAGGCGTCAAAAAATGGCGCCTGGCGCTGCATGAAATCGTCGGTTTGCTGGCTTACCGGCTGTCCGGACGCGCCTGATCTGCCTGCTCTGCCTGCTCTGATTGCGCAAGCACCTTGTCGATGCGCTTGCCGTCCAGGTCCACCACCTCAAACACCCAGCCCGCGCAAGCAATGCGCTCGGCTGTCACGGGCAGGTGTCCGCAAACCGCCATCAGCAGGCCTGCCAGCGTGTTGTAGCGGCCGCGCTCCTCAAAGGGCAAGTCTTCTATATCGAGCCGTGACTTGAGCTCGTTGACGGGCATCAGACCGTCGAGCAACCAACTACCGTCCTCACGCGGCGTGGCCCAGGCATCGGTCTTGATACCTGGTTTGAGTTCGCCCGTAATGGCCTCCAACAAATCATGCGGTGTCAGCAGCCCTTGCACCACACCGTATTCATCGACCACCAGCACCAATCGGCCCACCCTGGCACGAAACTGCTCCAACAGTTCCATGCCATTGAGCGTCTCGGGGATGAAAACAGCAGGCATCACATAGTCGCCAATCGTGCCCTTTGCCTGTGGGCTCAGCTCCAGCAAATACGCCACACTGATTTTGCCGACCACATCGTCGAGCGAGTCCCTACACACCGGATACCACGAATGCGCCTGGTGGGCACCATCACGACCCACTTTTTGCAGGCTCTGCGCCACCGTCATACCAGCGTCAAGCCAGTCCACCTCAGAGCGCGGCACCATCAGTGACGTGAGCGGACGGTCATCCAGACTGAACACGTTTTGCACCATTTGATGCTCGTGCGCCTCGATCACGCCCGCATCGACCCCCTCTTCCAGGCTGGCGCTGATTTCTTCTTCGGTCATGCCGCGCACGGCGCTGGTATCGATGCGCAGCAACTTCAAAATGGCTGCCGTGCTACCCGACAACAGCTTCACAAACGGCGCGGCTACACGCGCCAGCCACAGCATGGGCCGTGCCACCACCCGCGACACCTGTTCGGGATACAACTGGCCAATGCGCTTGGGCACCAGCTCGCCAAAAATGATGGTCGTAAAGGTGATCAGCGTCACCACCAACGCCGTAGCTGACAGGCCAGACACCGCCGCAGACAACCCCAGCAACTGAAACCAGCGTGCCAGCCCGTCGCTGAAAGCCGCCTCCCCCACAATGCCGTTGAGCACGCCAATGGACGTGATGCCGATCTGGATGGTCGATAAAAACTGGTTTGGGTTGTCCAGCAGCGTCAACGAAGCCGATGCGCCTTTGTCACCCTCTTCGGCCATGAGCGTCAGGCGCGCCTTGCGGCTGGCCGCCAGCGCCAGCTCTGACATGGCAAACACCCCATTGAGCAGCGTCAAAAAAACAATCAGCAAAAATTCCATGCGTGACAAACGACAATCAACATCATGTCACTTTACCTTATCGGGGATTTGCAGGGCTGCAATGGCGCGCTACAGCACCTGCTGAACAAGCTGGCGTTTTCACCCAGCCGCGACACGCTGTTTTTTCTGGGTGATCTGGTCAACCGGGGGCCGGATTCAGCGGGCGTGTTAAGACGTCTGATGGGTTATGGCGCGTCGGCCCAATGTCTGCTGGGCAACCACGACCTGCACCTGCTGGCCGTGGCGCACGGTGCGCGCAAGCCAGGCCGCCACGATACGCTCGCCGATCTTTTGCAAGCACCGGATGGCCCAGCGCTGCTGGAGTGGTTGCGCCAGCAACCAATGGCGCGCCTGCTGGAGCTTCATGACCATCGCTATTTATTGGTTCACGCTGGCGTCCTTCCTTCATGGAGCGCTACAAAAACAATTGCATTGGCGGACGAAGTCGCCACCGTGCTGCGCAGCGCCGATTGGACCGATCTGCTGCGCCAGATGTACGGCAACTCGCCCGCTGCATGGGACGATGGTTTGCACGGCGCGATGCGACTGCGTGTGATCATCAACGCGCTGACACGCCTGCGCTTTTGCAGTGCCAGCGGCCAGATGGACTTGTCTCTGTCTGACAACCCTACCACAGCACCCGTGGGTCTGATGCCCTGGTTTGACGTGCCCGGGCGGCAAAGTGAGGATGCCATCGTCGCTTTTGGCCACTGGTCCACACTGGGTTTGCTTGAGCGCGACAATCTGCTGGCGCTGGATACCGGCTGCGTGTGGGGAGGGTGTTTGAGCGCGGCGCGCTTGCCAGCGCAACCCGGCACGCACCGCCACGAAATTATCCAGGTGAGCTGCCCGCAGGCGCAAAGGCCCGGGCCGTGAAACCGGTTTGACCCCGGGTCAGACGCCAGCAAACAGCGCGGCCACTTTGCGCTTGGTCTTGATGTTGCTGGAGATGCTGCGACCGGCAGGTTTGACCGCAGCTTCCCAGGCTGGAGCCGCATCGGGGGGCAAAGAAGGCTCGTAGGGCTTTTCAAAAAAGGGATCAACGGGCGCTTGCTGCCGACGAAACTCCGGACGCGGCGCACGTGGCCGCTCGGCGTATGCTTGACGCGCGGGCACGCCGTCGCGGTGTTGGTACAGGCGGTGCCCGTCGTTGATATGCCCCTGTTTGCGGATGTCTGGCAGGTCTTCGTCAAATTCGATCGGCTCCAGGTCAAATTTGGTCTTGAGCAGTTTCTCGATCTCGGTCACCAGCCGCACGTCGCTGCGTGTGACAAAAGTGACCGCCAGCCCTGCCTGACCAGCACGCCCGGTGCGACCGATGCGGTGCACATAGTCTTCGGCGTGGAACGGAATGTCAAAGTTGAACACCGCCGGCACGTCTTTGATGTCGAGCCCGCGCGCGGCCACGTCGGTGGCCACCAGCAGATCAACCGCGCCGCTCTTGAAAGATTCCAGCGCCTTCAAACGCTCGTCCTGGCTCTTGTCACCATGCAACGCGGTGGTCTTCAGACCCTCGCGTTCGAGCGAGCGCGCCAGGCGGGCGCAACCGAGTTTGCTGTTGACAAATACAAACGCTTGCTTCAAGGCGCGCGACTTCAAAATCTGGTGCAAGGCATGGCGCTTGTCGTCGTCACCCACGCTGTAAAAATGTTGCTCAATGGTGCTCGCCGTGGCGTTGGAACGCGCCACTTCCACCGTCACCGGGTCTTGCAGGTAGCTGTTGGCCAAGCGCTTGATTTCAGGCGAGAACGTGGCTGAAAAAAGCAAGGTGGTGCGCTGCTTGGGCAAAAAGCTCAGGATGCGCTGCAAATCGGGCAGAAAACCGATGTCGAGCATGCGGTCGGCTTCATCCAGCACCACGTATTCGACCTGGTTGAGCACACAGTTCTTGGCCTCGATGTGGTCCAGCAGCCGCCCAGGCGTGGCCACCAGCACTTCAACGCCTTTTTTGAGCTCGGCCGTTTGCGGCTTCATGTCGATGCCGCCAAACACCACGGCGCTGCGCAGGTGGGTGTACTTGCCATAGAGCTTGACTTGTTCTGCTACCTGGTCGGCCAGCTCACGCGTGGGCAGCAGTACCAGCGCGCGCACCGGATGCCGCGCGGGCGAGGTAGAAGCGTTTTCGTGCTTGAGCATGCGCTGCATCAGTGGCAGCGCAAAGGCCGCTGTTTTACCGGTGCCGGTTTGCGCTGCGCCCATCACGTCGCGGCCTTGCAGCACCACAGGAATGGCCTGCGCCTGGATCGGCGTCATGGACTCGTACCCCATCTCGGCAATGGCGCGCGCCAGCGGGGCCGCCAGTTGCAGTTGTGCAAACGCCATCACAGGCGTGTCAGAGTTCAGTTCGTTGGAAATAACAGGGAATGGTTCGGTCATTGAAACTCGGGTTCAATTGCTATCAAGCCGATAGCTTGGTGCACCCTGCGAATCAGGGCTGGATGTCAAATATGTGCCCACATTATCGCCCATGCGACAAAGCGGCCATGAAACCAGCAGGATCGTGCAACTGGCCACACCTCCCGCGCCTCCGTGACGTACCAGGTGTCGAGCAATAATAAGTTGGACAAAGAAGGGCGTGAGGACAAGTGCCAGACTAGGCGCAAAGCGTGCCGTGTAGCACAGCTACACAAGCGATTTGAAACAACGCATGGCGCTTGGCAGCACGGCCGAACTGTTCAAGTTATTCTTGTTTGACACCTTGGCAACTCAAGCCTTGGGCAGCGTGACACCGGTCTGACCCTGGTACTTGCCACCACGGTCTTTATAGCTGGTTTCGCACACGTCGTCGGCGTCACTCTCAAAAAACAGCACTTGCGCGCAGCCTTCACCCGCGTAAATCTTGGCCGGCAGAGGTGTCGTGTTGCTGAATTCAAGCGTCACATAGCCTTCCCACTCGGGCTCAAACGGTGTCACGTTGACGATGATGCCGCAGCGCGCGTAGGTGCTTTTGCCCAGGCAGACGGTGAGCACGTTGCGCGGAATACGAAAGTATTCAACCGTACGCGCCAGCGCAAAGCTGTTGGGCGGGATGATGCACACGTCGTCGTTGAAATCGACAAAGCTCTTCTCGTCAAAATTCTTCGGGTCCACCACCGTGCTGTGGATGTTGGTAAAGACCTTGAATTCAGGGGCACAGCGAATGTCATAGCCGTAGCTGCTGGTACCAAAACTGATGATCTTGTGGCCGTCGCGTTGACGGATCTGACCAGGTTCAAACGGCTCGATCATGCCGTGCTGCTCGGCCATGCGGCGAATCCACTTGTCGCTCTTGATGCTCATAAAACGGGGCTCCTCGGGTTGCGCGGATTGTAAGCAGCCACCCCAAGTCGATCCCATCATCGATAATCGGGGTATGAATACTCCTTTGAACCCTCCTTTGTTTCTGCTGTGGCGGCCAATTTTGGCCATGTTGCTGGTGATCGTCGCGTCCAATTACCTGGTGCAGTTTCCGATCAACGACTGGTTGACCTGGGGCGCCTTCACCTTTCCGGTGGCCTTTTTGGTCACCGACCTGACCAACCGCGCGGTGGGTAACGCCGCGGCGCGGCGCGTGGCCTGGAGCGGTTTTGCCATCGCGGTGGTGGTATCGCTGGCCGTGGCCCCGTGGCGGATTGCGGCGGCCTCCGGTACCGCGTTCATCGTCGGTCAACTGCTCGACATCGTGGCCTTCAACAAGCTGCGCGCCATGAGCTGGTGGAAAGCGCCGCTGATTGGCTCGTTCATCGCCTCAATCGTCGATACCGGCATCTTTTTCTTTTTGGCGTTCTACGGCTCGGAAATGAACTGGCTGACACTGGCCGCTGGTGACCTGAGCGTCAAATGGCTGATGGCCGCCGTACTGCTGGCGCCCTACCGGGTGATGCTGCCGCGGCTGCAGCTCTGGGTTCCTATTCACTGAGCACAAAGAACGCGAAAAAAAGCCGCCCTCGGGCGGCTTTTTTTCTGCGTCAATACGCTCACTTGGCGCCAGGCACCTTGCCTTCCACACCCTTGACGAAGAAGTTCAGACCACTCAAGAACTTGTCATCGGCGGTGGTGTCTTTGGCCACCTGCACCTTGCCGGTGTTGTCGGTGATCGGGCCTTTCCAGATGGCAAAGCTGCCGTCCGCCAGGCCCTTCTTGACTTCTTCAACCTTGGCTTTGGTTTCGGCGGGTACGTCTTCGGCAATCGACACGATGTCGATCGCACCCTCTTTCACGCCCCACCAGCTATGACCGCCGCCCTGCCAGGTGCCTTCAAGTGCCTCTTTGGTGGCCTTGATGTAGTACGGCCCCCAGTTGATGATGCTCGAAGCCAGGTGCGCCTTCGGGCCATACGCCGTCATGTCAGAGTCCCAGCCAAAAGCGCGCTTGCCCTTGGCTTCAGCCGTTTTGAGCACAGCCGGTGAATCGGTGTTCTGGAACAGCACATCGGCGCCGCTGTTGATCAGGCTGGTGGCGGCTTCGGTTTCTTTGGGCGGGTCGAACCAGCCGTTGACCCACACCACCTTGGTCTTGATCTTGGGGTTGCTGCTTTGCGCGCCCAGCGTAAAGCTGTTGATGTTGCGGATCACCTCAGGGATCGGGATCGACGCCACGACGCCCAGCGTGTTGCTCTTGGTCATCTTGCCGGCAATCACACCCGCCATGTACGCGCCTTCGTAGGTGCGACTGTCGTAAGTGCGCAGGTTATCGCCCTGCTTGTAGCCGGTAGCGTGCTCAAACTTGACGTCCTTGATCTCACCGGCCAGCTTGACCATCGGTTCCATGTAGCCAAAGGTGGTGCCAAAAATCAGCTTGTTGCCTTGGCCCGCCATGTCGCGGATCACGCGCTCGGCGTCGGCCGACTCGGGCACGTTCTCGACAAACGAGGTGGCAATCTTGTCACCAAATTCTTTTTCCAGCGCCTTGCGGCCGTTGTCATGGGCAAAAGTCCAGCCACCGTCGCCCACCGGGCCCACATAGGCAAAGGCGATTTTCAGCGGTGCAGGTTTGGCAGGTGCCGAGGCCACCGGCGCAGGTGCGGGTGCGGCCTCTTCCTTCTTGCCGCAGGCAGCCAACGTGGCCGCAGCCACAGCAGAGATTACCGTCAATTTCAATAAAGAACGTTTTTGCAGATCGGTCATGTCAAGTCCTTGAAAAAGGGAAAGTTACAACGGTTCGAAACAGCGCGAATTATCCGCTCAGGTCAGTACTTGTCGCTCACCCTTCAGGATGAAAAGGTTTCCCCAGGCTGGCGGGCATGTTGATGCGAATCCACTGCGGGTTGCGCGAAATCAGCACCAACACAACGATGGTGGCCAGGTACGGCAGACTGCTGAGCAACTGGCTGGGCACGTCCACCCCAATGCCCTGCAAGTGAAATTGCAGCATGGTGACACCACCAAACAGGTAAGCACCCAGCAGCACGCGCGCCGGACGCCAGGTGGCAAAGGTGGTCAGCGCCAACGCGATCCAGCCCTTGCCAGCCACCATGCCTTCCACCCACAGCGGCGTATAGACCAACGACAAATAGGCACCGGCTAACCCGCACAGCGCGCCGCCGGCCACCACCACCAGCAAGCGGATGCGCCGCACCGGGTAGCCCAGCGCGTGCGCCGACTGCGGGTTCTCACCCACACAACGCAGCACCAGACCCGCGCGCGTGCGGTACAAAAACCAGATCAACGCCAGCGCCAGCAGTACCGCCCCATACACCAGCGGGTGATGCCGAAACAGCGCCGGCCCCACCCACGGCAGGTCACCCAGCCCCGGCATCGCATACGCGACCCGCTCCGGAATACGCGCTTGCACAAAGCCGGCACCCGCAAACGCAGAAAAGCCGGTGCCAAACAGCGTCAACGCCAGACCGGTCGCGTACTGGTTGGTGTCAAGCCAGATCACCAGGTAGCCAAAAATGGCTGCAAGCGCCGCACCACCTGCCATACCAGCTACAAATCCAAGAGCATCCGAGCCCGTCAACACCACCGTGGCGTAGCCCGCGATGGCAGCGCACAGCATCATGCCTTCGGCACCCAGGTTGACCACACCCACTTTTTCGTTGATCAACAAGCCCAGCGATGCCAGCGCCAGTACCGTGCCCGCATTGAGGGTGGAAGCCAGCAGCAGTGCGTAAGACTCCATTAGCGGCTCCATCCTGGCGAACGCACCAGGCGGTAATTCACCAGCGTGTCGCACGCCAGCAGGCTAAAAAGCAGCAGGCCCTGGAACACCCCGGTCAGAGACTTGGTCAGCCCCAAACGCGACTGGGCCAGCTCACCGCCGATGTAAAACATACTCATCAGCAGCGCCGAAAACACCATGCCCACCGGGTGCAATCGCCCGACAAAGGCCACAATGATCGCAGCAAAACCGTAACCAGCGGGCAAGTAAATGGTCAGTTGCCCGATCGGCCCGGCTACCTCCAGCGCGCCAGCCAGGCCGGCACAGCCGCCCGAGATCAGCAACGCGGCCCACAGCGCGCGGCGTGACGAAAAACCCGCATAGCGCGCCGCCGCCGGTGCCAGTCCCCCCACCTGCATGGCAAAGCCGGCTCGGGTGCGAAACAAAAACACCCACAAGCTAGCAACTCCCAGCAATGCAAACAAGGCCCCAATGCTGACCCGGGAACCGTCAAACAGGCGCGGAATGCGCGTGACGGCATCAAACGTCTTGGTCTGCGGAAAATTGAAGCCCAGCGGATCCTTCCACGGTCCACCGACCAGGTAGCTCAGCATCTGCACCGCCACATACACCAGCATCAGGCTGACGAGGATTTCATTGGCGTGAAAGCGCTCACGCAACACGGCGGTCAACGCGGCCCACAGCAGCCCGCCCAGCACACCGGCCAGCAGGATCGGCAGCACGATCCAGGGGCCGGTCGATGCGTCGGCCGCGAGCGCCACACCGGCGGCAAAAATGCCACCCATGATGTACTGACCCTCCGCACCAATGTTCCAGACATTGGTGCGGAAACACAGCGCCAGCCCCAGCGCAATGATCAGCAACGGCGTGGCCTTGACCAACAGCTCGCCCCAGGCGTAGCCGCTCTGGATGGGCAACCAGAAAAACATCGACAGGCCCTTGATGGGATCCTTGCCCAGGGCGGTGAACATCAGCGTGCCCACCAGCACGGTGACCAGCAACGCCAGCAGGGGCGATGCATAGGTCCAGAACCGCGAGGGCTCGGCGCGTGCCTCAAGCCGCCACATGCGCTGCCTCCGGTGCATTCCACAAACCACTCATCCATTGGCCGATTTGCTCCACGCTGGCATCCGCCACCGGTATCGACGGCGACAAACGCCCGCGTGCCATCACATGCAGGCGGTCACACACCTCAAACAATTCATCGAGCTCTTCACTGACCACCAGCACGGCACAGCCAGCATCGCGCAACTGCAGCAGCGCAGCGCGAATCTGCGCGGCAGCACCCACGTCCACCCCCCAAGTGGGTTGTGACACGATGAACAGACGCGGGTTGGCGTCCATCTCGCGCCCCATGATGTACTTTTGCAGGTTGCCTCCGGACAGCGACCGCGCCAGTGCATGCACACCACCCACCTTGACTTGAAAACGCGCAATGATGTCAGCAGCCTGACGCTCCAACTGGCGCACGCGGATCCAGCCACCGGCCAGACGTGGCAGGGCAATCGCTTCCTGGCGCGTCAACAACAGGTTGTGCGCCAAGGACAAGGTGGGCACGGCACCGCGGCCCAAGCGTTCTTCCGGCACAAAATGCAGCCCCAACTGGCGTCGGTGACCCGGGTGGAGCTGCCCCACGTCTGCGCGTCCGATGGCCATCGACTCGGGCGCAGCGCGGCAATCTTCACCCGACAAGGCACGCAACAACTCTCTTTGACCGTTGCCAGACACACCCGCAATGCCGACCACCTCGCCGCAACGCACCTGAAAATCAATGTCTTGCAGATCGACACCAAACTGGTCTTCACGCGGCAGCGACAAATGCCGCACACGCAGCATCACCGCCGCCGGTGGCTGCGCGCGGTGCACCAGTGACGGCGGCTCAGCGCCAATCATCATGCGCGACAAAGAGGCGTTGCTTTCCTGCGCCGGGTTGCAAAAGCCAGCGATCCGCCCCCCGCGCAACACGGTACACGCCGTACAAAGTGCACGAATCTCGTGCAGCTTGTGGCTGATGTAAAGAATGCTGCATCCTTCGCTGGCGAGTTGGCGCAACACCACAAACAGCTTTTCCACCGCCTGCGGTGTGAGCACGGAAGTGGGCTCATCCAGAATCAGTAACTGGGGTTGCGTCAACAAGGCACGGATGATTTCCACGCGCTGCATCTCGCCCACGCTCAAGGTGTGCACCGGGCGGGTGGGTTCGACGCCCACACCGTATTGAGCCGCCTTGCGCTCTATATCGCGCGTCACCTCGCGCAGGCTCAGTGTTTTGTCCAGGCCCAGCCAGACGTTTTCAGCCACCGTCAAGGTGTCAAACAGGCTGAAATGCTGAAACACCATGCTGATGCCCAGCGCGCGCGCCTCTTGTGGATGTTTGACGTGCACCGGCCGCCCGTTGAAAAAAACCTCGCCGGCGTCGGGCTTGACCAGGCCATAGATCACCTTCATCAGGGTCGATTTACCCGCGCCGTTTTCACCCAGCACAGCGTGAATCTGGCCAGGTTCAACCGTCAGCGCGACGTCGCTGTTGGCGACCACACCTGGGTAATGTTTGGTAATGCCGACGAGTTGCAGACGGGCCAGGGTCATGGGGCTGGGTTCGAACAAAGAGCGCGATCGCCGAAAAGCCCGCGCGCAACAAAAGCGCTATTTTGCTTGAAGATACGCTTCCGCAATGATCGCGCCGTCAATGAAAGTGAATTTGTTTGGCACCAAGCGCACCAAGTGACGCCGCACGGCGATCAAACGCCGGCCAATGACCGCAGCCCCCCCGGGTCAACCAGATTCAGTACCCGGCCCGAGCCACTGATCAGGCTCTGGTCACGCAAATGCCGCAACACGCGTGAAAAAGTTTCTGGCGCAATGCCCAACTGTGCCGCAATGCTGCGCTTGCGTTGGTTGAGTTCCACCGCCAGATGTCCCTGCTCGCACGCATGGGCGTGGCTGAGCAACCATTCGGCGCAGCGCGACTCGGCGTCCTTGGCCAGTCGGCTCACGGCAAATTCAGTCTGACGCCGGTGCGCCAAGGCCACATCGGTCAGCACGGCTTGCGCCGATTCAGGCAAATTGGCAATCGCCTTGCGAAAATCCTTGGCGGCTACGGCACGCAAGCGCACCGGTGAATCAGACACGGCATCCACCAGATGCGGCAAGCCCAGAACAACCGAACTGGCATCAAGCCAGCAAGGGCCCTCCAGCACGCCGATCTGGTGTTCCATGACGCCTGACTCCATGACACCCAGCGCCACACGGCCGGATTCAATGTAACCTACACGCTTGGTGTCGATGCCACGCTGCTGCAAAATTTGGCCTCGCGCAATGCTTTGTTCGCGCGCCGCAGGATCAATGGTGTTAACTGAAAACATGGCGCGAACTTTGCCGCGCCGCAGCATCCAGAACCTTGAGCCAAATCAACTTATTAGCAGAAACCCCGTTACTCACCCAAGTATGCGGCGCGCACCTTGGGGTCACTGAGCATGGTTTTGGCGTCACCCGACATGGTGATCAGGCCGGAGTCCATCACGTAGCCCCGGTCGGCAATGGCCAACGCCCGGCTGGCGTTCTGTTCCACCAGCAGCATGGTGACACCTTGCGCATGAACGTCACGCACTACCTCAAAAATCTTGTCCACCATGATGGGTGCCAGCCCCATCGACGGCTCGTCCAGCAGCAGCACCTTGGGTCGGCTCATCAGCGCACGCCCCATGGCCAGCATCTGCTGCTCACCACCACTCAAGGTGCCGGCCAGCTGCGAACGCCGCTCTTTCAGGCGCGGAAAAATCCCGAACACTTTTTCAAGGTCGAGCGCCACCTCGGCCGTGTCGTTACGGATGTAGGCACCCATTTGCAGGTTTTCCTGGATCGTCATGCGGGTAAACACGCCGCGGCCTTCAGGCACCATGGCCAACCCCTGCGTAACCAGGTCCCACGGCCCTTGCCCATGAATGCTGCGTCCCATGTAGTCGATGTCACCGTCGTTGATGGGCAACGACCCGGTGATCGCCTTCATGGTGGTCGTCTTGCCCGCGCCGTTGGAGCCGATCAGCGACACCAACTCTCCCTCACGCACCTCAAAATCTACACCCTTGACGGCTTGGATGCCACCGTAAGCGACCTTGAGCGCTTTGACTTTCAAAAATACTTGCGCCATGCTCAGTGTCCTCCGGTACCCAGATAGGCTTCAATCACTTTGTCATTACGTTGCACCTCAGCGGGCGTACCTTCGGCGAGTTGCTTGCCATAGTCCAGCACGGTGACACGGTCACACAGCCCCATCACCAGCTTGACGTCGTGCTCAATCAGCAAAATGGTGCGGTTGTCGTTGCGGATCTTGTCGATGAGCTCGCGCAGCATCACTTTTTCAGTGCTGTTCATGCCGGCGGCGGGCTCATCGAGCGCAATCAGCTGCGGGTCGGTGGCCAGCGCGCGGGCGATTTCCAGACGGCGCTGGTCCCCATAGCTGAGCGTGCGCGCTTTGAAGTTGGTCAGCTTGCCAATGCCCACGTAATCCAGCAATTCTTGCGCGCGCCGGGCAATGGCCGCCTCTTCAGCCTTGAACCCGGGCAGGCGAAACACCGCGCCAATCAACCCCGAACGGGTGCGCACATGACGCCCCACCATCACGTTTTCCAGCGCTGTCATTTCGGCAAACAGGCGGATGTTCTGGAACGTGCGCGCAATGCCTGCTTTGGCCACTTCGTGCACCGCCGTGGGTTGATAGGGCTTGCCCGCCAGCTCAAAAGTGCCAGTGTCTGGCGTGTACAAGCCGGTAAGTACATTAAAGAACGTGGTCTTTCCGGCACCGTTGGGGCCAATCAGGCCATACACCTGACCGCGCTTGATCTGGATGCCCACGTCGCTCAGGGCCTGCAAGCCGCCAAAGCGCTTGGACACGCCGCTTACGTTGAGAACTGTGTCTGTCATGGTTTTCGGTTCCTCTGATTCGCCCTGTGCCCATCAGGCTTTGGCGTTGGGCAGCGACTTGCCGTGTTCAGGCGACGGCCACAGTCCACGTGGCCGCAACAGCATAATGATGATCATGGCCAGCGCAATCAGCAGCTGGCGCAGGATGGACGCATCCAGCCGCCCGCCGGTCATGCTTTGCAGCGGTGCGGCCACATAGCGCAACACCTCTGGCAACGCCGACAACGCCAGTGCGCCAATGATCACGCCCGGCAGGTGGCCAATGCCGCCCAGCACCACCATCGCCACGATCATGATCGATTCCATGAGCGAAAACGACTCAGGCGAAATAAACCCCTGGAACGACGCAAACATGGCACCCGACACGCCACCAAATGTGGCACCCATGCCAAACGCCAGCAGCTTCAGGTTGCGGGTGTTGATTCCCATCGCCTTGGCGGCAATTTCATCTTCACGAATGGCCATCCAGGCGCGCCCCACGCGCGACATCTGCACGCGATGCGAGATGATCACGCTGAACACCACCAGCACCAGGAACAGGTAGTAATACAGCGTCACCGCCGGCAACTCAAATCCGACCACCTCCAGCGGCTTGG
>Ga0172371_10000699_pt1 | contig 52763 bp, 45 predicted proteins | sample Lak12m_FD_114543 | JGI IMG/M metagenome (GOLD analysis project Ga0172371, IMG submission 114543) | Freshwater microbial communities from Kabuno Bay, South-Kivu, Congo - kab_022012_12m | ecosystem: Environmental > Aquatic > Freshwater > Lake | place: Democratic Republic of the Congo: South-Kivu... | reverse complement strand
CGCAGGGCGATCCGGTCAGGTTCACCGAGGACCATATGTTCCTGGCCGACGGATCCTTTATCGGGATGTTCGATATGCAGCTCGTCCGAGGCGACCGCGACACCGTTCTCCGGGATTCCCGGACCGTCGTTTTGTCGGAGTCGTTCGCCCGGAAATATTTCGGGACGGCGGATCCCATCGGCCGGACTCTAAATATCGAAGTCAACCGGCCGGAGCCTCTTAAGGTTTCCGGCGTCATGAAAGATTTTCGCGGCAAATCGCATCTGAAAATCGACGCCCTGGTTTCCATGCCGACCTTCGCCGCCTGGGCCGGCCCTCAAATCCTCGAACACCCGACGCTGAAAGTCGCCTATACGTTCGTCCTTCTCCGCGCCAGCCAAAAGCCGGAATCGTTCGAAGCCAAGGCCGGGGCCTTCATGAAGGCCTACGAGGCCGGCCGTCCCAGCCGGGGCGAAGCCATCCGCCTGCAGCCCATCCGCAGCATCCATCTCCATTCCAAGCTCGAGGGAGAGGTCGGGGCCAACAGCGACATCGTCTACGTCTTCGTTTTCTCGGGCGCGGCCCTGCTCATCCTTCTCCTTGCGGTCTTCAATTTCATCAATCTGGCCTTGGCCCAATCCTTCAAGCGCTTCAAGGAGATCGCCGTCCGCAAGATCGTCGGAGCCCGTCGCGGCCAGCTCATCAGGCAGGTCCTCGGGGAAGCCGGGCTTTTGACGATCCTGGCGGCCGTTCTGTCTCTTTTTCTGCTCATCATCGCCATCCCCTTTTACAATCGCATGAGCGGGCAGGCCATGTCGCTGGGCGATTTTCTGACAGCCGGCGGCGCCGCGGGACTCTTGGCGCTTCTCGTCCTGCTCACGCTCCTGGCCGGTTTCTATCCGGCCCTCATCGTGAGCGCGACCCCCGCGGCCGGAATACTGAAAAGCGGCCGGACGCCCGGCTCCTCGGCTTCCCTGCTGCGCAAAGGCCTGGTCGTTTTCCAGTTCATCGTTTCGATCTTCCTCATCTTCGGCACGCTGACCATGGCCCGCCAGCTGGCGTTTTTCCGCCGGGCGGACCTCGGATTCGAAAAACAGGGCGTCATCGCCATGGATCTCACCGGCAATCTTCAAGAAAAAATCATTTCCGGCGCAGGAGCGCTGAAAACAGAGATCGCCCGGCACTCCGGCGTCGAGGGCGTCGCCTTGACGTCCCAGCTGTTCGGGAGCCCGTTCAGCAACGAGCGCCTGACGCCCGTGGGAACCCCGGACAAGAACGCCCTCCCGATGCTCCGGTTCCTCCGCGTGGACGAAAATTTCATCAAAACGGCCGGCTTGACCGTCGTGGCGGGCCGGGATTTCAAAGCCTCGGCGGAAGGAACGTCCGAATACATCATCAGCGAATCGACGGCGGCCGTCATGGGATGGAAGGACCCCCTGGGGCTCCAATGCCTTTCAGACCTCCATGGCGGGCAGGCGCCCATCGTCGGAGTCATCAAGGACTTTCATTTCGCCTCTCTGCACAGTCCGATCGAGCCCCTCGTCCTGGAATATGCTCCGCCCGCGGCCGCCTATCTCCTCGTGCGGGTTCGGGAAGGGCGCACTCCCGATGTCCTGGCTTATCTGAAGAGCCTGGCCGAGAAAGTCAGCCCCGATCATTTGTTCACGTACAGCTTGATCGACGAGGTCTTCGACCGGAATTACAAGTCCGAGGATCAGAGCTACGCCCTCTTCAAGGTCTTCGCCGTCCTGGCCGTCTTCGTCGCCTGCCTGGGCCTTTTCGGCTTGTCCGTCTTCGCCGCCGAGCGCCGGGTCAAGGAAATCGGCATCCGTAAAACGCTGGGGGCTTCGACCGGCAACCTCTGGGTCCTTCTTTCCGGAACATTCCTCCGCGACGTCATCGCGGCCAATATCATCGCCCTTCCTCCGGCCTACCTGGCCATGAAGAAATGGCTGGCGAATTTCGCCTTTCACACCTCGATTTCGGCCGGCGTCTTCATCGCCTCGGCGGCGCTGACCCTCCTCGTCGCCGCCGTGACGGTCGGTTTCCAGGCGGTCAAATCGTCCCGGGAAAATCCCGTCGACAGTCTCCGTTACGAGTAAGTCATTCGGTCAGGACGCGTTAGGCCTTCAGAAAATCGCCGTCGATGATCAACAACACCACGCCGTCTTTCGTGATCGACCGATGGGAGCTCGCCTCGTCGGACACGACGTAGGTCATCCCTTCCCGCAAGGCGAATCGCCGCCCGTCGGCCAATTCGCTCGTGAACTCGCCCTTTAAACAATGGACGATATGCCCTTTCCGGCACCAGTGATCGGCTAGATACCCGGCCGAATATTCGACGCGCCTTACCCGCAATCCGGGGAATTGGACGGTCTGCCAGAAGGCCCGGCCGGTTTCGCCGGGATGCCCGGTCTTCGGAACGTTCTCCCAATCGATCGTTTGAAATGTGATGGGATTCATTTTAACCACATGTTTTAGATTACCCTGCTGATCTTTCTCCCGCTTAGAACTCTTTTTTTTTCCATTGAATATTTGGATTTCCCCCTCGATAAACGTCTGGATTAGGTCCAATATAAATTTGAAGACAAGAGCCTCTCAATTCAGGCCATATAGCGCAAAACAATCCGGCTTTAAGAAATAATTCAGTTATTACTTCGCTTTCTTTACATGGGACATGCCTACTAATTGTAATTCCTGGGGGGTAAACGCCACCCATTCCGCTAATAATATCTCCATGAGACCATCCCGCAGAATTAAATATTTCTTTAATTTCTTTTGCCAAGCTATTAGCTTCCATATCATTCATTAATACTTGGATTTGATAATCAATTGGATATATTTTTGATAATTCTGCGATAAACATATCCCTAGCGTGAGAAATTGTTCTTCTATCTGGTTTTTGGTTGATAATAGTTTTCGCGATTTGTCCACCACTCTGATTTATTGATATCACCTCTGGATTCGCAATAATTATTGGTTCCTTCTGTATATTTTGGTTTTCGACATCAAGTAAAGCCGCATCTTCGGAGAGACATTTCCATTTAAATAACAAATCAACCGAATATTTTTCCTCATCACTATCAATTAATTTTGCGCAATTTTGGCAAAGCCAAATACAATTAGTAATGCTTTTCCTATTTTCAGAAGTCTGCAAAGGATCAAATCGTTTCCCTCCAGGAGAAGCAGCTCGAATATGTGCGGCAACTCCAATATTTAAAGCTTTTTGGGGATCTGAACTTGGGCCATTAGTTATCTTCCTACAATTTGGATTCGAGCAACGCAAGCCAACTCTTTTTGAAGATATTTCTTTAATATCTTGAGTAAATTCATCTCTCATCTACATCCCTCGAATTAAATGGCAATCAAATTAATAATTCATAAAAATAATCATTAATCTCCGCCGATCTGCATCAGCTTGATCCGGAAGGTCGGCGCGGCCAGACGGCGGCTCAGATCGACGTCGTTTCCGACCATGTCGATGCCGTTGAACATCTCATCGGCGCTCGCGGCGATCGTCAGACCCTTGACCGGGAAGGCGATCTTGCCGTTCTCGATCCAGTATCCCGACGCTCCGCCGCTGAACTGGCCGTTGACGGGATTGATGCCGTAGCCGGTCACTTCCTTGAGCAGGAGCCCCGTCGCCGTCGCCAGGATGATCTCCTCGGGAGTCGCCGTCCCAGCGCTCATCGTGAAATTATGGGGCCCGATCTCCGGAAGCGATCCGAAACCGCCGCGGGCGGCGTTCCCGGTGCTGCGCACGCCGGCCTTTTTGGCGATGATCGTGTTGTATAGAAATCCTTTAAGGACGCCCTTGTCGACGATGATCTGCGTCTGGGTCGTCACGCCTTCGCCGTCAAAGGGAGCCGAAGCAGGCCCCTTCGGCCGGAGGCCGTCGTCGGTGACGGTCAGAAGCTCGACGGCGATCTTCTGCCCCAGTTTCGGGCCGAGGAAGCTGGCGCCCTGGAGGACGCGCTCGCCGTCGACCGCTCCCAGGATCCCGGCCAACAAGGTGCCGGCGACGTCGCGGTCGAAGATGACCGCGGCTTTCTGGGTCTTGACCGGTCTCGGATCGAGCATCCCATAGGCGTCCCGGGCGGCCTTTTCCGCGACTTCCTCTGGCGTCTTCAGGTCGGCGAAAAAGCGCCGGCCGACGTATTCCCCGCCCGACGATTTCTGCTCGCCCTTTTCGGCCACGACCGAAACGCCGAAGGAGCAGCCGGTCGACTTGGTCGACTTGAGCAGGCCGGTGGAATTGGCGATGACGACTTCGCTCTCCCCTTCTCCATAAGCGGCGCCGGCGCTCTTGGTGATCCGGGGATCCTTCATCGCCGCTTTTTCCGCGGCAAGGGCGAGGGCGATCTTGCGGTCGAGCGGAACGCGGGCGATTTCCGGATCGTAGAGGCCGGCGACTTCAATCGTCGTCGGATCCTCCGGAAGAACATTGTTGGGATCGGCCGTGGTGATTTTGGCGAAGCCGACGGCCCGGCCGACGGCATCATCCAAAGCGGCCTCGCGGAGGTCGTTCACGCTGGCAAACGCCATCCGCCCGCCGACGAGGATCCTGATCCCGGCCCCGGCCGAAGCCGCTTCCTGGACCGTTTCAATTTCACCGTTGCGGATTTCGATGCTCATTTCGCGGTTCGACTCGAGGTACGCTTCCGCGGCATCCGCGCCTTTCTTCAAACAGAGCTTGACCACGCTTTCAGCCAACGCTTTATTGTCCATGGATTTCATCCTTTCAGCGGCCGGCCCGCGTGCCGCCGACGTTGATGCCCCGGATCCGGACGGTCGGCTGCCCGGCCGACACCTCCGCATTCTGTCCCTTACCGCAGATGCCCGGCCCGAAGTCCAGGTCGTCGCCGACGGCATCGACGTTTTGAATGACGTCCAGACAGTTGCCGATCAGGGTCGCGCCCTTGACCGGGACCGTTTTTTTGCCGTCCTCGATCAGGTACGCCTCGCGGCAGGTGAAATTGAAGACGCCGTCGACCGGATTGACGCTTCCTCCGCTCAGGCTTTGGACATACAATCCGGACTTGGTCGAAGCCAGGATGTCGGCCGGCTTGTCCTTGCCCTTCTCGATGAAGGTGTTGGTCATCCGCGGAATAGGCAGGAAGCGGAAGGATTCGCGTCGGCCGTTGCCCGTGCGCTCCATTTTGATCTGCTTGGCCGAGAGGATATCGCTCATGTATTTAAGCAGGACGCCGTCCTTGATCAGGACGTTCCGTTTCATCGGCGTCCCTTCGTCGTCGAAATTCGTCGTTCCCCGGAAATTGGGCAGGCTGCCGTCATCGACCATGGTGAACACCGATGAAGCGACCTTCTGGCCCAGCTTCCCTGTGAACACTCCGATCTTCTTTGCGATATTGTCCGCCTCGAGAGGATGGCCGACGGCCTCGTGGACGAGCACGCCACCCCAGCCGTTCTGCATGACCACGTCCATTTTGCCGGCCGGAGCATCCTTGGCCTCGAGCATGACGATCGACTCGCGGGCGCAGTTGCGGGCCGCCTTCTCGGCCGCCTCACTGTCGAACATCTCGAATCCGGAGTGGGCGCTCAGGCGCTCCCGGCCCATATGGGACGTGTTGTTTCCGGTGCCGAGCGTCTGAATGATGAAAAACAGCAGCGGCAGCTCATCCGAGAGAAGCACGCCCTCGGAGTTGGCGATCGTCCGGCCCCGGATCTCGTCGTAATAGTTGATCGAAGCCATTTTGATCCGCGGATCATAGTCGAGGGCGGCCTGGTGGGCCTTCCTCATGACTTCGAGCCGCTTCTCGTCGGCCACGGCGGCCAGGGGGATTTTCACGGTCACAAACGACGGCCGGTTCGCCGCCTTCAAGACCGCTGCCTGAGTCGCCGTTCCAGCGCCCTTGGCGATCGTCCCGGCCACGTCGGCCGCCCGGAGGAGCTTGTCCTCGGAGATTTCATCGGTATAGGCATAGCCCGTCTTATCGCCCGAAATCACCCGGACGCCCGCTCCCTGGCTGAGGCCGAAAACGGCGCTCTTGAACTGTCCTTCTTCCAGGAGGATCGTCCGCGAAATCCGGTTTTCGAGATAGACTTCGCCGAACTCGCCGCCCTGGGCCAGGGCTTTGCGGATCACTTTGTCTAGCAATTCGGGATCGACGGCGGCCGCCGAGGCGCCCGCCTCCCGCGGCGGGGCGGACAGCAGTCGGCTGATTAACGCGGGAGTGGCGGCGACGGCCAGGCCTCCCTTGAGTCCCAGTTCCAGAAACTTGCGCCGGGGGATTTCCCCATCCAGGACGTGATACTTCATGGAGGCTCCTTGGTTTGAGATGATCAATAACCCTTGCTCACGAGGAAACATGATATTTCCGGATTCGACGGCATGTCAAGAAACGAGCACGCTTGACATCGATAATCCCGATCTTTATTCTAAGGCTCGGCCTAAGCGCCATTATAAGGAGAGTCGCCATGAAAATAAAATCGATCGCCCTCTTATGCGCCCTCGTCTTCCTGTTGGCCGCCGGCGTCGCCGCCCAGCAAAAGGACGACTCCAAGTGCAAGGATCATCCGGCCTTCACCCGGATGCCGACCTACTGGATCCGCGGCTGCAAGGAGAGCGCCTTCGATTTTTACGAGTTCAAGATCTCGGCGAAGGAAAAGGTGCGGGTCGAAGGGCAGTCCTGGAAAATCAGTTATTACCCACAGGCCACGGCGATCCAAAAGCCAAGCGAGCTGCAGATCCAACGCAACTTCGAAAACGCCGTCCAGCAGCAGGGCGGAACGGTCGTCTACAGCGAAAAGGGCCGCTCCACGCTCAAGTTGACCAAAGACGGCAAGGAAATTTGGGCCGAGGTCACGGCCGAATTCACCGGAAAATACGGCCTGACTATCATCCAGAAAGGCGAAATGGCCCAGGACATCGTCGCCGACGCCGCCTTCCTTTCAAGCGGTCTCAAGACGACCGGCCACGTGACGGTCGAGGGCATCTATTTCGACACCAATAAATCCACGATCAAACCTGAATCGGCCCAAGCCATCGGCGAGATCGCTAAAATGCTGAAAGCCGAACCGGCCCTCAAGCTCTATGTCGTCGGCCACACCGACAACGTCGGCGGCGTCGAAAGCAACCTCAAGCTCTCCCAGGAACGGGCCGAGGCCGTCCTTCAGTCTCTCGTCAAGGACCACGGCATCGACGCCGCCCGCCTGCGGGCTTTCGGCTGCGCGATGTTCGCCCCCGTTTCCTCCAACGACGGCGAGGACGGGCGGGCCCGCAACCGCAGGGTCGAACTGGTCAAGCAGTGACCGGACCGGCCGCCGGCGCGCCCGGCCGCCGGACTTCACGGCCGGAGCCGAAGCCGACATGAGGGATTCCATGGAACTCTCGAATCCGTCCGACCCGGAGGCGGTTTACCGCCGGCGGATCGAGGATTGCGAGGCCGGTTTGCGGCGCCTGGCGAAGAGCGACCTCGCCCTCGGCCTCGGCAAGCTCATCCTCCTGGCCGTCGACGTCTATCTCCTGGTCAGGGTCGTTACCGCGGGCCGGCCCTGGCTGCCCGCCGGGATCGGATTGGGATTGTTCGCCGCGGCGGCCGCCGTCCACGGAGCCGTCCTGCGTCGAAAGCGCCGTCTGACCACCTTGAAGGCCATTCAAGAAAACGAGCTCCGCTCGCTGGGCCACGCCTTTCTGGACGTCGCCGACGGCCGGGAATTCGAAGTCTCCGGCCACCCGTACTCGGCCGACCTGGAGCTTTTCGGCCCCCGGAGCGTTTTCCATTTCGTCAACCGGACGGCGACGGAATTGGGCCGGGACCGGTTGGCGTCCCTTTTCAAAGGCGACGGGATGCCGCCCGGCCGCCCGGCCGTCCTCGCCCGGCAGGAAGCGGTCCGGGAACTGGCCCCCGCCCTGGATTTCCGCCACGCGCTCCGCCTTCACGGGCTCGGCCTCAAAAGGCCGGATCGAGGCGCGGGCGGCCTGGCCGAATTTTTAAAGGAACCGGCCTGGATTCTCGCCCGCCCGGCCTTGAAGGCGGCGATGTTCGTGCTCCCCGTGTTTGCCCTCGGGGCCGCGGCCGGATTATTTTTCGGTCTCCCCCGCTGGATTTTTTACCTCGCCCTTCTGGTCAACGGATCGGCCGTCCTGGCCGGGGAGAAGCGCGCCGCCCGGACCTACGGATTGATCTCCAAGGCCCGCGACGTCCTGAAATCCTATGCCCGGATCCTCAACGACGTTGAGAATTCGGGCTTCAAGGCCGGCCGTCTTCAGGAACTGAAAGACCGGTTGATCAAGGACGGTCCGACCGCCTCGGCCCGGATCGAAAAATTGTCAAGCCTGCTGGGGCTTCTCGAATTCCGGACCGGCCAGGTGGTGTACTTCGTCGTCAATGTCCTCGTCCTCTGGGATCTTCATTGCCTTCTCCGGATCGAGCGTTGGCGGAAGGAGACGGCGGCCCGCGTGCCGGCCTGGCTCGAAACCGTCGCCGAAGTCGACGCCCTTTCCAGCCTGGCCAACACCGCCTTCAATCACCCGCAATGGTCCTTTCCGGAAATCACGGAACGGGGGCCGGCCCTGGCCATGGAAGCGGCGGGCAATCCGCTGATTCCGGACTGCGAACGGATCGACAACGATCTTGTTTTCGGGGACGTCCCACGAATCGCCGTCGTCACCGGGCCGAACATGGCCGGCAAAAGCACGTTTCTCAAGACCGTCGGCGTCAACCTGGTCCTGGCCTTCGCCGGAGGGCCCGTCTGCGCCCGCCGGATGACCGTCTCTCCCGCCGTTCTCATGACCAGCATGAAAGTCAACGATTCCCTCGATCGGGGGCTATCGTTGTTCCACGCCGAGCTGCAGCGGTTGAAAGACATCCTCGATCGGGTCGGGGACGGGATGCCGGTTTTCTTCTTGATCGACGAAATGCTGAAGGGAACCAACGCCGCCGATCGGCAGGTGGGGTCGATCGCGCTCCTTCGTCAGCTGGCCCGGCGGAACGTCTCGGGCCTGGTCGCGACGCACGACCTTCACCTGACCGACCTGGCCGGGGAATTTCCGGATAAGGTCCTGAATTTTCATTTCGACGGCCGGGTCGAAAACGACCGCCTGGTCTTCGACTTCGCTCTCCGCCCGGGCAGGTGCGAGAGCTTCAACGCCCTGGCCCTGATGAAACGGATGGGCATCGACGTCTAGCCGCCGGTCCAGCCGTGTCCTAACCGGCTATTTCTCGAGCCCGGCCGGGAGAACAAACAGCTCGTCGGCCGGATTAATATTGATTTTCACGTTCTGATATGTTCCTTTTTCCTGGCCGTTTCTTCCCGGATAGCGGCACGCGGTCGGAAAACGTATTCCATTGAAATCCGCGTAATCGTCCAGAAGATTTTCCCAGTCTTCCCCTTCAACCCCGTTCCAATTCACGAGCCGCTTCGTGACGAGAAACGTTTTCGCGTCGACGAAATACGTCACGAAGCTGCCGAGGGGAAGGTCGACCCGGAGGACGTGGGCCTCGGTCCCCTCCTCCGTTTCCCGGCCTTTATATTCCGCGGGATAATCAAAGAACGCGGGGATGAGGACGGCGATATCGACCTCGAAATGTCGCCAGGACTCCGGCCCGATGAGCTCGGGGCCGCGGGGATTTCCCTTCTCGTCGGGCCCTTGCTTGGCCCAGGCCGCCCGCTTGCCGTCAAAAACGAGGACCCCCGAGGAGACTTCATTCCGGAAAAGGTTCGGGCGTTTAACGGTCATCCGGGAGGGAACCGTAGCGCCGTGGAAAAGCGCCTCCACGTAGAAGGATTTGACGTCCTCGTTCTTAAGCTCCCCGAACATCGCTTTCCAGGCCTTTTGGATGATTTCCTCCTTGGAGATTTCGGCCCCTCCGGCCGGGCGGCAGGCGGAGAAAACGATCGCTCCGGCGCAAAGAAACGTGACAACGGATTTCAACGAAATTCTGGAATTCATGGCCTCACCTTTTTTTTCTTTGGGGCAATGATTGGACGCGAACACACTCTTCATTTGGAGCATGATTTATGCCAATCTTCCCCGGGAGCCGCGATTCGCGCGTTAACAAAGCGAACCGTTCGAGATGTCTCGGGATCGAACAAAAAATGTCCGGCGGCGGACACTCCGGCCGCTCAAGTCCCCCGCCGGAATAAATCGCCGGGCCTATTCGTTGCGCAACGTATCGGCGGGATTCGTCCGGGCCGCCCGCATCGACTGAAACGCCACGGTTAAAAACGAGATCGCCAGCGACAATCCGGCGGCCGCGACAAAGGGCCAGGCCGATACGCCCGCCCGATAAGCGAATCCTCCGAGATAGCGGTTCATCGCCAGCCAGGCCGCGGGGACGGCCAAAACGTTGGCCAGGAGAACCAGGCCCAAAAACGATCCGGAAAACCGCGCCGCGATTCCCGCGGCCGAGGCGCCGAGCGTTTTGCGAATGCCGATCTCCTTGCGCTTCTGCTCGGCCAGGAAAGCCGAAAGGCCGAACAGTCCCAGGCAGGCGACAAACAAGCCCAATCCGGAGAAAAGGCGGACAATCGCCAGCGTTCTCTCGTCCGACCGGTACTGGCGGTTGAAATCCTCGTCCAGAAAAAGGCCGGCCATCGGCAATCCGGGAAACCGGCCGTTCCACTCGCGTTCGACGGTCGCCAGTGTCTCGCCGATCGGGGAAGGCCCGAGGGAAAGGGTCAAGCCCCTGAACATTTCCGGAAACCATTCCATGACCAGCGGGGCGATCGCCTGTTGAAGTCCGGCATAATGGAAATCACGGACGACGCCGATGATCGTCCCGGTGCGTCCGCCGCACCCCGTCCGGATGAGCTTGCCGACGGCCTCGCCGGGCGAAGCGAAACCGAACGTCCGGGCGGCCGCCTCATTCACCAGGAACACGGGCGGCTCGTCCCAATCATCCGTCCGGTCGGCGGCCAGCGCGGCGTCAAATGGCCGGCCCGCGGCCATGGGAATATCATAGACCTTGAGAAACTCCGCGTCGATGAAAAGGTGATTCATGCTCCAATTGCTGCCCGCTCCCTTCTCTTCAAGAACGACGTTGAAACTCGAAAACGAGCGCCCGGGCACGGAAGAGGACGCAGCGGCCCCGAGGACGGAGGTGTGTTTCAGAAAGGCCGCCTTCACTTCCTCCGACCGGGCAGTCCAGGACGAATTGCCCCGGATCGGGAGGAAAAACTTCCGTTCCTTGGCGAAGCCCAGATCCCGATTTTTCATGAAATCGACCTGGCGGACGATCATCAGCGTTCCGGCGACAAGAAGGGCGGCGGCGAAGAACTGGCCCACGACCATCACCCGGCGCAAGGCGGCTCCGCGCCGGCCGGAAGCGAACGAGCCCTTGAGGGTGGCCGCAGGTTTGAAGGAAGAGAGGATCAAGGCGGGATAGAGACCGGCCCCGAAGGCGGTCAGGGCGAGGACCGCCAGGCCGAATCCCAGAACGCGGAGGCTGAGCAGATCCGGAATTGAAAAATCGGTCCCGGCAAGGCGGTTGAACGCGCCGAGAACCAGAACGGTCACGGCGACGGCCGCCGCGGCCGCAAGGAGCGTCATCAGAGCGGACTCGCCCATGTGCTGCAGAACGAGATGGCGGCGGACGGCCCCGACGACTTTACGGATCCCCACTTCCCGCGCTCTTCGGGCCGAACGGGCCGTCGAGAGATTGATGAAATTGAAGCCGGCGATCAGGAGGATGAGGACGGCCGCGGCCGCCAGCAAGACGAGGAGCGTCCGGTTGCCGGGGGGCTCCATTTCATCAAGGAGATTGGATTCGAGATGGATGGACGACACGGGCTGGAGGAAATAACGGTATGTCTGGCCGCCTTGGCGAAGCCGGTCTCCGATGTACTTATCGGCCAGGCCGCTCATCTCCTTCTCGAAGGCGGCGACGTCAATTTTCGGCCGGACCTTCAGGTAGGTGTTGGCCATGGTGTTCTGCCAGTTCTCCATCTCCCGCCCCAGGAACGGACGGATTGTTCCCATCGATAGGAGCCAGCTGATTTTCAAATGGGAAGCGGACGGCAGCCGGTCAAAGACGCCGGTGATCTGAAGCGGCTTTCCATTCAGGAGAACCGTTTTTCCCAGGGCCGGCTCCGATCCGAAATATTTCGCGGACACGGCCTTGGATATGACCGCCGCGTCGGGATTGACAAGCGCCGTCTCCGGATTTCCCTCAGCCAGGGGAAAGCCAAAGACGGCGAAGATTTCGGGATCGGCGGCGAACATTCCCTCCTCATAGAATCGCTTTTCCCCGTTCTCGACGAGCCGCGGGCCGAGCTGGGCCATCCGGGCCGCGTCCTCGACCGCCGGAAAGCCGGATTTGACGGCGGGGGCGAAGGGATAGGAAATGCCGGCGTACTGGCGGGTGGAGGCTTCCGACTTGACCTCCTCGGCGACCCGGTAAATGCGGTCGGCCTCGGGCCAGCTCCGGTCAAAACTTGTTTCATGGGCGATGAAAAGAAAGATGAGTCCGCAGCCGGCCAGGCCGAGGGCCAGGCCAAGGATGTTGATCAACGTATATCCCGGATGGCGGGCCATGTTCCGGACGGCGATCTTCACGAAGCTCTTGAACATCTGAATTCTCCATTCCAAACAATTTTTCAGAAAGCGGGGCAAAGAGCGGAGAATCTGCCCCCAGCACCAGATTTCGAACAGGACCGGCGTCCGGCCGTCTTTACCGCAAAGCCGCCGCTCCTCCTCCAAGTCCCCGAGAACGGCGAAGCGCTCGCCCTCCGGAGACATCGCGGCCAGCCATCGAAGCGCCCGGGAGGATTTCATCCGTCAGGCCTTTGCTTTGAGGAATTGATCCAAACCGAGGCAGACCGTTTTCTGTATCCGGAACGCTTCCTTGAGGGCGTCCACACCCTCCGGCGTGATGCGGTAAAGGATTTTGCTCCGCCCGCCCCGTTCTGAAGTCGCGGAGCCCAGGGCTTTGGTGAGATAGCCTTTTCGAAAGAGCTGGTCGAGATAGCTGTACAGCGTGCCGTAGGGGATCGCCCGTCCGGAAATGCGGGCGACTTCCGCCCGGATCGTCACGCCATAGGCATTTCCGGATTGCCGGGTGACGGCCAGGAGGAAAATCGTTTCATACAGGGTTAATTCGCGCATGGCAACCAGAAATACGGAAATTCCGTACAAATGGTTGCCGAAGGAAGGCCGGGAGCTTATCGATTTCCCTTTGGAGCCGTTCGACCTTATAATTCCGGACGATAATCGAAAGCGGTCGTTATATTATGTTCGAGAAATATCGATCCCGAGGAGGACATCATCCATGACCAAGCCGAATCCGATATCGCGCCGGAGCTTCCTGAAACATACGGCCACCGGCCTGGCGGCGGCGCCGCTGCTGGCCGCTTCCCCCTTGCGGGCGGAAACCGCGGCCGGACAAAAAGCCGAAAGCGGGGCCGTCATCAGCCGGGTTCTCGGCCGGACCGGCCTCAAAGCCCCGATCGTCGCCCTGGGCGTGATGAACGCGGACAATCCGGCCCTGGTCCAACGGGCCTATGAAAAGGGCGTCCGGCATTTCGACACCGCGGCCGTTTACCAGAGAGGGAACAACGAGGTCATGGTCGGAAAGGTCCTCAAGGATCTGGGCGGCCGGAAGGAAGCCGTGATCGGGACCAAGGTCTTCATCCCCCCCAACCGGAGGGATTTATCCGATGCCGAGATCAGGGACTATTACCTCAAATCGGCGGAGGAAAGCCTCAAGCGATTGCAGACCGATTACATCGACATCTTTTATTCGCACAACGTCAGCGAAAAAGGCTGGCTCACGAACGGCGGCGTGCTTGAAGCCCTGCAGACCTTGAAAAAGCAGGGAAAAGCGCGGTTCATCGGCTTCACCACCCATGAGAATATGGCCGAGGTCATCGCCACAGCGGCCGAATCTCAGCCTTACGACGTCATCTTGACGACCTACAATTACGCTTTCGGTGAGGACCGGGCCTTCGAAGCGGCCCTGCTCAAAGCCGAAGCCAAAGGAATCGGCCTCATCGCCATGAAAACCCAATGCCAGCAGGGCTGGTACCGGGACGATATTGAGAGAGCCGATAACGCCATGTACCGGAATTATTACGCCGGTACGCTGATGAACACGGCGCTCTTGAAATGGGTTCTCCGGCACCCCTTCATCTCCTGGGCCGTTCCCGGCTGCACGACGTTCGCCCAGCTCGATGAGGATTTCCCCGTGGCTCAAAACCTGGAATACGCACCCGAAGAATTAAAATTCCTCGAAGACCGGAAAATCAAGACCGGCCTGGAAGCCCTCTGCAAGCTCTGCCGGCAATGCGAGGGTCAGTGCCCGTCAAAAGCCGATATCGCCGGGCTTCTCCGGGTTCACATGTATGCGGCTAATTACGGCAATTTCGCCCAAGCCCGGCAGGTCCTGTCCGAAATCCCGCCGGAGCGGGGGCTTGCGGCCTGCGCCGATTGCGGGAGCTGCAAAGCCGTCTGCCGCGGCCGGGTTGACATCGCCCGGCGGATCGGCGAGCTGAAAACGATTTTTTTAGGCTGATTTATTCATATCGTAGAGCTTTGACGGGATCGGCGGAAGCCGCCTTGTACGCTGTGCCGCCGGCGGTCAGACATGCAAGAACGAGAACCAGGATGCCGGCGGCGATAAACGGCAGCAGGCCGAATTCCGTCCTATAAGCGTAATTCCGGAACCACCGCTGCGCGATCAAGAAGGCCGCCGGCCAGGCGACGGCGTTGGCCATGAGGACGGCCAAGCCGGATTTGCCCAAGAGCATCAAGACGATTCCCTTTCGGGTGGCCCCGCAGGCCTTGCGGATACCGATTTCCTTCGTCCTCCGCTCAGCGGAGAACGCGGTCTGGCCGAAAAGCCCGAGACAACCGAGGAAAACGGCGAAGATTGAAAATCCGGCCAGGAGCGCGGCGTTTCGTTTCTCAGATTGATAGAGTTTTCCAGTTTCCTCGCTGAAATCAAAATATTCGAAGGGCTGATCGGGGACGAACGCGTTCCATGTCTTCCGCAGGGCGCGAATCGCTTGATCGCGCGATCCTCCCGCGGTCCGGAGAACGATGAAGGGCCCCTCCTCCCGCCCCAGGCGATCAACGGCTAAGGGTTCGATGCTCCGGTGAAGGGATTGGAAGTGAAAATCCTTGAGCACTCCGATGATTGTCCGTGTTTCCCGTCCGTTGGTGATCGATTTGCCGAGGGGATCGTTCCAGCCGAACGCGGCGCAGAAGCGGCGGGCCGCTTCCTCGTTCACGACAAGGGCGCCGGTCTCGGCCGCCTTCGGGGAAAAAAATCGTCCGGCGATCAGCTCCAGCCCCAGGGTTTTCAGAAAATCTTCATCGCCGGCCAGAAGCGCGAGATGAATTCTTTCGTCCCGGCCGCCGCGGCTGTCGGCATAATCCTCGGCCGCCAGGCCGCGGCCGGGCACGTACGACGAACAGGCGACGGAAACGATCTCCGGATTCCGTAAAAGCCCGCCCTTGAAGGCCTCGAAGCGGCCGGCGAGGGAGGGCGGAGCCGCCACAGCCAGCAGCCGGTTCTTTTCGAAACCGAGATTCTTGGCCCGGATATAGCGCATCTGGCCGAGGATGACGAAGGTCATGACGAAAAGGATGATGGATACGGTAAACTGAAAAACAACCAGAACGCCGGCCAGGTTGGAGCGGCGATGCCCATCGATCCGCCCCTGCAGGACGCGGGCCGGTTGGAAAGCGGCCAGGAGAAGGGACGGGACGGCTCCCGCCGCCAGTCCGATCAGGCCGGCGCCGAGGACGAGAAGCGGCAGGATCGGCCACGAGAAAAGGTCGGCGACGGGGAGGGACCGGCCGATGACGGCGCTCAGGAACGGGACGAGAAGCAGAACGGGAAGGACCGATAAGGCCAGGGCGGCGTACGTCACGAGACATGATTCGGTCAGAAACTGACGGACCAAGAGGGAACGGGACGAGCCGAGAATCTTCCGGAGGCCGACCTCCCCCGCCCGCTGAAAAGACCGGGACGCGGACAGGCCGATGAAGTTGAAAACAGCGAGAAACAGCACGACGAAGGCGACGACGATGAAGATTCGGACGGTGGCGATGTCTCCGACGGGCTCGATTTGAGCCCCCAGGTCCTTGGACCGCAGACGGATGTCCAGGAGCGGCTGGAGAAAAATCGCAAAAGTGTTTCCTTCCGCCAGCCACCCCCGGAAATTGTCGACCGAACCGAAATTCGCCCGGGCCCCGGTTTCAACGAGGGGAGAAAATTTCGCTTCAAGGTCGGCCGGAGACGCGCCGGCCCGGAGGCGGACATAAGCCCGCCCGGCCTGGAGAAACCAGTTGTCGACGCGGCTGAGCTCATGATCGGAAAAGGGAGCCAGAAAATCAAAATGGAAATGGGATTCGACCGGGACGTCGGCCGCAATGCCGCGGACGACGTAATCCGCCGCCGCCGGCCCGTCGGAGACCGTCAGGCTTTTTCCCATGGGGTTCTCCCGGGGAAAATATTTCCGGGCCGCGGACTGCGTCAGAACCAGGGAGCGCGGCTGGGAAAGAACCGTCCGCGGGTCCCCTTCAAGCAAAGGAAACGAAAAAACATCGAAGAATTCCGGGTCGACATAGAAAAAGCGCCGTTCGGCGAATTTCCGGTTCCCGGCGCCGATCGTCAGGGGATCCCAGTTGACGAACAGACGCGTCGCGGCTTCGATCTCCGGACAGGCGACACGGAGGGCGGGGGCGACGGCGGGAGCCACCGCCGCTTGGCGGGACTCTCTTCCGCCGTAAACAAGGCGCGTATTGAGCCGGTAGATCCGCGGGGCGGCGGCGTGAAAAGCGTCAAAGGCGAGCTCGGACCGGATGAACAGAAAGATGAGAATGACCGCGGAGAAACCGACGGCCAGGCCGATGATATTGATCGCCGCGTAAAGCCATCGGCGCCTCAGGTTCCGCCAGGCGACCTTAAGAAAATTTTTCAGCATGATTCCTCGCCAAGCGACAGCGTGAAGGACGATCCGGGGAAGGGAGCGGAAACATTGCCGACGGAACCACCGCCGGGCCGCCGGCCTCCCTTTCTCCTCCACGAGAAGGCGATAGATTTCCTCGAAATCCCCGCCCAGAAAAGCCCGGTCTCCGGCCGGCGAAAAATGGACGAGCAGCCAGGCGGCCAGCTTCGGCGGATCGTCACGATCCGGCGTCATGAATTCAGGACTCCTTGGGCGCGGGGACCGAAACGGATCCCCACATGAGGTCATGGACCTTTTTCACCCGGGCGAGAAGGCGGGCGCCGTCCTCCGTCAGCCGGTAATACTTGATCGCCTTCCCTCCGCGCCTGGCGCTCGGCACGCCGACGGATACCTCCAGAAAACCGGCTTTCAGCAAATTATCCAGGGCCACGTAAATATTGCCGACGGACCAGTCCTCGCCGGTCGATTCATTCAATAAGCGGCGGATGGAAACGAGCGAGGCTTTTTGACCGAGGCGCAAAACGGATAAGAGGAGAAGCTCTTCTTTTCGCGTCGGATATTTCATGGACGCCTGCTGTTTATTTCTTTTATATTATAAAACCAATAAATTCAAAAGTCAAATCGGCCCGCGCGGAAGTCCGAGATTCCGGCGTCATCCTTCCGAGCGTGGCGGAAAGGCGGGGGAAAATTATACCGGCGGGAGGACGGTCCGGGTGGCGATGACATCCACGCCCGTCCCAAGGACATCGGCGATCAGAACATCGCCGCGACGGACAGGGGCAGCCGGGCGTAATCCGGCGATTTCCTTCAGGATCGGAAAGATCAAATCGCGGGCGACCCGCTCAGTCAGCCGGACGGAGACCATCCGATCCGTCGTTCCGGAAAGCGGGACCGAGGTGGCCAGGTTCCGCTTCGGCCGCAGGACTTCCTCGGCCGCGAAATCGACGCCCTTATCGCACTGTTGCCCCCGGACCCGCACGGCGTCCCCTTCGGGCTCGACTTCGAGCTCGCAGCCGATCGGGCAGAGCAGGCAAGTCAACTGCTCAGTCATGGGCCGAGACCTCCAGGTCTTCATTCAGGCCGGATTTCATCTTGATTTTTTGAATCTCGGAAGGCAGGAGCCGGAGGGCTTTGCGCCGGAAAATCGTCTTTCCGCTCGCCGCGCCTTTCCCCTCGACCCAGATATTCCGGCGCGGCCGGGTCACCCGGAAATGGAGGTCGAAGCCGGATGCGCCGGGATGGACGATCTGCGGGAGGACGTATTTGATCCCTTCCCTGGCCGTGATTTTGACGGCCGGGCCGCGAGCCTCGAAATCGCCCCTCGCGAAGGCGGCCGCATGCTTTCCGGCTTCGAATCCCTCAAACGACGCCCAATCGGCCACGTCGTGGATCTGCAGGACGTTGCCGCAGGAAAAAACGCCCGGGACCGAAGTCATGAACGTCTCGTCCACGACCGCGCCGCCCGTCGCCGGCGAGATCGAGGCGCCCGCCCGCCGGGACAGCTCGTTTTCGGGGATGAGGCCGACCGAAAGGAGCAACGCGTCGCAGGGGATCTCGCGCTCGGTCCCTGAAACCGGCTTCATGTTTTCATCCACCCGGGCGACGACGACGGACGAAATCCGCTCCCGGCCGCGGATCTCAATCACCGTCGTCGAAAGCTCGAGAGGAATGGAGAAGTCGTGGAGGCACTGGCGGACATTCCGCTCGAGCCCGCCGGCCCAGGGCATGATTTCAAAAACGCCTTTCACCCGCATTCCCTCGAAGGTCAGGCGCCGGGCCATGATGAGCCCGATATCGCCGGAGCCGAGGATCGCGACGTCGTTGCCGATGCGGAGATTTTGGAGATTCACGAGATTCTGGGCGCTGCCCGCCGTCCATACGCCCGCCGGCCGGCTGCCCGGAATTTCGATCATGTCGCGGGTCCGCTCCCGGCAGCCCATGGCCAGGACCACGGATTTGGCCCGGATGATTCCATATCCGGTGCGGGAATTGACCCGGAGGGTCAGGTCAGCCGCGAGGTCAAGAACCATCGCCCCCGTTTCCACCCGGATCCCTTCGCGTCCGACTTCCTCGGCCAGGCGTTCGGCGTATTCCGGCCCGGAGATGGATTTCTTGTAGAGGGCCAACCCGAATCCGTCATGGATGCACTGGTTGAGGATTCCGCCGAGGTGTTTGTCCCGCTCCAGGACGAGGACATCGGCCCCTGCGCGCCGAGCGCCTAGGGCCGCGGCCAGGCCGGCCGGGCCGCCGCCGATCACGACGACGTCGATGTCCCGGATCATGGCTTGATCCTCCCGAAAACGAGGCGGGAGGCGCAGCCTTTCTTGGTGATGTCGCCCGGAGCGAGACCTTCGTTTTTGAGAATCTCTACGATCCGCGGGCCGCAGAATCCGCCCTGGCACCGGCCCATGCCGCAACGGGTGCGGCGCTTGATTGCGTCCATCGAACGGGCTCCGAAGGGATTGCGGACGGCGGCCAGGACTTCCGCCCGGGCGACATGCTCGCACCGGCAGACCATCTCCCCCCAGTCGGGATCGGCCTCGGCCGCGGCGGCACGGGCGTCGTCGTCCATATGGGCGAAACGGGGATGTTCGGGCAGGCCGGGCTCGAAATCCGGCCGGAGGCGCAAGTCTTCTTTAGCGCCGATCAGGCCGGCGACCATTTCGCCCAGAGCGGGCGCGGCGGTCAGCCCGGGCGATTCGATCCCGCCGAGGTCGATCCAGCGGGGCCGACGGTCGCTTTCGGCGACGATGAAATCCGCCGGACCGCCGTCCGGTCCCGGGCCGGCGAGCTTAGGCCGCAGGCCTGTATAAGCATGAATGACCGGAAGGCCGCGCAGGCCGGGAACCATTTGAAAGGCCTCGGCCTTGAGCATGTCCATGACCGGCCGCGTCGTTTCGGTGTTGTCCTTGTCGTTGACGTATTCGCCGCTGGGCCCGAGAAGAACGACGCCCTCCATCGTCGGGGTGATATGGATGCCGAGAGAGGATTCGTCGGCCGGAGGAACGGGATAGACGGGCATCCGGAGAAGATCTCCGGCCGCCTTGTCCAGGATCAAATATTCACCTTTGTAAGGCCGGATCCGGAATTCCGCGGAACCGGCCATCCCGGCCACGTCATCGGCTTGCAGGCCGGCGCAATTGACCGCCCAGCGGGCGGAAACCGGCCCGAGCGGCGTGGAAAGGACATATCGGTCGGAGCGCGATTCAATAGCCGTCACTTCGCTGTTCAGCCGGACTTCGGCCCCGTTCCGGAAGCCGCTTTCGGCCAGAGCGATCGTGAATTCATAAGGGGAAATGATTCCGGTCCAGGGCGAAAAAAGGGCCGACGTTCCGAGTACGCCCGGGACAAGCTTCCGGATGGCCGCTTCGTCCACGATCTCCAGGCCGGGAGAGCCGTTTCGTTCGCCCTGGGCCCGCAGCCGCTCGAGCTGTTTGCAGTCTTCGCCCTCAAAAGCGACGACGAGCTTGCCGGTTTTCCGGTGGGGAACATGGAGAGCCTCGGCCAAGCCGTAAATCGCCTTCAGGCCGGCGATGTTGGTCCGGGCTTTGAGACTGCCCGGCCGGACGTTGAAACCGGCGTGGATTACGCCGGAGTTTCCCTTGCTTACGCCTTCGCAGAGGTCGAAGCGTTTTTCAAGGAGAACAGTCCGGAACCGGTACCGGGAAAGCTCGCGGAGGACGGCGCAGCCGACGACGCCACCGCCGATGACCGCGACGTCATAGAGCCGGCCCGCTTCGCTTTCGCTCATGGAGACACGAAATCATATCACATTTGACGCCGGCCTCGTTCTCAAGTAAAGTCGGCAACACGAAAAGGCGAACATGCGGAAAAACGCGGATTTTGAATTCGATTATCTCGTCATCGGCTCGGGTTTCGGGGGCAGCGTCGCGGCGATGCGGCTGGCCCAAAAGGGCTATACGGTCGGGATCGTGGAAGCCGGCCGCCACTGGAGCGCCGACACCTTCACCCGCCGCAACTGGAACCTGCGGAAATTCCTCTGGATGCCCGGCCTCGGCCTGCACGGGACCTGGCGGCTCCGTCTCCTGAACAAGGTCTTCATCCTGGCCGGAGCCGGTGTCGGCGGCGGCAGCCTCAACTACGCCAATACCCTGTACGTCCCACCCGATATTTTTTTCCAGAGCGACTGCCTCAAGCGCCTGGGCGGCCGGGAAGAATTCCTTCCCTATTATGACCTGGCGAGCCGGATGCTCGGGGTCGTCGAAAATCCGGTCGAAACCGTCCAGGACACGCTCTTGCGGGAGACGGCCGGAGACATCGACCGGGCGGAGACATTCCGTTTCACTTCCGTCGGCGTCTACTTCGGAACGAAAGGAGAAGCCGCGCCCGATCCGTATTTCGAAGGCGAGGGGCCCGACCGCATCGGCTGCGAGCTCTGCGGGGAATGCATGACCGGCTGCCGCAAGGACGCCAAAAACAGCCTGGACAAAAACTACCTGTATTTCGCCCGCAAGTTCGGCACCCGGATTTTCGCCGAAAACAAGGTCGTCGACATCCAGCCCCTCTCCCCCGACGGAAGCGACGGTTACCTTGTCCGGACTCGGAAGACGAACGGCGTGATGAAGGGCCGGCGGGGCCTGACCTTCCGCGCCCGGAATCTCGTCGTCGCCGCCGGGACCATGGGCACGAACCGGCTTCTTCTGGACATGAAGAAAAAAGGCCGCCTGCCCGCTCTCTCCGGCCATCTCGGCGAATTCGTCCGGACCAATTCCGAGACCATGTTGGGCGTGCGGGATCTGTCCGGCAAAGCCGATTTCACGACGGGCGTGGCGATCACCTCGAGCGTCCATCCGGACGGCGAGACGCATATCGAGCCGGTCCGTTTCGGCCGGGGGCACGATGCCATGGCCGTTCTCGTCGCCGCCTTGACCGACGGGAAGAAGAAAACCCCCCGGGCCCTCCGCTGGCTCGGCAATGAGGTCCGCCATCCGCTCCGCCACGCCCGGCTACGGTCGCCGGCAGGATGGGCGCAAAAAACCATCATCCTTCTGGTCATGCAGACCGCCGACAACTTCTTCCATCTGAAGATCCGGCGGCCCTGGTTTTTCCCGTTCGTCAAAACCTTGACCGCCGCCTCCGGAGGCGACCGCCGGAGCCCCACCTGGATCCCCATCGGCAACGACTTCGCCCGGCGCCTGGCCGGCCGGATCCGGGGCGTGGCCGGAAACGTGATCACCGAGGTCGTCATGAACGCCCCCATCACCGCCCACATCCTGGGCGGTTGTTCCTTCGGGCCCACCTCGGAGGAAGGCGTCATCGACGCCCAAAACCGGGTGAAAGGCTATGCGAACATGATCGTCTGCGACGGTTCGCAGATTCCGGGCAACCTCGGAGTCAATCCGGCCCTGTCGATCACGGCCTTCGCCGAACGGGCGATGTCCTTCATCCCGGAAAAAAAAGAAATCCGGTTTCTCCGGGCCGAAAAGAAATGGGGCCTGGACGGCCTCCTCACGCGCGGATCCTGACCGGGTTTATTGAATGATACGGCTTTCCCCGACCGTCCGAAAGAAGACGGCTTCGGGGAAATGGGCCTTGACCTTTTTTTCCTCATCATCCATCGCTTTCGGATTCAAATGCATGGCGATGACGCGCCCGGGTTTGATAAGCTCCATGATGGTTTCGAATCCGCGAGGCACCCATTGGCTAGGGTAGATCATCGCGGCCGGGGCGAACAGCAGGTCGATCGCGCGGCCCCGGCCGGCCCATTGTCTCAAAACGGCCAGGTTCTTTTCATATCCCGGATCGATGTCGCTCAGATAGAGAATCCGGACGCCGTCGACGACGAGGGCAAAGCTCAGATCCTTAAAGACGTATTGCGGAGCCCCGGCATGGCTAAAGCCCAGGATCTCCGCTTCGATCCCGTCGATCGTCGTTTTCAGGATCCCCGCTTGAAACGGGTCCAGAACGATCACGTTTTCGGCATATCTTTTAAATCCGTCCGGGTCGATTTTTTTCATCTCGTTCCGGGTGTCGTCCGTCGAGTAGAGCTTGAGAACGCTTCGTTCAGCCAAAATTCCGGCAAAATCAACGAATCCGATATGGTCGGCATGAGCATGGGAAATGAGGACCGTCCGCAGGCCATCGAAGGGAGACCGGCCCGCTTTCAGGGCGTCAAATGTCGTCCGGGCTGCTTTCCCGTCAACGGACGCTTCGACTCCTTCCACGTCAAACAGGATCTTTTTATCCCCAACGCGGACAAGAAAGCCACAATTGCCGAGATATGTGACTTCAACGGATTTTGGCACCGTTCCTTCGTCCAACGCCCACATAAAGAAGGGGAAAAGAACGATGCATATGCCGGCGATGAGGATCGGCTTCAACGCAAAGTGTTTCATAACGGCAATTATATATGAAAGAGGGGAGGCATCACATTATCCCGGGCGCGGATTTGATTCCAGGGCATTTCCCTTGATAAGGCTTAAGCGTTGCGTCCTCGAATTAAAAGTAAATATTTTCTCCGGAAATTCGTTATAGAGATAGAATGTCTCTGGAGGATGCAATGAAAAGACGCGAATTTGTAGGCAAAGCGGGCTGCAGTCTGGCCGCGTTTTTGGCCGCGACCGAAGGCGCGGATGCGTTTGCGGCCGGCCAACAGACGACTCCTCCCCCGCCGCCGCGCCCGCGGAGATACCAGATCGAGCTGGAAATCTTCGAAGCCCGGCCGGACACCTGGTGCCACAAAAAAGGGGACAAGTTTCTCTATCCCCGGGATTGGGGGAAAATCTGTCCCTGGCTCCGGGGAAGCCTCAATGAGTTCGTCCGTCTCTTGGAACATGGCGTGACCCTCTCCTGGATGTACGAGGAAACGCCATACGAAAAAGTCATCGATCCGAACGGCGTAACCACCGAATACGTTCGCTGCCCCGATCCCACATCCAACCTGGTGGTCAAGATCACCCGGACGGCTCTTCCCTGATCCCGGACCGGCCGAATACCCGCCGATCGCTTCATTCCGGGCGTCTGGTGAGACCGCCCGCGGGTCGTTTGCCTGCCGCCCGGCGATTTGCTAGAGTGAATCCCTTCACATGAAAAAACGTTTGTTGTTTTCCGCTTCGTTCTTTCACGCCCTGACGGACGCTTCGACCGTCGTCATCCCGACGATTTTCCCCATTCTTTACAATCGGGGATTCCTGATCACCCGCTACAGCCAGATCGGCTTCCTGTCCAATCTCGGGTTGATCACGACGGTGCTTTTTCAATTCGCCGTGGTCCGGCTTTCCTACCGCCGGGACTATAAAATCTTCCTGCTGGCCAGCGGCCTGGGAATCTGCGCGTCCCTGGCCCTGACCCCGCTGGCCGGGTCGTTCGCGGCCCTTCTCGCCTTCTTCCTTCTGCTGCGCTTGTCCGCGAGCGTCTATCATCCCCTGATCATCGCCTGGATCGCCAAATCCGCTTCCGATTCAGGGAAAGAGCTCGACCGGGCCATGGGCTTCCAGAGCGGCTCCGGCAATGTCGGCGTCGTGCTGGCTTACCTGACGGTCGGCTTTCTGGCCCAGCGCTGGACCTGGAAAACGCCCCTTTTCGTCTGGGCGGCTTTCGGCCTGATCCTCGTCGCCGTCGGCCTCCTGCTTCTCCGTGGCATGCCTTCGCTCAACGAGGAAACCGCTCCCCGGCGGGCGACCCAATCCTGGATTCGCTCTCTTGTCGCCGTCAAGCGGTTCATCCCGGGATTCTTCTTCGGCGGGATGGGCTGGAACGTGACCATCTTCTTCGCCCCGTCCCTTCTCAACCATCGCTTCGGGATCCCGATGGGCCAGACCGGGCTTTTCCTGGCGTTGTGGATGGGCATCGGGACGGTCACCGGCTACTCCTATGGATTTCTCAGCCGCCGGTTCGGGAGAAAAACAATTTTTCTGACGACGCTGGCCGGTTCGACCATCTGCCTTCTCCTTATCGGCTTGTCGCCCATCGAGGGAGTGGCCGTTGCCGCTCTCCTCGTTTTCGGCGGCCTGCTTCTGATGACCTATCCTTCGCTCCACACGTTCGTTGGATCGACCGTCGGGCCGAATGAACAAACCCGGGCCTTCAGCTGGGTCTCGAACATCCAGATGCTTTCCGGAGCCCTGGTCGCCCTCGTTTCGGGATTCGTTTCCGACGCCCTCGGCATCCATGTGCCGTTTCTGCTCGCGGCGGGTTTGACGCTTTGCGTCTTTCTTTTCTATCTGCCGCGCGGCGCGGAATTTTTCGGCGGCCGGGCCGGAGAAGCGGCCGGCCGGGACGTCAACAGCCTCGACTGACCCTTCCTTCCGGTTCACCTCCTTTTTTTCGGGCGGCTTCTTCTATAGAATGAAAGTCGAAAGGAAGAAGCCCATGCGAAAAGCCGTCGCGGCCCTCGTTTTCATTTCCGTCCTGACCCTGACCGGCGGGGCGATGAATGTCGACACCGTGCCCAATCCTTTGGCCGCCGCGGGATCCTGGGTCGGCGACAACGGCGGCGTCCTAGGGCCGGAATACATCGCCCTCATCCACGCCGCCTGCGAGAGCCTCAAGGTCAAGACCGCGGCCGAGTTTGCCGTCATCACCATCGACGATCTCGGCGGCCTGCCCATCGAGGATTTTGCCGCCCGGCTGTTCAAGCGGTTCGGCGTCGGCGAGGCCGGAAAGGAAAACGGCCTCCTGCTGCTTTTCTCCCGCGATGACAGGCAAGTCCGATTCGAAGTCGGCTACGGACTGGAGGGAATGATCCCCGACGCCCTGGCCAGCCGGATTCTCGACGAACAAGCCCTGCCCTTTTTCCGGGAAGGCCAATACGGCCGGGGGATTTTTGCGACGGTCAAGAAAGCCGCCGAAACGATCGCGGCCGCGTCCGGCGTGGAACTGGGCCTTTCGGATCCTGCGGCCTGGCCCGCCCAAATCGTCCCGCCCCAACCGGTCGCCGCCCAATCGACTCCCCCGGAGCCGCAAAAAAAGGAAAAATCGGATCCGCTTCCTGCCGCATTAATCTCCGGCGGGGCCGTCGCTCTCCTGTCGCTCCTTGGAAACCGCCGTATCGCCCGCCGCGTCGCCAAGGAAAAAGGCCGGGCGGCCAAGGAACGGGCGGCCCGCGGGGCGGGCGTCATCGGTCTGACCTGGCTCGGAAGCGCCGCCGGACTCACGACCCTGGCGGCAACGACCGGATCCGTCCTTCCTTTCCTCGTATCCCTGGGCCTGGTTCCGGCAGCGGCGACTTTCGGCCAAGTCCGGTCGCTTCGGGCTTTGCGCCGCCGGATTGCCGGATATCAAGAGCCCTGCGGGAAATGCGGTCAACCTATGCTTCTGCTCGACGAACAGGCGGACGATGCCTTCCTTTCGGCCGAAGAACTGGCCGAAGAGCAGGCCGGCGGCATGAACTACGAGGTCTGGCAGTGCGAAAACTGCGGAGCGTCGACCAGCTTCGCCCTGAAGCTGGCCAAGGCGGCCGAATGCCCCAAATGCAAGCGGAGAACGCTGATCACGACGACATCCACGTTGGTGGCAGCCACCCGGACCTCAGGCGGTAAAGTGAAGATCGAGACCGACTGCCGCAATCCCAACTGCGATTACCTCAAGGTCGTACAGCGCAACACGCCCCGTCTTCCACCGCCGTCCTCGGGAACGTCGGGATCGTCCAGCCGGGGCTCGTTCCATTCTTCGGGCAGCTCGCGTTCCTCGTTCGGCGGAGGGCGGTCGGGCGGCGGCGGAGCCTCCAAGGGCTGGTGAACCGATGCCCCCGCTCCGCTGATCCCCCGCGTCCGATTCCGGACAGGCACCGGTCGATTTCGGATCAAGCCGTCCGGTCGGCCCGCCGGGGACGCTCCTGGCATGGTCCTTGCTGTTAAAGCAGACGATGAAATGCCGGAGGGAAACCATGTTAAAACGAGTACTCGAATCCGTATTGGTGATCGGGCTGGCCGTAATCGTCTCCAGTATCGCCTGCACGGCGAAACCCGATATCGAAACCGAGACCGCAGTAGTGACAAAAGTCATCAACGACAATATCGCCTGGTTCAAGGACAAGGACTTCGAACGGCTTTTCAACACCTATTCCAAGGGGCCGGACCTCTTCATGTACCAGCTCGACACGGCTGCGACGATCCGGGGATTCGACGACCTTCTCAAGTACGCGGAAGGCTGGAAAAATCCGGACGTCCGCTATGGAGGCCATGTTTTCCATGAGCTGAACGTCCATCTGGCCGAAAGCGGGGAAACGGCCTGGTACGAAGGCCTCCTCGAAGATTGTGCTTCGATCAAGGACCGTCCGGTCCGATGCTTCACCACCCGGATCACCGGCGTTCTGGAAAAGCGCGACAGTCGCTGGGTCATCGTCCAGCAGCATTTTTCCCTTCCGGCGGAGAAGATCGCCGAAGACTGGGCGGCCCGCACGGCCCACCCGCCGACGCCGGCCGTCGAAGCCCGATAAAGAACGATCTTCTACTCGTACCGGATCGCGTCGGCCGGCTTGCCCCGGGCGGCCCGGATGGACTGGGTGCTGATCGTCACGAGAGCGATCCCGATCGACATCAGGGCGGCGAAGATGAAAACCCAAACGCTCAACGGCTCCCGATAGGCGAATCCCTTCAACCAGAGGTTCATCAAGAAGTAAGCGGCCGGCGCGGCGACGGCGTTGGCGGCGAGCACCAGAAGGACGGTTTCCTTCGAAAGCATCCGGACGATGCCGGTCACGGACGATCCCAGAACCTTGCGGATCCCGATTTCCCTGGTCCGCCGCTCGACGGTGAAGGAGGCCATACCGAAAAGCCCCAGGCAGCCGATGAGCACGGCCAGCCCGCCGAATTGGCGGGTCATGTCCTTCATCCGCTCGTCGGCCCGATACTGGGAGTCGAAGACGTCATCGAGGAAGAAGGAATCGAAGGGATTTCCGGGATTGAGCCGCGTCCACGTTTTCTTGATCAGGGCCAGCGTCCCGGAAAGGCCGGCCGGCTGAAGACGTACGGAAACGAAGCGCGCGCCGTCCCGGTTGTCGAAGAGGATCATGGGCTCGAGCTTCTGGTGAAGAGACGTGATATGGAAATCCTCGACCACGCCGATGACGTTTAAATATTGCGTTGGAGCGCCGGAATCGGGCGGAACAACGAACCGCTTGCCGACGGGATCCGCCCAGCCGAAGCGCCGGGCGGCGGTTTGATTGATCAGGACCGAATCCGTCCGGTCGGTCGCAAGTTCCGGGGAAAAATTGCGGCCGGCGGCGATCCGGATGCCGAGGGCGGGCAGGAAATGGGTATCGACCGAGAGGATGTCCATGAGCTGCGATTCGGTGGCGTCGAATCCTTCCGGAAAAAAGACCGAACGGGCGATGCCTCGGCCGGGGACGAGGGAGGACGCCCCGACTTCGAGAACGCCGGGAAGGTTCATCAGCTCGGCCCGGACGGAATCGAACGACTGCCTGAGGGCCGGGGTCAACCGGGGAATGACCAGGACCTGGTCTTTATCAAATCCGAGACGTTGATTTTTAACGAATTGAATCTGCCGGGAGATGACCAGGGTACTGATGATCAACGCGACGCAGATCGCAAACTGGGTCACAACCAGGATCCGCCGGAAAAAGACGCCCCCGCCGATCCGCCCTTTCCCTTTGAGGACGCGGGCCGCTTGGAAAGAGGACAGGACCCCGGCCGGATACAGGCCGGCGGCCAGGCCGACGACCAGAGCCAGGCCGAACATGGCCGGAATCATCCAGGGTATTTTGAAGACGTTTGTTTCCAACGGCCGTCCGATGATGTTTTCGAACAACCGCAAGCCGGCAAAATGCAGGCCGACCGCCAAAACCATCGCCAGCAGGCTGTACAGGACGGATTCTCCCAGGAATTGAGCCATCAGGCGGCCGCGATCGGCCCCCAGGGTTTTGCGCAGGCCGACTTCCTTGGCCCGGGTGGAAGAGCGGGCCGTGGACAGGTTGATGAAATTGATCGAGGCGATGAGGAGGACGAGAAGAGCGATGCCGGAAAACAGGAGGACGGAGGAAATGTCGCCCTGGGGGGCGATGTCCAGAGCGAAGTTCGAGTAAAGATGAATGCGGCGAAGCGGCTGCAGCTTCAGGGTCAGGCTCCCACCGATGGATTTGAGGACCGAGCCCATGTATTTGTCGATAAAAGCGGGGAACTTCGCTTCCAGGGCCGCCGGGTCGGCGCGTTTGTCCAGGAGCACATAGGCGAAGTTGGAGATGGCAAACCAGTTCTCCGCGGTCGCCCGATCCGCAACAACCAATGTTTCAAATGACCGCAGGATATCGAATGTCAGATGGGATGTGCGCGGAATGTCCTTGATCACGCCGGTGACGGCGTAAGATTTTCCATCCTCCCCTTTCAGAAATTTTCCCAGGGCGGGCTCGGTCCCGAAAATCTTCCGGGACGTGCTTTCGGTCAGCACCATCGTATAAGGACGAGCCAGGGCGGTCTCCGGATCGCCGGCCAGGAAGGGAAAGCCGAAAATCCGGAAAAAGGAGGCGTCGGCCGCGGCCATGCGGTCAACCCGGAATTCGCGGGCCTCGTTCCAGACATAAGTCGGCCGCGGGTCCGCGATTCGAGTCGCGGCCTGAATTTCGGGAAATTCCCGGACGAGGGCCGGAGCGGCCGGCGTGGGGGCGACGGGGGCATTCTGCGGCGCTCCAAGGAAGGCGTCCAGCGTCAGCCGGAAGATCCGGTCCGCGTTCGGGTGGAACCGGTCGAAGCTCAATTCCTGCCGGACCCAGAGGAGGATCAGGATGCAGACCGTCATCCCCACGGCCCAGCCGGCGATGTTGATGAAGGCGTAGGCTTTTTGTTTGCGGATGTTCCGCAGGGCGACCTTTAAATAATTTTTGAACATGACGATCCTCCAATAGAGATAATCCCCGAGCAGCCGGGGCGCCGTCCGGAGGCCTTGGAGCCAGAACCAGCGGGCCGCGCCCGCCCGGCCGATCTTTTCGGCCAGCTCGGCGTATTCTTCGTCGAAATCGCCCAGGACGGCAAAACGGTCCTCCTCCCGGGCGGCCAGCCGGAGCAGTCCGGCCGGAATCCGCGGCGGGCGGAGCGGCGCGCGATTCATCCGATTTTATCCTTGTCGAGGGCGAACGCCGGAAAGCCGAGCCACAGCTTGGCATTCAATTCCCGGGCGCTTTGCAGGGCTTCCCGGCCTTCCGGGGTGATCGTATAAAAAACACGGGGACGCCCTCTCCGGCTCGGAGCCGCCAGGCCGGTCGCCGGACGGATGAATTTCTTGGCGGTAAGCTGATGGAGGGCGCTGTAGAGGTTGCCGTAGGTGAATTCCTTGCCCAGGACGCCCGAGACGTGCTGCCGGATCCGGACGCCATAGGCCTGGTCCCTGAGGCGCCAGATCGCCACCAGCAGGATTTCCTCGATTTTAGAAAGCTCTTTCATGCAGCCGTCTCCGTTGATTTTACTGATTTCCAGTATAATTAACGAAGGAGAAGACGGAAAAGTTGCCTGGATACCCGAAACAGGCTTCGCCGCAGCCGGTCGGCTTGCGTCGAACGGAGGCGTGATTTAAGATGTCAGCGCCAAGGGAGGCCTGAACATGGCCGAGAGAAACACATCGCGGGAGCGCAAAATCGGGGATTCCGCCCGCAAGGGAGAAGACGCCGCCCGCAAGGAAGAAAAACACCTCACGCTGCACCAGGCGTTGGAAGCCGCCGACATCGGCATTTGGGACTGGGATCTCGCCTCGAACCGGATTGTGATGTCGGCCAACATGAAAAAAATCCTGGAAGTCGGCTCCCACGGCGCGCCGGAAACGTTCGAGATGTTCCTTCGGACCATTCTCCCCGAGGACAGGCCGCGGATCGCCGAAGCCTTGAAAAAAGCCATTCGGCGGAAGAGCTCCATTGACGAGGAATTCCGGAGGCGGAAAAGCGACCGAACCATCCGCTGGATGCGGATCCGCGGCCGGGTTTTGCCCGGCCCCAACGGCAAGCCGGAACGGGTCATGGGCAGCCTCCACGACAAAACCGGCCGGAAAATCGCTTATGACGCCCTGGCCAGCGCCCGTCACCGGCTGGAAGAAATGGTCAAGGTGCGCACACGCGAACTCCTGAAGGCAAACGAACGGTTGCGGCTGGAAATCGCCCTGAAAAGCGATTTGCAGACGCAGCTCATGCATGCAAGCGAAATGGAGCAGCGCCGGATCGGGCAGGACCTTCACGACGGGCTCTCCCAGCAGCTCGGCGGAATCATTTTCATGGGCCAGGTCCTGTTCAATAAAATGGAAGAAATCGGCCTGGCCGAGGCCCGGGACATGAAAAAGCTGATCAGCCATCTGCAGAACGCTTTGACGTACGCGCGGGATCTGGCCAAAGGTTTGTACCCGACGCTGGGAAAAGGCGGCTTGCGCGCCGACCTGAACGAACTGGCGGTTTCCGTTTCGAAATTGTACGGCGTGGTCGTCACGTTCTCCTGCGCCAAGGCCATCAAGACATCCGATGAAACGGTCACCATCCACATCTACCGCATCGTCCAGGAGGCCTTGAACAACGCTATCAAACACGGCCAAGCCACCCGCATCGATATCCGCCTGTTCCGGGAAAAAGGAGCGGTCGTCCTGACGGCGGCCGACAACGGCGTCGGGTTTCCCGAAAAACCCAATAAAAAAGGCATGGGGCTGAACATCATGGAATGCCGGGCCTCGTCGATCGGCGCGTCCTTCAACATCAAGACGACGCGGACGCACGGGACCGTCGTGACCTGCGTTTTCGGCGAGTCCAGCGTCTTCGGCGAAAGAGGCCGGCGCCGGGGAAGGCCGGCTCGCGGATGGAAGCCCGCCGGAGCGGCAGGATGATGAAGAGAAAAAAGCGGAAATCCCGGATTTTCATCGTCGACGATCATCCGATCATGCGCGACGGGATCGCCCAGCTGGTCAACCAGCAGCCCGATCTCGAAATCTGCGGCGAAGCCAGCAGCGCGCCCGAGGCGCTCGAAGCGCTCGAAGATCTCAAGCCCGATCTGATGGTGGTCGACATCTCGCTCGCAGGCATGGACGGCATCGAGCTGATCAAGATCGTCAAAAAGCGCCGGAGCGGCTTGCCCATGCTCGTCCTGTCGATGCATGCGGAAGGGTTATACGCCGAACGGGCCATCCGGGCCGGGGCGAAGGGTTACGTCATGAAACATATCTCGCCCGAAACGCTCGTCGAAGCCATGCGCCGGGTGCTGTCGGGAAAAATGTTTCTGAGCCCGGAGATGACGGAACGGCTCCTGGAAAAGGCGACCCGGGACGGTCTCGCCGGCGACGAATCTCCTCTGGCCTGTCTCAGCGACCGGGAAGTCAAGATCTTCAAGCTCATCGGCCAGGGGCTGAAGCCGCAACGGATCTCCGAAGAGCTCCACCTGAGCGTCAAGACCGTCGAAACATACTCTTCCCGGATCAAGGCGAAGCTCGGCCTTAAGGACGCGTCCGAGCTGCTCCAGCTGGCCATCGCCTGGCACGATGATTTCGAAAAATCGGGCGACGCCCGGTAAGACGGTTCCGCCGCCTTTTTCCCGCCGCCGTTTGTAGTGGAAATCCCCGACAAAAAAAAGGGGGATTTCCCTTATAGCCGCCCGTCCCGCATTGTGTCATCCTTTCCTTATCCTGAGAGGAGATGGCAACGAATACCATGAACACAATCAAAGCCCGTTGGGAATGGCGGACGTTCGGTCCGTCGTTCGGAGAAGCCGAGCAGCGGATCACGGCTTACCCCCCGGACAAAGTCCGGAAGAGCTCCGAAATCTACATCCTTTCGCGCCAAAGCCTGGACAACACCAAAATCCGGGACATGCTGATGGACATCAAAACGCTCCAGCAGATCAATCCCGACAAGCTGGAACAATGGTTTCCCATCATGAAAGCGGCCTTTCCCCTGACCTCGACGGTCCTGAACGAGGTTTTTCAGTCCTGGAAAACGTCCCCCCCGGTTTTCCGGCGGGCGTCGTACGACTTCGACGCGTTCCTCGGCGAGATCGTGAAGCCTCATCCCGATCTGCAGGCCGTCGCCGTGGAAAAAGAACGCCATGGCTTCACGATCAACGACTGCATCGTCGAAATCGCCGACCTGACGTTCGACGGAACGCCGACCCGCACGGCGGCTGTCGAGATGGAAGATCCCGCCCGGGTCATGGCCACGGTCCGCGAACTATGCCTCGACCGCTTTGAGAACGTCAATTATTTGAAGGCCTTGAAGCGGTTCGCGGGCATGAAGGATATTTCATCTGATCCAAGGAGGATATCTTGAAAAGATTGGCTGTCGTCTGGATGGTTCTCGGATTGTTCGTCTTTTCCGCCGCGGCGCAAGAGACGGACGAGGCGGAGAAAGTCACCGGCATCACGGGGACGAGCTCCGAGGGGCTGACCGTTTTCGAATCCGGTAAGTTCAAGCTGGAGCTCGACATGCGGATGCAGATGGTCGGAGCGCTCTACTCGGGCAGCGAAAACAGCCTGGGCAGCGGCACCGAAGTCCGCCGGGCCCGGATGGCGTTCAAGCCGACGTGGGGCGACTGGACCGCCCAATTCGACGTCAACCTGGCCGGCAACGCCGTGGAGATCAAGGATTTCTGGGTGGCCTACACGGGCTTCAAGAACTTCATGATCAAAGCCGGCAACCACAAAACCCAGTGGAGCCTCGAAGAGGTCACGTCGTCCCGCTACATCACCTTCATCGAACGGGCGTCCCTGAACTGTTTCACTCCGGACCGCCGGATGGGGCTCAGCGTCGCGAACTGGCATAAAAACTGGCGGATCTTCGCCGGAGTCTTCGGCCAGGGCGCCGAAGACGAGGACTCGACGGGCGAGCCGGAGGCCATCGGCTACAATTTCCGGCTGACGGCCGCACCCATGCTGAAGGACAATACCTTCATCCATATCGGCGGATCCTGGGCGCACGAAACGCCGTCCGCCGGCTCCGAGGACAAGATCAAGTTCAGCTCCCGCCCGGAATCCCACATCACCCAGAACAAGTTCGTGAACACCGGCAAGATCTCCAAGGTCGACTCCTGGAATTGCTACGGCCTGGAATTGGCCGCCGTGGGCGGCCCGGTCATGTTCCAGAGCGAATATGCCGGCGTCACCGTCAACCGCTACGAGGACAAGCCGAAAGCCAACTTCAAGGGTTATTACGGGTTCATCGGCTGGATGATCACCGGCGAAAAGCGGACGTACAACAGCGAGGAAGGCGAGGTCGCCGGACGCATGATCCCGCGGAATAAGAAGCTCGGGGCGATCGAGCTGGCCGCTCGTTACAGCGTTCTGGACCTCAATGATCCGGATTCCTCCGAAATCATGGGCGGCAAGGAACAGAACATCACGTTCGGCGCCAGCTGGTGGCCGTACGCCAACCTCAAGTTCAGCGTGAATTACACCCTGGTCAACAACGACGAATACGCGACCGGCGACGGCGACTATCTCGGCAACGACGACTTCAACGTCCTCGCCGCCGCGATCATGCTGCTGTTCTAATTCCGGCGGACGAGCGCTAGAATAAGACCACGCGTCTCGGCGGGGCCGGGCGGTCCGCCCGGCCCCCGCGCGGGACGAAAAAGGAAAGCCCATGCCCAAGGAAATCGAACGAAAATTTCTTGTCAAAGGGAAAAGCTGGAAGACGGGGGCGGCGGGAACGGTTTATCGCCAGGGATATCTCTCTTCGGTCAAGGAACGCGTGGTCCGGGTGCGGACCATTGAAAACAAGGGCTTCCTGACGATCAAAGGCATCACCAAGGGGATTTCCCGCTCGGAGTTCGAATACGAGATCTCCGTCGACGACGCCAACATCATGCTCGCCGACATCTGTGAGAAACCGCTCATCGAAAAAAAGCGTTACAAGATCCCCGTCGGCGCCCATCTTTTCGAAGTGGACGAATTTTTCGGGGAGAACGAGGGGCTGGTGGTCGCCGAGGTCGAGATCGACGATGAAACGCGAAAAATCGATCTTCCCGAATGGATCGGCGCGGAAGTCTCCGGCGATCCCCGTTACTTCAATTCCAACCTGATCGCCAATCCTTTTAAAAAATGGCGGATGGGGTGAAAGGAACCGGCCGGTAAGATGGAGAAGGAATATCCTCCCGCCCGGCCGCCGGACGGACCGGCGGTCCAACAGGCGGAGATCGACGCCCTGCTCGACCTCGAAAAGCACAAGCTGTCCACGATTCCCGAACGGCGCCCGAACACCGCCGAAAAATGGATGAAGTATCTCGGCTTCCCGGGGGGTCTCGCCGTATTTCTGTTGCTGTATTACATGCCGACGCCGGCGGGCCTGACCGCTTCCGGGCAGGCCGTCTTGGCCTGTTTCTCCCTGGCTTTGATCTGGTGGATCTGCGAGCCGGTCCCCACCTATCTGACCTCCCTGATCCTAATGCTGGCCCTGGTCTTCACCAACGGCTGGGACGAGGATCATGTCCTGAGCGTCCTCGGCTATGACGTCATCTGGTTGAACGTCCTGGCCTTCGTCCTCAGTTCCATCCTGGTCAAAACCAACCTGGCCCGGCGCCTGGCTCTTCATCTGATCGTCCGCTTCGGGCACAACGCCTCGAAGATGATTCTCGCCTTCCTGATTCTGCAGCTCTGCCTGGCCCCGCTCATCCCGGCCACGGCGCCGCGCGCGGTCATGACCCTGCCGCTCATGCTGGTCGTCGCCGCCATCTACGGCTCGACCAGCGACAAGAGCAACGCCTTCGGCCGCAATCTCATGCTGCAGAACCTGCTCGGCGTCAACATCTTCTCCTCCGGCTTCATGACCGGGAGCACGGCCAACCTCATCGGCATCTCCCTGATCATGTCCCTCAGCGGCGAGAAGGTTTATTACACCGACTGGATGCGGGCCAACCTGCCGGTGGTCATCATCACCATGGGGATCATGTGGTTTCTTGCCCCCCGGCTGCTCATCCGCCTCAAGCCCGAGGAGAAGAAGCCGGTCATTCCGGGAGGCATCGAAACCCTCAAGCGCCAGCTGGAACGCATGGGCAAGTTCTCCTTTTCGGAGAAGAAGGCCGCGGCGATCTTCGGGTTGGTCATCTTCCTCTGGGTGACCGACCGCTTCCACATGCAGTGGTTCGGCTTCGAGATCGATCCGGTGATGGCGGCCATGGCCGGCGTCATCATCACCTTCCTGCCCAAAATCGGCATCATCAAATGGAACGAAGCCGACATCCCCTGGCACCTGATGATCTTCAGCGCCGGCGCCTACGCGGGCGGGCTCGCCCTGGACAATTCGGGCGCGGCCAAATGGGCGATCGGCAACCTTTTCCAATATCTCCATATCGTCAAAGGCACGAGCTTCCTGCTGGTTTACGTGATCATCATCGCCGTCAACATGTATTCTCACGTCTTTTTCACCAGCAAGACGATGCGGACGATCATCATGATGCCCATGGTCATCGCCATCGCCCAGCAACTCGGCTTCCCGACGCTGTCCCTCGCCCTGCCCGCGGCGTTCACCATCGACTGGGTGGTCGCCCTGCCGATCAGCGCCAAACCGAACGTCATCCTGTTCAGCACCGGACAGTATTCGGTCCTCGACAACATCAAATACGGTCTGACCGCGGCCACCATCGGCATCGGCATCCTGGTCCTCGCCGGATTGACCTGGTTCCGCTGGTTGGGGATCACGCCGTGATCAGGGAGACGGCTGGAATGAAGACCACGGTTCGTCTGCTCGGGTCGGCCCTGCTGGGGCTCGTCCTCTGTCTGACCGGCTCCGCCCGGGAACTGTCCTCTTACGAGGAGACGGTCGCTCTCCGCCCGGACGGCTCGGCCGAGATCCGCCTGGTGCTGATTTTTCCGGACGTCGCCGGGGCGGAGACGCTGATTCCGTTGCGTTCGGCCTCGCCGCAGGCTTTGGACGTGAAAGGCCTCGAGCCGGAGCGGGTTCGCCTCGTGGAAAACGACGGCCGGCGGTTCCTCGCTTTGGATCTCTCCGGAAGCGGCCCGGCCTCGCGGACGGTGGAGATCACCTTCCGAATGGAGAGCTTTTTCAAAGCCGGCCCGGCGGGCGCATTCGGCAACCGGGATCTCGCCTACCGTTTCGTCAACGTGACGTTCGACCGCATCGATAAATTTGCCGCGATCCTTATTCTGCCTCCCGGAAACGTCTACAACACCGTGGACGATTTTCTGCCGAAGGCGAAAGCTTCGGGCGGCGCCGTCCCCTACGGCTTCGTCCGGACGGAGGGAAGGGACGCGGCCCGCCTCACCGCCGAAAATCTCAAGCTGGGCGACGAGGCCCGGTTCGTCGGCACGTTCAAGAGCGGCCGAAAACCCCCGATCCTCCTCTGGGTTCTCCTCGCCGCAGCCGTCGCCTATCTCGTCTTTTTCCGGGGGATCCTGAAGAACGAAAAGAATGTGACCGGCCCGAAGCCATAAAAGCCGACAGGACGCAAGGACATGCCCATCATTCATTTGAATCGCGCGAAGATTCTGGAGACGCAGATCGATGAATTTCTGGACACCGTGAGCCAGGGTTCGATCCTCTTCAAAAGCGGCCTCAAGGAATACCTGGACGGCGAAACGGCGAATTTCGAGGGTACCATCGCCGAGCTCGCCAAGCTGGAAAATCGGGCGGACGAGCTCCGGCGGACGGTCGAGAAGCAGCTGTACACATATTCGCTGATCCCGGACATCCGGGGCGACGTTCTGGGCCTGCTGGAGAACACGGACAACGTCATCAACACCGAGAAGAAGACCTTGATCCAGTTCTCGGTCGAGGGGCCCGACATCCCGTCCGAATTCGACAAGGATTATCTGGCCCTGGCGGACGTCAGCATCCAGGCGGCCGAAGCCCTGGTCTCGGCCGTCCGGGCGTTCTTCCACGACTTCAACATGGTCGGAGACCATCTTCACAAGGTCTACTTTTTCGAAAAGGAAGCGGACAAGGTCAGCGATCGCCTCAAGCGGAGCATCTTCCATTCCCAGCTCGAACTGAGCCGGAAAATCCATTTGCGCTATTTCGCCCTGCACATCGAGAACATCTCGGATCATGCCGAGGACGTGGCCGATCGGCTGAGCATAAGCACGATCAAGCGGAGCTTCTGAGTCGGAGGGCCGCGTGATCTATTTCTTTCTCACCAGCGGGCTGTTTCTGGGATGGTCGCTCGGCGCCAATCACACGGCCAATGTCTTCGGAACGGCCGTCGCCACCAAGATGGTCCGTTTCCGCACGGCCGCCTTCGTCTGCAGCCTGTTCGTCATCCTCGGCGCCGTACTCGGGGGGGCGGGAACGTCGGCGACCTTGAAGCACCTGGGCGCCGTGAACACCATGGCCGGGGCGTTCATGGTCACCCTGGCCGCCGGGCTGTCCGTTTACTGGATGACCAAGCTGAAGCTTCCGGTTTCGACCTCGCAGGCCATCGTCGGCTCCCTTCTGGGCTGGAACCTCTTCTCGCGTTCGGCCACCGATATCCATTACCTGACGCGGATCGTCCTGAGCTGGGGGGCGGCAATCGTCTTGACCGCCGCGTTTTCCGCGGGCCTCTACCTGTTGCTGAAGGCCGCGTTGAAAAAAGCCCGCATTCATCTTCTGAAATTCGATCGCGACATGCGGATCGGCCTCGTCGTCGTCGGGGCGTTCGGCGCCTACAGCCTCGGGGCGAACAATATCGCCAACGTCATGGGCGTCTTCGTTCCCAGCATGCCTTTCCCGGACGTCAATGTAGGCGGTCTCTTCTCCTTGAGCGGCGTCCAGATGCTCTTTCTGCTGGGCGGACTGGCGATCGCGGCGGGCGTCTATACATACTCCCGCAAGGTCATCCAGACCGTCGGCAGCGATCTGCTCAAGATGTCGCCCCTGGCGGCCTTCATCGTCGTGTTATCCGAATCCATCGTCCTTTTTCTCTTTTCATCCAAAGGGCTGGAAAGCTGGCTGCTGGGGCACGGCTTGCCGGCCATTCCCCTCGTACCGATCTCGAGCTCCCAAGCGGTCATCGGCGGCATCATCGGCATCGGGATCGTCCGAAAGGGCCGGGAGATCCGCTTTCGCGTCCTCGGCGAAGTCGCTCTCGGCTGGCTGGTCACGCCTCTGCTGGCCGGGATCATCACCTTCATCGGTCTATTCGTCCTGCAGAACGTTTTTTCCCAGGAAGTCTATCGCCAAGCGGGAGTCGCGCCCACGGCGCCAATCGCCCTGAAAGGGACGGTCCCGGTTCCGCCCCTCACGTTTCCATCGCCTCTCTCTGAAGGGGAAAACGGGCCGGGATTCTCGCTAAGGCCCGGCCGCGACGCCGCCGCGAATTGAACCGGCCGTTTTCCTTTTCCTCGTTTTCGCGAAGGAAATCCCGGAGCGCCGGCGCGATATCACTTGCCGGCCGCGGGAAGACGGTAGCGGGAAAAGAACAGCCAGATCGTCTCGGAAGCGTCGAAGTCCCGGCTGAAATGGCCCAGCCATTCTCGGTCCTGGGGATGGGGCAGGAAATTGGGCCATTCGTGGCCGCCGTCCTCGATGCGGATGAGATGCACGGGTGCCGGGCCGGCATAGGAAATCAGGGTCGAAACCGTGCCGTCGTTGGGATCGACGTCGGGAAGGACGGCCTGAAACGCTTCGGTCGCGGCGCCGTTGATCCCGGCCAGGAAGGCAGCGCATTCCTCAGCCGGCATGAGGTCGTTGGGGCGGCCGGCGTAGGGAACGAGCTCATCCTTGGTGCCATGGATCAGCAAGACGGGAACGGGCCGGGGGAGTTTATATCCGTTCTTGTGATAGTAAGAAATTCCGCCCGAGACGGGAGCGATGGCCGCGATGCGGTCGTTGAGGATGTTGGCCAGGTAAAGGGAGAAATAGCCGCCGTTGGAATAACCCGTGGAATAAACCGCGGCGGGATCGACCACCTTGTCCGCTACGAGGCGGTCGATGATCGCCGTGACATACGCCACGTCCTCTTCCGGCGTGACCGGCGTCTGGCCGGGTTTGGTCCGGAAGCCCGGAAGATGCCAGGCCCCGTCGATCCCTTCCCCGTAAACGACGGTGAAACCGTATTTGTCGGCGACGCGGTTGAAGTGGGTCTGCTGTTCGCTGAATTCGGCGCTGTCGGTGTAGCCGTGAAAGGACAGGACCAGCGGTCCGGGCTTGCCGGCTTCCCGGCCGGCCGGCGTATGGATCAGATACGTCCGCTGGAGGCCGCCGACTCGGATGGCGACGCGTTCGGCTTTTTCCTGCGCCGACGGCAAAAGCGCCGCGGCCAGCATCAAGACGAGAAAGGCCGTTTTCTTTTTCATCGCAAACTCCCGATGGTAATATCTGATATATTTTAATTCATTCCATCAGGGTTTGCCATAAAGAATTTTCGCCTGCCGCATGACTTCGGCGATGAATTCCGATTTGGCTTTCGTATAAGCGATGCGGTCGCCGCGATGCTCTTCGGATAATCGCTCTTTCAACTCCCCGTAAGCTCTGGCCGTCTTTGGATGGCCGATCAGGTAATCGCGGAACAGCAGCCGGTCCCATAGTTCCGAATCGGCCTCGACCATATGGATGTGATGGGTCCGCTTGCCCGATGCGTCGCGCTTGATGAACCAGGCGTAAAACGGCGGCTGGTCATCGCCGAAAGCCGGCCGCCAGAAATAATCATAGCCCTGGGCTTCGAGGATCGGGACGATTTCCCGCTTGGTTTTCTCGAGGTCGGCCACTTCGACCAGGATATCAACGATCGGCTTGGCTGCGAGACCGGGGACCGCGGTGCTCCCGAAAGGCTCGATCCGGCCGACGAGATGCGGCGGAAGGCAGAACCGGAGATGGTCTCTCTCCTCGGCAAAAAGCGCCGGCCACGCCGGATCGTACGGGACGACGTCCACCTCCTCGGCCGTCACCCGCCGGATTTTTTCCTCGAACGTTTCCGCGCGCATGGCTCTTCCCGCTATTTCAGCGGGACGGGATTTTGGATCCAGTCGAGAAGTTCGCGATGGTTGACGACGCGCACCACCGGTTTGGCCAGGGCGTAATCCAGAAACGCCTCGAGCGCGGCCCGGCGGGCTCGATTCGCTTCGGCGTCCGGCGCGTCTCCGCTTTTCGCGGTGTATAACTCGCTGTGCAGGCCGAGGGGCATCGGGCTTCGGCGGGCGAGGTGAAGGTCGAGCGAATACTTCAGGGTGGCCAGAAATTCGGGGGGAGACATAGCGAAGGCAATCCAGAGGTTCCAGTCCATCCCGGTGATCTCGCCGTTTTCGGGCTCGAAATACGACTGACGCTTCTTCAGGGCCGCCCGGAAACCAGCCGGGATCCCATAAGCCTGGCACGCCTCGTCGGGAGGAGCGACGAAGGCGACGATGGGCATTTCCCACAATCCGGCGTGCGGCCCGACGGGAGGATCGAGGCCCGGGACTCCGTCATCCAGAAGGTACGGCCAGGCGAAATCACCCCGGTGGGGGCCGAGCGCCGGCCCGTCCTCGAGGCTCGAATCATAAACGAATCCCATACGAGCGGCCGCCGCTAAGCCGTCGTCGTTGTATTCAAGGTAAGGGGTGCGGAATCCCATAAGGTCGGAACGGGAGAGGCCGAGGCCGGACAAAGGATTGGAACGTTCCGGGCTTTCCGCCGGATCGTACGGGCGGGCCAGGATTTCAATCGCCCGCCGCATTTCCTCCTCCCACGCCGCGACGGGAAGCGTCCGGCCGTGCGGATGGGTGTGGGTATGAATGCCGATTTCATGCCCCCGGTCGAGTGCCTCCCGCCAGGCCCGTTTGACAAAGACCGGGAGGTCGGAGCCGGAATAGAAATCGGATCCCGATCCGTCACCATCGGGGGCGAGGTACCCGGTAACGACAAAAAACGAAAAATGCGGGGAAGCGCCGTCGAACGTCCGGGGATTCCCCGTTCCGGCGGGATTGCGTTTTCCGGCGAACAGCTCTGTCAGAAAGTGCAGCCCCCCCTCGCTCCCGGAACCCGGCAGGCCGGAAAATCCGTTGTCATCGCTCGAAACGCAGACGAATTGGGGAAAGTCCGAAACCGGCCAATCGGCCGGCGGGCCTCCCCGGCCGGGCCGACGACCGGACGCGCAGGCCATCGACAGATCGAGGACGAGGACGACGAGCGCCGCGGCGAGGGCGGCCCGGGAAAACGCGGTCTGATGGTTTTTCATGCGATAAGTCCGGTCCGGTTTGGAAATCAGAAGATCTACCGAGGCGCAACTTTCCGCCACAAAAAAGGATACGTCCCGCCGAAACGTCTGTCAACGCGTCCAATGAATCCGGGAGAAAGCCCGGCGGACGTCGATCATCGATGCATCGGCGTCGTGTTCAGCCAGACCTCGGCGAAACGCGGTTCCAGCGTGTTCGCGGCGCCCGGGCCGAGATTGACGATGAACACATCCGGCCGGCCGTCGCCGTTGAAATCCCCGGTCGCAAGCTCCCAGCTCCAATCCCGTCCCAGGCGCAGATTGCCGTCGGCGAAAGAACCGCGACCGTCGTTCGTCCAGATCTCGTCGGGGCCGAGGCATGCCAGGTAAACATCCAGATCTCCGTCCCCGTCAAAATCGGCAAGGGCCGCCTTCTCCACGCCGCCGGTGCCGATCGCCCTGCCCGCCGTAAAGGTTCCTTTCCCGTCGTTCAGGTAGATCCGGGCGAAGGGAGCGGCCTGGGCGACGAGGACGAAATCCATATCCTTGTCCCCGTCGAGATCCCCGACCGCCAGGCCGTGGGAATGGGCGAGGCCCAAATCGAAGCTCTGCCCGCTGTCGGAAAACCGCCCTTTTCCATTATTGAGAAAGACATGATTGGGACTAGGCTCGTCCGACGTGTTTTTCCATCCGCTCGTGACAGCGTCCGGATAACCGTCGCCGTTGACGTCCCCCAGTTCCACATTGGAGAGGATGCCGGCGGACCGGATAGCGGGTCCGATGAATCGATATCGTCCTTCCCCGTCCTGAAGGTAAATCCGGCCTTCGGCCCCGCTTTCCCCCCAGACGATGGCGAACAGGTCCGTCCGGCCGTCGCCGTCAAGGTCCGCCGCCCGGCTCTGAAACAGCGGAGCCGTATCGGCGTCGACGAGACGCGCGTCGTCGTGGACGAAGCGTCCCCGTCCGTCGTTGAGAAGGACCGTTCTCCCGGTCAGGACATCCGGCGTGCCGTTGCCGTCGATATCAAAGACGACCGGCTTCATCGCCGCGGGAAGATCGACTCGTTGTCCGCTCTCGGCAAACGCGCCGCTTCCATCGCCGAAAAAGACGACGCCCTGGCCCTTCGGCTGGGCTTCGTTGACGACAAACGCGTCCAGGCGTCCATCGCCGTTGAAATCGGCGAGGGCGACGCCCCGGCCGACGGCGTTGTTGAGCTTCTGGCCGTTGTCGATAAAAACCGGCGAAGAAGCCTCGGACCGTTCCTGAGGCGCGCCGGGAACGGCACCGATAACGGCAAAGAGAACTGTTAAAGCAACGAAGGGGAAGAGAATTCTAATTTTCTGCATGAGTGTTTCCTTTGATCGCGTGTCCGCGCACGATTTTTACCTGCAAGATTCGTGCCGGGATATTCTCCCAAGGAGGGGGGCGAGGCTAAAAACAATCGCCAATACCAACCATGGAGTCTACATCCGCCGTTTCAGTATAAACCGGTGCTGCCGAAGCCGCCCTCTCCCCTGCTCGTATCGTCGAGGGTATCCGATTCGCGGATCTCGACGGATGAGACGGGCTGGATGAGCATCTGGGCGATTTTCATCCCCGCTTTGATTTCATACGGCGCCCCGCCCAGGTTGATCATGACGACTTGGACTTCGCCCCGGTAGCCGGCGTCGACGACGCCGGCCAGCCGGTGGACGCCTTTGAGGGAAACCCCGCTCTTGTCCCAGATCAAGCCGACATACCCGCGGGGGATCGCCATCTGGATACCGGTCGGGACCGGGAAAAGCTCGCCCGGGGCGAGCGTTTTGTCGACACAGGCGAACAAGTCCATTCCCGCGTCGCCGGGATGGCCGTAGACCGGCAGCTTGGCCGCCGGATGGATTTTCTTGACCTTCAATTCCATGGTCACGCCAGTATACTCCTAACCAAGGCTAAATATTGTCGATTTTCACTTCGCCGAAATGCGGTCGGGCGATCTCGGCGATTCGGGCCAGCTCCTCGCTCGAAAACGGCTGGACCTCGGCAAACGACGGATCGAGCGTCCGGGCCGGGGAGAAGGACTGGATCCGGTATTGCGGCGCACCGTGAAGCCACTCTCCGATCCGCCGGACGTCGTCGGGGCCGACCAGCCCGGGGACGACCGTGGTCCGGAATAGATGCGGCAGGCCGGAGCCGCGGACGATCCCGGCGCTTCGGTCGACGGCTTCGGGATCGACGGGCGCCCGGACGATCTCGGCGTACCGCTCGAGCGGCGCTTTGGCGTCCATGGCGATCCAATCCACCAGGCCGTCTCCGATCAGCTTTTCGAGCCGGGCCGGTTGCGAGCCGTTGGTGTCGATCTTGACCAGGAGATCGCGCTCCTTGATCACCGCCAGCAGTCCCTCGATTTCGGGATGGAGCAGCGGCTCGCCGCCCGTGACGCAAACGCCTTCCAGCCAGCCGCGGCGGGCGTCGAGGAAAGCGATGAAGAAGTCCAGGGGGACGTCGGCCAGCGCCTCCGGGCTGAGGACCAGGTCGGGATTATGGCAATAGGGGCAACGAAAGGAACAACCCGGGATGAAGATCGTCGAGGAGATGAAACCGGGAAAATCGCGCGGGGCGAATTTCTCTAGTCCCTTGATCGCAACCACGCCGAAAGCTCCTCCCGGGTGTTGAGGACCGCTTCCACCCGGCCGCCGTCCTGGCAGACGAGCGTCGGCAGGATGATCGCGCCCTGGGCGTCGCGCTTGACCTTGGGGAGGAACGTCCGGATCCGGACCCGGCCTTCTTTCTCGGCCAGGTCCTGGACCTCCGTCGAAACCGCCGCTTCCTTGAGGGCCGCCTTCATGTCCTCGCACTTGTTGCAGTTCGGGAGCGTGAACAGGACGTAGTCCATGGTTTCGGCCTCCTCACCCGATCGCCGTGTAGGGCGTCCGGTCGGCGAATTCCGCCTGTTTGCCGTCGTTCCAGGTCCGAATCGGCCGCAGATATCCCACGATCCGGGAAAACACCTCGGTCTCGGTCCCGCAGTCGGGGCAGGTCGGCCGCTGGCCCCGGAGATAGCCGTGGTTCTCGCAGACGCTGAAGGTCGGAGTGATGCTGAAATACGGGATCCGGGTCTCGGAAATCTTTTTCACCAGCTTGCGGCAGGTTTCCCAATCGATCGCCTCGGGAAGGAAAGTATGGAATATTGTCCCGCCGGTGTAAAGGGTCTGGACCGTTTCCTGGTGCTTGAGGGCTTCGAACACGTCGCGGGTCGCGTCGACGTTGAGCTGGGTGGAATTGGTCAGGTACGGGTGCTTGTCCGTGCCCGAGGTGATGATCTGGGGGTACCTCTGCTTATCGAGGCGGGCCAGGCGATAGGACGTGGATTCGGCCGGGGTCGCTTCCAGATTGTAGAGGTTCCCCGTTTCGTCCTGGTATTCCTTCAGGACGCCGCGCATGAAGTTGAGGATTTCGATGGCAAAGGCCTGCCCTTCGGGCGTGCCGATCCCCTTGCCCAGGAGATTGAGACTGGCCTCGTGCATGCCGCAGACGCCGATCGTCGAAAAATGGTTCTGGAAATGGCCGAGGTACACTTTGGTGTAGGGCATGATGCCGCGCTTGAGCATGTTGTTGACGATCTCGCGCTTGGCTTCGAGCGACTCCTTGGCCATGTCCATCAGCTCGCGGAGGCGGGTCTTGTATTCGGCCGGCGTCTTGCTGATATAGCCGAGGCGGTTGAGGTTGATCGTCACGACCCCGATCGACCCCGTCGAGTCTCCCGGTCCCCACATGTTCCCCGGCCGGCGCATGAGCTCGCGCTGGTCGAGGTTGAGGCGGCAGCACATCGCCCGGATATCCCCCGGGTTCATGTTCGTCCCGATGTAGTTCTGGAAATACGGGATGCCGTACTTGGCCGTGGCTTCAAACAGCAACCGGGCGTTGGGCGTGTCCCAGTTGAAGTCCTTGGTCAGGTTGTAGGTCGGGATGGGGAAGGTGAAAACCCGGCCCTGGTGGTCGCCGTCGACCATGAGCTCGAGGAAGGCCTTGTTGATGACGTCCATCTCGGCCTGCAGCTCGCCGTAGGTGAAGTCCATCTCCCGGCCGCCGACGATCGCCTTCTTCGGAGCCAGGTCCGCCGGAACGGTCCAATCGAACGTCAGGTTGCTGAACGGCGTCTGCCAGCCCCAACGGGAGGGGACATTGAGGCCGTAAATGAGCTTCTGAATGTCCTGGCGGACCTGGTCGAAGCCGAGCTTGTCGGCCCGGACGAACGGGGCGAGCAGGGTGTCGACGCTGGAAAACGCCTGGGCGCCGGCGAACTCGCCCTGCATCGTGCCGATGTAGTTGACCATGTGGAGCGTGGCGGTCTCGAGGTGCTTGGCCGGCGAGGAATGGACCTGGTTGGGGACGTGACCGAAGCCCTTGCGGAGGAGGTTTTCGAGCGACCAGCCGGCGCAGTAGCCGACGATCGGGTAGGACAGGTCATGGATGTGGAAGTCCCCGTCCGAATGGGCTTTCTTGATGTGCGCGCCGTAGATCTGGTTGAGGGCGAAATTGGAGAGGACTTCGCCCGAGATCCGGGCGTTGAGCCCCGAGAAGCTCATGGTCCCCTCGTTGGAATTCTCCTTGATCTTCCAATCGTGGTCGTCGATGTAATCCTTGATCAACCGTTCGAGGTTGAGGCCGGTCTGCTTGGCCTCGCGGATGCTCTTGTGGCGTTCCCGGTAGAGGATGTAGGACTTGGCGACCTCGAGGTAGCCGCGCTTCATCAGGACGTGTTCGACCATGTCCTGGATCTGCTCGACGGAGGGAATCGTGTACCCGCCGAACTTGTCCTCGAGAACGAAGGTGACGATGTCGGAGACCGTCTTGGCCTGGGCGTAATCGTCAATGCCCTGGGATTTGAGGGCCTTGAAGATGGCGTTGGTGATCTTGTCCTGGGTGAAGTCGACTATTTCCCCGTCACGCTTCTTGATACGCGTGATAACTCTTGAGTTCATCGCCCACCCTCCTCCTCAATAAGACTGCCGGCAAGGACCACTAAAAACGAAAAATGCGCGAGGCCACCGGCCCATATCTTGTGGTTCCTCGCTTCTATAAATACAACATCTTGTATTTATGAATTGAAGATACGATTTTTTTAGATTCCATGTCAAGCGGTTTTTTAAAATATTTTTTTGACCGGGAACGGATGAGTGAAAATCCGGTAAATCCCAGTCATCGATCGGCTTTTCCGGAAAATCGCCGCTCAGGCCCGGCCCTTAACCTGGATTATGCACGAGTCGAGATGGCCGCAGCCCCCTACGCCGAAAGACATGATGAATACGGACAAAGAAACTACGCGGCTTCGGGGACGTGCGCCGCAGGACCGTTGGTGGGGCATCCGTTCGGACCCCAAAGTGCGGCTTCAGATGCGAGGCGCGCCCTGGCTCCTCCTAGCTCATAAGATTCGCGTAGGACTGCAAAGCCTGGAAGCGTCGCAAAGGACGGCAAAGCCCGGAGGGTGATGCTGCCCTAATCCTCGTTACCACGAGGATTAGGACGGCAAAGCCCGTACTAGTCGCACTGCGAACCCTTCGCAACGAAGCAGATGCGGTCATATCGGCTCGCCCGAAGGGTAAATACTCTTTGTTATTATCTTGCTTAAAACAATATAAATATAAGAATTTAAAATATTTATGAATAATCCAGGTTAACCCTCGAGGCCGAGAGCCCGCAGCCGCGTTTCGAGATCGGCGGCTCCGGTGAAGACGATCGCGTTCATTCCCAGCCGGGCCGCGGCCTCGACGTTGGCCGCAAGATCGTCGATGAACACGGTTCGTTCCGGAACCGCGCCGGCCGTCCGCAGCGCTTCCCGGAAGATTTCGGGCTGAGGCTTCACCGATCCGACGTCAAAGGACAGGACGTACGCGTCGAAGAAAAGGATTTCGGGGAACGCGGCCTTGTTATGCGTCCAGCGGACCACGTCGGTATTGGAAAGCATGATCATCCGGCTCCTGGCCGCAAGCCGGCGATAGAGAGTCAGAACGTCCCGGTCGAGAGTGAAGACGCCGCGGGTATAGGCCGCGTAGAATTCCTCGTAGCCGGCGGTCAACCCCAACAGATCCGCCGCGTTCTTGTAGAAGTCGACCGGGGAGATGGCCCCCCTCTCAAACAGCATCAGGAGGTCGACGTTGTCGTGGACGACCGCCCGGATCTCCTCGACCGGCCGACGGGTGAAAGCGCTGAGGGCACGGTAAAACACCCCGTTGTCGAACCGGAGAAGGACGTTGCCGAGATCGGAGACGACGGTCTCGATCAATCTGCGGCCTGATGGGCCCGTTCCAGGGCTCCGCCTTCCCGGGCATCCGCCCGCTTCAAGAGGAGGGCAAAGACGAGTCCGGCCACGCCCAGCCCGCCGAACATGATCGCGCTGGAAGTGTAGCCGCCCGTCATGTCTCGGAGCTTGCCGTTGAGGAAGGGAAAGAGCGCCAGGCCGATGTTCTGGATCATGGTCGTCAACCCGAAGGCCGTGCCGACCTTGTCCTTGGGCACTATCAACGGGATCGTCGGCCACATGGCCGCCGGCACCAAAACGAACGCCGCGCCCAGGGTGATCATGGGCCAGGCCGGATAAATCCGGGTCAAGCCCATGACCAGGTGGCTGGGGATCAGGATGAGCGATCCGATGATCATCAGGGACGCCCGCCGCCCCACCTTGTCCACGAGCCGGCCGGCGAAGGGGGCGAAGACCATGGAGGCGAAGATGACGATGCTGGTGATGCCCGGGGCCGTGCTGAACATATGGCTGAAGCTGGAGAAGACCTGGGCCAGAAATCCGCCGGAGGTCGCGGCGATGTCGGGGATGTTCCACTTGGTGGCGAAGAAATGCGTTGATAAAGCGGTGAACGGGAAGATGGCCGAGTAGAACGTCACGCAAAGGAGGGTCACGTACCAATAGGACGGTTTGAACGCCCGGATATCGCCCAGGACGATCTTGTCGCTGTTCGCCGTTCCGAGACTCTTCAGAATCCGCTCGCCGCGGACGTCCATAAGGTTGGCCGCGAAGTTGCCGGCCAGGCTGACCAGGCAGAGAATCGCCGCCGCCCAGAGGGCATAGCGGTAATGGCCGAAGTAATTGGCGATCATCGCTTCGGTATTGAAGCTGAAGAGCGTGCCCAGGCGGCTGATGGTCAGGGAAATGCCGAAGGCCAAGGCCAGCTCCTTGCCTTTGAACCATTTGGCCATGAAGGCCATCTGGGCCACGACAAGCGATTCCGATCCGGCCCCGAAGATGAGGCGGCCGACGAAGAGGAGCCAGGAGGAATCGGCCAAAGCGACGACGATCGCCCCCAGGCAGACGAGCCCGGAGAACAACAGGGTGGCCCGACGGACGCCGAGCCGGTCGGTCAGGATTCCGCCTAAAAAGACGATGGCGATGGCGGCCAGGGAATAGGCCGAGTAAAGGCTTCCGATCGTGCCGGGCTGAAGATGCAGCGCTTCGATCAGAAAATTTTCGATCGCCCCGATGCTGTCATAAGCGAAGTAGCTCCCGAAGGTCAGGAGTGCGATGAAAAAAAGAATCGTATAGCGATAGACCGGGCGGGATGGATGAAAAAATCCCGGAGCGGCGTTCTCAGTCATGGCGGGCCGCGCCTTCGGTCCGGGTTCCCGTGGCCGGCAGGACCGCGCCCATGTCAGGAAGGCTGACCGTCCCGGCCAGGCCGTTTTCGGTCCGCTTCATTTCCGCGTACCACGGCCGCTCGACGCCGTCGGGGGGAGTCACCGTCACGGCCTGGAATTTCAGGGTCGTCCCGTCCCACGACAACTCGTTGAGGGGGACGTCGGTGAAATATCCGCTCATCTCGCTCACCGTCCCGGCCAGGGGGCCGTTATCCTTCTTCAACGTCACGGTCAAATAATACACGGCGTCGCCGCCGTCGACCTGCATGGCCCAGACGCCGAGAAGGGCGTCCGCGGGCGCTTCCTTCGTTTCCGTCGGCTTCGGGTTTTCCTGGGCGGCCGCGAATCCGGCCGTCAGGAGAACCGCTCCCATCGCCAAAAGGGCGGACACTGCGCGTCGTTTTTTCACGGATACCTCTCTCCGGCGTCGTTTTTCGGGATATTTCGGCCGGCCTTTTCGGAGCGGCGATTATATCAAGATCGCCCGGCGGAGTAAAACGGCCGATTGATTCGCGGCATCGGGGCGCATACAATACCCGCGGACACCATGAACATTTTCATCACCACCTCCGGTCTGGAAGCTTACGGGGAAGCAATCGCCCGGGAACGGCTCCGTTTCGACAAAGAGGACGTGATCTCCCGCATCTGGAAACACGACCCGACGGTCTGGAAACCCGAGGATGTGGAGATTTCCAACCGCCTGGGATGGCTCGATTCGCCGGCTTCGGCCTTCCGGTCGCTGGCGGAAAACGAGGCTTTCGCCGCCGAAATCCACACGGCGGGCTACTCCTCCGCACTTCTGTGCGGGATGGGCGGATCGAGCCTCGCTCCCGAAGTCTTCGCCGGAATCTTCGGCCCGGCCGGCCTCGGGCTGAACCTCGAAGTCCTGGACAGCACCGATCCGTCCGCCGTCCTTCGGTACACCCGGACGCTGCCCGAGGGGGAAACCCTCTATATCGTTTCCTCAAAGTCCGGGACGACCCTGGAAACGGCCTCCTTCATGAATTATTTTTATAACCGGGCCCGCACAAGGCTCGGCCCCAAACGGGCGGCGGAATCGTTCATCGCCATCACCGATCCCGGCTCGTTTCTCGAACGCGAGGCCCGCCGCCTGAATTTCCGCCGCGTTATCCTCGGAAATCCGGACATCGGCGGCCGGTTCTCGGTCTTCTCGCCCTTCGGCCTCGTCCCCGGCGCTTTAATCGGGGCGCCGATGCGGGCCATCCTGACCGAGGCCAAGGAGGCCGTCGGCGCCTGCCGCCGCCAGCGGGCCGGCGAGAACCCCGGAGCGAATTTGGGGATCATTCTCGGCACGCTGGCTCGGGCGGGACGCGACAAGGCGCTTTTCCTCCTCTCGCCCGCCCTGCAGGGGTTCGGCGCCTGGGTCGAACAGCTCATCGCCGAAAGCACCGGCAAGGAGGGCCGCGGGATTCTGCCGATCGTCCGGCCGTCGGCCGCGCCGGCGGGCGTTCCTTCGAAAGACCGCGTCATCGTCGTTCTGGGATTGGCCGGAGACACCGGGCTGGCGATGGCCGTCCGCGAAGCCCGCCGCGGCGGCGATCCGATCATTTCGATGACTCTGGACGACCCGATCGATCTGGGCGCCCAATTCTTCCTCTGGGAATTCGCCACGGCCTGCGCCGGGGCCGTCCTGGGAATCAATCCTTTCGATCAGCCGAACGTCGCCCTGTCCAAGAAAAAGACGGAGGCGGCCCTGAAAGCCTTCAAGGAAACGAACGCTTTCCCTCCCGAAATCGCTTCCTGGCAGGATCAGAAAATCGCCTTCTTCGGAGAGCGCAAGGAAGTGAACCTGCGAAGCGGGCTCCGATATCATTTCGACAAGCTCAAGGAAGGCGGTTACGCCGCGATCCAGGCCTTTCTCCTTCCCGGGCCGGAGACCGTCGAAGCCCTCCGGACGCTGGCCGGATGCATCGAAACGCGGACGGGACGGCCGGTCGTGTTCGACTTCGGCCCCCGTTTCCTGCATTCCTCCGGCCAGCTCCATAAAGGCGACCGCGGCGGCGGCGTCTTCCTGCAATTGACCGCCGGACGGACGGAAGACGCTCCCATCCCCATCTCCCCCGACGCCGAAACGTCCGAATATACCTTCGGAAATCTCCTCGACGCCCAGGCCCTGGGCGACCGCCAGGCCCTGACGGAAAAGGGCCGGCCGGCGGCCCGGCTGCACATGAAAGGAGACCCGATCGAGGGGATCTATCGGGCCGTCGAGCAGATGTTCTGAAGCGGCCGGCCCGGAAAAGAAAAAGGCCGGTCCTCCCGAAGGAGAACCGGCCCGGAAATCAGCGTTCGCAGGGGGCTTCAGTAAAGCCCGGCGTAAACGACGTCGGCGTGGAACATCTCCTTGTTCTTCGTCCGGAGCTTTTTGTCCACGCTGTCCTTGATGTTCAGGTAGAACCACATTTTATCGAACATATGGAGCTTGGCCAGGTAATAGGAAGCAATGTTCGTTTCCGAATCGATGATGACCTTGCCGAGCTCGTCGCCTTCGGCGTCCAGGACGGAGATGAGGGCCGGCGTGCCGGCGATCAGCTTCCCGTAAACCTTGCCCTTGCCCTTGCCTTCCCAATCCTGGCTCTTGTCGATTTTCGTCAGGGCGAGAGCGGCATAAGCAGGCCGGTCCTTCTGGTTGAAGAAATCGGCCGGAGCGGCGGGATCGGTCGAGGTGTAAACGTTCGTGTACTGGGTTTCGCTTTCCTTGATTTCGATGGACTGGGCGACGAGCAGGTTGGGCAGTTCCTTGTTGAAGAGGCCCTTGACCCGGACGGCCTTGCCGATCAGGGCGGACACATCGCCGCCGGCGACGGGACCGGTCACCGAGATATCGAATCCGGGGACTTCATCCATGAAGAAGTAATTGCCCTTGCCGTTCTTCACCGTCCCGACCACCGTGTTCAAGCCGATGACGATGGCCAGGCCGGCCTCGGTCATCTGGGCGACTTGTTCCCCGGCCGCGGCCGGCTCGGCGGCTTTCTTGCCGCAGGCGACCGACGAGGCCAGGACGAGAATAGCCGCGAGGCTGAGGCCAACGAATTTCGAAAAACCGGCCTTATGAAACATAGCGCATACCTCCAGAGAAAGATCGATCCACGATCGTCCAAGCGGGGATTATATATCAACCGGGGAGGGAAAAGCAAAGCCGGTGCAATGATCTGGGTCAGATACATGGTGGACGCCTCTAAACGGCTAAGATGGGGGTATGCTCCCCCGAAAAGCGATTCAATATGGGGATATAATCCCCGGCTCGGCCTTCATCCGTTCCTTGGTCAT